>OBDI01000072.1_pt1 | contig 7357 bp, 8 predicted proteins | sample 1518691 | NCBI WGS metagenome assembly OBDI01 (sample SAMEA3143271, study PRJEB22397) | metagenome | biome: marine; feature: hydrothermal vent; material: diffuse fluid | place: Pacific Ocean | collected 2013-09-14 | depth 1530 m | reverse complement strand
TTTTCCATCCCAGTCGCCTTTTAAGCCTTTAACCATATTGCGTTCGTTAGGTTGATTGGCATTGTTGTTGATATATTCTTCACGTAAGAAATTCATCAATTTGAAGCTATCTTCAGTTAAGTTAACACCTTCTTCTTCTGCAAGTTCTGCAGCGATATCTTCATTCCATGCGTTTAAGTCAACCAAGTAACCGTGAGCGTCTCTTTCTAAATCAGCTAATGCCATTTAACTTTCTCCAATGTAAATAATAATAAAAAGAAATTATTATATAATAACTTTTTTATTATTTTCCTTTATTTAATTATGACTATTGAAAATGCATCACCTTTCTTTGCGTGGGACGTCTCTTCTTATCTAGCATTATTTCTAATTATTGCCTTTATCATTGTTTTTGTTGATACTTTATTTGAAAAAAAATCAACTGAATCAATAGAAACGCCTAAAAATAAATCCTTTATTAGTAAGTGGTTTTATTTTGTTTGTTTTTTAAGGTTTAACAAGTCAGAAAAATATTTAAACCGACCTAAGCTAGTGCAATGGTCCGCTGAATTCTACCCTGTTTTATTGTTGGTATTTTTGCTCAGGGGTTTTATGGTTGAACCCTTTAGAATTCCATCAAACTCAATGATGCCAACCTTACTAACCGGTGATTTTATTTTGGTCAGTAAGTTTGATTACGGCATTAGTTTGCCAGTGCTTAATAAAAAAATCGTAGAATTTAAAAAACCAGAACGAGGTGATGTCATTGTCTTTAGGTATCCAAATTATGAAAAAAATTCAGATTACAAAGGCGCTGATTTTATTAAGCGTGTTGTAGGTCTTCCAGGAGACGTTATTAGTTATTCATCAGATCATTTGCGTGTTAACGATGAAAAGATTGCTTATCAAGACTTGGGTCTTTATCAAGGTGTTGAGTCAGGTGTAAAAATGACAGGGTTTAAGCATAAACGTGAATTATTAGATAATAATCCGCATGATATATTGCTAGATCCAAAAGGGCATTCTCAAGTCGCTCCTAAGTTAAAGGTTCCAGACGGACATTATTTCGTCATGGGTGATAACCGTGCCCGTAGTAGTGATTCTCGTTTCTGGGGGTTTGTTCCAGAAGAGTATATTATTGGTAAAGCTTTTGGTATTTGGATGCACTATGATGACTCTTTAAAATTAGATCGAGTCGGAGGATTTGACTAGCGATTTACAGCAGTCATCTGGAATGGTTAGCGACATAAAGCAATCCTCTGGAAGGGCTAGCGATAAACAGCAGTCATCTGGGATGACTAAAGCGCTTAATTGATGTGTTTGAGAATATTATCAAGCTCATCAGAAGATGAGTAATGAATAATAATTTTACCTTTGTTATTGTTTTGTTTGATTTCAGTTTTTGAATCTAGTGTCTTACTTAGAGATTGCATCAGTGATGTGATGTGCGGATCCACTTCGGTGGATTTTTTAGGTTTTGGATTTAATACACGCTTGACCAGCTCTTCCGTTTGACGAACCGATAAAGAGCGTTGAATAACTTGATTAGCAACATCGAATTGTTTATCTTCTTTAAGTGATAATAATGCACGCGCATGACCCATTTCTATCTTGCCACTTCCTAGCAGATCTTTAACAGACTCATTGAGTTGTAATAAACGAATCAAATTACTCACTGCAGAGCGAGAACGACCCACAACATGTGAAATTTCTTCGTGTGTCATTTTAAAATCTTCAATCAATTTCTGTAGTGCTCTTGCCTCTTCAAGTGGTGTCAATGACTCACGTTGAATGTTTTCAATAAGACCAATCGCTAAGGCGACTTGATCATCAATTTCACGAACAATAGCAGGGACTTCGTCTAAGCCTGCAATTTTGGCTGCACGCCAGCGCCTTTCACCAGCAATAATTTCGTATTTATCATAAGTGACTTTACGAACAACCAGTGGTTGAATAACACCCTGGGAAGTGATTGAATCAGCAAGCTCATTTAGTGTGTCAGGGTCAATATCGTCTCTAGGCTGAAATTTTCCACGCTGTAGTGCATCAACACTTAATAATTTAAGGTTGTGACCAGAGTTAGATTGATTGTCCGCAGAAGAGACTTGCCCTAGTAATATATCTAATCCACGTCCTAATTTTGAAATTTTTGCCATTTTAATTTATCGATGTTTTTCTAATTACTTCACTTGCTAGTGAGACATATGAAATTGCCCCTTTAGATGATCTGGCGTAGTTAATTGCCGCCTGACCGAAGCTTGGTGCTTCAGCCAATTTTACATTTCTAGGGATGATTGTTTTAAATACTTTGTGTGAAAAATACTGCAACAATTGAATTGACACTTCGTTAGATAAATTATTACGTGTATCAAACATAGTGCGAACGATGCCAGTAATATCTAAGTCAGGATTAGTAGTGGCTTGAATTTTTTCAATGGTTTGTATTAGCGCAGTCAAACCTTCTAACGCATAGTATTCACATTGCATTGGGATGATAATACCATTAGATGCGGTAAAGGCATTGATCGTAAGCATGTTAAGTGAAGGCGGGCAATCGATTACCACGTAATCGTATTTATCTTCTACTTTGGCAATGGCTTGTTTTAATTTGTATTCAGATTTTTCACGCTGAAGTAGAGCGATTTCTGCTGCAATTAAATCGGTGTTAGAGGGTAGTATATCAATCTCAACGCCAGGGGCATGCACCGTTGCTTCACCAATAGTGCATTCATCTAATAGCAGTTCACAAACTGAATTTTCTAAACTGTATTTATCAACACCACAACCCATTGTGGCATTGCCCTGAGGGTCGATATCAATCAGTAACACACGTTTTTTAATGGCTTTTAAAGCGGCACTCAAATTAACAGCAGTGGTGGTTTTACCCACACCACCTTTTTGATTCGCAACTGAAAGAACAACAGCCATCAATTATTTACCCAAAACTGTCAATGCTTTAAGTAGATTAGTCGCTTCGTGCACAAAGTAATCTTTTTTAAGTTTCTTAATGACTTTTTTATCTTCTTCAGATTTTTTATCTTCTTGCGCGGTGATAATTTCTTCATCAGATAATTGAGAAGGATCTTCAACTTCCAGGTGGCCGTTTAAATCGCTTTCTTTGGTATCACCAAGTACGCTGTCTTCTTTTTCATTCTCAAGACTGATATTTTTTAAAGCAATGTCTGGCTCAATGCCTTTGGCTTGAATAGAGCGACCTGATGGTGTGTAATAACGCGCTGTGGTAACTTTTAGGCCGTAACCACCATCGAGCTCAATAATAGTTTGAACCGAGCCCTTGCCAAAAGAAGTGCTGCCCATAATAATGGCGCGCTTATGGTCTTGTAATGCACCAGCAACAATTTCCGAAGCCGAAGCCGAACCTTCGTTAATTAGCACGACAATTGGAGAGCCAAGCATTATGTCACCAGGCTCGGTTTTGAATTTCAGGTTCGAGCTTGGGATACGACCTTCGGTATAAACCACCAGGCCTTTTTTATCAATAAATAAGTTGGCTATATCAACTGCACCCTCTAACACGCCACCAGGGTTGTTTCTCATGTCAAGAACCAATGATTCTAAATAACCATCATTTTTCTTAACCAACTCATCGAGTGTTTCTTTGAGCAAATTAGCGCTCGGATTTTGAAAACTAGAAATACGAATATAACCAATGTCTTTTTCTAATAAATAACCTTTAACCGAAGTAATGGTGATAATTTCACGCGTAATATTGACAACAAAAGGTTTTTTATTTTTTCGTACAATGGTTACTTGGATGTCAGTACCCGGCTCACCTCGCATTAATTCAACACCGTCTTCTAGTGTCATGTCACGTACAGGCTTATCGCCAATTTTTACAATTAAATCACCTGCTTGAATGCCTGCTCGATAAGCAGGTGTGTCGTCAATAGGGGAGATGACTTGGATGGCGTCGTCCTTCATACCAATCACAATACCCAATCCGCCAAATTTTCCTGAAGCACTTTCAAGTAGATTTTTTTGTTCTTTAGGTTTTAGATAATTAGAATGAGGATCTAACCCTGTCACCATGCCTTTGATTGCATCTTCGAACAATTCTTTATTAGTGACTTCATCAACATACAGTTGTTTGATGTTACTAAAAACTTTAGTAAATGATTCTAAATCTTCAAAGAAAGCCTCTAATCTTTGCTTCTCAGCTTCGGTTTGGGCATAGGCTGGAGTAGTGGCAAAAAAGGCGCAAAAAGATAATAAAAATAATGAATGCTTAAATAATTTAAAGAAAGTCATAATATAATTGTTTGCTTATAAGAAGTTTAAATATAATACTGTGAAATAGCCACAGGTTATTTCGGATTTTACTTGGTTTTATTTTTAGATTATGGAGAAAAAATGAAAAGATTGAATGTCATTTTATTGACGTTAAGCGTATTACTATCCCCAGTAGTGCTTGCAAATGAAGAAGGTACTGCTGTAGAAGCACCACAAACAACAACAGAAGGGCCTGTTCAAGTAATTCAATCAACCATCGTTAAACTTAACCAATTAACCACTGCAGCAAATTATTCGCCGCAAATGGTGAAATTTTTAGTTGATTCAGAAATTGCTCCATTATTTGATTTTGATTATATTGCCGATGAAGTGTTATTGGTTTCTAAAGTTAGTTTAAGTGAAGACGAAGTAAAGTTTTTCTCAAATAGATTAAAACAAAATATCATTACTACTTTATTATCAAGACTAGCCCAAAGTCGTTCAAGCTCTTTTAATTTTATTTCTGCAAGACCAGTAACGGGTGGTAATATTATTGTTAAGCTTAAAGCAAATGGCTATTCTAGATTTGGCTTTAACCTTGATTTATCGTTTCATAAGAGTCAATCTACTAGCAAGTGGCAAATTTTTGATATTGCACTTAACCATGACAGCTTAATTAATTATTACCAAAGAATGGTAGTAATTAAGGCAAGAAGATATGGCGTTTATGGCATGCTAGGTAGAATTTAATTAACACAGGGAGATAGGGAATTAACAATGAGTGAAATGAATTTATTAGAAAAAGAAGAAGATATTGAGAAGGCGACCAAAGCTTTAAAAGCGATGGCACACCCATTGCGCTTAAAGATTTTATGCGCACTTAAAAATGATGAACTGCCAGTGTTAGAGATTGTTAAGCAAGTTGGATCTTCACAGTCAAATATTTCACAACACATTGATATTCTTAGAACTAAAGGTATTGTTGAATCGCGGCGTGATGGTAATAAAATTTTATGCAAAGTTAAAGATACTAAAATTTTGAAGCTCGTTGCCAATATGCAAGCAGTATTTTGCTCTGACGACGACTAATTAGAATTACACACTTTAACTACTTTCGCATGAAATGAAATATGCGCTCGTAGCTCAGCTGGATAGAGTGTTGGCCTCCGAAGCCAAATGTCGGGTGTTCAAATCACCTCGAGCGCACCATCTTAATCAATCATGATTTACCCTGATATTAATCCTATTGCCCTAGATTTAGGCTTTGTACAAATCTACTGGTACGGTCTAATGTATCTAATGGCTTTTTTAGCCGCTTACTTATTGGCCAATTCTCGCGCCAAACAACTGTCTGATTGGAACACACAGCAAACAGAAGACATGATTTTCTATGGTGCACTCGGCGTTGTGCTTGGTGGCCGAATCGGATACATGCTGTTTTACAACTTACCTAATTTTTTATCTGATCCACTCTCAATTTTTGCTATTCAGGGTGGTGGCATGTCATTCCATGGTGGCTTTTTAGGTGTACTGTTGGCGATGGTTTTATTTAATCGTAAATACGATAAAACTTTTTTTGCTACGATGGATTTTGTTGCACCACTGGTTCCATTGGGGCTAGGTTTTGGCAGAATGGGTAATTTTATCAATGGTGAGCTTTGGGGTAAGGTGACTACCAGCCCTATGGGTATGTATATCCAAGAGCAGGGCGTGAGTCGTTATCCCTCACAACTGTATGAGGCTTTTTTAGAAGGCTTGGTACTGTTTATTATTCTTTGGGTGTTCAGTGCTAAGCCTCGTCCACTAATGTCTGTTTCCGCTTTATTTTTGATATTCTACGGTCTGTTTAGATTTATAATTGAATTCGTCCGAGTGCCGGATGTTCAGTTAGGTTACTTGGCGTTTGATTGGTTAACCATGGGCCAATTATTAAGCCTACCAATGATAATATTGGGCATTTACTTACTTTATAAAGCAAACAGACAGCAAGCATGAAAGCATACATAGATATTGGTAAGAGAATTTTAGATGAAGGCGTATGGCTATCTAATGCACGTACTGGGCAAAAAACGCTCGCCATTATTGGCGCGACTTTTGAGCACGATCTAAGTGATGGCACTGTACCAGTCGTTACTACCAAAAAACTATTTTGGAAATCAGCCATCGCTGAAATGTTGGGTTATATTCGCGGTTATGATTCTGCTGCACAGTTTAGGGAAATTGGTTGTAATACTTGGAATGCCAATGCCAATGACAATCAAGCTTGGCTTGATAATCCGTATCGTAAAGGTAAGGATGATATGGGTATGTGTTACGGTGTGATAGGGCGCGCTTTCCCAGGCATTGAAGATGATGAGCCACTGGATCAATACAAAAAAATTGTGACTGATTTATCCAATGGTGTGGATGATCGCCGTGAGATCATGACCTTTAATCACCCTAATCTGATTCATCGTGCCTGCTTGCCGGCGTGTATGCATACCCATCATTTTAATTTACTCGGTGATGACTTATATTTAGAGAGCTATCAGCGTTCGTCCGACTACGCACTAGGTCAGCCGTTTAATCATTTTCAAGTAGCATTTTTATTATTAATTACCGCACAGATTACTGGCAAAAAAGCCAAAAAAATGCGCCATCATTTGTCGAATGTGCACTTGTATGAAAACCAAGTGGAAATCTTTAAAAATGAACAAGTTGACCGCGAGCCATTACCACTACCATCGTTAAAAATTAATCCTGAAATCAAAACCCTGGAAGATCTAGAAACCTGGGTAACCATGGATGATTTTGAGTTAGTTGGTTACGAGCATCATGATCCTATTAAATACCCATTTACGGTTTAATTTATGAACTTACCTAACTGTCCAAAATGTAATTCTGAGTATGTATACGAGGATGGTAATCTCCTTATTTGCCCGGAGTGTGCTTATGAATTTTCAGCAGCTGACCTTATTGATCAAGAGGTTGTGGTTAAAGATGCTAATGGTAATATTCTAAATGATGGTGATACGGTTAGTGTGATTAAAGACTTGAAAATTAAAGGCACATCTTCTGCAGTCAAAGTTGGCACTAAAGTTAAAAATATTCGTCTAGTTGAGGGTGATCATAACATTGATTGCAAAATTCCTGGCCACGGCGCCATGAA
>OBDI01000070.1_pt1 | contig 7675 bp, 8 predicted proteins | sample 1518691 | NCBI WGS metagenome assembly OBDI01 (sample SAMEA3143271, study PRJEB22397) | metagenome | biome: marine; feature: hydrothermal vent; material: diffuse fluid | place: Pacific Ocean | collected 2013-09-14 | depth 1530 m | reverse complement strand
TTGCATTTTGATTTAGATTTGTATTTTTGAGATTTAATTTGTATTTTTGAGATTTGAGATTTGAGTTTTGAGATTAGGTTTGGGATTTGGAGAATTGGGAAATTGTGATTTGTTTGGGATTTAGAGATTAGAAATTAGAATTTGGAGAGCGGCTTTGCCGCTCGGATGGAACCTATAGGAAAAATTAGAAACCTAAAATTAATTAGAAATTATATTATCTTATGCCTAACTTTATCTATCAAGCCAAATCAACTAAAGACGGTTCAATCGAAACCGGGCTTGTCGAGGCTGCATCCGAATCGGAATTAGCCCATCAACTTGCCCAAAAAAATCTTATCTTAATCTCAGCTCAAGTTTCTTCAAAGAAAAAAAAATTGTTTCCTAATCTCAATTTTATCCTAAATCACATACCTTTAATAGAAAAACTTCTTTTTTGTCGGAACCTGTCAATAATGATTCGCACTGGAATTCCCCTAGTTAAAGCGTTAGAATCTCTCAGGCAACAAACTAAAAACAAATATTTTGCTCAAGCAATCAATCAAATATCTCAACAAGTTCAGCAGGGAAAATCATTCTCCGATGCATTATCTCAATACCCTAAAATCTTCGATAATTTATTTGTAGCAATGATAAAAGCTGGTGAGGCCAGCGGCCGTTTGGAGGAAATTCTTCAAACACTATCTAAACAACTGGAAAGAAAGCAAAAATTAATTTCCCGTGTTCGCGGCGCCTTAATTTATCCAGCAGTAATTATTTCACTAATGATTGTAATCGCAATAATAATGATGATTTTTGTAATTCCAAAATTAGTTTCTATTTTTAAAGAAATGCACGTTCAACTTCCATTGGTTACCCGCTTAATTATTCAAACTAGCAACCTGTTTGTTTATTACTGGTGGGCTATCATTTTATTAATAATTGTATTAATAATTATTCATTTTTTTGTTTCCAAAACCACTCTTTATCGGCTGATTACTAATAAAATAATTCTACACCTACCAATTATTGGCTCCATAGTCAAAAAACTAAATTGCGCCCTAATCGGTCAAACCTTAGAATCTTTAATCAGAAGCGGCGTTCCTTTATTAAAAAGCTTGGAAATAACCTCAAACACAATTGGCAATATGTATTTCCGCCAATCAATTATCGAAGCTAAAGAAAAAGTCAAAAAGGGAGAAACACTCAGTTCGGCGCTAATTAATTATCCCAATCTTTACCCAATAATGACTATTCAAATGATCGAGGTTGGAGAAAATACAGGACGAACAGCAGATATGTTAGAACAAATTGCTAAATTTTATGAAGGCGAAGTTAATAATTTGACTAAAAATCTTTCGTCAATTATTGAACCTGTTCTTTTAGTTATTATCGGCACTGCAGTAGCTATTTTCGCCATTTCCATTATTCAGCCAATTTACTCTCTAGTTAATCAAATTTAACACTTGATAATATAAGATTTATAAACTTTGTATTCTACTATGTTCCACCGCCAAATTAAATTTCATTTTGGTTTATCGCTAGTCGAAACACTCATTTCGATTACTATCTTTCTACTAATTATTCTATCTGTTTATTCCGCTTTTGCCGGAATTATTAAGCTTACCTCAATAACCAAAGCCAAAGTCAGCGCTTGGTCACTAGTCAACCAAAAATTAGAAATAATCCATAATCTTGCTTATAAAAATGTTGGAACTATTGGAGGTATCCCAAATGGAACCATTCCTCAAAACGAAGATATCGTCCTCAATGGGATTAATTATCATATTCAAACTACAATTGTTTATTATGATGATCCAGCTGATGGAATTTCTGTTTCCGATGACGGTACTGATACTCTGCCAACCGATTATAAAAAAGTCAAAATCATAGTCAGCTGGAATGGCCACTTTTCTGGTCAGGTTTCTGGAGAAACTACCATTGCTCCACCGGGATTAGAAACAAATGCCGGAGGAGGAACCTTAAGAATTAAAGTCTTCAATGCTTCTGGAGATCCTGTCCCGCAGGCGCAAGTTAGAATAGATAACAATAAAATTGACCCCTCAATTGGCGCCGACTATCTAACCGACAATCAGGGGATAGTCACTCTATTTGGCGCGCCAACCTCAACCGAAGGATATGAAATTAAAGTAACTAAGGATGGCTATAGCGCTGATCGCACTTATACCACTGACGAAGTAGCTAATCCAGCAAAACCGCCAGCTTCAGTAATGGAGAACCAACTTACCGAAATCAGTTTTTCAATCGATCAGGTGTCTCAATTTAACTTAAACACTAAGATAGTTGGCGAATTAGGAACATCAACATTCTCAAACGCTTCATTCACTCTTAATGGAAGCAAAACTATTGGCACCGATGCTAATAATAAACCGGTGTTAAAGTTTTCTGAAGATTATCAAAGCGATGAGAATGGACAACGATCAATCCCCAATCTTGAATGGGATTCCTATACTTTTTCAACCTCATCAGATTCCTACCTAAGTATTTCATCCACTTCTCCAGCCCAGCCAATTGACCTTTTGCCAAACACATCAAAAGATGCCACTATTTATTTTCAAGCTCAAAATTCTCTTCTTTTAACAATCCTTAATTCTTCCTCCAGTCAGCCAGTGTTCGGCGCCACCGCCCATTTTTATCTATCGGATTATTCATACGATCAAACCCAATTAACCAATCAAGATGGAGAAACGGAATTTTTGCCCCTTGAACCAAAAACCTACAATTTAACCGTGTCTATGACCGGGTACCAAACCTCCACTTTGGATGTCTTAATTAATGGACATACCAAAAAAACAATTTATTTATCTCCTGAATAATAAGAATAAAAAAATAAAATTATACTTTCTATACTTCTAACCTTATGAAACGCTCTGATAAAATTACTTTTAATGGATTTACACTAATTGAATCAATGATGGTAGTGGCTATTTTTACAATAATGATTTTAGCCACAACTGAATTTATTGTGCAAAGCTACCGAAACTACCATTACAATCTCGAACAAATGGAAGCAATCAATGAAGCTCGACGAGGAGTAGAAACGGCTATTCGGGAAATCCGCCAAGCTAAAATTGCTGACGATGGATCATATCCAATAGAATTAGCTGACGACAACCAACTAATTTTTTACAGCGATATTGACGCTGATGGAGAAACTGAAAGAATCCGCTATTTCCTTGACGGAAATACTTTTAAAAAAGGAATAATCAAGCCCACTGGCTCGCCTATTTCTTATCCATCCGACCAGGAACAAATTGAAATTATTTCCCGTTATATCAATAACCCCACTTCATCACCCATCTTCACTTATTATAATGGGGATTGGCCTCAAGATACAATCAATAACCCTCTTCCAACCACCACCCGGCTAAAAGACACTAAATTAATTCATTTTCACTTAGTAATAAACATTAACCCGGCTCGGGCTCCAAGTAATTTCAATCTAGAAAGCGATGTCCAAATTAGAAATCTCAAAACAAACTTATAAGCGCTTGAAAAATAATCAATCTCATCGCGGGGTTACTTTAGTCCTTATTCTTGTTTTCGGCTTTATTTTTCTTCTTTTAATCGAAACCTTAACCAATTTATCAATTACCCGAGTAAAACTGGTTAAACAAAAATTGTCTTGGGAAAAAAGTTTAGTCATTGCCGAGGCCGGAATTGACTACTACCGCTGGCACTTAGCCCATTACCCCAACGATTATCAAGATGGAACCGACCAACCGGGACCATATCTTCACGAATACAAGGATACATCGGGACAAACTGTCGGCTATTTCTCATTAGAAATTACGCCGCCGTCTGGATGTTCTCCGGCTGTTGAAATTCAATCGACTGGTTGGACTACCGACTTTCCAAATATCAAAAGAAGTGTTAAAATAAAATATGCTCAGCCAGCCCTAGCTAAATACGCTTTCTTAATCAATACAAACGCCTGGTTTGGAGATACCGAATCACTTAAGGGACCATTTCATTCCAACGGAGGGATTAGAATGGATGGCTGGCAAAACTCTCTTTCGACATCAGCTAAGCAAACTTACATCTGCGGCTCAGAACATGGTTGCACCTCATCTAATTGTTCTGATCCCTGTCAATGGACTGCCTCTGGATGCCAATGCCCCGGCATTTGGGGAGCTGGCAGTGGAGGTCCGTCCGGACTTTGGGAATACCCGGTTCCAGCTGTTGATTTCAACAAAATTACCCAAGATTTAGCTCAACTAAAAACCAGAGCCCAAGAAAGCGGAATTTACTTAGGAAATCTTGGATTAGGATATCACCTTAAATTCAAAAGCGATGGAACATTTGATGTTTACCGAGTTAAAAAATTGAAACCGAAAGTTCACTATTGTGATTTAGATAATAATTGCGGATGGTCATCGATAGACATTCAAACTGAAGAATTCTACGCTAATTACCCTGTCCCGTCCAATTGCTCTCCTATTTTCATTGAAGACAATGTTTGGGTTGATGGAATTATTAATGGCCGTGCAACCGTTGTTGCCGCAAAACTTCCCGATACTCCCAATACCGAAAAAAATATTTATATCCCCCACAGCATCCTTAAATATAACAATCAATCCGTTCTTGGCTTAATCGCCCAAAAAAATATCCAAATAACATTATACTCAGACGATGATTTAATCATTGAAGCGGCTATGTTAGCTCAAAAGGGACATATTTGCCGGTGGTATTACCCTCATATTTCATGGTTGCAACCATACAAAGATTATGCTATTCGCAATTCAATTACAACCTTCGGCTCGACAATTAGCTACGGCGAGTGGACGTATAGTTATGTCAACTGGAGTAATCAAATTGTTTCTGGATATCAAAATACCAACAGCAACTATGATGCTTCCTTAACTTTTGATCCCCCTCCCTATTTTCCGGTTGACGGCGATTTTCAAACTATTCAATGGGTAGAGGAGAAATAAAAGCAAAATACGACAAACTATAAAACCCGTAAATTCTATAAACCAATTTATGATTTTAAGCAACCTAACAAAAAATAGACAAATTATTGTCGGATTAGATTTATCAGATCGATCAATCAAAGTTATTGGCTTAAAAAAGAAAAATCAACAAGCTGTTTTATCATTTCACCAAAGAAATGAAATTGTTGAAAAAGTTATTGAGCATGGGCAAATAAAAGACAAAATGAAACTAACCGAGATAGTCAAAAGCAAAATCTCTCACTTGGTTCGACATCAAGAATGTGTTATTTCTTTACCCGAAACTGAATCATTCATTAAAATTATCCGACTACCCAAAATGAAAAAATCTGAAATTAAAAAATCAATTAAATGGGAAGCGGAAGCTAATATTCCTCTTTCAATTGACGAAGTTTATTTTGATTGGCAAGTAATCCATCCTCCATTTCTATCTTTAGATGAACAAAACAAATATACCGATGTTCTTATTGGCGCCCTTCCCAAAAAATTAGTCGATGACTATTTATCCGTTTTTAAAGAAGCTCAAATTAAACCAATTGCTTTTGAAATAGAATCAGTCGCAACTAGTCGAGCTTTAATTAAAAAATCATTTTCTCCTGAACCAATAATGATTATCGATTTAGGCGCTAGTCGAACCAGCTTTATAATATTTGCTGGCAATACTCTTCACTTTACTACCAGTACTTTTGATATTTCTAATGAAAAGATAGTTGATGAAATTAAAACCACTCTTAAAATCAGCCACGCTGACGCTCGGCAAATAAAAATTAAATATGGATTAAGAAAAAATCCAGCAAACCAAGCTTATTCTATTATTGCTTCTTCTATTCAAAAAGTAATTCAATCAGCCCAAAAATATATTGATTTCTTCGCCAATAAATCATTGGATGGATACGTCCACCAAAAAAAGATTAAAAAAATTATTCTTACCGGCGGCGGATCGTTATTGCTGGATCTTGATCAGTTTATCTCTCGTCAATTAAAAATCGAAGTTGAAATTGGCAACCCTTGGATAAATTTCTCTCACCCACCTATTAAAAATAACTTATCTTACCCAAAATCGATGTCTTATACTACCGCCGTTGGATTAGCTCTTCGAAATTTTACTAATTATGATCAATCTTAATCTTCTTCCTCTAAAAGAAAAAAAACTTATCTGGCAGAAAAAAATCCTCGATCAATTTTTATTCTATGAAGGAATTATCCTTTTCGCATTTGTTTTTCTGATCATACTCCTTCAAATTACTCAATTAGCCATTACTTGGGAACTATTTCTGCCTCAACAAAAACTGAAGGAAACACTTAATCCGCAAACAATCATCAATCAAGAAAAGTTGCTTAACCAACAAATTAAAAAAACCAATTACCTAATCGATGAAATCACTTACTTCCAAAAAAAACAAAAAAAATGGTCTCAGCCAATTAATCAACTTATTCAAGCTATTCCCCCTTCACTCCATATTTCTAGTCTGCAATTAATCAAGCAGAATAAAATTACCCACCATCCTAAATCAAAAAAAATAGTTATAGTTACTGAGCAAAAAATTATTATTCGAGGGATTGCTGAAAGTAGAAAATCTTTAATCAATACTGAAAATTTACTTAAAGAAAATAACTGCTTTCAAAAAATTGATAGCCCAATAAGTAATTATCTAAAAAAGAATCAAATCGAATTTTCATTTGAAATATTTCCTCAAGAAAAATGCCTTCATTAACCCCAAAAAAATTTTATTTTCAAATAACACTAACCGTAGCAGTATTTATTTTATTGGTTGCTTTTATTTTTTCCAAATTAATTTTCCCAACTATTAAAAAAATCCACCAGCAATCTCAGTTATACACTTCTGATTATTACAAGATTGGTGATTTAGCTAACCGCCATTACCAAATAGAAAAAACGTCGCATTTAATCAAAAACATTCAAAAGAAAAATATTTTAAACCAAGTTATTATTGATTCAGAAGAAAAATTAGTTAATTTGGTTAAAGATATCGAGAGTTTAACTAATCAACTTCACCTTCAAGAAACCCTTTATTGGTCAGGGAAAAACAATAAAAAAGATCAAAAATACCCAACTCTTCGTTTTCAAATTAAGGTAAGTGGAGATTTGCTTAATATTCTTGAATTCACCCAAAGAATTGAAAATCTCGCTACCCCAATTGAGATACAATCACTGTCTATTACTAAACCAATCAATAACCATTCATCTAATAAAAAAACCGTAGTTGATTTAAATAACGGCTCTGTTCAATCAACTATTACCTTTACTTTACCCGGAAAATTATAAACCATTTCATAAAAGATTTATTCAGTCTATGAAAAAACTAATTCAAAAAATAACTCATTCAATCATTACCCTGTCTAAAGATTTTCATTTTGTTTTATTATTGCTTCTAATAATTGACATTATTATCTCTGTGGCTACTTTTATCTGGGCTATCAATCCTTCCGTCCAAATTCCTCTTTCATCTTCATCAAGCCATTTGGAGAAAATTAAGATAAATCAGTATCAAGAAATTGAAAAAAATTTTCAATCTAAACTAATCCGAATCAGTACAAGCACTAAACAGACTAACTAATAGTGAAAAAATCAACAACAATTCTAAAGAAATTAGCCGTATCGATCAACTCGCAGCAGCAAAGCCAAAATAAAATCAAAACTCAAAAATCTCAAATCTAAATCAAAATGCAAAAATCAAATCTCAAAATGAAAATTCAAAATGCAA
>OBDI01000069.1_pt1 | contig 7682 bp, 8 predicted proteins | sample 1518691 | NCBI WGS metagenome assembly OBDI01 (sample SAMEA3143271, study PRJEB22397) | metagenome | biome: marine; feature: hydrothermal vent; material: diffuse fluid | place: Pacific Ocean | collected 2013-09-14 | depth 1530 m | reverse complement strand
TTTTGAATTTTGATTTTCATTTTTGACTTTTGAGATTTGACTTTTGACTTTTATTTGACGGCGAAGCCGAATCATTAGCCATTGATAATTAAATTATCCCTGGTCTAAAAAACTTAAATCAGAAGGTACTGTTGATTTTGGCTCTTCAATTCTTAGTGGGGGAACTTTTAGATAATGCAAATTTTTTATCCATCCATTAATAGTATAGAAGTAAGCTCCACCGCCAAATTTTTCAATTTGAGAATAATCAGAATGGCATTTTTTAGAAACCCAGTTAGCCATTTTCAATATTTCTTTTCCCGGATTAATAGTAATATGCCCATACTTAGGAGGAACAATAACTACATCTCCCGCTTTTGCATAAATAGCAACCACATCTTCTAAATAATCATTTTTTTTCCGCTGAAACAGATAAATTGCTCTTCCTTCTAAAACTTGATAAACTTCTTGATAGCTCCCCTGATGGTAATGACCCTTAGTTTTAACTAATTCACGGCCTAAATAAAAAGGAGGAATAATGGTAATATCATAGCGGAGATTGTTTTCCTGTTTAACTCCGCGATACATATAATACAAGGGCTGATTAAGATCGGCCTCTTTAAGCCACTCCCGGTCGTATAAAACGGAAGTCATTTCCTTCAAGTAGCGAATTGCTGGTTTAATATTTTCTAAATTTATCATTATTTTAATCGGGTATATTTATACCATTGGTTAACTTGCGCAAAGCGATTAGAAGTAAGATTGCATTTAGTTATTTTAATTCCTCGCAATTCTTTTTTAGTTAAATAAAGATAATTAGGCGAATAAAGAAAAATAGCTGGCGCGTCTTGAGCAATTATCTTCCTAACTTCTAAATACTTTTTAACTCTTGATGACTGATCCATTTCTACCCGGGCTTCCCTAAGAATTTTATCTACTTTGGAATTCTGATATTCAACAATATTGTTTCCTGGAAAAACTACTTGTGATGAATCCCAGAAAGAGAATGGATCCGGATTTAAGGTTAGCGCTTCACCAAAAAGAAGGGCTTGAAAATCTCTTTTTTTAATTATACCTTCAATATTTTGAATTGATTTAACCTCTAACTTAACCTGCAAACCTAATTTATTCCATTGATCTTGAATTTCCTTAGCTACCTCGAGAATATCCGGTTGATCAACTGTAGTTAGAGTAATTTTGATTGCTTCATCTTGATTCTCTTTCTTATTTCTTTGCTTTTTTTTCATTTCCTTCTGAAATTTAGCCAACAATTCTTTCGCTTGATCCAAATTAAATTGTGGTTTGTCTAATGGCGGATAGCCATCAATAGTTGGCGGAATAGGAGATTTAACTGCTACACCATAGCCGGCTAAAATGTTGTTAATGATTTTCTGCCGGTTAGTAGCATAATTTAAAGCCAACCGAAAATTCTTATCTTGAAAAAGATTATTTTTCTGATTAAGAAAAACAGCAAAGTAATAAGGAATTTTAATCCGGAACATTTGATATTTTTGATGGTTAATTTGATTAATCAATCCGGGATTATTTAAGCCAAAAGCATCTAACTTCCCGGACTTAATTGCAGTTAAGAAAGAAGAATTATCGGGATAAAAATGGAAGACAATTTTCCTCAGATAAATTGGAAGAAAATATTTTTGATTTGACTCTAAAATAATCGATTCTATCCTTCCTTCAGATTCATTAGTTTTAACTGAAACTAATTTAAACGGCCCGGAGCCAATTGGCTGGAGATTAAATTGGCTAATCAAAAACTCACTCGGTGAAATATTCTGCCAAATATGTTCCGGTAGAATGCCAACAGTTAAATTATTAAGAAATTGGGCATACTTATTTTTTAATTTAAAAACAACAGTCCGCTCGTCTTTCTTTTCAACTTCAACTCCTTGCCAATTAAAATACAAAGGGCTCCGATAGGCTGGATTTTGAATTGTTTTAATAGTAAAAACAACATCATCAGCGGTAAGTTTTTGGCTATCATGCCAGAAGATATTGTCGCGAAGTGTAATTTGGTAGGTTTTTCCATCGTCAAGAATCTGATAGTCCTTAGCCAAATCTTTAATTAACTTTCCTTGTCCGTCATATTTCAGTAATCCTGAGTAAATAAGCTGACAAAGATCCCGGTCAACTGGATTATAATTGGACAAAACCGGATTAAGATAATGCGGTTCTCCAATTACTCCTTCATGATATACTCCTCCGGTTGAAGGAACTTCTTTAGATAAAATTGCTGTCCGACCACCCAAAAGAAAGATTAAAGAAATAAAAATTAGTGAAAATAAAAACTTAAGAACTTTTTTTTCTTTTTGAGAACAAACCCTAAAAAATTGCCTCCATTGATATTGATTGGGCCATATTTTAGGATGTTTTCTTCGTTTTTTGAGAAAAAACAATCGAACTATATCCATAAAGGCAAAATGTAGAAATTAAAAAGCAAAAGGCAAGAGCGAAGATTTCTTCACAATCGCAATAAAACACAGAATCATACAAAAGAATATAGATTAATAAAATCTACTAACTGTTAGAAACTTAAATAACCGTCTTATTTATTAAAAGGTAAACAATTGAGAGAATTAAAATAGCCCCAGCCGAAATAATAGTTAAAAAAAGAAGAACTTTTTCCAATCCCCTCCTTTGATAATATGAAGAACCGCCGCCACCCATAATCACCGAACTGCCGGCTCCTCTCTGCTGAAATAAAACAGAGATAATTAATAAGACTGAAAAAATAATTTGAGCAATGAGGATTAAACTTTTCATATTAATAATAAAAGTTAATTAACTAAACAGTTTATTAGCCATAGCTAAGATTATTCCGATAATAGCTAATTGCCACCAAGTAGCGTCAATTCTAATCCAAGGCACATAATGAGCAATCAAAATCAATGCTCCCGCATTAAAGACAATCATTAAAAGAAGTTTAGTCATAAAGTAACAAGTCTTATAATTTAATCACCTTCTAACAAAAGGGAGTAGAGCTAAAAAACGAGCTCGTTTGATAGCTTGAGTAATTTCCTTTTGGTGTTTTCGGCATAAACCAGTTCGCTTAGATGAGAGAATACTAAATTGACCAGAAATAAAATTTCGCAACAAATTTACGTCAGTATAATCAACATATTTAATGCCTTGATAGCAAAGAGGGCAAATTTTTACTTTCTTTTTAACCATAAATATAATGTAGGTGATTTAAAATGGAATTTCGTCAACATTAACATTATCTTGATTTTGATTAGAAGAATCTTCCGCTTTTGCCTCTTCATCAACATTAATAACCGGGATTTCTTCTTTAACAGTATTTTTAACTTTTCCAGCTGAAGCGGTTAGATTATCATTACCGTTAGCATTAGCGCCCGACTTAGGACCCAATTGAATATTTTCAGCAATAATTTCCGTTCGATAGCGTCTTTGCCCATTTGGATCCTGCCAGTTTCTGGTTCTTAACCGCCCCTCGATTAAAACTAATCCTCCTTTTCTTAAAAAGCGCGAACAGACTTCAGCTACCCGACCAAAAGCAACAATATTATGAAATTCAGCCTCCTGCTGATTATTTCCTTGAGCGTCCCGCCAAAACCGATTAGTAGCTACTCCAAAATTAACCACTGATTGTCCCGAGGGGAGAACCTTCGACTCTGGATCCCGGGTTAAATTTCCTAAAATAATTACTTTATTAAAATTCATAACTCAAATTTTACTTTTTATAAAAAATCTAAATCTATTTATCCGACTCCAATATTTCATCTAATTTTTTATCCAACTCTTGCAAGCTTACTTTTTTCTTGGTTGTTTTTTTGCTTGAATCTTCTTTTTGAGTTGTTTTAATATTTTTAACTCTAGTTAACCTTGCTTTTTTAATTTTTGTTTCAAAATCAGACCAACTCCTTACCGGTAAAAGAACAGTTAAAAAGCGAAGTATTTCCTTTTCATTTTTCAAGGACTGATTTATAGAATCAATTTTACCACGATCTGCTTCAAAATACCAGCTTAAATAAACTCCGTAATTTTGATGGTCAATAGAATAAGCCAGTTTTCTCCGTTGAGAATTTTTAATATCTTTAATTTCTCCGCCTTTCTCCTGAACTAATCCAACCAGTTTGTCTTTTAACTGGCTAATTTCCTGATCGATTAATTTTGGGTTAATAATAACTGTAGTTTTATAAAGCATAATCAAACTTTAAAAATAATTACATCACCATCTTTAACTAAGTAATCCCGCCCTTCAAATCTGATTAGCCCGTTTTCTTTAGCTTTTTTCCAAGAGCCAATTTGAAGTAACGTTTGATAATCAATAACTTCAGCGCAAATAAATTTTTTTTGAAAATCAGAATGAATTTTTCCGGCGGCTATTTCAGCTGTTTCTCCTTTTTTAATTGTCCAAGCTCGGCTTTCCTTTTCTCCAGTAGTGTAAAATGTAATTTGGTTAAGAGTAGCGTAGCATAAACTTATTAAAGCGTCAAGTTTTGATGGCGGAATTTCTAATTCTTCTCTTTCTGAACTAGATAAAGTTAATGAATCTAATTCCAGCTTAACATCTAAACTAATTGCTGGCTGATAGAAAAAATCATCAATTTCTTTCCCCAAGTCATTATTAAGAAGATAGATAATCGGTTTGGCGGTTAACAATTGGAGATTTTTAAAAATACTTTCAATAATTTCCTTTTCCTTGATTGACTTGATTGCGCTCAGCAAATCCCGGGATAAATTGCCCTCTTTTAACCAATCGGCAATTTTTTCTAATATGGCTAATTGCTGGGCAAACGCTTTATTAGCTTTACTATCTCGACGAACTTTGCCTAAATATTTTTCAACTGTCTCTAAATCTTTTAGAATTAACTCCAGATTGACTGTTTCAATATCATCTTTTGGATTAATTTGGTTATTAATATGAATAATTTCATCTTTACTAAAGTTTCTAACAACTTCTAAAATTAAATCGGTTTCACGAATCTGAGCTAAGAATTGATTACCTAATCCTTCACCCTGATTAGCCCCTTTAACCAAGCCGGCAATATCAACAAATTCAATAACTGTTGGCACCTGACGCAACGAATTTGACATCTTGACTAACTGTTCTAATCTCTTGTCCGGAACTTCGACAATTCCTTTATTTGGTTCAACTGTGCAGAATGGATAATTAGCGATTTCAACCGGTTTTTGGGTTAACACTTTAAATAAAGTTGATTTGCCGACGTTAGGCAAGCCAACAATTCCAACAGAGACCATAATTTATTTTTTACACATACTATCTTAAAAGAATTTTTATTTCGATTCAATTATTTTCTGGGCAATATTAGTTGGAACTTCAGCATAATGGGAAAACTCCATCACAAAAGTAGCTCTTCCTTGGGTTAATGATCGAAGAGTTGTCGCGTAACCAAACATTTCTCCTAAAGGTGTCTTGGCATCAATAACTTTTTGGAGAAAATTTCCGCTACCTCGGTCAGTAATTTCTTCAATTTGCCCACGGCGAGAATTAATATCTCCAATAACATCACCCATAAATTGTTCAGGAGCAGTTACCTGTAATTTCATAATTGGTTCAAGAAGAGTTAAGCCAGCCTTTTTAGCCCCTTCTTGCAATGCCGAAGAGGCAGCAATTTTAAAAGCCACTTCCGAAGAATCAACCTCGTGATATGAGCCATCATAAAGAGTTACCTTCAAATCAACTAACGGATAACCAGCCAAAACTCCTTTGTCGGTTGCCTCTTTTACCCCTTTTTCTACAGCTGGAATAAATTCTTGTGGAATTATTCCCCCCTTTATTTTATTAACAAATTCGAAACCCTTACCTCTCTCAAGCGGTTCTATCTTTAGCCAAACATGCCCATATTGCCCTCGTCCACCTGATTGTCGAATGTATTTTCCCTCAGCTTGAGAAACCCCTTTAATAGTTTCCCGATAAGCAACCTGTGGCTGACCGGAATTAACTTCAACGCTAAATTCTCTCTTAAGGCGATCAATAATAATATCTAAATGAAGTTCTCCCATTCCAGAAAGAATAGTTTGCCCTGTCTCTTCATCAGTCTTGGCTTGAAGAGTAGGATCTTCCACTAAAAGACGATGAAGAGCCGTTCCCATTTTTTCTTGATCGGCTTTAGTTTTTGGTTCAATAGCAATGGAAATAACTGGTTCCGGAAACTCTATCTTTTCTAAAATAATTGGATGAGACAGGTCGCAAAGAGTATCACCAGTTTTAGTATTTTTAAGTCCAACGGTGGCCGCAATCTCTCCAGTATACATTTCTTTTATTTCTTCACGATGATTAGCGTACATTCTCAAAATCCGTCCAATCCGCTCTTTTTGCCCCGAACTCGCATTTAATACATAGGAACCTGCATCCAATGTTCCGCTATAAATTCTAAAGAAAGTTAGGGTTCCAACAAAAGGATCATTGGCAATTTTAAATGCTAACGCGCAAAATGGTTCACTGTCACCAGGCTGACGAGTTATTTTTTTATCTGTTTTGGGATCAAACCCCTCTATCGGCGGTAAATCAATTGGACTAGGCAAATAATCAACAATTCCATCTAAAAGAGGTTGAACTCCTTTGTCTTTTAACGCTGATCCGCAAAAAACAGGAATTATTTTATAGGCAATCGTTGCTTCTCGAAGAACTTTCTTTAGTTCATCATTTGAAATTTCTTGGCCTTCTAAATATTTATTCATCAAATGATCATCTTGCTCAACTATTTTTTCAACCATCTCCCGCCGAGCCGATTGAGCTTTTTCAACCAAGTCATTTGGAATATCTTCTTCAACAACTTTTCCCCCATATTCTCCTTCAAATTTTATCATTTTCATTTTCAAAAGATCAATTACACCAGAAAAATTGTCTTCAAGACCCACATTTATCTGAAGAGCAACTGCTTTATCAGTTAATCTATCCTTAATTGACTGAAAACTTTTTTCAAAATTGGCTCCCATTCGATCTAATTTGTTAATAAAACAAATTCTCGGCACATTATATTTGTCCGCCTGATGCCAAACCGTTTCTGATTGTGGTTCTACTCCAGCCACTCCATCAAAAATTACCACTGCTCCATCTAAAACCCTTAATGCTCTTTGAACTTCAACAGTAAAATCAATATGTCCAGGAGTATCAATAATATTAATTTGATGTTCCTGCCAAAAACAGGTAGTTGCCGCCGAAGTAATAGTTATTCCTCTTTCTTTTTCTTGCTCCATCCAGTCCATTTCGGCTGCCCCTTCATGAACTTCACCAATCTTGTGTTTTCGGCCAGTATAAAAAAGCACTCTTTCAGTGGTTGTAGTTTTTCCGGCATCAATATGAGCAATAATGCCAATATTTCTAATTTTCTCAATCGGATGTTGTCTCATATACATCATCTAAATAATCTCAAAACTAAATCAAAATTCAAAAATCTAAGCGGCGAAGCCGCTAAACAAAAGTCAAAAATCAAAAGTCAAAAGTCAAAAATGAAAATCAAAAGTCAAAAATGAATTTAAATTCTAAATCCCAAATCTGAATCAAATTCTAAATACTAAATCCTAATTTCTAAACAAATTCCAAATTCTAAATTCCAATGTCCCAAACAAAAGTCAAAAATCAAAAGTCAAAAGTCAAAAATGAAGATTAAAAGTCAAAAATCTAAGCGGCTTCGCCGCTTAAATAGGTCCTATAGGTCCTATAGGAGTTTGAGATTTGATTTTTGCATTTTGATTTAGGT
>OBDI01000068.1_pt1 | contig 7699 bp, 6 predicted proteins | sample 1518691 | NCBI WGS metagenome assembly OBDI01 (sample SAMEA3143271, study PRJEB22397) | metagenome | biome: marine; feature: hydrothermal vent; material: diffuse fluid | place: Pacific Ocean | collected 2013-09-14 | depth 1530 m | reverse complement strand
GATTGGTTTAAAGAAGTCAAGAAAGATTTATCTGATAGATTTACTCAGTCAGTTTCCGGCTTGGATTTATATCAAGGATTGGTTGGAGCGGGATCTTGGGGGAATGATGATTATCTTCCCAGGATTCTTGTCTATGACTTAGAAAACGATCGAGAGATCCTCAACTGGGAATTTTCTGAAATTGGCGATATTTATACTTTCAAATTTATCCCTACTACTGATTACGCTGTTATTGCTGGGGACAATGGAATTAGAATTATCAATTACCGCAATAATGGTCAAATAAAATGGACCGGGGTTGATTCAGGTATTGGGAAAGCAGTTTCTCTTTCCCCGAATGGCGAAGAAATTGTTTTTACAAAGAATGAAAAATCAAATAAAATCTATTTCCTCAACATTTCTGATTTAGATAATCTGGATCCAAACCAAGAACCAGAAGAAAAACAAATTCTTGATGAAAATGGAGATCCAACTGAATTACCTGCCAATTATGGGCGTTTATCTTATACCCCCGATGGGGAATATTTAGTCATCAATTCTAATAGGATAAATATCTTAACAATCATTGACCGTGATTCAATGAAAATAGTCAAGCAGTATGGTTTTGGTAATGGGGCAATTGCTATTGATCAAAAAGGGAATATCGTTGCTACCGATCCATCAGGAAAGCAATTAACTTGCATTGATTGAGGCATAGGCTTATGCGAATAATGACATCCTCCGCAAAATTAAAAGAGGGATTGCTTAAATCAAATGCTTTTTAGTAAAATAGCAAGAATTATGTTGCCTTAGCATCAGCGGCTTTAATAAAAAAAGACTTTTTGACAATTTCTAAAAATGAGATTATATTCTTTTTATGGAATCAGTTATTGGTTTAGAAATTCACGCTGAGCTTAAAACAAAATCAAAGGTTTTTTGCCGTTGTCAAAATGTTAGTAATAACTTAGATGTAGAACCGAATAAATATATTTGTCCGATTTGTACTGGTCAGCCGGGAGCTTTGCCGATATTGAACAAAGAAGCTGTCAGGTTAGTGCTTTTAGTTGGCAAGGCGCTTCATTGCCGGATTGCTGATATAACTAAATTTGATCGCAAAAGTTATTTTTATCCTGATTTGCCAAAAGGATACCAGATTAGTCAGTATGATTTACCGCTTTGCTATGGTGGATATTTAGAAATACAAGACGATCAAGGAAATCCCAAAAAGATAAGAATTACACGAATTCATCTGGAAGAGGATACTGCTAAACTAGTCCATCAGCCAGGCAAGGATTATTCATTGGTAAATTTTAACCGTTCAGGTGTTCCTTTGATGGAGTTAGTTACCGAGCCAGATATTCGGTCAGGAAAAGAAGCGCGTCAGTTTGCTCAGCAGCTTCAGTTAATTTTAAGATATTTGGAGGCATCGGAAGCTAATATGGAAAAAGGACAGATGAGGTGCGAAGTTAATATTTCTTTACGGCCTAAGAATACGGAAAAATTAGGGACGAAAGTAGAAATTAAAAATTTGAATTCCTTTCGGGTAATTGAAAAAGCGGTCGATTATGAATTTAATCGGCAAAAGGAAGCTTTGGAATTTGGCGAAAAAATTATTCAGGAAACTCGCGGTTGGAATGTTGGTAAGCAAGCGACAGTTTCCCAAAGACTTAAGGAAGAAGCGGCGGATTATCGATATTTTCCGGAACCGGATTTGCCTCCATTAAGAGTTAGCTTGCTTGATTTTGATTTGTTTTTACCGGAAATGCCTCAGAAAAAGGAAAAGAGATTGGTTGACGAATATGAAATTAGCCAAGAGAATGCTCATGTTTTAATTTCTTATCCGAGACTATCTAATTATTTTGAGCAAGTTTGTTCAGAGTTGCCGCAAGTAGAGGAAGCAACCCAAATTACCGAAAGTGATTGGACAAAATTAAAAAAGATTGCCGCCAATTATTTAATTAATGACGCGCCGTTGATTACGAAATTTTCTTTAAGTGAGATTGAGAAAAATATTAGCCAAAAAATTACTCCAGAGAACTTTGCTGAATTGGTAATGATTATTGCTCAGGGAAAAATTAATTCAACGGCGGCTCAGTTAGTTTTGAAAGAAATGTGGGCAACTGGAGCGGACCCCACGCATATTATTCAAGAAAGGAATCTTGAGCAGGTAAAAGATGAATCATTATTAAGTGAAGCAATTGAAAAGGTAATTCAAGAGAATTCTAATGCTGTTCGAGATTACCAGCAAGGGAAAAAGAATGCAATCCAATTTTTAGTTGGGCAGGTAATGAGGGAAACCAAGGGAAAGGCTGAACCTAATTTAGTTAGAGAGATGACTAAGAAGCGGCTGGACCAAGAATAATAATCCACTCGCCGCGGATTTTTTCTTTTTGGAGTTTGGTTAAAATTTCTTTGATTGAGTCGCGATAAATTTTTTCGAATTGCTTGGTTAATTCTTTGCAAACTACCAATTGACGGTAGTTTTTTTCTTCTTCCATTATTCTTTGGAGATCTTGTAATGTTTTTAAAATTCGATGGGGACTTTCGTATATGATTACTGTTTCTGGTTCTTGGATAACCCGCTGAAAGAATTTCCGCCGCTTATTTTTTGTTGGAGGAAAACCAAGAAATAAGAATCTGTCGGCGTAAAAGCCGGCAATAGAAAGAGCGGCAGTTAAAGCCGATGGGCCAGGAATTGGAATTATTTTAAGATTTGGAATATTATTTTGGGTTAGGAACTGAATTAATTGTCCGGAGGGATCGGCAATTCCCGGAGTGCCGGCGTCGCAAACTAGGGCTATGTTTTTATTTTTCAGAAGGAGATTTTTTATTTCTTGGTATCTCTTAAGCGGTGAATGTTGGTGATAACTGAGTAGCGGCTTGGAGATTTGGTAATGGTTAAGCAATTTAAGAGTTATTCGGGTATCTTCAGCCAGAATTAAATCAACTCCCCGAAGGATCTCTAAGGCTCGCTGAGTAATATCTTTTAAGTTGCCGATTGGCGTGGAAACAATATAGAGATTCATATTTTTCTTATTGTTATTATCTAACTTGTTTTGAATAAAGTAAATTATTCTAAGTGAATTTTTTGACTAAAATCATTTAGTTTTCTTTTTAGTAAAGGGTATTTTTTCAGAGATTTGTCCTGTTGCAAAATTTTTTTTGCTTCCTGTCGAACAGCTTTAATTAAATCAAGATCATTTAATGACGCCATCGAAAAATCAGGGCTGCCCCATTGTCTTTGACCAATAAATTCGCCTGGACCGCGAATTTCTAGGTCTTTTTCAGCTAATTCAAAACCATTCCGACAACGAATGATAGCTTTTAGCCGTGGACTTGGATGCGAAGAATTGGTTAATAAAAAGCAATAAGCCGGGTGAGGACTTCGACTGACTCGGCCGCGAAGCTGATGAAGTTGAGCCAAGCCAAATCGTTCGGCGTTTTCAATAACCATTATGGTGGCATTGGAAATATCAATTCCGACTTCAATTACTGAAGTTGAAACTAGAATGTCATAATGGCGGTTTTTAAAATCGCTCATAATTTTTTCTTTGTCTTTATCTTTCATTTGGCCGTGAATTAGAGCCACCCTCAAATCGGGAAAAATTTTCTCTGATAATTTTTGGTATTCTTCTTCAGCGGCTTTGACTTCCTGCCAAATTAGTTTTTGCTTTTGCCGTTTGGTTAGGTTTTTATCAGAATAATTTAATTGGAGAATTTTTTTCTCACCGGCTTCAATTTTTGGGCAAACAATAAAAACTTGATGGCCGACTTTAATTTCTTGTCGAATTTTTTGATAAACTTGTTCTCTTTGGTGGGAAAGAAAGAGTTGGGTGGTTATCGGTTGACGGTTTCGGGGCATTTCATCAAGGATGGAAATATCTAAATTGCCGTAGATAGTTAGGGATAATGTGCGGGGAATTGGTGTAGCGCTAATAGAAAGAAGATGAGGGATTAGGGAAGGGGTTTTATCTTGAATTTTCTTAATATTGTTTTGCAAGGCGGCGCGTTGCTGGACGCCGAAACGATGCTGTTCATCAATAATAGCTAAAGCCAAATTATGAAAGCGAACTTTTTCCTGAATTAAACTGTGAGTTCCGATAATTAAGTTAACTCGGCCTTGAATAATTTCATTTAATAAGTTTTTTTTGGTAATTTTTCGCGTCGGCCAGATTTTGGTTTGGCTGCTGGTTAGAAGAGCAATTGAAAAAGGATATTTTTGGAAGTTTTTAAGTAGTTCTTGGTAATGTTGTTCGGCTAATAAGCTGGTTGGAGCCATTAGAGCAACCTGATAGCCGGCAGCCATTGCTTGCAAGGCGGCTATTGCGGCAATAATAGTTTTTCCACTGCCGACATCGCCTTCCAAAAGTCGATTCATTGGTTGAGAACGAGACAAATCTTGTAAGATTTCCCAAGCGGCTTTTTTTTGAGATGAGGTTAATTGAAAGGGAAGGTGTTTGATAAAATCTTGAATTAAATCTTGATCGAATTTAATTGCAATTGATTTTTCTTGCTGCCAGGTAATTTTTTCTTTCAAAACAAATAGTTGGATTAAAAAAAGTTCATCAAAAGATAGACGTCGTCGAGCTTTCTCTAATAATCGGAAGTTATCAGGAAAATGAATTTGGCGAACAGCTTCGGCAAGGGGGAGGAGTTTTTGTCGTTGAATAATTTCGGATGGTAAATAATCTTTAATTAAGTGATTGATTTGGGGAATAATTAGTGAAATTAAATAACGAAGAAAGCGAGAAGTAATTTTTTTTGTTTCTGGATAAATAGGAATAATTCGTCCAGTATGGCGGAGAAAGTGTGGTCCTGATTGATATTCTGATTTTTTAAGTAGATTTTCAATTGGTGTTTCTAAAGAAATGTCGCCGGCGGATTCAGATTGGGATAAAATTTTTTCATAATCAGGATTGGAGAGATACAATCCATCTGATCCAGCCAGTACTTTTCCCGCTAAGCTGATTTCTTGATTGACTTTTATATTGCGAGTAATAAATGGCTGATTAAACCAAACCACTCTGATTAGCCCGGTCTTATCCTGGATTAAAGCCCGAGTTAAGTGCATTCTTTTTTTAATGGTGCGTTGATTGCTGATTTCAATAATTTTTCCCTGAATAGTAATTATTTGGTTAGCTTGGACTTTTTTAATTGGAGTAATCTGAGATAAGTCTTCATAGCGGTGGGGAAAATAGCGGAGCAAATCTCGGACAGTTATCAAACCGTTTTTTTCCAGCTCTTTAATTTGTTGGAAGGGAAACTTGTTGTTCATTAGTGGTGTTTGTTAGATGAAATCCGAACCTTCTTTGAGCAAAATCCAGAGGTTATATTATCCTCACCCCAAAACCATTGGATATTGCTTCTTTATGTAATAATTCTAAGACTTTTCTTTGTGTTGTGTTAAGGCTTTCGGAATCAAAATGATTCTCCGCTGTTAATTTCAAAATAGGTTTCGGATTGTAATTCTGGTCGTCCATTTTTACATTTTCAAGATTGGTAAACAAAATCATTTTTATAAGTCCGTCTTTAATATCACCAATTGAAGGTAGAGAACCCTTACTATGCTTTGCCTCAATTAAGTAGACATCTTCACCTTTTAGCTCTATCTCATCAACAGTGAAATAATAAAAACCGCCTAAATAGTTTTTAATTGTGATAATACCTTTAGCGCCGGAAAGGTATTCTTTCGGCTGTTCTGTCACGCTCTCTCGCCTCTGTGCCATTTCGGCTAATTGCCGAGAAAGAGACATAAACTTGTCCTTTCCTTCTTGTAGTTGTTCAATTCTTTTCTCTGCGCTTGTTTTTGAATGCATCTCAACTTTTTTCTTCCTTGATATTTTCCCATAGTTTTCTAATGCCTTCTGGCATATATCACCAACTTTATCAATCTGAGACAGATTCCAATGAAGTGCGTCTGATTGATAGGAAAGAATTTCTTTAATCTTTCTTTTGATATATGGAACATCAAAGCGCTGATTTGTTATTTTGTGGCGATAGCGGGTGCTTCTTTCAGCGTCAACATAATAGCCAATAATTACATAAACACCAAGCAAGCTCATTAGCGATATTGTGTCCCATTGCAGAAAATCCCTATCGCCTTCCTTACCTTCGTCTTTTACAACTGGAATGATTGTAATTTTCTTTCCGGCAAAATTGAGCGTGTCGTAAACTCTGGCGTATGGATAAGAACGAGTGCGTTTGGCAGATACCCACCAACTAACGGCTATGCTGTTCTCTCTGTCTATGTTCAAGATAAAAACTGCGTTTGTTGCCAACGCTCGCTTCAAATCCTTAAACGCAAAGGATTTCAATTTTGCGCAAAGGAAGGGCTTATATCTTATACCTGTAATTTTAGCGGATAGGTCCATATTTTCCTGATTTACGAATAATTATTTTTAGTTTGTCGTCGGTTTTAAACAGATTGTCTTGCTCACCAAAACCTGACTTTTTTTTGATGATAGGAACAAGGGATTTCTTTATTTCAAAGCCAATACTATTTCTGCCTAAATCTCGCGCTACTTTCATTGTTGTGCCGCTTCCAGCAAAAGGATCTAAAACAGTTTCTCCTTTGTAGGAAAAAAGTTTTACCGCCCTGTATGGCAGTTCCTCTGGGAAAGCGGCTATATTTTTTTCCAAAGGTGAACCAGGCATTACATTATTCATCTCCCAAAGGGTCATATACCATTTATTCTCCTGAATTTCTTTTGTATCTATTTTTGATTGTTCTCTAACACTTTTCGGTATTGATCTATAATTGAATTTACCTTTTTGAAAAATTATTATGCTTTCTAATAAATTATCGGGATAAAAATACATAGGATAGGGATTTTGTAAAATAACCCCGCTTCGCCGACTAATTCTTAAATAACCTTCCGGCTTCTTCCAAATGATTCTGTCTCTATATCTAAAACCTGCTTCTTGAAAAATTTTTGTTGCGTCTGCAACAATAGGAAATTTCTCGCCATCAATTAGCATGTCGTCTATGTTTAACACGGCAATGCGTCCGTTCTGTAAAACGCGGTAAGTTTCTTGAGCGAATTTTTTCAAAACGCCAAGATATTGTCCATAACTCTTAAATAACCCTTTGTAATCAAAGGGGGCATTGAAATATGGAGGAGAAGTAACCATCAGATGAATACTTCCGTCCGGCACTTCCTCCATACTCATGCAATTACCAATTATAAGTTTGTGATAAGTAGCCATAATTATTTAATCAGATCTTCGATAGAAACACCAAACGCATTAGCAATTTTTTGAAGCGTCTCTATTGTTGGATTAGGGCTTTTGCCGGATTCTATATTTACAATCGTATTAAGCGCCAAATCGGCCCTTTTTGAGAGCCTATCCTGTGAAATTCCTTTTTTCTGCCTTATTCTTTTAATATTTTTTCCGATTTTTGAGATAGAATTTTTGTTGGACATATTTTTACTTCCAATATACTATTAAAATAGGTTAATTATATTATATCATTTTTACTATAATGATAATCTATAAACAGAATTCAGTCAACAAAAATAAAGGGAGTTCCTTTTTGTCGCCCGCGCGCGGGCGCGATGGGGCAAAGATGACTAATATAAATAATAATAGTCCCTCCGCAAAAAAAATCGGGTGAAGCCGAACCGTAGGTAAGAGCGAGGCAGAACAATCCTCAAATTCAATATGGTGGACCTGAGGAGAATTGAACTCCTGTTTCCGCCATGCGAAGGCGGCGCACTAC
>OBDI01000067.1_pt1 | contig 7711 bp, 8 predicted proteins | sample 1518691 | NCBI WGS metagenome assembly OBDI01 (sample SAMEA3143271, study PRJEB22397) | metagenome | biome: marine; feature: hydrothermal vent; material: diffuse fluid | place: Pacific Ocean | collected 2013-09-14 | depth 1530 m | reverse complement strand
GCGGTGGGAGAGGGATTTGAACCCCCGGTCCCAATAACTCGGGACAGCGGTTTTCGAGACCGCCCCGTTCAGCCACTCCGGCATCCCACCTTTGGATATAAAATTGGATGATAAAGTTACGGGCTTTTTTGAGTAATAATCAATATCAATTTAGATAAATATCACCATTTGTATTATTTTGTTATTGCGAGGCAAAATTAGTATGATTTAGTTTATTTACTATTTTTTCTTGTAATTCAATCATCTTTTTTGATTCTTTTTCGCTTACTCCTTTATGCTGGTATCCTAGTAAGTGCAGGATACCATGAACTAAAACTCTAATCAATTCTTCATAAAAGTCAATTTTTTTTCTCTGAATTTGTTTTTTAATCCATATTGGGCAAATGTATATTTCTCCTAAAAATTCTCGGTTGGTTTCAATAGGGTAAATAAAATTTTCTTTTGTTTCTTTTTCGGCAAAAGATAAAACATCGGTTGGTTTTTTTATTCCCCGAAATTTGTAGTTTATTTCTCTTATTCTTTTTTCGGAAATTAGAAAGATATTAATGTCTTTCCGGGTTAATTTCAAATGATGGAAAATTTGAGCGACGATTTGGTTAAATTCTTTTTCTTTTATTAGAAATCGAGTCAGATTAACTATTGTCATAAAGGTCTATGCTTTCTTAAAATGCTGGCTGCCTCTTCGGGGTCTAAAGTGCAAACATCTATTCCAGTGCAAAATTCAAATCCTGCCAACCGGGTAGTCCGCGGAAGAATAGTTAAATGCCAGTGATAGTAGTCATAATTTTTTCCATCGCAAGGCGAAGTATGGATGTAGAAGTTATATGGAGGATCATTAAGCGCGTTATAAAGAGCGCCTAAACTTGTTTTTAGCGCTTGGGCTAATTGCCACTTGTCTTCATCTTTTATTCTTTCAAAATAAGGCTGGTGATCCTTTGAAATGATTTTAATTTCGAAAGCGGTTCGGCTGGCAAATGGGCAAAGAGCGACAAATTTATCATTTTCAAAAATTATCCTGCTTTTCTCCTTTAGGTCCCACTTTAATCGAAGGCAATGGCCGCACTGCTGGTGTTTTTGGTAATATTTTTTTGCTCCTTCAATACTATCGATTAAACTTGGATCAAAAACAGGCACTGCAATTATTTGAGAGTGAGGATGAATAATTGAAGCGCCGGCTTCATAACCATGGTTTTGAAAAATAGAAATGTAATTGATTAACCGCTCATTCATTAAGTCTAAATATCTTTCCTGATAGGCGTCAATCATTCTCTTAACTGTTCCTAACGGCAGTTTGGCTACTGGCAAATAATGATTTCGGGTAATAACTACCTCCTGAAAACCTACACCGTCCATTACTTGATAAGGGCCAATTGTTCTTTTGTTTAATACTTCCCCCGGTGTAAAGGCCGGATATTTATTAGAGATAACTGCTACATCCCAATCGTCTGGCCAGTTCTTAGTGGTGTCTTGATTATTTTTATTCTTTGGGTAAATTAATTTTGGTTTTTCTTGCGATTCAAGATGGCAAAATGGGCAGTGGGCATTATTATTTTCTTTGGGTTTTTTGGTAATGACAAAATCTTCAGGGCGGCTTGAACGTCCGGCGGCCATTACTACCCAGTCGCCGGTAATGACATTGAGACGTAATTCTGATGATTTTTTGTTTTCTTTCTCGTCCATAGCGTTTATATCCAAACAAGCTTCCATTATTTAATTTCAACCATACCCTCTTCTAAATTATCCATCATTGTTCTTTCCATTTCTGTTTCGCTTGAATATCTTTTGAAGATTTCATTCCAGAGCGCTTCTTGCTGGTGATAAAGATATTTAGAAATACCTCCGTGGGTTAATGAAATAATAACATCAATCAGATCGAAACTAACCAAGTCATCACCTTTTTGCCCGGCAGAAAAATAGTCACCGACATAATCTAGTCCTTGCCAAAATTCTAATCCTAAATCAAACCTTCGAGATAATTGATAAAGATCATTTTCGGCTTTAGCCCAGTGCAATGCTTCCGGATTAATATGCGGTTCAGCTAATCGGGGGTCGCTTGGATCTAATTTAGCTAAATAACGTTGAATAATCCGCCAACTAACTCCTTCATTTTTTATTAAGGGAGAATTGGTTACTTTTCCGGAAAGCAAATTAACTATTTGAGAACCGAAATCATTTTCTTGGGCATATTGCCGAAAGATTTTTGAATAAAAATCAATTTCATGGGAATAGTGCAAAAATAAACTGAATGCCTCTAAAATTTCGCCAGTTAAATGTTTTTCTTTGAGAGGAATAAAGAAAACAACCCCCATTTCTTTAAGGTGGCTAATATTATGCAGTTTTTTCCCAATAAACTGATGGGCTAAGTCAATCCATTTTGGTGAGAGAAAAAGATATTTTATTTCTCTTTCTTCAAAATCGCTCGGCCGTAGGTCATAGTATGGCTTAAGAAAAAATTCGTTAATCCAATGTCCTCCCTCAACAAAGCGCAAGGCGGCAGAAATTTCATAAATATCCTCTTTTTTAATTAGATCAAAAACATCTTTGTATCCTAACGCTTGAATAATTTTTGAAGGAGGATTGAGGACTAAGAAATCTTTCATTTTTTCTTCTTTTAGAAACCAGCCCTTTTTCGCGCTGGTTGTTTCTTTAACCCGGCTGATAAATTTTTTCTTACCTATTTCTCTTTTTTGGTTACTGAGTAATTTATTTAATTTTTCATCTGATTGTCGGACTCTTTCCAGCAAAGCCAAAAAAACAGCTGAGCTATTGTCTTCCTTCCGCAATCCTAATTCTTTCAGTCGCTGACCGATTAGTGTATCATTGTCTCGAATAATACCTTCAATTACTTCGTTGTGGCCAGTTATTTTTTCCATCTTTCTTTCCAAATTTTTAATTGTTTCTTCTGATGTTCTCAGAAGACGAGCCGTTTTTTGAGAAGTATTCATATTCATAACATTAATTATTAATTATTTACTTAGTTGTTGTGGATAATCTTTCGGTTGTAATTTAAATTATCTTTTCATTTTCCGTTATGTATTTATTTTAATCTTTTTTTAATTTTTAATCTTTTTTTAATTTCTTTTTCTAGTTTTATCAATGGAATTTCTTCTTGGATTCCACTGTCTAATTCTCTAATTAAAATGGTTTCATTGTTAACTTCCTGTTGTCCTAAAATTAGGGCTATTTTTGCTCCGCTTTTATCAGCTGCTCTTAATTGTGATTTTAAACTTTCTCGGGCAAAGCTTTCCCCTATTGAAAATCCCTTTTTTAATAATTCAAAATATATGCTCAAAGCTTTTTTTTGGGCAGTTTTGCCAATTGAAATAATTGATATCATTGGCGCTGGCTGCCAGTTGCTTGTCTTAATTTTTTGCTTTTTCATCAGAGATATTATTCTATCCATTCCTATCGCGGCGCCGATGGCTGAAGTATTTTTCCCCCCCAGTATTTTAACCAGTTCGTCGTAACGTCCTCCTCCGCCAATTGATAATTGCTTCTCGCCAATTTTTTCTTCTGGAACAAATTCAAAAACAGTTCGGTTATAGTAATCTAATCCCCGAACCAAATGTTCGTCTAATGAATAAGGAATATTTATTTCGTCTAATAATTCTAAAACAGATTGGAAATGGTTTCGGCATTCACTACAAAGATAATCTGTTATTTTGGGCGCTCCGGCAATAACTCTTTGACATTTGGGAGATTGACAATCTAAAACTCGAAGTGGATTTTTCTTTAATCTCCGCTGGCAGTCGGCGCAAATTTCTTTCTGGTGTTTTTTATAATAGGGTATTAACTGCTGCCGAAAATTTTCCCGACATTCATTGCATCCCAAGCTATTAATTTTTAAGGTAATTCCTTTTAGTCCAACCTTGTTTAAGATTAAGAAAATCCCTTTAATGATTAACGCTTCAACTATTGGCGAGGATCCGCCAAATACCTCTAATCCGAATTGGTAGCTTTGGCGGAATCTTCCGGCTTGTGGTTGTTCATGGCGGAAAATAGGTCCTTCATACCATAATTTAAGGGGGTGAGAATAATTAACCAATCCGTTTTGCAGATAAGCGCGAACAATTCCAGCGGTAAATTCCGGTCTTAAAACTAAATTACTTTCTTTGCTTTCAGTTTTTTTCAAAAAAAACATTTCCTTTTCAACAATATCGGTATTGGCTCCAATTCCACGGATGTAAATTCGCGAATTTTCAATTATTGGCGGATCAATTCGCAAAAACCCCAACTTGTCAACCGTTAACTGAATTGCCTTTCTAAGTTTTTCCCAGTAGGGCTGATCTATTGGTAAAATATCATAAGTTCCTTTTGGTGATTGAAAAATCATATGGATTTTTATTAAAAGAAGTGTTTTAACTTTAATATTTTGGTGTAGTAATTGTTTCTAATGGCCAAATACTTAACCAAGCTTTACCAATGATTAAATTTCTCTTAACTGGACCGAACCGGCGGGAATCATAACTGAATAATCGGTTATCTCCCATTACAAAATATTCATCATTCTTAAGCAGAATGGAGACGCTGCCATTGGTTGCTGTTCTTGATGGCAGGTAATTCTCTTTTAAGATAAGTCCTTTTGGATGATCTTGATTGTAAATAGTAATTCGATTGTTCTTAATTTCAATTTTTTCTCCGGGAAGGCCAATTACTCTTTTGATGAAATATATTTGTGGGTTGCGCGGGTAACGGAAAACAATTACATCTCCTCTTTGCGGCTGGGAAAAACGGTAATCTATTTCATTAACAATCAGGTATTGGTTATTGTCAAAATTTGGCTTCATTGATTCCCCTTTGACAAAAAATGGCTGAAACAAAAAATAGCGAATCGGAATAACGATAGCCAGTGTAACTAGGACTATTTTAATTAAATCAAATAATGATGAAAAAAACTTTTTCATGTATTTTAAATTTATTTTATTATATTCTTTTCTTGTCATTTTGTCAAAAAACTGTTATACTTAATTAATTCTTAGTAAGACATTTTTCTTATTGCAATCTTATCTATCTTATGATAATCTTTGAAGAAGTTTCTAAAAAATATCCAGTTGGTAATAAAGATAAAATAAAGGCATTGGATAAAGTTAACTTTCACATTAAATCAGGTGAGTTTGTTTGTTTGGCTGGTCCATCGGGCGCGGGAAAATCAACCTTATTCAAGTTAATTATTCGCGAAGAAAAACCAACAAGTGGAAAAATAATTGTTGATGGGGAAAATATTGTTTTGATTGAGGAGAGGCAAATTCCTTATTTCCGAAGGAAAATCGGAATGATTTTTCAGGATTTCCGCCTTTTGGAAAATAAAACCGTTTATGAAAATATTGCTTTTGCAATGGAGGTAGCTGGCTATTCCGACGAAGAGATTGCTGAAGATATTCCTCAAATATTGGAAATAGTCGGACTTCTGGACAAAAAAGACCAATTTCCCCAGCATCTTTCCGGCGGAGAAAAACAAAGAGTGGCTATTGCCCGCTCGTTGATTCATCGCCCTAAAATTATTTTAGCTGATGAGCCGACGGGCAATCTGGATTTGCTTAATAGTTGGGATATTATTCGTCTTCTTTTGAAGATTAACAAATTAGGAACAACTATTATTTTAGCCACGCATGACCAAAATATTATTAATAATCTTAATAAAAGGGTGCTTACCCTTGATCAGGGAAAAATTATTCGAGAAAATGGGTAATTTTTTAATTTTAGATTTCTAATTTTATGCTTTCTTTTTTTTATTCAATTAAAAGAGTGATCCGTGACGGGGGCAAGGGTTTCAAAAGAAATTTTAGTTTATCAATTGCTTCAATAATTACTATATCTCTTTCTATTTTTGTCTTTCTTTCTTTGGTTGTTTTTAACTCTTTAATTCAAACTACTATTACTCATCTTAAGCAAAAAATCGATCTTTCAGTTTATTTTAAGCCAGACACTCCTGAAGAAAAAATCCTTTCTTTTAAGGATGGCTTACTTCAACAATCGGAAATTAAAGATGTTATTTATACTTCCCCCGATGAAGCTTTGAAGCAGTTTAAAGAGAAACACAAAAATGAACCGGTTTTACTACAAAGTTTGGAAGAAATTGATAGTAATCCGCTCGAAGCTAATTTAAGCGTTAAAACTAAAAGCGGAGCGCCGGAAGAATATCAAAAGATAGTCGAAACAATCAAAAAGTCCTCAATGTTTAAAGATGTTGATTCGATTGATTATCAGCAAAACAAACAAATTGTGGAAAAAGTTTATCAATTAAGCCGATTTGCTCGGCGCGCCGGCATAGCGGTTAGCTTAATTCTGTTTATTTTGGCGATAATTATTACTTTTAACACGATTCGTTTGACTATTTTTAACCGCCAGGAAGAGATTAATGTAATGAGGCTGGTTGGCGCCCAAAATTGGTATATTCGCGGGCCATTTATTATCGAAGGAATTATTTTAGGAGTTATTTCAGCTGTTGCCGCTTCTTTGATATTTTATCCTTTGATTTGGTTGATTTCGCCTAAAATCGCGCATTTTATTCCCGGCTCAGATCTAAAAGGTTATGTTCAGGCTAATTTCCCCGGCTTGTTTTTGATTGAAATAATTTTGGGGATTATTTTGGGAATATTTTCAGGAATGATTACGGTTGGGAAATACTTAAAAAAATGATTTCCATTTCCAGCAATATTTTAGCCAGCTGAGAATATGGGTTCGAGTGTAGCGACTAATAAAAAAATCTATTATTCCTCCAATTTGTTGGCTTGATTGGAGGTGATAATGAATCATTCGGCATTTTGGGAAATAGATTACCTTGTAGCCGCATTTTTTAAATCGTCGGCACCAGTCAACATCTTCAAAGTACATAAAAAATCTTTCGTCAAATAGGCCGATTTTCTCGGCTGTTGTTTTTGTTGTTAGGAGGGCGGATCCCATCAGCCAATCTACTTCCAACGGCTTTTCGGTTTTAATTGAATTATTGATTTCCTTTTTGATAACAAATTTGTTTTTTATTTTTTGTCCTATTTTTGTTTTGCCGAAAATGGTTCGCCGAGCAAGAATGGTTAATGGATTGTAAAACCTGAAAGCTGAGTATTGGTGTGATTCATCGATATTAGTTAATCGGGGTCCGATTAGACCAACAGTTTGCTGATTTTGAGACAAAAAATTAACCATTTCCTCAAAATGGCTGTCTGGGGGGATGATGATATCGGAATTTATAATCAAAAGGTAATCTCCTTGAGTTATTTTCAGAGCCCTATTGACTGCCCGAGCGTAGCCGATATTTTTTTGATGGGGCAAAAATTTGATTTCCGGAAAGAGGTCGGTGATTTGCTTTTGTTCATTTTCAATAGTTCCGCTATCACTGACAATAACTTCCCAAAAGTTAAATCTCCGATCTAATTTATACTCAAAGATTGATTGCAGGCACTGCTTTAACTTATCCGGTGTTCGATAATTAGTGATAATAATAGATAATTTCATTTTTATTTTTTAATTATAATAAGGGGTATAATTATGTCAAATTTCATTTATGTATTCAGCTTGTCAAAATCTTATCTTGCGTTATCACTAATAAAAATTAATATTTTAGGATTTCCGATATCCTAAGATTCTCTTAATAAAATCTGTATTTTCTTTTTTTTTACTTTCCACAATGTTATTTCTTAACTAATTTGTTAGATCATCAAGCGTTGTTTACAATTCCGTTGGATAAAAGTAGTTAATAAGTTTTTCCATAGGC
>OBDI01000066.1_pt1 | contig 8007 bp, 11 predicted proteins | sample 1518691 | NCBI WGS metagenome assembly OBDI01 (sample SAMEA3143271, study PRJEB22397) | metagenome | biome: marine; feature: hydrothermal vent; material: diffuse fluid | place: Pacific Ocean | collected 2013-09-14 | depth 1530 m | reverse complement strand
CTAAATTTGATGTATTTCTAGATGCCCCTGTACATGATGAGCACTCACATACAGCTGATATGCTTAGATACATGGCTGTAGGATGTAAAAATAAGCCTATAACAGAATTATATATAAGAAGCAGAAGATTTAGTAAATCAACTAACTTTGTAAGAAATGTATATGACGTTTAATGTTAGTTTAATGTTAGATATGATATAATAGTTTTAATTAAAAATAAAGGATATAAAATGGGTAATCCAGAACAGAAAAATGTAGATGCTACCTCAACTAGTACTGATAATCAGAATGATTCGAGTGTAGACTTTGAGAAACGATTTAAAGATACTCAAGGAGCTTATACTAAGTCTCAACAAGAATTGAAAGCAGCTAAAGCTAGATTAGAAGCTTTGGAAAAGCTGACAACACCAAAAATAGAACTTGATGAAGCGACTAAGCAAGAATTAGATGAATTAAAGTATGAAAATCCGGATGCTTGGCGAGCTAAGATGAACAAGCTGGAAACAGAGGCATATAGCAAACATAAAGAAACTCTGAATGAGGCGGGTAAAATGGCAGCTCAACAAGCTGAGTTAGAAAGACGGACTCAAGTTCTTGCAGAATTTAACGCTAGCTATCCAAACTTAGTATTAACTGATGAGGTTATACAATTGGATGTTCCTAACAGAATTAATAAGAAGCTAGAGTCTGGAGAAGTAACGTTCGAAGCTTACCTCGAGGAAGTTGCGAATTATTTACAAGCTCCAAAGGTTATTGGTGATGGTAATCAAACCTTAAATCAGCCTGACTTATCAAGAGTAGGTGGCGATGAGAAACCATCAGATGGCGCGGTGAAAAAAGATATCGTTAAAGATTATAAAAACCTAGTATTTTAATAGATACTAGGTTAATTAAATAAAGGAAATGAAATGGCAAATGGTACAGGTAAAGTTGATGCTTCTTCTGACTTAGTAAGAAGAGCATGGGTCTCTGAAGGCTTAATTCAAAAATCAGCTACATCATTCTGGGCGCCTTATAAAGGTAAAACTCAAGACTCAATCATTATGGTTGAAAATGATATTAGTGCTTCAAAAGGGCATACAGTTGTATTTGATTACGATGGTAATTTAAGTGGTAGACCAGTTAAAGGTAATACTACAGCAAAAGGTAAAGGTGAACAAAAGAAAAAGTTCTCTGATAAAGTTACAGTAGCTGACTATAGATATGTAGTTGACAATGGTACTAAATTTGATGGTGTTGTAATAGGCGATTTATCTATTAATGAGCACTCTGATAGTAGAAGTAGATTAGCTGACTTGTGGGTTCGTTCTGAAGACCAGGCATTCTTTGATTTAGGTCAACAAGGCGCAGAATTTGATTTAGCATTTGATGCTACTGATTTTGATTTAGACGCTATTATGAAAATAGAGCAAGTTGTTAAAACAGGTACAGGATTTGATACTAACCCTGCTGGTTACGCTCGAAGACTTCCATTAAAACCGTTTAGATTATCTAATGGTGAAGGTGTTTGGTTATTTGTTCTTGATGTAGCTATGAAAGCAGCATTCTTAAAACAAGCTGGCGCAGGCGCAATCCTTAAAGATGCAGACGTTAGAGGTAATGATAACAGACTTATTAAAGGTGTTATTGGTAAAATTGGTTCTTTCTTATTCGTTGAAGGTGGTACATTCTTTGGTTCTACTGAAGGCGCAATTCTTGATAATAGTGATTACTTTAACTATGACAACACTGGTGTTGAAATGGCTGGATTAAGACAAAAAGATGCTGCTGGTAAATGGACTGGTCAATCTGGTTTTGGTACTGCTAAATACTCAAGAGGTTTAATCTTAGGTGCTGGAGCATTCCAAAAAGCAAATGGTATGATGCCTGATTATAAATATGAAGCAACAGACTTTGGTAAATTTAGTGAGTCTTGTTTAGAAACTTGGTGTGCAGCTAAACCTTCTAAATTAGTAGCAGAAAATGCGGATAACACTGATGGTAAACTTGCAGGATACAATTATGGTATTGTTTCTGTTACAGTTGATTTAACAGCATAAGGAGTAAGATATGGCTGATTTAAGATTTGAAAATAAAAATAATCAAAAGAAAGAAGTTAGCGTATCAGTAACAGGTGTAGTTTCTACATCTGCTACAATGAATGATACGCTATTTACTCTTCCTGAGGCTTCTTTGGTTACTAGAGCTTATGCTGTAGTTATTACACCTTCTGGTACTGCTACTGATACAGTAGATATTAAAGTTGGTTCAACAGTTGTTGGAGATGAAGTTGTTGTTGGTGTTGCCGGAGTTCAAGAAGGTACACAAGCAAAAGCATATTTCGCTACTGGTGGAAGTGTTACTGTTGTAGCTGGTGCCGATGCTCCTGATGCAGCTGGTAGAATTAAAATAGTTGTGGAGTATATAGAAACTGAGCTTTCTGAAGGTACTTACACTGATTAATTTTTAGTAGGTCTTAATTGACCTACTACTTATTGAGAAAGGAAAGTTATGACAAGAGTTGAAAAACTAATTGATAAAGTTAGACACGAATTATCTGATTTAGATAAGTCTAGATGGTCTGATGTTGGTTTACTTGGTATACTTACTGATGCTCAAGAAGACATAGTTTACAAGACTAACTGCTTCCATAAAACTATTAATATATTAACGTCAGTTGATAAGAACACTTATGTTCTACCAGAAGATGTAAGACTACTTAAGTCTATAGCTTTTAACAATAGCTCACTCTCATTAGTTACTACCAGATGGATAGAAAGCTTCAATAAAGACTGGAAAACAGCTAAGGGCAATCCTAGCTATGCTATATATGATAACATAGATAGAGGTGCAATAAAAATTACACCAATACCTACTGAGCCTGAAGAGATAGCTATTACTTATTTAGCTAACCCAGTTCCAGTATTAAGCTTAACTGATGATTTGACTATTGACTTAAGTTATGACTTAGGTTTGTTTTATTATATTGTAGCAAGAGCATTAAGTCGTGATTTCGATGCACAAGATGTTAATGTAGGTAGTAGATATATGTTACTTTATAATAAAGAGATTAAAAGATTTTTGGCTGAAAGCAGTAAGAGTTTCTTAGCTACTAGTAGACCTTTTATTTGCCCTTACCAAGGCTTTGTATAATGGAAGTTTTACAATATGAGCCGCAAAGCAGAAGTGCTCAAGCTACGTTATATACGTATAATGCGAATAAAGATTTACTTCAATTAAGTAATGATATAGTTTATAGACTTAACAGAGACAAAACAATGAACACTCCAGAGTTTAATAGGTTTATGAGAGACTTTGAAGCTTTTGAAGCAGGTGAAATTACTAATATAGAGATAGAGAAAGCAGATATATTTCTTGGTAAGTTGGGTCTTCCAGATGAAATAACAAGTGCACAAAAGGAGAGCTTATGGGTTTTATAGAAAATGTTAATAACCTTGCTCAAATAGACAGTGAAATTAAGATTGTTGATACAAATAAAGAAGCAATAATTAATGTTTCGGACAATATAGATAAAGTTACTACTGTTGCTAACGACTTAGCGGCTGTTATGAAAGTAGCAGAAGACTTAAATGAGACTATCTCAGAGATAGAAACAGTGGCTAATGGTTTAAACCTAACTTCTAGTAATATAGAATTAGTAGCTGATAACATCACTAGTATAGTAAACACTAGTGATAATATAACACCTATTACTACTATAGCAAACAGCATAGAAAGCGTTAATCTTATAAGTGAAAGTATCACTAGTTTAAATGCTTTATCTGATGAGCTTAATAAAATAAGCGTAGTATTTAATAATATTAGCCAGATAAATATAGTAGAAGACTATATTTCGGAGATTAATACACTAGCTATTAATATAGAAACATTACTAGATATGACAACAGGACATACTTTTAATGAGACAGAGTTCACTGGTAATGAAGGACAAACTAATTTTGGTTTTAATCATTCAGATTCTAGCTATTTGACAGTTCATTATAATGGGAGGCTTTTAAGCTCTAGTGACTGGACAGCATCTAATGGGACCTTAGTCACATTAGTTGACCCTGTTAATGATACAGGAGATGAAATAACTATTAGAGCTTGGGGTAGATTTAAAATCATTGACAGCAGTCTGGATATGGGAACACTATAATATAAATAACCTCTTAACTGAAAGGAATAACTTTGAGTAGAACTAGAGACTTGATAAATGTTTTGTCTAAGACCAGAAAAGCTGAAGCTAGTGGTGTTAGTAGGGTTGAAAATTCAATACTTAAAACGACGGAATATTTATTAATAGAAGATAATAAAGCTATAACACCTAGTAAAATTATAGGTGATATAGTCTGGGGTATGGCATTGATATTTGATGAAACAAGACCGAATGTAATTGTAAATAGAGTTACTTGTAAAGCGTCAATTGATTGTAAGTCCATAGAATTTGATACAGAAGATAACCTCAATGGTTTCTTTTGTGTTGTCACTTACTTAACTGAAAGGGTATAGTTTGATAAAGCTAAATGACCACTATTTCATAGCTTGGCTAAATGTAGTAAAAGGCTATAAAGTTGAAGTTAAAAAAGAAGGTATATATGTTCATATGACCCCACAAAGCTATTCAATAGCGCTGTCGGAGTATAGTGAGTCATATAAACCCATCTTGAAAGAAATTAGAGCTTTTATAAAAAAGCTTAACCACTTAACACGCAATGTGTAATAAGCTCAAAAGAGCAAAACAAAGGTAATACTATGAGTGTATTAAAACAAGATAAGAGTTTAGTGTATGGTTTAACAGGAGAGTTAACAGCGTTAGTTCAAGCAGATGCAAATGAAGCTCAATTAAGAGCAGCAGCAGATAAAGCTAACTTAGAAAAGATAGAGTCTGAAGAGTCTACTAGAGGTTCTGAAATTACTAGAGTTGAAGGTATTATTAGTTCAAATAAAAATATTTCTGTTTCAGTTGATAAAGACTTACAGTCTAATATTGATGGTTTAGAGTCTACTATAAATCTTAACAAAGCTGCAGCTGAGACTGCTATTAACTTAGTTCAATCTAACCTAGACTCTGAAATTAAAGATACTAATAAAGATGTATCAGACTTAAATGATAGAGTTGATAATGTTTTATCTAATGTAGATGATGCTGCTTTAGACTCTTTATCTGAGGTTGTGACTTCATTCCAAGAAGCTGATGGTAATTTAAATAAAGCTATTACAGACTTGGCGGCTCTTAGAACTTCTAAGATGATAGAGTACAAAGAAGAGTCTGATGCTAAAAATGCTCTTCAAGATAAAGAAACTGTAAGAGTTGAGAATAAGGTTGACACTGAAGTTAGTAGACTTGATAAAGGTTTAGCTTCTGAAGTTTCTAGAGCTCAAAAAGAAGAGGCACTTAAAGTTGCTATTGCAGCCAACTTAAGCGATTTAGCTAATATTTCAGTTGCTAGAACTAACATTGATGTTTATTCTAAAGATGAAGTAATTGCAGCTATTAAGACAGGTGGTTCAGTTCTAGCAACTGAAATGGTTACTGTATCTAACGACAAGATAGTATTTACAGAAGCTCCTAAAGGTGGTAGAGTATTAAACTTTATGACAGTTAGACATATCGATACAGAAAGTAGAGTTTGGGATATCCAAGTAACACTTGATGCTGGTGATGCTTCAGGTAAGACATTCAATGTTCACGCAGATACAGCTGGTCAATTTGATGGTAAATCTGTAATGGGTCAATACGATTACATTATGGCTTAACAAACGAACAGAGATACTTAAGTATCTCTGTTCGTTTAAGGAGAATTTATGGCGATAATAAGACATATAACAGATGATGTGTCTGTAAGTAATATCAGCGAAAGAAATAGCTTAAAAAGAAAAGTTGACGGTATGACAGTTCTAGTAGCAGATGCAATAGCTGATATAGACGCTGGACCGGGTAAAGCCGTGTACAGATACGATGCCGCTGATAATTCATTTGTGCTAGTAGCTAAATCTAGTGAAAGGACGATGGAGTTCAGTACTGAAGAAGTAGTTATATCTAATGGTGAGGTTCAAGCTTCTAATATACCAGCGAATAACTTAATTTGGGGTGTATCTGTAATAGGTGGTAATGTAGTAAAGGTTAATTTAAGGCCAGAAGACCTTAACATTGTATTAGGTAAAATTCAAGGTTTATCAGATTATAATGGTATGAGTTTAAGGTTTAGTTATGCTTATGGCTCTTTAACTTCTCAGTTAAATGCTATGTTTGATTTAAAAGCTGATGCTTCTGAGGTTCAAACTATGTTTGATTTAAAAGCTGATGCTTCTGAGGTTCAAGCTATTAAAGATTTAAAAGCTGATGCTTCTGAGGTTCAAGCTATGTTTGATTTAAAAGCTGATGCTTCTGAGGTTCAAGCTATTAAAGATTTAAAAGCTGATGCTTCTGAGGTTCAAGCTATGTTTGATTTAAAAGCTGATGCTTCTGAGGTTCAAGCTATTAAAGATTTATTGAAAAGTAATGATGTTAATCTTGATAGTTTAGAAGAGGTTGTAAGTTTTATTAAAGAAAACAGAACAAATCTACAGGAAATAAGCTTTGATATGGGAGAGGTATAATGGGTAGAACATTACAAATAAAACGAGGTACCACTGCAAAACTAGCAGAGTATGCTGGACCTTTTGGTGAGCCTACATTTGATACAGATAGAGGCATTATAGTTATTCAAAATGAAACAGCAGGTGGGATACCTCAGGGAGTTATTACTCAAGCTGATTTGGATGAGCAAACAGCAGCCTTAGGTAATGAAATCTGGGTTAATGCTCAGAACATACAACAATTAAAATTAACATAAGGAGTTAATATGACAGCAGTTCAAAGATTGGTAAGTAATGGTAATAGTATCATTAACTTTCTAAAGAACTTTAGTAGTTCAACGCCACAAGATGTAAGTGTGGATTGGGTAAATGATGATGGTAGTGTAGAGACTAAAACATTTGCTAATATTAAGAAGTTTCAAGATAGTGTAGATATTAAAAACAATAACAATGAGCTTGTTAGCTCAACAGGAGAAAATTTATCTATACATAATGCAAACAATATAGAAGGTAAATCTCTACTTGATATTCAAGGTATGGTTACAAACCCTCACAACTTTAAGTTCTTGGTTGATACCGAGAGAAGTTTCCCGGAAAGATGGATGGTGGGAGTAAATCAGAAGAATCAAATAGTAGGTTGGGGGTACCAAAACACTTATATATATAACTCAGGTAATTCTGATAGTCTAGGAAGTTTTGTGTATGAAGTACCTTTTGAAGTACAAGGATTAGAGCCAAAAGAAATTATAGCTACTACTTGGGGGATTTATCTATTATATCCTAATGGAGATTTATATACAAGAGGTCATAACGGCTACGGTCAATTAGGTAGAGGTAATACGAGCCATAATACTACAGGGTTCGAAAAAGTATTAACAGATGTTATAAAGGTATCAACTAGTTCACATGGCTATCACCAAGACTATATTAGTGTCTTAGCACTAAGAGAGGTAGATGGAGTTCGTGAAGTCTGGGGAGCTGGGAGAAACGGCTACGGTCAATTAGGTAGAGGTAATAATACTGAGAACAGAACTACTTTTGAAAAGGCACAGTTTACATCGGATTTAACTGGTGAAGACTCTATTATAGATATATTCGTAACAGATACGAATATAATTTCAACTTATGCTCTTACAGATACAGGTAAATTATTTAGCTGTGGATGGAATGGAGATGGTGGATGCCTAGGATTGGGTGATACTACAAATCGTAGCACATTTACACTAATTACTGGTAATCTCGCAAATGAAGAGGTTATAGAAGTTGTTACTGGAGGTGGGACTAGGTCTGGAAATAATGCTTACTATAGACACTCAGTAATCGTGAGATGCGCAAGTGGTAGACTATTTTCTTGGGGCTATGGAGGAAACTCTGAACTAGGTTTAGGAAATACAATCAGTTATAATACTCACAAGAGATAACTTGGTTCGCTGATAATGGTCTGAC
>OBDI01000065.1_pt1 | contig 8039 bp, 9 predicted proteins | sample 1518691 | NCBI WGS metagenome assembly OBDI01 (sample SAMEA3143271, study PRJEB22397) | metagenome | biome: marine; feature: hydrothermal vent; material: diffuse fluid | place: Pacific Ocean | collected 2013-09-14 | depth 1530 m | reverse complement strand
GAATTTGATTCAGATTTGGGATTTAGAATTTAAATTCATTTTTGACTTTTGATTTGTCATTTTGATTTTTGACTTTTGACTTTTAATTTTCATTTTTGACTTTTAATTTTCATTTTTGACTTTTGAGATTTGATTTTTGATTTTAAATTATGTCTGATATCCAAAAAAAAATTTCATCCACGAAAAATATTCAGAAGATAACTAAAGCAATGCAAACAGTGGCCGCTTCGAGAATGAAAAGAAGTCAAGAGAAAGCTTTAAGTGGAAGACCATTTGCTCTGGAATCGCTTAAATTGTTGAGAAATATTTCTGAGCATACTAGAAAAAATCATTTGTTATTTCAGAAACCGAAGACGATAAAAAGAATTTGTTGTTTAGTTGTAACAACTAATAAGGGATTATGTGGTGGATTAAATGCAAATGTTTTTAGCTTGGCTGAAAAATATATTCAAAAGCAAAAGCAATTAGGCCGAAAAATTGATTTAATGGTTTTTGGTAAAAAAGGAGAGGATTTTTTTAAAAAGAGAGAATATTGTCTTTTGGAGAATAAATATCTAGTTGGCGATGAAATATTTCTAAGTGATATTCGGCCGGTGGCTAAAGATATAATCAAATGGTTTCTTGAGAAAAAATATGATTCTGTCCAAATAATTTATTCTGATTTTTTGTCTACCTTTCAACAAGAGGCGGTTAAAAGGCAAATTTTACCGGTTGAAGTGGGGAAAATCGAAGAAATTATTCAGAAATATTTAAAAAATGTTCAGAATCAGGCAAAGGTTGACAAAAGTAATCGGAAACATTACTATCGCTATAAAATTGAACCGTCAGAGAAAGATGTTTTAGATGTTTTGTTTGATAATTTAATCCGAATATTTCTCTATCAAGCTTTTGTTGAGAGCCGCGCTTCAGAGCATTCAGCTCGGATGATGGCAATGAAAAATGCTTCTGATAATGCTGATGAAATTATTAAAAAACTTAATTTGGAGTATAATAAAATTAGACAATCTAAGATTACTCAAGAAATTGCCGAAGTTTCTGCGGCAGCATTATAGAAAGTTTGAAAAATGAATTAATTTTTAATTTCGGATTTAGAATTTTACTTAATTGTTTTATTAGTTAAATAAGACATAATATCTTATTTAGAAATTATAATTTAGAATTAAAATTTATGTCTAATATGGGTAAAATAAAACAAATTATTGGCGCAGTGGTTGATGTAGAATTTGAGGATAAGCTTCCTGATATTAATAGCGCTCTGAAAATAAAAAGATCTAGTGGAGAAATTGTTTTGGAAGTATCCCAATATTTAAATAATCGAACTGTTCGTTCGATTGCTCTTGATTCGACAGATGGATTAAAAAGAGGAACTGAGGTAATTAATACAGGCGAAGAAATTAAAGTTCCAGTTGGTAAAAATGTCTTAGGAAGAATGTTAAATGTTTTAGGGGAGCCAATTGATAATCAAGGTCCGATAACTTTTTCTGGGGAGCCTAAATTTTATTCCATTCATCGTCCAGCGCCAAAATTTACTGACCAGTCCACTAAAACAGAAATTTTTGAAACGGGGATTAAAGTAATTGATTTGCTTTGTCCTTTTATCAAAGGAGGGAAGGTTGGATTATTTGGTGGAGCTGGGGTAGGGAAGACAGTTTTACTTCAAGAATTAATTCATAATACAGCCACCCAACATAGCGGTTATTCTGTTTTTGCTGGAGTTGGTGAAAGGGTACGGGAAGGAAATGAGCTTTATCAAGAAATGAAAGAGTCAGGCGTGCTTTCAAAGACTGCGCTAGTTTTTGGTCAAATGAATGAAGTTCCGGGGGCTCGTTTACGAGTGGCTTTAACCGGTTTGGCTTTAGCTGAATATTTTCGAGACGAGAAAAATCAGGATGTTTTATTATTTATTGATAATATTTTTCGTTTTGTTCAAGCAGGCTCGGAAGTTTCTACTCTACTTGGGCGGATGCCATCAGCGGTTGGTTACCAACCAACTTTGGCTAGTGAGATGGGTGAACTTCAAGAAAGAATTACCTCAACCAAAAACGGATCAATTACTTCGGTTCAAGCAATTTATGTTCCAGCTGATGATGTTACCGATCCGGCGCCAGCGACTACCTTTGCTCACCTTGACTCAACTATTGTTCTTTCGCGAAATTTGGCTGAATTGGGAATTTATCCGGCGGTTGATCCATTAGCTTCTAATTCAATTGCTTTGAGTTCAGAAATAGTTGGACAAAGACATTATCAAGTAGCTCGAGAAGTTCAAAAGATACTTCAAAAATACTATGAGCTTCAAGACGTAATTGCCATTCTCGGGATGGAAGAATTATCTGATGAAGACAAAGTTATTGTTAATCGGGCTCGAAGGATTCAGAAGTTTCTCTCCCAACCATTTTCAGTAGCTGAAGTTTTTACTGGAGTGAAGGGGAAATATGTTCCTCTTGAAAAAACTATTCAGGATTTTGAAGAAATTATTAAAGGAAAATATGATGCTCGCCCAGAGGATGATTTTTATATGAAGGGAGAAATGGAATAATTAAATCTTGAAGTTTTTATTATGTTTCTTTCTATTCTTTCTGTGTCTAAAAAGATTTTTGAGGGAGAAGTGAAATCAGTTAGCGTTCCCGCGATTGAGGGGAGATTGCAGGTTCTTGATCATCATGTTCCCTTAATTACACCTCTTCGGGATGGGGAAGTGAGGTTTGAATTCGCTTCCGGAAAAATAGAAAAAATCCCGATTGATCGAGGAATATTAGAAGTTCGCCCTAATGGCCGAGGTAAGGCAATAATTTTAGCTAATTTCTAAAAATTTTCTAGAACAGTTTAGTATGGATAAAAATTTTAAGAGGCGATTTATTCGTTTAATAATTAAAAATTTATTGATAAACGCTCTTTATATTTCTTTGCCATTAGCGGTGTTAATTCCTTTGGGAATAGTTTTAGGGCAACAATTAGGACACAAAATAATTTTTGTTCTGATTGCCCTTTTAATTTCAATGATTGTCTCAACCTGGATGATTAAAAAGCGAGTTAATCGAATTAGTTTTAGCGGGTAGTTTGATTTTGATTTTTTATTATGTCCATTTCTATTTCAGCTGAAAAATTGTTTTCTTTATTTAATTTTCCGATAACTAATGCTTTGGTTGTTTCTTTTATAATAACTCTATTTTTGGTTATTGCAGCGATTTTGATTAATCGAAGACTTAAAAAGGACGGTGTTCCGGGCAAAACGCAAAATTTTACGGAGCTGATTATTGAAGGCGCGTTTGACTTTATCCATTCTACTATTGGTGATTATAAAAAAGCCAGAAAGCTTTTTGCTTTAGTATTTACTTTTTTTGTTTTTGTCCTTTTTAATAATTGGGTTGAACTCTGGCCGGGATTAGGATATGTTGGGTTAAAAGAACATCACTCAATAATTCCAATTATTAGATCCCCATCGGCTGATTTAAATACTACTTTAGCGTTAGCGGTTATTTCTGTTCTGGCTACTCAATTTTTAGGCATTGCGGCGATTGGAGCGGTGAAATATTTTTCTAAGTTTCTTAATTTTCAAAGTCCAATTAAAATGTTTGTTGGATTATTAGAGTTAATTAGTGAAATCTCAAAAATTATTTCTTTTTCATTCCGTCTCTTTGGAAATATCTTTGCTGGTGAAGTGCTTTTAATTGTATCTTATTACCTTATTCCATATTTGGCGCCCTTGCCGTTTTTGGTAATGGAGTTTTTTGTTGGAATAATCCAGGCTTTTATTTTTTCAATATTAACTTTGTCTTTTATTCAAGTCGCTACCTTTTCAGAAGAATAATTAGATTAAAAAGTTCTATTCTAAAAGCTTGGCAAGGACAAAAAAGTATGGTAAAATTAAATTATATAGAAATTAAAAAGTAAGAATAAAAATATGGGGCTTGAATCACCTCAAGCAGGAATTGAAAAAAATGAAGAGAAATTAGGGGAGCTAAAAAAGAAGGCGCGAGAATTAGAAAAGGAGTTCAAAGAGGGAGATTATGAAAATAAAAAGGAGGAATTAGAAGAGGAGTTAATGAAAACCGAAGATGAGATTCATGGAATGGAAAGAGAAATTCATCGATTAGGGAAGGGAACCGATTTAAGAAGGAAGAAAGAATTGAGGGGACAAGACCAAGACGAAAGTCAGGAGAAAAAAAGTGAGAGTAATTTTATACCAGAGCATTTTATACCAGAGTTAAATATGCGCGATAAAGGAGGGAATATAGAAAGAAATTTAATAAAGAGGACTTATGACAAGCTTTTTGAAGATGTTCCGGGATGGGAAAGAGCGAAGATGGGGTCAAATAGGTTGATTAAGAAATTAAAGATGGTTTTCCCTCAGTTTTGGGCAAATCGACATCAGAAAAAAATAGTTGCGTTAAAAGGAAAAATGGGGGTACTTGATTCGCAAATCAGCAACTTAAAGCGGTCGCAGAAAGAAATGCGGTCCTCAATTGAAGATGGTCAGGCTCAGGATATACCCGGGATTAAGGAAAGGTTGGAAATAGGAATAAAGGAGATTGATCGGCGAATAGATAAAATTCAGCTTCAAAAAGATAAAATTCAAAGTAAAACTGAAGGAAGGATGAATAAAGCAAAAATGTGGATAAACCGGAGAGATAAAATTGCGGATGATTTTATTAACCGTTATGAAACAGAAATTCGTCATCGGGAAAACGAATTGAGAAAATGGCAGGATCAACAAATGAATATAGAGTTACAAACAGAAGTGGTGGAAGCAAGACACAGTCAAGAGATGAAGGAAATAAATCATTTGGGGGATCAGAAAGAGGAGATGAGAGGAATATTAGAAGCAGCTGGTTGTTCACTGAGGGAAATTAAAAAATCTATTCGCCCTTATGATGATCTAATAAAATTAAGGTTGAAGGGGATAAAAAGGGAACGGGACCAAATTGATCAGCGGGGAAAAAAAATTGACCGAAAAATCGCTGAAATTGATCGGAATATAAGTCCATATCGAGACCGATTAAATGAGTTTAGGCGTATTCAGCAACAAAGGCTGATTGATATGAAGATAGAAAAGAGAGAAGATGTTGATGAAGTGGACCAAAGAGAAAATATCAAGCCACATTTTAGGAAGAAAAAACAAAAACGAGAACAAGACCCATTTTACCTCCAATCACTTTCTCCATTAAAGGGGATGGAGAAATGGAATGAGTATATTGATAAAAACTTTCGAGGAGAAATTCCTTTTATAGACAGAGAGGACTTTTTTAATGCGGTAAATTTGCCGTATGTCTTTGAATTGGAGTTGGGCCGATTTCTAAAAATTTTGAAATTATATTATCAAGTAAGGGAGAAAGCGGCTGTTAAAAAGATTGGAAATAATCGGTTAAAGAATAGGATTGATGAGTTTGGAAAGGAGTTTGGGAAAGAGAGTGTCTAATAAAAGTAATAAATTGGTATGAATAATAATCAACGTAAACCAAATTTGGATTATATCCGAGAATTAAGTGATAAAATTATTAAATTAAGGGAATCACTTAGAAAATCCGGTATTTCTGGTTCGGAAATTGACCAAAATGAAGAAGTGAAAAAGCTTAAAAGTGGCTTGCTCCAAGCGGTTGAAGATGAGATGAATCAGATAGTAAGTAGGATTAAGGAGATTGGGGGAAAGAACGAAGAAGCGTATAATAAATTGATAGAGGAAATGGATAATTTAGAATTAGAACTACAGAATCTGTCTGAAAATGTAGACCAAACTTGCGCGGATTTGGATCAAATGGAGAAAAAATTTGAGGGGGAGTTAGATAAAATTATTCCAGAAGAGCAAGAAATTTTGAAAGAGGAGGACAAAAGGTAATTTTAGAAGTTTAATAAGGAAGTAATTGGAGTAAAAAATGAGAGAATTAAAAAGAATTGCCAACAGACAAAAAAAGGAGGTAAGATTGAGGCATAAAGAAAATCAAGTTGATCAGATGGTGCGAGAAGTTTTTGGAAGTTGGGAAGTATTTCGACGGGCGATACGAGAAACTCTTGAATATATTCAATATAATCCATTGGATAAATCCAAGAAAACATATTTCATTAAAGATATTTTGGGAAATTATTATAATAGGATAGGTGATTATAGTTATATCATCAAACTGGCTGATATTGCTGTAAAGGAGGCTAGGAAAATAAGGAAAGAGCATCATAAGAGAGATAAATAACTAATTTATGTCTATTTTTAAAGCCTATGATATTCGGGGGATTTACCCGGATGAGTTAGATGAAACAATTGCTCAGAAGATTGGGCGGGCGATTATTTTATTTTTTCGCCAAAAAAAATGGCCAATAGAAAAAATAGTTATTGGTCAAGATGCGCGATTATCGTCCCCAAAATTATTTCAGGGAGTGGTTAGAGGGTTATTAATTGAGGAGCCGAAAATTAAAATTATTAATTTAGATCAATGCAGTACCCCGTTTTTATATTGGGCCATTCAGAACAATCGAGCTGATGGAGGGTTGATGATTACCGCTTCCCATAATCCATCTCAATTCAACGGCTTCAAAATTTGTCGGCAGGGAGCGGCTTCATTGGGCGGAACAGAAATTCAAGAGATTGGGGAGATAGTAGAAAGATTAAATGAAAGCAAGGAAAATCTTTCCCTAATATTTTTTCCAAGTGAGGTAAATATTAAAGATTACTTTTCCTTTTTATTAAAAAAAATAGATATTTCAAAAATTAAGCCGTTTAGAGTAGCTATTGATTGTGGTAATGGGATGCTTGGTCCGGAAATAGAGGAAATCATTTCTCAACTTCCAATTCAGTCTAAAGTTCTTTATGCTCAGCCTGATGGTCGTTTTCCTCACCATTTAGCCAATCCCCTTGATGAGAATACTCTGGTTGAACTCAAAGAGTTGATTGCTCAAGAAGGATTTGATTTTGGAGCTGCCTTTGATGGCGATGGGGATCGGATTGGCATTATTGATGAAAATGGAGAAGTTGTTCGCGGCGATTTTATTTTAGCTCTTTTATCGGAATATTACTTGAAAAAGTTTCCGGGAGAAAAAATTGTCTACGAAGTTAGATCAAGCAGAATTATTCCAGAAACAATAAAAATCAATAAAGGAATTTCTATTCTTAGTCGAGCTGGCCATTCGTTTATCAAAAAGAAAATGAGAAAAGAAGAAGCAGTTTTAGGCGGAGAACTCTCGGGACATTATTTTTATCGCGAGTTAGGTTTTGTTGATAATGCCTTGTTTACTTTTCTCCATTTATTAGAAATTTTTAGCCAGCAAAATAAACCTGTTTCTCAAATTATTCGGCCGTTTCAAAAATATTTCCAAAGCGGGGAAATTAACTTTAGAGTTGAAAATAAGGAAAAAATTCTTCGGCGGATTGAGAAAAAATATTCTGATGGGGAAATTATTAAAGTTGATGGATTAACTGTAATTTATTCTCGGTGGTGGTTTAATCTTCGTCCATCTAATACTGAAAATCTTCTGCGGCTGAATTTAGAAGCGGATACATTAGATTTGATGAAGGAAAAAACTAAAGAGATTGAAGGACTAATATCTAAGTAATTTGCAGTAGATATTTTTACTTTTATCCAGTCGGATTATTTTTGAGTTACTCTATATTTACATAATATTTGTCCCATGTTGTATAATTATGCCTCTTGACAAAATGCAAGAAGTGTGATATATATAAAAATAAGGTTTGCTAACAATTTAACAATTTAACAATAAAAAAAGGAGGGTAAGAAGATGAAGTTCTTTAAAGGAGTTTTCATGGGACTGTTGGCGGTTTTTATGGGGCTGTTGGCGGCCCCATGTTTATTCTTATTTATTAGTCGTCCTTTCGTCAGCCCTTGGTTAACCGACGACGACTAATATATATAAGGGTCTGTTGTGTCAATACAACAGGCCTTTTCTTTTTTCTTAAATTTTTCCAGTTATGAGGATATTGTTTTGTATGAACTTGTAAAATTGCGTAAAAAATCTTTAACAATCTGTTCCCGGTGGTATACTATTATTGTATATCATCGGAAATGATATCAGGAAAACTGAATAATTACTTGGAA
>OBDI01000063.1_pt1 | contig 8432 bp, 6 predicted proteins | sample 1518691 | NCBI WGS metagenome assembly OBDI01 (sample SAMEA3143271, study PRJEB22397) | metagenome | biome: marine; feature: hydrothermal vent; material: diffuse fluid | place: Pacific Ocean | collected 2013-09-14 | depth 1530 m | reverse complement strand
TTGACACTAAGAACTCTACTGACACTAACGCTTCTGGCGCTGCTGACGGTTCTGCAACTGGTGTTGCTGATGCTAACGCTAAAGGTACTGCTGATGCATACGCTAAAGGCGCTGCTGATGCATACGCTAAAGCTCAAGCTGACGCTTACGCTAAAGGTTTTGCTGATGCACAAGCTACAGGTACTGTAACTGAAGTTGCTAAGTAATTTATTACTTAACCTTGCTAGCATCGTCTAGTGGACTAAGCCTCGCTTAGACCGCTAAACAAGCCAAGCTAAAACCACCCGAGAGGGTGGTTTTTTATTGGGCGATTGTAAATTTATATACCGCCAATATTTATTCACTTTTTTCATTTCAATTCATTATAATTGCCACCTGAATATTGATATTTTGTTGGTATTCTTTTCCTCTTTTTTTATAATTAAATACATGGAGATAACTATGAAAACATTAGTACAAGCAGTAGCAATCGCTACCGTAGTTGCAGCAACTTCTGCATCTGCATTTTTCGGCAATAACAACAATGGTTGGGGTGGTAACAACTCTAACTGGGGTCCTTTCAATGGCGGCAACAACATGGGTCCATTCGGCGGTGGTTCTAACATGGGTCCATTTAACGGTGGTTCTAATGCTGGTCCTTTCTCAGGTGGCAACAACTTCGGCCCATTCGGCGGTGGTTCTAACATGGGTCCTATGAATGGCGCTCAAAACTGGGGTCCTTTCAAAGGTGGTAACAACTGGATGAACAACACTGACTTTGGTCTTAAGTTTGACACTAAGAACTCTACTGACACTAACGCTTCTGGCGCTGCTGACGGTTCTGCTTCTGGTACAGGCGATGCAAATGCTTCTGGTACTGCAGACGCTTACGCTAAAGGTGTTGCTGATGCAACAGCTAAAGGCCAAGCAGACGCTTACGCTAAAGGTTATGCAGATGCAATGGCTTCAGCCACGGGAAGCAACGCTCCTGCTGCTGCAAAATAATTAATTTTTAAAATTAGTTAATAAAAAGAGGTGCTTAAGCGCCTCTTTTTTTTCGTCTATTGTTAATATATTATAAAATCATAATATAATTAGTGTATAATACATGCAAAAGCAATTTTTTATTTTGGGGAATATGAAATGAACAACATGACAAAAACAATATTTACAATCACTTTATTAGCTTCTAGCATTGCTAGTGCATCACCATGGATGCCATGGGACAACAACACTAATAATGGTGGCGATAATTTAATTGACTCTTGGATGCCATGGGGCTCTAACTCTAATTCCAACTCAAGTTCTAATTTTAGTCCATTTAACTCGGGATCAAATTGGGGTCCGTTTAATTCAGGCTCTAACTGGGGCCCATTTAACTCGGGATCAAATTTCGGTCCGATGGACGGCATGACTAACTGGGGTCCGATGAATTCAGACGCTGATTGGGGTCCAATGAGTACAGCCAATAACTGGGTAAATGATACTGATATCGGTTTTTATTTAAAAACTAATAACAAAACCGAAAGTACTGGTTATGCAAGAGCAGATGGTAAGTATGTTGGCGAATTACAAAATCGTCTAACTGGTCAAGGTAAAAATTATGCGACAGGTAATGCTGATCAATACTATAAAGGTCAGATTGACAACCGTGGTCAAACAAGAGGCGAGGGTCGTTTTGAAGGTTATGGTAGACAAGGTTACTTAGGTTATGTGCCTACTAATGGTAACTATTTCCCTGCACCCGCTTACTAGTCAAATAAAACACCAAATTAACTGATTTTTAGATTGACTCAAATCTAGATTCCGTTATAATTTCTCTTTTATTCCTCGATAGCTCAGCTGGTAGAGCAATGGACTGTTAATCCATTTGTCGGTGGTTCGAGCCCACCTCGAGGAGCCAATTAAATAAAGGCCTATCCTATGCGATAGGCTTTTTTTATGTCTGATTGAAAACACTGGATTCCCAATGGGCGCCCATTTTTCATAATTTAGCTTGTTACTGTATAATTTAACATCATGATGTTGTCACCTAAAAATCTCCATGCCTATCCCAAATTTTGGCCTCATAAGAAAGGGCTTGTGCCTGCGCCATTGTTGCCGATGTCTCGCAAGGAGATGGATGAGTTGGGCTGGGATTGCTGCGATATTATTATCGTTACCGGGGATGCGTATGTAGATCATCCGAGTTTTGGTATGGCGATTATTGGTCGTCTATTAGAGTCTCAAGGATTTCGTGTGGGAATTATTTCTCAGCCTGATTGGCATTCTGCAGATGCCTTTCGTCAGCTAGGAAAGCCTAGTTTATTCTTCGCTGTTGCGTCGGGTAATATGGACTCTATGGTGAATCATTACACGGCTGAGAAAAGACCACGTTCTGATGATGCTTATACTGCTGGCGCTATGTCGGGAAAGCGTCCTGATCGTGCGACGACTGTTTATACTCAGCGTGCTAAGGAGGCTTTTAAGGGTATTCCTGTTATTATTGGTGGCATTGAAGCCAGTTTAAGGCGTATTGCACAATATGATCACTGGTCACAAACCATTCGCCGTTCCATTCTGCCTGACTCCAAGGCAGATTTACTGCTTTTTGGTAATGCTGAACGTGCCGTCGTTGAAGTTGCGCACCGAGTTGCGGCGGGTGAAGATATTAAGCAAATCACTGATATTCGTGGTACGGCTTATATGCGACAAGGCATTCCTGAAGGCTGGACAGTTTTAGATTCAAGCGAAATTGATGCTGATAAGAGCTTGGTTCATCCACAAACGGACCCTTATGCAGATACATCTGCTAAGGATAAGCAGGGTTGTGGCGATAAGAATAACCAGACCAAGCCTAGTAAAATTGACCCCAATCAGGGGGCGGTTCAGGTGATTGATTTTGACCATCGAACCAAAGGTTTAAAACGAGAAAGTACGGTTATTCGCTTACCTTCTTTTGAACAAGTGGCAAAAGATCGCTATTTATATGCACACACGTCACGTGTCTTTCACCTAGAAACAAATCCGGGCAATGCGAGAGCTCTAGTGCAGCGCCATGGTGAGCGCGATGTTTGGTTAAATCCACCGCCAATTCCCTTGTCAATGGAAGAGTTTGATAGTGTATTTGAATTGCCTTATACGCGTAAGCCGCATCCAGCTTATGGCAAGCTGAAAATTCCTGCCTTTGACATGATTCGTTTTTCAATTAATATTATGCGTGGCTGTTTCGGTGGTTGTACTTTTTGTTCTATTACCGAGCATGAAGGGCGCATTATTCAAAGTCGCTCTGAAGACTCTGTGATTCGTGAAATTGAGACTATCCGCGATACAGATGAAGAATTTAAGGGCAATATTTCTGACCTCGGTGGCCCAACGGCTAACATGTATCGCCTGCAATGTAAGGATCCTAAGATAGAGACTGCTTGTCGTCGCCTTAGCTGTGTCTATCCTGGTATTTGCCCAAATCTGGGGACCGACCATAAGCCACTGACTAAATTGTACCGACGCGCACGCAATCTAAAAGGTGTTAAGCGTATTTTTATTGCCTCAGGTTTGCGTTATGATTTAGCTGTACGGGATCCTGAATACATCAAAGAATTGGTTACCCATCATGTGGGTGGACGTTTAAAAATTGCACCTGAACATACTGAAGAAAATACCTTATCAAAAATGATGAAGCCAGGTATTGGTTCTTATCATCAATTTAAAAAACTGTTTGATCGTTATTCTAAGCAGGCAGGAAAAGAGCAATATTTAATTCCTTATTTTATTTCCTCTCACCCAGGAACCAGTGATGAAGATATGCTGAGTCTAGCGCTTTGGTTGAAACGTAATGACTTCAAGCCTGATCAAGTGCAGGCCTTTATTCCTACCCCTCTGGCAATAGCCTCTGCCATGTATCACACTGAATTAAATCCACTAAAGAAAATCACTCGACGTTCAGAATCAGTCAAAACCCCTCGCAGTGGACAACAACGAAAATTGCATAAAGCTTTTTTACGCTACCATGATCCTAAAAACTGGGACGTCTTGCGAAAGGCGTTAAAGCGAATGGGGCGCAGTGACTTAATAGGTAATGGAGAGGAGTGTTTGGTGCCTTACTTTAGAGCAAGTAATACACCAAAGTTGCAACATTCACAAAAAAATAATAATGACTTTCATCACCGTATTTCTGTAAAAAAGGCAAAAAAGTATAAAAGGAAATAAATAGATATTTTTTTGAATAAATTATCTATAACAACCACTCAGCGCTGAGGGGGAGGGCGAAAGAAGTATCTTGTGTTTTAAAGCACAACTTAGTGTTGAGACTATCTAATGTTGCTGAATCGAGTAACGGATTTTAATTATTTTCTTGATTAACCTACTAGAATAAGTATTAGGTTAATTTTCAACGATTAAGTTTACCGATGCCAATCGTGATCGCGTTTAATTTGGTTAAACCTAATTTCACTTTGGCGAGTTCTTTCCATCATTTGCTGAGATCTTTGTTCGTACCATTCATAAGGTTTAACTCTATCTTCAAAGTTATTATTAGATGCTTTACTGACTGGAAAGCTGTGAGTAGAATTTGAAAATGCGTGAAGTGTTGGGCTAATCAATATTACGATTGCTGAGAGAATTATTGATATTATATGTTTCATTTTTATGACGGTATTAACAAGATGCTTTATGAATCAATATACACCTTAAAAAATGAAATGACATGCTTTTTTAAAGCTAAACACTGCCGAGCCGAGTAACAGCTTGTTTGATATTTTCCATACTGGTGGCAAACGAGAAGCGTACATAGCCTGGCGCACCAAAGGCTGAACCCGGTACTAGGGCAATATTTAGCTCTTCTAAGCAATAGGTAGATAATTCAACATCATCTTTTAAACCAAGACGCTTAATTAAGCCTTCTACTCTTGGGAAGGAATAGAATGCACCTTGCGATCTTGGGCATTCAATACCGTCAATGGCGTTTAGCGCATTAACGATATATTCATGCCTTTCTTCAAAAGCAGACACCATGGTGCCAATAAAGCTTTGATCACCATTTAAGGCTTCTAATGCGGCTGCTTGAGCGATTGAACAAGGGTTAGAGGTTGATTGACCTTGAATCTTTTTCATGGCCTTAATGATAATTTCTGGGCCTGCACCATAACCAATGCGCCAGCCTGTCATCGCATAACCTTTAGAAACACCATTAAGAATGATGGTGCGATCTTTAAGTGAGGTGTCAGCCATGACGATATTAATAAAGGCATCGTCACCCCAACGAATGTGTTCGTAAATATCATCAGTGATAATGAGTACATGAGGGTGTTTTTGAAGTACAGCTGCTAATGCCAATAATTCATCTTTTGTGTAAACCGCACCTGTTGGATTGGAAGGGCTGTTCATCACAAATAATTTAGTATTGTTGGTAATGCTAGCTTCTAATTGCTTGGGCGTGATTTTAAAATCTTGCTCTAAACCGGTTTCAACAACAACTGGTGTGGCATCAGCCAAAATCACCATATCAGGATAACTTACCCAATAAGGGGCTGGAATAATAACTTCGTCGCCTTTATCTAAAACCGCTTGGCAGAGGTTATAAAAGACTTGTTTGCCACCGGATGAAACCATCACTTCGGTATCTGAGTAGTCTAGGTTGTTCTCGCGTTTAAATTTGTCGATAATGGCATTTTTAAGATCTGGCGTACCATCAACGGCAGTGTAGCGCGTTTGCCCGTTTTTAATCGCATCAATGCCTGCTTGTTGGATATTTACTGGCGTATCAAAGTCTGGTTCGCCTGATCCCATGGGTACAATTTGAATGCCTTGTGCTTTAAGCTCATTGGCTTTTGCGGTTACCGCAAGTGTGGCTGAAGGTTTTACTTTTCCAACCCGATCCGAAAGAATTGTCATTGTCTTTTAAATTGTTTAAAATCGAAGGTTTTATGTTAATGAAAAATTACACGTAGTGGGTAAAAAATTTCAACTAGAATCGCAATTTTCTCCATCTGGAGATCAACCAAAAGCTATTAAGGCTTTAGTGGATGGTGTGAATGCGGGTGAGAAGTTTCAAACGCTACTTGGCGTAACGGGTTCAGGCAAGACATTCACTCTGGCGAATGTGATTAAGCAGACTAAGCGTGCCAGTTTGATTATGGCACCTAATAAGACATTAGCAGCCCAACTGTACAGTGAGATGAAAGAGTTCTTCCCTAATAACGCGGTGGAATATTTTGTCTCTTATTATGATTATTACCAGCCTGAAGCCTATGTGCCGGCGAGTGATACTTATATTGAAAAAGACTCGTCAATTAACGAGCAGATTGAGCAAATGCGTTTGTCTGCCACCAAGTCTTTACTTGAACGCGATGACGTGATCATTATTGCCAGTGTGTCAGCAATTTATGGTTTAGGTGATCCAGACAGTTATATGCAAATGCTATTACATCTGAGCGTAGGTGAGGTGACCAACCAAAGAGAAATTTTGTCACGCTTGTCACAAATGCAATACACGCGCAATGATGTCACCTTAATACGAGGGCACTTTAGGGTTAAGGGCGAGGTGATTGATATCTTCCCGGCAGATTCTGAAGAGCAGGCCATCCGTATTGAAATGTTTGACGATGAAATTGAGGCAATGTATTGGTTCGACCCTTTAACGGGTGAAAAGCTTAAATCTTTGCAACGTATTACTATTTACCCGCAAACACACTACGTTACTCCCAAGTCTAAAGTTCTTAATACCTTAGACGATATCAAGGCTGAGCTTAAAGTGCGACGTAAAGAATTGTTATCAATGAATAAATTGGTAGAAGAGCAGCGTTTAACTCAGCGTGTACAAATGGATATTGAGATGATGCGTGAGCTGGGTTATTGCAATGGTATTGAAAATTATTCACGTTATCTATCCGGTAGAAAGCCTGGTGAAGCGCCACCAACGTTGATGGATTATCTGCCTGATAATGCATTGGTGATATTGGATGAGTCGCATGTAACCGTAAGTCAAATAGGTGGCATGTACAAGGGTGATCGGGCGCGTAAAACCACGTTGGTTGAATACGGTTTTCGCCTGCCGAGTGCACTAGATAACCGCCCCTTAAAGTTTAACGAATTTGAAGAGCGTGCACACCAATGCATTTTAGTATCCGCTACACCTGCAGCTTATGAGTTAGAGGTATCAAATGTGATTGCTGAGCAGGTAGTTAGACCAACCGGGCTGCTCGACCCTGAAATTGATGTACGTCCTGTCGATACTCAAGTAGATGATCTACTGAGCGAGATACACAAATGTGTGAAAGTTGGTGAGCGCGTGTTGGTTACCACTTTAACCAAAAGAATGTCAGAGCAGCTGAGTGATTATCTAAACGATCATGGTGTTAAAGTGCGCTACTTACATTCTGATATTGATACGGTTGAGCGGGTAGAAATTATTCGTGATTTACGTTTAGGCGTGTTTGACGTACTAGTGGGGATTAACTTGCTTCGAGAAGGCTTGGATATTCCTGAGGTGTCTTTGGTGGCGATTTTAGATGCAGATAAAGAAGGCTTCCTTCGTTCTGAGCGCTCACTGATTCAAACTATGGGAAGGGCAGCGCGTAATGTGAATGGTAGGGCGATTTTGTATGCAGATCGAATCACTGGCTCTATGGAGCGTGCCATGGGTGAAACCAATAGACGTCGAGAAAGACAAGAAGCTTATAATAAAAAGCACAACATTACACCGAAGGGCGTGGTGAAGCCAATTATTAATATCTTAGATACCGATATCACCAGTCAAGAAAATGACGATAATATGGTGAATGAGAACATTCAAAGGCAGCTTTCTCCGGTGCAATTAGCCAAAGAGATTAAAGCATTAGAAAAACAAATGTACGCTTTTGCAGAAGAATTAAAATTTGAGAAAGCGGCGGATGTACGTAACCAAATTAAACAACTCAAAGATGGTCAATTTAAACATTAACGAAATATTTTACTCACTGCAAGGTGAGGCGCGTGAGGTGGGTCTACCGACAGTATTTGTACGTCTGACTGGTTGTCCGTTGCGTTGCACGTATTGTGACACTGAATACGCCTTTAAAGGCAATAACATGCTCAGTATTGATGAGATACTCGCTGAAGTTAAACAATACAATACACGGTATGTATGTGTCACTGGTGGCGAGCCACTCGCCCAAATTGATTGCCATGTTTTGTTAGATGCGCTGATTAAGGATGATTATCAAGTGTCATTAGAAACCAGTGGCAGTATTGATATTGGTGCTGTAAATTCGGGCGTGTCAATTGTGATGGACGTTAAAACCCCATCATCAAATGAATCCAAGCACAACAAGTATGACAATATTGCCAAGCTTGAGGTTAAGGACCAACTGAAGTTTGTGATTGGATCCAAAGCCGATTTTGACTGGAGTGTTGATATTGTTAACCAATATCCAACCGAAGCTGGTGTTTTATTCTCACCGGTGTTTGATGCAACAACACCAACACAGCTGGCTGAT
>OBDI01000062.1_pt1 | contig 8452 bp, 5 predicted proteins | sample 1518691 | NCBI WGS metagenome assembly OBDI01 (sample SAMEA3143271, study PRJEB22397) | metagenome | biome: marine; feature: hydrothermal vent; material: diffuse fluid | place: Pacific Ocean | collected 2013-09-14 | depth 1530 m | reverse complement strand
TTGGGTTTTTTGCTAATATTATTGATGTATCGAAAGATTGTAAAATAACATTAGTTGATTCTTCTGGGTTCCCGCCAACTTTGAGAATGAATTTACAGACAGTAAATTCAATATCATTTGAGATAACAAGTGAATCAGTTGTAGGTGGTGGTGTATTTGATATAAATATCATTAGACAAACAGGTTCTGCTAATGTAATTTTAAACGGACTTGGCACATTTAATTTTAATTCAAATCTGAAATTTTCAACATTGATGGAATTATCATCAGCCGCAGATGTTGGAGTTTATAATATTAGCGGTAAATATTTGCTTTCAGGAGTTCAGGCAACACCTGTTATAAAAATAGCCGATAACTCAAATGGTATCTTTAATTTTAAAGGCATTTATGAGCATGAGAATAACGGATTAATAATTGATTCAGGTACAGCGCAAACAGTAAATGTTGTAGGCGCATTAACGATGGTCACAACGAATGACCCTAAAGTAGGAGCAAATATAACCTTAAACAATATCATTGATATTCCGAGCGCACCAACAGGGGGATATATCGAAAGGAATATAACGGCAAACATTAACGTGTCAATAATTGATTTTACGGGTTTTGATAAGACCAAGCCAATAAATTTTTTATATCAATACAGTTCAACCACCTCGGAAGCTAAAGAATTTAAAGCTACTTACTTCGTGTTACCGTCATTTGTATTAAAAATTAAAAATATAGTGAGTGTTGTTTTGGAATCAGGTTTAGATTTCACAATTAGCGAATCAGTTTTATTGGGAGATGCTAAGGCCATCAATCTAGATGCGGTTGGAACAGCAACACTAACAAAAGTCTTAATGTACCAAAACGTATAACATGACCGACTTCACCGCAACACGAAAGATATTTGATAGGTTCGGACAGAACGTGATTATAAAAGCGCGTGCCAATTTGTCTGCTCGTAGTAAGAATGGACCATTATCGAAGTCATTAAGGTATCAGTACAAGCAGATGAAAAATTCGTTTGTGTTTAATTTGTATGCCAATAGTTACGCGAAGTTTCACGACCAAGGGGTAAAGGGTACGGGTCGAGGAAATTGGAAGCCGAAGAATCCTAAACGATCGCAAGGTATTAAGTCACCGTTTCGTTTCGTAACAGGCCCCGGAAAGAATACTATCCTAAAATCAATGGTTGACAAGCCATCATTCAGGACAAGGGATTTAGAAACAGGGCAATTTACGCCGAAGACAACCGAGAATAAGAATCAAGCAGCCTATCTTATCGCTCGAAGTATTGGCCGATACGGAACACCGACAACGCTATTTCTTACGCGACCCATCGAAACATTCGGAAAAAAACTCATTCGCGATTTAAGTACAGCGTTTGTAAAAGACCAACGGAAATTTGTAGATAAATTAAAAGCAGCTTATACTAAATAACATGGCAGTCACGATAATTAGTCAACCGGCAGAAGCAAATGTAAGTACAATTTCAAGCGGGTTTAAGTTTGAGGTTACATCTGATAAAACAGCGCAGGAAAACTTTAAATACACATTCCGACTAGAGATTAATTCCGTCCCATTCGGCACAAAGAAAGTACCTTCTACGGGCATTAATACATCCGTTGATATGGAAGTCCCAATAAGACCGAACGTGTCGCAATTCACTGTATTTCCAGACGGGGTTAATCTATGGGATGTTGTCGCGCCAAAAGTTAACGATGAAAATCCTTCGCTGATTAATGTTTCAATCTTTATCGGTGACCAGTACGAACAGGGAGGGATAATTATCACAAGCGAATTACCCGAAGTTACCTATCCAACGACAAGGGGGTTTTCGGATGTCGTTAATGTTTTTAGTTACGCTTCAAGATACAGGGCTGAAACGGTAGTTAATCCGGTGATGTTAATGCTAAGGGATGCGCCTTACTTTACTACATTTAATCTACAACAGATTAATCCGGAATCGAAAACTATACACACCCTAAACGTATTTCATTCTTTCTATGATAAGAATAACGCATTAATCAGTAGCGGTAATTCAGAAAAGTTGATTGATATCACGGTCATTGAGCAGCTATTCGTCTATATACCAATAGGAACCACAAACGCAAGTGTGCCTATTCCTGACAATGCGTACCGGGTAACATACGAAATATCATCGGTAAACAATCAATTCCCGATATTCATTGACGTACACATTATTGATCAGTGTAAAGAAAAGCCGGTAACGCTGATGTTTAAGAATCAGTATTTTCAATTCTCACAATTCAGTTTCAACGCTGTTAATTCATCTCAGGTAAGTAAGACTAATGATAAATGGGAAAATATATCAGAGGGAACGCGGGACTTTAATATTATCGGAAGGGAAAAGATGCAGCTAAATACTGAATATATAACCGAAGCCGAAGCCGAAGAGTTGCCCGAACTATTCTTATCAGATGAGGTGTATATTATTCCATCAGGCGAACGGGTTATCATTGACCAAAGTACATTAAATATCAAGTCACGCAGAAAAGATAAAGTAATTCAATATAGTTTTAACATTGAAAAATCAAAGCGAATATTTAGACCATGATCAGACTATTATATGAGGTTGTCGATGCAGGGGTAAGTACCTGGTATGATTTGGACGTTGACCAGTCAGAGGTTATCCGTGTTGATAAACAGCTTATGGACTATAAAGACCCGGCTGCTCGTATGGCTGACTTTTCCCAAACGTTCACTTTACCATCGACCGACCGCAATAGTATTTTCTTTGATATGTTTTGGGATCCGACTTTTGTAGGGTTCGATTATTCGCCGTACATCCTTGTTTCGTGTGAACTTTACGAAGGAACGGATTTGATTATCAAAGGTAATTTGCAACTTATCGGAATTGACAGAACAAAACCGTTTTACCTTGTTCGTGTGTTTGGTTCCCTAAATAGTCTCAAAGAAGTATTGGGTGATAAGACACTTGCCGAATTAGGATGGGCTGAATACAATCATATATTTTCAGGTGATAATGTTCGTGGTAGTTGGGATTTGGCGGTTCAAACTGGTGGCTTAAATTCATCAAGCAAGATAGTTATCAGCGTTGAGTCAAATGATAATAAGATGACATTTGATAATATCACATTCGAGGCTAAGGGCACAGCAACAATGAAGTTTCACATTGCATACACCGGACTTGCAGACTTATCAGATGCTGTTTTACTTGCAACTAGCGTTCAGTTGACAACCGGCTATACATTATTCTCATACGACTTTGATTTTGACCGTAAAAAAAAACAAGCAATCTATATTGTAATCGTACCATTTGGAGCTAACAATACTACAGAAGAGTTCAGTATCCAAAGCAATACATTCAAACTTAATGGCTCAAAGGGTGCGCTTCAATGGCCGCTTGCATCAGATTACACAACGTTCCATTTAATTGACAAAGTTAAAGACCCAACATACTCTGATGGAACCATGACCGAGCAAGCAATCTCAGGTGGTGGCGTTTGGCAGGATATCGATCAAGACCCTAACTTGGGAGTGACTGACAAGATACTTTACCCACTTGCCGATTGGGGCAAAGGATATGGATACAACGGCTTTGATGTAACCAATAATAATAATCCGATTCACATTAACGACTTGTATCCATCGATAAATTACCTGACTCTTATCGAGGGTATATTTCAAAAGAACGGAATGACACTTGATTTAGTTTGGCCCGTAACATGGCTTGATAAGATATATTACCAACTTAACGTTGATAAAGAAAAGTCCGTTAAACGACAAGATATTTACTTCTTTGCGGCAAGGCAAGTCAACCAACCCATAGCAGTTAATGCAACGGTAATAATAGAACTATCGGCGGTAAGCAATCCTACTGGTACATGGGATGATAACACGTTCAGCGCTAATATCAAGTTCGATGGTAATTATTCGTTTCAATACATAATAAAAGCGGGATGGACGGGCAATTCAACTAATCAGAATGTCGTATCAGTAGTTGGTGTTTACAAAAACGGAACACTTCTTAGCGGTTCGGATTCTTCGGTAGTGTCAACGGCTGAAAGCGGTGATGTATCGATATCATTCACCACACCTGACTATGCGCTTGTGGATGGTGATATAATTGATATTCGGATTGATATGTCCCCGATTGGTTCAGTGGTTACTTCGCAGGTTAGTTCAAGTTCATCGTTCGAGATTAATTCAGCTCCTAATATCTTAGTGGGCGGAACAGTTATCGTTTCAAATGCAATGGGTGACATTAAACAAGTCGATGTTATCCGGGATTTTCTTAATCATTGGAATTTAATCCTTATCCAAGACCCAGATATTAAGAAAACGGTAATTGTAATGCCATACGATGACTGGATTGCAATGGGCAAAGTTCTTGATTATTCTGATAAACTAGATATTTCAAAGCCTGTGATTATCAAACCGGCAACCGAATGGATGAAGGCTGAAATAAACTATTCCTTTAAGAAGACACCAGACGATTTAAACCAACGTTATCAAGACGCTACCGGTAAGACTTACGGTGCAGGTGTACTAGCAACCGGAATAGCTTACACCACATCACAGCAAGGGATATTTTCTATCATGGCCCCATACCCGACCTCGATAGTACAGGGTACAGCAATGAGAATGGCCAGGTATTACAAAGACCAGGAGAATCCGGCACTTGAAAGAATAGCACCTCAGATATTCTTTTACAATGGTAAATTACCGAGCGGGAATTGGTGACTGGATGACGAGGAATCAGTAGTCAAGCATACCGACTATCCAAACACATCTAACTTTCTTTATAACGCTTCGGCAAAAGTTGACGAAACATCGCAGGATTTGAATTTCCTGTTTAGCTTTCCGTTTGATGGCAGTACGCTTGTCGATGGCATAACTAATCTAAACGCATACGAGCAATATCATCAGAAATACAACCGCAGATTATACCGGGAAGATTCGCGTATTATCGAATGCAATTTATTCCTAAATCCTTCTGAGTTTCAACAGTTAGGATTAAACGATGAGATTAGGTTAACTTTTAACGGATCAACAGACGCTTACTATTTAATGAAAGTTACAGGATTTGCGCTTGGGATTCAGAACAGTACTAAAGTAACACTACTTAAAAAATGATAATAGAGCATTTAATATTAACCAACTTGCCAGAGATTATTAATTTGATGATTGATAATTCAAAGCCGAATAACAATTCACTACCAAAGAATTTCAAGCAGCTTTGGAAGCGGCGCAAGGAAATATTTAAAAGATAATGGCAACAGCAACCGAAACGATAATATTGAAATATGAGGCGGATACTAAATCAGCCCAGACTAATCTTGATGCGTTAGATCAGGATAATGAACAGGTAGCTTCATCTACTGCATCGGTTAATGACCAACTTGACCAAATGCCGGGAGCAGCCGGAGCAGCGGCAAAGGGATTAAAGTCAGTTGGTGCTGCAATGAAAGCTATCCTTCTTAATCCATTAGGTGCGGTTATCGCTTTAATTGTCGGCTCAGTTGTAGCATTGGGGGCAGCATTTAAAAGGACTGCGGGAGGTGGTGTAATCTTTGAAAAAGTATTTGCAGGAATTAGTGCAGCGATAGGCCCGGTACTTGATGCGCTTGGAAGATTTGCGTCTGGATTAGTTGAAATATTTCAGGGTAATTTTTCAGCGGGTATCGATAAAATGACAGGTGCGTTTGATGGATTGGGTGATGCTATTGGTGAGGCAGTAAGGTTATCGAATGAATTGGTTGATATCAATCAAAGTTTGATTATAATGAATCGTGATTTAATTGTTCAGGAATCGGAATTGCAGCTTGACATGGAAAAGCAGCGATCGATTCTTGATGACGTTTCGTTAAGTACAGAAAAAAGGATTTCGGCTAATAACCGATTGAATGAATTGAACAAGGAATTGTTAAAATCACGTTCTGACTTTTTGTCAAAGGAACTTGAATCTGCTAAAAAAGAAGCGGAGCTTGCTGGTGATTCGAAAGATGAATCTGATGCGGCTTTACTTAGAATTGCTGAATTAAAAGCGGCTCAAAATAACGCAGCGGCAGAAAGGTTTCGAGTTGAAAAGGAATTTGTCGTAAAGCGAAATGAATTAGGGGCGCTAGAGACTGAAGAACTTGCAGCCGCTGAAAGACAAAGACGCGTAACGTTTTCAGATATACAATCTGAGAGTATAGATACCGAACTATTCTTACAGGAAAGATTAGCCAAAGGATTAAAGACTACGCAGGACGTAATGACAGCCGATGCAAGTGCGGGAGCAGATGCAAGGATAAGCATAGCTGAAAAGGAACAAGCTACTAAAGAGCAAATCGTAGGGGCTGCTTTCGGACTTGCTCAAGCACTTCTGAAATTAGGGGCATCCACAGGTAAGAATCAGAAAGCGTTTGCCATTGCTTCTGCAATTATATCTACGGCTCAAGGAGCGGCTCAGGCACTTGCTAATCCGTTCCCTCTTAATCTTATTGCATTGGCATCGGTTGCCGCCGCAGGACTGGCCCAGATACTAACAATAAAGAATACACCGATACCTGGCGGAGGTGGAGCAGGCCCTCCGATACCATCATCAATATCGAATCCTAGAACAAGCGTATCGGGTGGTAATGGTGGGTTTGCTAATGTCAATCCCAACTTGCCAACAAACGTAAATGTAATAAACCAACAAGAGCAGCCACCGATTCGGGCGTATGTTATGACAGGTGACGTGGTAACTCAAACCGAAGCAGCTAAGAAATTACAACAGCAAACGACACTGTAAAAGTTGTTTGCTTATATGATAAACGATAATTAACTTTGAAAAATATGGAACGAGTAGAATTAACAATCGATGATTTTAATCCGGGCAATGGTATTTCTGCGATTTCTTTGGTTAAGAATCCGGCTATTATGCTTAATTTTTTTGCATTTTCGAAAGACGAAACCAAGAAAGTCCAACAGTTTAAATTTGCCGATGAAGACAAAAGAATAATCACAGGCCCGGTCATGTTAGCCGATAGAGATATCGCAAGAATGGGAGATGACGGCGAGATGTTCAATGTTTACTTTAGTGCCGAAACTATTGAAAAGCTATCTCAATTATTCTTAATTAAAGGTAAGCAGTCTTCGGCTACCTTTGAACATGAAACCACCATAAACGGCGTTACGGTGACTGAATCGTGGCTAGTTAAAGACCCGACAAATGACAAAGCAAACGCAATGGGGTTTGATGTTACTCCCGGTAGTTGGATGGCATCGATGAAGATTGACGATGAGGATATCTGGCAACGGATAAAGTCAGGCGAAGTAAAGGGATTTTCAGTCGAAGGATACTTTGAAGATTCAAAACAAACAAACACAATGGATATGATTAAAACCCAAATAAAGGAATTCTTTAACGAGATGTTAAGCAATTCTAAAAGCGAAACAGAGGCGACAAAAGCCGAGTTCGCACAGGTAGAAGCCATCGACTCAAATGGAGCAGCAACGGTATTAGTTTACCCTGACTCAACCGAATTAGTTGTAGGCGTAGAAGTAAAAACAATCAACGAATCAGGCGAACAGGTTGATGTCGGCGATGGAACTTACTTAGTAGGTGACATAGCTTATACAATCGTGGACGGTGTGATTACCGAGATTGTTGAGCAGGCACAAATGGAGCAGGACAACGCAACTGATGAAGCCGAAAAAGAAGAATTTAACGCAGATGATTTCAAAAAGTCTTTGAAAGATGAAATGTTAGCCGTACTTGAAAAGTTTGGAACCGCTTTGGTTGCAGATATTGATAGTAAGATTGACAAGTCAGATGAGAAGGTGAAAGAAATTGCCGAGAAATTCGCAGCCATTCCAGGGGCTGAACCATTAACACCTGAGAAAGATGATGCCAAAGAACCACAATCTCTGGGGTCATGGAAACAATTTGTGAAACAAGAAAAAACAAAAGAAAATGGCACTAAATAAAACAACAAGCTACGCAGGTTCAGCATCTGCGGAGTATATCAGAAAAACATTTTTCGAAGCAGCATCGCTTCGGGATGGAATATTTACCGTTAAAGAGCGGGTATCGCGACCTTGGAAAATCCGAAGGTTAGCAACAAGCGGATTAGTTCAGGATAAATCTTGCGACTTTAATAATGCAGGGGATACCACAATTGATGAGCGAGTATTGACACCGGCTGATTTACAAGTAAATTTGGAGTTCTGTAAAGATGACTTCAAAGGCGATTGGGATGAGGATTTAATGGGAGCCGGAGCGATGAATAAATCGTTACCTAAACCGTTTACCGATGCGCTACGTGCAGAAGTAAATGAAACCGTTGGTGAATCAATTGAATATCAGAACTGGCAAGGCTCTGTTGCAGGAGTTGACCAATATGATGGCATCGAAACATTGGCGTCCGCTGATGGTAATGTACCTAAGCCGTCATTGACTGCCGGTGGTGCTGCCGTAGGAACTATCTTGGCTGATTTTGCTACAATGAAAGCC
>OBDI01000058.1_pt1 | contig 8998 bp, 10 predicted proteins | sample 1518691 | NCBI WGS metagenome assembly OBDI01 (sample SAMEA3143271, study PRJEB22397) | metagenome | biome: marine; feature: hydrothermal vent; material: diffuse fluid | place: Pacific Ocean | collected 2013-09-14 | depth 1530 m | reverse complement strand
GGACAGAAGGCGCCACTAAAGATGGCCGTCAAATTTCATGGCTTCGCTGTATCTATATGGAAGCTGCTGAAGCGATTGATTCATTTAACTGGAAGCATTGGAAAGACATTGAAGGCCAGCCTGATTTAGATAATGCCAAAGTTGAATTGGTGGATATTTGGCATTTTATTATGTCTGAGGCCATTCACTTTGGTGATACAGGTTTTGCTGAGGCCTATGAAAATATGGAGCCTGAACGTGAAATCAACCCAGAGCTCATGGTGGAGATTTTAGAAAAAATGGTAGCTGCTGCCGCGGGCGCTAATGTTGATAAATCACAAAATGCTTTGTATGAAATCACCGGTATATTCTTTAAGGCTCTAGCCAACATGAGTATGGATGTGCCAGAGCTCTACAAACGCTATCTTGTTAAGAATCAACTGAATACTTTTAGACAAGATCATGGTTATAAAGAAGGCACTTATGTCAAGATTTGGGATGCAGTTGAAGACAATGTAGTTGCCTTTAATATCATGGAAGAGCACCCTGATTTGACACCTGAACAATTATACAAAAAGTTAGAGGCAGAGTACAAACCATAAGGCTATAATTCTTGCTTATGATTGATACAATAAAAGCTGAAATTCAAAAAATTATTATCGGTCAAGAGAACTTGGTCGATAACTTATTAATAGGTTTAATTACTGGCGGGCACATCTTGGTAGAGAGTGTGCCAGGATTGGCAAAAACCACCGCAATTAATACACTGGCTAAAGCCTTAGGCATTGATTTTAAACGGATTCAATTTACCCCTGACTTGTTACCCAGTGATTTAACAGGCTCACAAATCTACAACCCAAAAAGTGGCGAATTTAGTATTAAACAAGGGCCAATTTTTACCAACTTATTATTAGCAGATGAAATTAACCGTTCACCTGCAAAGGTGCAATCAGCATTACTTGAAGTAATGGCTGAGAAGCAAGTAACCATTGCTAACGAGAGTTTTAAAATCGATGGGCCTTTTTTGGTGATGGCAACACAAAATCCAGTAGAACAAGAAGGAACCTACCAATTGCCAGAAGCGCAACTTGATCGCTTTATGCTAAAAACCGTACTGGACTACAACACTATAGATGAAGAGTTAGAGGTGGTTAACCGAGTTGCTGTTAGTGGATTTGACACCGTGAATCAAGTAGCTAATATGAATGATATAGAAGAGCTTCGTTCTAATTTCAAACAGGTTCATATGGATGAAGCTGTTAAGCAATACATACTCAAAATTATCTTTGCGACACGCTATCCACAAAAATATGGTTTAAGTGAAATACAAGATTTGATTGACTTTGGCGCTAGCCCCAGAGGTAGTATCGATTTATTTAAAGCCAGCTGCGCCAAGGCACTGATACGAGGCAATGATTTTGCAACACCGCTTGATGTTGCTAGTGTGGTGACAGAGGTCTTACAACATCGTATCGTGCTGAGCTATCAAGCGCAAGCGGATAATATTAGCCCACAGTCCATCATTCAAAAGATACTCAAGGTAATAAAAGCACCGTAAACATTAGCATGCTAGCTCAAGAGATACTATTACGCGCTAAGAAGAATGTTTTCACCAACAAATCGGCCGGAGAATTATCAAAAATACGTGGAGAGGGATTAGATTTTTGTGAAATTCGCCCGTACGAGCCAGGTGATGATATTCGTAAAATCAACTTCACTGCCAGTGGCAAAACCGGCGAACTACAAACCAATATTTTTAACGAAAATAAGCAAATCAATGTAGTGATTTGTATTATGTTGTCAAGCAGTTTGCACTTTGGTAGTCAGTGTTTAAAAAGCGAAACAATTGCCCAAATTATTGCCTTATTAGGGTGCTCATCCATCAAGCAACACAATCAAACACAGTTGTTATTCTTTTCAAAAAATGAACAACAGCTGTTTCGTTTTAATAATACGAGTGACGTGCTTCATGCGATTGAAGCCATACTATCGTGGGATTTGTTAAAAACAAAGCCTGACTTTCAAGCACTTAATAATTACCTACTACAACAGAAAAAATCATTGGTATTTGTTATTGGTGATTTTTATCAACAGGATGATTACTCCCTGATTGCTCACAAGAATCAAATCAATGCTTTGGTAGTGCGTGATAGGCTGGAAGAAATGCCAAATTTTGCCACAGAGTTAGATCTAGTCAATGCAGAAGATGGCAACACCATTGAAGCCAGTATGAATAAAAAATTAGCGAAAAAGTACCAAACAAAGCTAAACGCTCAGGACGACAAGCTGTTTTCTCATTTTGCCAAACATGGTATCAATGTTGGCAAACTTTACACCAGTGATGACGCCTTTATCAAGTTGTCTCAAATCCTACGCTGATGAGTAATTTAAAAGACATTAAGCCCATTGTTAGCATTGCAGATGATTCGTTGAGTTATTTGCTTATGGTTATTGCTGTTTTATTAATAGTTGCCTTTTTTATAAGGCAAATTATTAAATCTAAGAAAAAGAATGACAAGCAAGTGGCTATTGAGAAGCTGCAAAAACTTGATTTTTCTGAGAGTAAATCGGTTGCTTATGGTTTTAAAAAATATGCAGAGGTATTATGCAATAGTGATAATAAGGCTCAATTTAAACAAATAAATAACGACTTAGAAAAATATAAATACAAGAAGTACGTAGATGATCTAGACCCAATATTGATACAACAAATCAAGAGCTTTATTCATGTTTAGCTTTGAATACCCTTATGTTTTATTACTGCTTGTCTTGGTGGTGGTGTGTGTTGTGTTTTGCAAAGAGAAAAAGCGTGCCATTTATTTCCCCCACACTGAATTATTAACCAGTCTAGTAAAATCCAAACAAATACTGCTTAATACGCTTAGAGTGCTTATTCTTGGCCTATTAGTTGCTGGGCTTTCAAGTCCAATCAAAACCGAACAAATCATACTTGACAACACCAAGGGTTATGAAATTTCCCTAATTTTAGATGCATCTGGCTCTATGCTGCGTTTTGATAAATTTAAAATTGTTAAAGAAATCATGGTTGATTTTATTTCAAAGCGTAAAACTGATAAATTAGCATTGAGTGTTTTTGCAGATTTTGCTTATACGGTTGTACCCCTTACCTATGACAAGGAAAGTGTTATAAAAATGCTGGATAATATCGAAATTGGTGTTGCTGGCAGGCGAAAAACTGCGCTGTATGAGGCTTTATTTTTAAGCTCGAAACTGTTTAATAATTCTAAGTCAAAAGAAAGAATTGCTATTTTGCTTACTGATGGCAAAGACAATACTGACAGTGTGCCACTTGATATGGCGCTTGAGCGCGCCAAAGATAACAAAATTAAAGTTTACACCGTTGCTGTTGGCGACAAAAGAGACTACAACGCACAAGTATTAAAATACATTGCAAAAAGTACGGGTGCTAAATTCTTCTCGGCCAACAGTCGTGAAAGTATTCAAAATATTTATAAGCAAATTAATCAGCTAGAAAAAAGCAAAATAAATATTAGCAAATACGATAAAAAAACTTACTATTTTCATTACCCACTAGGCCTAGCATTAGTGCTTTTATTGATTTATTTTTGGCGGAAAAACACATGGGTTTTGAACAAGTAGAACTACTCTATCTAACCATTCCAGTGGTTATGCTGTGGTTTTTTATTCACAGCAAGAATAAAAGCATTGAGGCTTTATTTTCAGCTGAAGTGTTGGAAAAAATCAGCCTCAATAACCACAAGATATCAACCAAGGTGCGCCTTAGATTGCTACTATTAAGCATGATATTTATTCTAATTGCACTCAGCAAGCCAATACTTGTCAGTGGTGAAATAAAGGTAAATAAACGTCTGAGTGATTTGGTGGTGGCGATTGATATGTCAAAATCAATGCTGGCTAATGACATCTACCCTAATCGGTTTGAGTTTGCAAAAAACAAACTACTGAATAGTTTTGATGGCATTAAAAACACACGTATTGCAATTTTAGGATTTGCCAATCAAGCCTTTTTAATTTCTCCCTTAACAGATGATTTAAACAGCCTTAAATTCTTAATAAAAAATCTTTACTTAGATAGCATCAGTCTAACAGGAACCAACATACTTAATATTTTACAATCATCTAACGATCTGTTTGGTGGCGCTTTAAACAAGCAATTATTGTTGTTAACCGATGGTGGTGACAACGATAACTTTGATAAAGAAATTGATTATGCAAACGAACACAATATTCAGATTTTTATATTTGATATTGCCAGTGAGCGGGGTAGTAGTATTCAAACCGAAGAGGGTGCTTTGGAAGATGCGTATGGAAACCTTGTGATTGTTAAAGAGAATCCAAACATTATAAATCTGGCCAATCAAACGCAAGGAAGGTATTTGAAATATTCATTAAATAACGATGATTTATCTAAATTTATTAATGCCTTTAAAAAACTTAGTAGCAGTAAGAACACCAGTATTATTCAAAAGCAGCAACTGTTTTATTACCCATTGATGTTTGCCTTGGTCTTGTTATTTTTTGCATTCTTTTCATTACCAAAAAAGTCATGAAACTTATACTTTTATTGCTTTTTTCAGTTAATGTACAGGCGGGATTGTTTGATTTTGTTAGTATTTATCAAGCCAATAAAGCCTATGAAAATAAGGATTATCAGCTAGCTGCAGAAAAATTCGATGATATTAACAATGACGCTGCGCGTTTAAACCAGGCGAACAGCTTATACAAACAAGGCTTGTATAAACAAGCATTGAAAAAATACCAAAGTGTTAAGCGAGAAGACTTAGCCTTTGATCGTTTGTATAATTCTGGTAATGCCTATGCCAAATCGGGCAAAATTAACGAAGCAATTGACAGCTATGAGAAGGCATTAAAATTACAAAAGGATAAGGATGCGTTGTTTAACCTAGAGCTACTCAAGAAACAAAAAAGACGGAAAATAACAGACACAAAACAGAAAAATAAAAAACACAGAAAGCAAAAAAATAAGAAAAAGAAAAAATCTAAAAGTAAACAACAGCAAAGAGAGAAGCTGAACAAAATTAAACAGCAGCGATGGGAAAAAGCGCTTAATAAAAAACTTAGAACCTTGATGATTCCACTAACTAAACCACAAAATGATAATGAACAAAATCCTTGGTAATTTACTCTTTTTAATGAGTGCACCAATTTTTGCACTGAGCACGGCAAGTGTTAATCAAACTTGGTTTTATCCGGGCGATCAAATCATCCTAACGTTGAGTTCTGATGGTGACAAAGTTAGCTTTCCTTCTCTAAGTAATATTTCAGGAAACCCTGTTTTATACACCAGTAATTCGCAGAAAATTAGCATTGTCAATAACAAGCGCTCTAAACAAAGCAGCAAGTCATATATTTTTAAACCCGCTAAAAGTTTAAACATTCCAGCTTATACACTGATGGTGGATGGAGATAAGCAAAGCACTCGAGCAATTGAAATAACGCTAAAAAATCCATCACAAGCTAAGGTAGGTGATGACTATGTTTTACAAATTGAAGCTGATAGACAAACGTTTTTCTTGGGTGATGAAATCAATCTAAAAGTAATTTTTAAAGAAAAAAAATCACTCACATCAAATAGCCCGGTTAGCATCGCTATGCCAGAGGTGAAAGATTTGTTATTTATAAAAAATCAAAAATCCACTCAAAGCACTGATGACAATTACAACATTCACACACTTAGTTATCGATTAAGTGCTGATAATTTTGGCACGTTTAACATCCCAAGTGCAGTGGCTAGTATTGGCAATCAAAATAATAATATATTTGGTAATTTATCGACTGCCAAAATAAGAAAAATCCACTCAAATCCATTAACATTAACCGTCAAACCTTTGCCAGATGCATTAAGGATTTTTGGTGATTTCAATATTAAATCCAGCATTGACAAAACCCAAGCCACACAAGGAAAGGCCGTTAATTTAACGGTTACGATTCATGGCAAGGGTAATTTTGAAGACATCCAGAAGTTTAGCCTTGATATTGAAGGGGCTACCATTTACAGCGATGAAGCCGAGTTTAGCTACAATCAATGGCAGCAAAAATTCGCCATTGTTGGTGGGCAGGATTTTGTGATACCCAGTTTTAAGTTTGACTACTTTGACAAAATAACCCAAAGTAAAAAAAGCATTGCAACCAAGCCGATTAGCATTCAAATTAAAAGTAAAAAAGGCGTGCAAAAGCCAATCAAAAAAATAGATCAAAAGCCGTCAAACATTAATGATAATCCGCCAACTAACAATTTAAAATACTACTATCTATTGCTGGGCATTGCCATTGGTGCTTTCATCAATATTTTGTTTGTTGCACTTAAAAATAAACAACCAAGTAAAGACAGAAGTTTAGTCAACCAAATCAAACTTGCTAGGGGTGATAAAGCTTTGTTTGATTTACTATTGCCACTTAATATGCTTAGTTTGGAAGCCATATTGCAACAATTAGAGGCTAATATTTATAAAAATGCCCAACATAAAATTAGAAAAAAGGACATTATTAATGCCATCAAATTTGAACATAAAATTAACTGAATATAGTCATGGTCAAGGCTGTGGTTGTAAGATTTCCCCTAAAGTTTTAGATACAATTTTAAGTTCGTCTATTGAAGAAATAGTTGACCCTAATTTACTGGTGGGCAATCATTCGCGTGATGATGCTGCGGTGTATGACCTTGGCAATGGTGAAGCAGTGATTAGTACCACCGATTTCTTTATGCCTATTGTGGATGATCCTTTTACCTTTGGGCGTATCGCCGCCACCAATGCCATTAGTGATATTTACGCTATGGGTGGCACACCTTTAATGGCAATTGCTATTTTTGGTTGGCCACTGGATAAACTACCACCTGAAGTGGGGCAGCAAGTGATTGAAGGCGGACGTAGTGTATGCCAAGAAGCAGGGATGATGCTGGCTGGCGGACATAGTATTGACTCTCCTGAGCCAATTTTTGGTTTGGCCGTTACAGGGCGAGTAAAAATTGAGCATCTAAAAGAAAATTCAAAGGCTCAAGTGGGTGATCAAATTTATCTCACTAAGCCTTTGGGTATTGGTATTTTAACCACTGCACAAAAGCAGAAGAAAATCACCAATGAAGATGAGACTCGCGCTATTGATACTATGTGTCAACTCAATGATATTGGCTGCAAATTAGCGACCATTGATGGGATAAATGCAATTACCGATGTTACTGGTTTTGGCTTGGGCGGGCATTTATCTGAAGTTTGTTTAGGTTCTAATGTCGCAGCAGTGATCGACTACAATAAAGTACCAATATTGCCGAACATTAAAGACTACCTAGCGAATGGTTGCTCACCGGGTGGAGCACAACGTAATTTTGACAGTTATGGTCATAACTTAAGCCCAATGAGTTCTGAAGTGCAATCGATTATTTGCGACCCTCAAACCAGTGGTGGACTATTAATTATGGTTTCAGACTCTGCGCAAGCAGCATTTAATGAGATGATGACAGAAGCAGGATTCGACCTAGAAAAAATTGGCGAAATTATTAAACTTGATAATGGCAAACCATTAGTACAAATCAATGTCGAGTGAGCTTACCCAGATAGCTGATTTTACTCAGCTGTTTGTTGGTGATACACCGCTGATTGATACGCGTGCACCGATAGAGTTTGACCAAGGTGCCTTTCCTTTTACGCAAAGCTTGCCGTTAATGAGTGATTCTGAGCGTGAGCTTATTGGTACTTGCTATAAAAATAAAGGCCAAGAACAAGCTGTTGCCTTGGGGCATGAATTAGTCCAGGGCGAGATTAAACAAGCAAGACTAGATACGTGGCTTGAATTTATCAAAAACAACCCAAATGGGGCGCTTTATTGCTTTCGTGGAGGAATGCGTAGCCAAATCACTCAACAGTGGATTTATGAGGCTTCTGGGATTAACTATCCACGTATCAAAGGTGGATACAAAGCATTGCGTCGATTTTTGATTGATGAAACAGATCGAATCATGAATACAATCACACCGATTGTGATTGGTGGGCAAACTGGTTGTGGCAAAACTTTATTACTTGATACCCTTAAAGATACGATTGACCTTGAAGGTTTGGCTAACCATCGTGGCTCGGCATTTGGTAACACCACCACACCGCAACCGACACAGATTAACTTTGAAAATGCATTGGCCATTGAGCTTATTAAAAAACAAGCGTGTTCACATTTGGTATTTGAAGATGAAGGTTCAAATGTAGGCACGGTACATATTCCTCAATGTGTGCAACATAAAACTACTCAAGCAGAGCTGGTCTTACTTGAGGCTAGTGTTGAAGAGCGCCTAAAAGTGAGCATGGATGCGTATGTCATTAACATGCGGCAAGATTTTATTACCCAAGACCCTATTAATGGCTTCGATAATTTTGCTAATTATTGGTTAAGAAGCCTAGAAAAAATACAAAGACGTCTAGGTTTAGAGCGCTATCAAGCGATGTTAAAGTTGGTAAATGGTGCGTTAGAGTGTTATAAAGATCAAGGTGAAGCTGATGGATTTTATCCCGTGGTAGAGGAATTATTGGTAGGTTATTACGACCCAATGTATGATTATCAAATTCAAAAAAAGATGGATCGAGTGGTGTTTAAAGGTAGTGCTAATGAAGTACTAAGTTATCTTAACGACCGATCAATTGGCTAAAAATCTCGTACACCTATTTTGATGTCAGTAATCGGCGTGGCACGACAAGCCAAAATCTCCCCCTGAGACAGTGGCACCAAACAATCTTGATGTATAACATCACCTGATAAGAGCTGCAATACACAAGAGCCACAATGACCTTGTCGGCAAGAATAGTTAATCACCACATTGTGCTCTTCAAGTTCGGTTAAGATCGAGTGCTCGCCATACACGTAAAGCGATTCAGTTTTGCCGTTGATATTGTCAACATCGATCTTAAACATGGGTTATTGGCTACAGTTTAAAGTCACCAAAGTCAGAATCATCAGCTTCCATATTGTTGTCAATAGCACTAACAAGATAAGAGGTGATTTCTGTTTCTTG
>OBDI01000057.1_pt1 | contig 9455 bp, 10 predicted proteins | sample 1518691 | NCBI WGS metagenome assembly OBDI01 (sample SAMEA3143271, study PRJEB22397) | metagenome | biome: marine; feature: hydrothermal vent; material: diffuse fluid | place: Pacific Ocean | collected 2013-09-14 | depth 1530 m | reverse complement strand
ATAGTTTTACTCTTTTTATATCGGTCAATTAAGGCGATCATTTTGTTAGCAAACAAAGTCAAAAGTCAAAAATCAAATCTCAAAAGTCAAAAATTCTAAGCGGCTTCGCCGCTGTCCTATAGGACCAATGGGACCAATAGGTCTTATAGGACCAATAGGTCAAATGGTTTGGGATTTGAGATTATTTTGGCTTTGCTGTTGTCCTACAGAATTGAGTCAAAATAAATAGGGAAAATTAAAGGCAGGGGATGCATCCCCCGCCTTTTTTCTTTTTTTCTTTTTAGGGAATTCTTCCGCGTATAGTTGGGTATACGCGGATAAATGGTCTGTACCCAGGTTCCCTCACCCTGGGCAAAACTATATATGCCGAAGCCCAAAAGTATTCGAACCTCGACACCCGATACCCCCGAATCTCGGGGGTAACCAATACCTCTATCCCCCAATACCAGCGGTATTGGGGGATAGAAAATAATGGAGAGGAGAAATTGTAGTTATAGTTATAGTGATAACCATAACCATAACTACAGCCGCATCCCCACCCCCATTCGGGAATGGGGATGGGATTTCTCCCTCCCCACCAAATCAAAAAAACATACCTCCGGCCGGGAGTCAGCCGAAAGACGTCCACTTTATCTCCGCCGATATCTCGGCGGAGATAAAGCTTTCCTACTGGAATAACCTTCCCCTCCCGCCAAACCAAACGGGGGTAGGAGGGATGGGGGTAGGAGGGATTAAATATATAAACATGAGCCATCCGAAAGCTCATGTTTTTTACCACCACTCTCCCCGGCTGACCCATCCCGGTGGGCCAACCCCTCTCACCGACTAATCTCCCCGAGCAGCCGGCGATAACAATCAAAAAAAGAAAAAATAATATTATATTCCTCATATTATATCTCCTCCTTATTCCGATTTGAAAGATCCATTCTAATAATGGAACAAATAACCTAATCTGTCAATAGGAAACAACCGCTGGTCATAGTTAACTTGACAGAAACCGGATTGCTTCTTATGGTAAAACAATAAAATAACCAAGATATATCAAAAAATAAATGGAAAAAATAAAAAAACTTTTCTATTACGCTGAAAAATTTTTAATCGTTCAACCGACTAATTTAAGCGTTGATTTCGCCGCCGCGGCCTTAGCTTGGAAAAAATTTTTAAAGCAACAACAAAAAAAAGAAATTAAAATTAGCTCAATTCCGTTTATTGATCAGGAATATCTTGAGCCAAAAACCTTGATTATTGGTTTAGGAATCCAATCTTTTCCAGACCACTGGCAGAATTACCCCCACATTAAAATTAACCGCCAGATTGGGCTTAAAAAATACAATTCCATTAGTGAAGCTACTTTCCATTTTTTCAATTCATTCGGCTTTACCCCTAACGCTAATATTTCAACCATTCTTCTTATCGGTCTGATTGACGAAAACAACCTTTTCCGTTCGCCGCAAACTAACTCGGAAACTATTAAAACAACTATTCGCTTAATTGAGAATGGCGGAAATTACCAAGCCGCAATTAAATCTCTTTATCGCTCGCTATCATTTAACCAACTTCAACTTTGGGGACAGATTTTACAAAAGGCAAAATTCTGGGACAATCAAACCATCTCCGTCTTTCTTGAACCGGAGGATTTTCTGTCAACCCAAACTAATGAAAATGATCTCGAATTTCTCCGAGCAAGAATTAACCTATATTTCCACCGAGCAAAAAATATTTTTCTTTTCTGGCAAACATCAGCTAACAAAATTAATCTCTGGCTTAAATCACCAACAAAAACAAAAGAGGAAATAAAAAAAGAATTCCCCCAACTAAATTTGACATTCGGATTAAAAAATAATACAATTAAGAAAATTATCGGTTGCTAAAGCCGAGATAGCTCAGTTGGCAGAGCACATCCATGGTAAGGATGGGGTCGTGGGTTCAAATCCCACTCTCGGCTCAACCAAGAAGTAATCGGCTAAAATCTTAGTTTATGGGAAAACGCTCAAAAATTCCCCAGTTTCTTCGACCATTTTTATGGTCGTCTGATTTTAATCAATTGGATATTCAAAAACACAAAAACATTATTATTAAAAACATCTTAGATCTGGGAGATGAACAAGCCACTGATTGGCTCAGAAAAATTTTTACCAAAAATGAAATAAAAAAAGTCATTCATCAATCAAGCCTGACCGAATGGAGTAAAAAATCAATTAATCTTTGGTCTTTTATTTACAATACCCGTCCGAAAAAAAGCCGTTTTTTAAAATAAATCATTATTTAATAACTTTATGTTTGACAACATCTTGTCCCGCCAAAGAAAGAATATCTTACCATATCTTGAAACATTCAAAAATGATTTCTATCTAGCCGGGGGGACAGCATTAGCTTTACAAATCGGACATCGGGAAAGCATTGATTTTGATTTTTTCTCGGAAAAGAAATTTAATAACAATAAATTATTTGAACAAATAAAAAACAATCTAAGCGCTTACCAAGTTAAAAAAGTTCAAGATGAAAAAGACACCCTAACAGTTATTTTAGATAATCAAAGCAAAATAAGTTTCTTTTTTTACCCATACCCGCTTTTAGAACCATTAATTACTGAAAAATATCTTAACTTGGCTTCAATTAGAGATATTGCCTGTATGAAATTATCAGCTATTGTCAACCGTTCAGTCCAAAAGGATTATGTAGACTTATACTTCATCTTACAACAATACCCGCTTCCAGAACTACTTCAATCAGCCCGAAAAAAATTTCCCGAAATAGAAACAAACTTAATTATAAAATCATTAGTTTATTTTGACGACCTTAACGAAGAACCAATCAATTTTAAAAACAATCAAGATGTTCCCCTAAATAGAATCAAACACTTTTTACGCCAAACTGTCAAAAATTATTTATCCAAATAATAAAAATGTCTTCCAATTCCTCAAAAATTAAACCAATAATCGCCGGGTTAATTACCGGAATAGTCATTGCCGGGGGAGCTTATTATTTTTTGGGACGTTCTGATACCCAACAAGAATCCTTGTCTAAACCACTAACTTCAGATACTTCCACCAAAATCACCAAAACCATTTCGCCCGCTTCTTCTTCTCAAACAGATTCATTAAATCACCTAAATTCTGAAAAATTTTTCCAACAAGCTATTGATTACTCGGTTAAAAATCTTGATTCTCTCTCTCCGACTACTCCTCCACAACATCAAAAATGGCAGGCGCAATTTTTTTGGTTTTCGCCATCTTCTGGCGATTTTTACATTGAATACAGCACTCCCGACCGCTCAATTTGGCAAAAGATTTTAGTCAGAGCCCAACCAAGCAAGCAGCAAATCTCTTACCAAACTATTGGCTATTTTAAATCCGGCGAAAATGGTTATTACCTTAAGACCGGGCAAGATACTCTTAAAAATCAAAGCAAACTAATTCTTTATCAATTTAATCCAAAAACTAAAAAATGGGAGAGAAAAAATTGAGATTGAGACTGTGCCGGATAAATATCGGATATCGGATAGATTAAAAACGCTAATTTATATCTTCGTTCTGGTAAAATCATTACAAGTTGATATCAATAGCAGATGTAATTCACAATTTTAACTCAATGTATTCAAAATTCAATCAGAAAACTTGTTATTAATTCCTCATTTTCAGGACCCTCTCGTTTTTATGTTCCGCCACTACATTTTTTCAACTACAACTAAAGAGCAATTTGATTTTATTGATTTAACCAATTTAGCTCAAAAGATTGTTCAAGAGTCAAAAATAAAAAATGGCTTGCTTAATATTCAAAGCTTGCATACGACCGTCGCTATAATTGTCAATGAAAACGAACCCTTGCTTATCTCCGATATGAAAAAAATGCTCGATCGTCTAATCCCTCAAAATATTCAATACCAGCATGATAATTTTGAAATCAGGACGGTTAATCTTTGCGACGACGAATGCGCCAATGGGCATGCCCATTGCAAGGCTATTCTTCTCGGTCCTAATAAAACTCTTAATATTATTAACGGAAAAATTGAACTGGGACAGTGGCAAAGAATTTTTGCAGTTGAATTAGATCGCTCTCGGCCAAGAAAAATCGCCTTAGCGGTTTTAGGAGAATAAATATATTAAATTAGTCTTTTGATTTTTTATGAATGCTTCAGAAACAAGAATTGTTGCAGTTGATCAAAATGATCACAAAATAAGATTAATTGACAAAATACAAGCTCACTTAAACAACGGAATACTTCACCGAGCTATAATGATTTTTGTTTTCAACTCTGATGGCGATCTCTTGTTGCAAAAAAGAAGCGATAGAAAAATGCTCTGGCCCAGTTTTTGGGATTCCACCTGCGCAACCCATCCTTTTAATCAGGAAAGTTATGAAAAATGCGGGCAAAGACGGCTTCAGGAAGAACTTGGATTTACTACCCAACTGAAATATCTTGGCAAATTTTTTTATCAAGCAAAATATAAGAATGTCGGCGCCGAAAAAGAAATTTGCGCAGTTCTGGTTGGATTTTATGATGGGGAAATAAATCCTAACAAAAAAGAGGTCGCGGAAACTAAGTGGATTGATTTTGAAAAATTATTGATTGAAATTAAACAGCGTCCTGATAAATTTACCCCTTGGTTAAAAATTGGCTTAGAAAAATTTGTTCAAGAAATTAAACAAGAAAGATTAAAAATAGTCTTTAAACATTTATCCAATTTAGTTGAGCCGAAAATTAAAGAGGTTTTATCTCAGGATATTAGCCGAAGAACAAGCCGCTTATTATTTTACCCTGTTTCAATCGGCGGCAAGCGTCTTCGCCCCGCATTAGCTATTATTTCCTGTTTAGCTACTGGCGGAAAAATGAAAGATGTAATTTACCCAGCCGCCAGTTTAGAAATTCTCCACAATTACACTCTTATTGTTGATGATACAATTGACCACGGACTAATCCGTCGAGGAAAACCAACCTTGCAAAAAGAATATGGCTTATCAATGGCCGAATGTTTAGCTGTTGATTATGTGGCTTCAATTTTTCAGCCAATTGCTCAATACATTAAACCGGAAATAATTATTCCACTCTTTACCCGAACTTTAAAGACAATTTTTGAAGGCGAGATTTTAGATATCCTTTTTGAACAAACCGGGCGAAATAACGAACCATATATTCAAAGTCATCGCTATTCAGAAATTTCTCTAAAACAATATCTTAAAATGGTTAGCCAAAAAACTGCCTCTTTAATTCAGGCATCCTGCCACATCGGCGGAATTTGCGCCAAAACTAGCGGAAAACAATTAGCCGCTCTTCAAAAATATGGTTTTAGTTTAGGAATAGCTTTCCAAATTCAGGATGACATTTTAGATATCTTTGGTTATGAGAAAAAATTTGGTAAAAAAATTGGTAAGGATATTGAGGAACGAAAAATGGGCAATATTGTTATCCTTCTAGCCAGTCAAGAGTTTTCTCGAAAAGAAAAAAATAAATTTCAATCAATTTTAAGAAAAAACAAAATAACTAATCAGGATATTAAAGAAGCAATTCATCTAATTAAACAAACATCGGCTCAAGAAAAAGCGCAAAATTTAGCCCGAAAATATGTTCGCCAATCTAAAAAGTCTCTCGCTTTTCTCTCTCAAAATAAATGGACTTCTCTCCTCGCCGACTTAGCCGATTTTGTTATTGAGAGAGAAAAATAAAAGAAAATTTATTACTATCACTCTCACTTTCCCCAAAATTCCTAACTATTTCAAAACCAAAACAAGGCTTATTCCTCTAATTAACTGGTTAACTGAAAATTTTTCTAAACTCTGTTTTTCAATCTATCTCTATATGCTTTTGTTATCTCCTTTCCAAGATTAAACATCTGAATTAGGGATTCTCGCGGCAGTAATTTTATCTTGCGGCTATCTATATTTATATTTAATATAATGTCTGCTTCAGTATTATATTCTGCTATTTTACTATTTCCAGTTTTAAGGTCAAAAGTTATTTTTTCTATATATCCATCATTATTTTCTATTTCAATCCAACCATCAACCCCATATTGAAAATCCAATGGTGATCCAATAGCTGAATAAACTTTTACCTGTTTGATTTTTTGGTTATTTTCTTCTGCCACTGGTTCTATTTTTTGTTGGATAAACCTTTCTATGTTAGAAATAAGATTCATCCTGTCTTGATTGCTTTTAGGTTGGCGCTTTCTGACAAAGGCAAATAAATACTTTTTTGCCTTTTCTTTAGTAATTCTATCCAACCTCGCTTTTTTAGCCGGAACTGGAATCATCTCCCACATTTTTATATTGCACCTACCTAAAATACTTTCTTCGCATAAATTTCCATCTGAAACTTTCTTAGTACCTGGATCCACCATTCTACCTCTCTTAATAATAAGCCTCTTTCTTTGCGCCGTTTCTTCGAGATATTTTCTATACATCATCTTTACAATAGGCAATTTCTTCCCAGTATTGTTAAATTCAACTATTCTTTTGTCGGGGCCAACATGCCCAAATTTATCGACTGACATATGATTTGCAATTTTCTTCTTCTTATATTATATTTTATTATTATAATGTATTATCTATCAAAATACAAGATCTTACCCATAAACAATATGAAATAGAGTCTGTAAGTAAATAATAAATTATGATTCCAAAAAACAATATTGATATCTACCCAAATAATATTCAACAAAATATAGATACAATTCGTAATATTATTCAAGCGCTCGGTTTTAATAATTTCGTTCCGCTCAATCAATATTCGAAGATTTTAAGTTCATCCGCCTACCAGATTACTCAAAAATGGTTATCTGGAAGAAAATATTGCCGGACATTTTTTATTCAGCAAGCCTTCCAAAAATTTTACCCAAACCAGCATACTTTAATTTCACTCCAAATTGACGCTCTGGTAAATATCTTAGATGATCTTTTAGACGAGAATTTAGAAAAAGGGGAAAAGACACTTTATGTCTTAGAATTTCTGCGAGTTTTTTCACTTCACGAGAATAACTGCCCGGAAAAGTTTAAGCAATTATTAGGACGGTACATTAATCAGTTAATCACCTTAGCGATTGCGGAAGAATATTACCAAAAGATGGTTCAACAAGAAAATAATATCGAAAAAATAATTCAGTGGTCAATTAATCTGCTCCTCTGTCGTGGAATGGATATTAACATCTTTACAGAAATTGCTTTATCCAAACTCGAATTACCAAATAATGAAAAGGATTTTATTAAAACATCGGCTCAAGTTTTTCGGGCTAATAATATTCTCAAAAAGGATATCGATGATATTAAGCATGACCAGAAAAATTCTATCAAAACTATGGTTACGCTTATTTTATCTAAAAATGAAATAGAGTTTTCATCTTACTTAACAAAAGTTTCTAACCATCTTTTTCAAAAAATAAAAAGTATCCTTTATAATCAGAAACCAACATTATCGCCTATTACTTACTCCATAATCAATAATTTATATCAAATGACAACTAACGAGCAAAAAATAATTTCTTCTTATGGAGAACATATCGATTAAAATATTTATTCGTATTATTGTTTTATTCATCAATATATTGGGGGCAGGGATGGCTCTTTTGGTTAGTTCAAGGAAAGCTAAATCCAAAGAATCTACCCTCTTTGGGTTTATGGTTCTTCTAATGTTTATCTGGGTTGATTTTGCATATTTTGCTCGAATAACTTCAGCGGAAATTGGGTTATGGTGTATCCGTTTTGCTTGGGCTATCACCCCTTTATTCTTTATAACTATTTATCTATTTTTCAAAGCATTTTTCCAAAAGAAAACAGATACAATAATTCCTCAAATAACTTTAATTTTTCTAGGAATAATTAATATTCCTATCATCCTTTTCACATCTTGGGTTATTCATCATATTTATTTTAATTCGCAAGGAATCCTCATTATTAATTACGGTTTCTTGGTTTGGCCATTTTTTACCGAAATTATTCTACTCACTATTCTGAGCTATCAGATTCTAATTAAAAAATACATCAAAACAAAATCAACAAAAGAAAAAATGAAAATCCAATATGTTTTAGTCGGTTTTTCATTTTTCTTTTTAATGAACTCTATTTTCAATATCATTTGCCCCGTTTTTCTAAAAACATTTCATCTGTATGAGTTTGGAGACTATTCGACAATTGTTCTACTTGGATTGATTGCTTTAACAATTGTCAAACATCATCTTTTTGGAGTCAAAGTTCTTCTTAGTGAAGTATTTTCTGGTTTAGCAATTATTATTTTATTTATTGATTTTCTTTTGTCGAGGTCGATCAGCGAATATATCTGGAAAAGCATTTTACTAATCGGTTTTACCATCTTCGGTTACTTAATGACTAAGGCAATAATGAAAGAAATTGAGCAGAAAGATAAATTAGAAATAGCCCGTTGGCAGTTAGAATCCGCTTACCGAAAATTAGAAAAAGTGGACCAAGCCAAAAGCGAATTTCTTTCCATCGCCACTCATCAATTAAGAGCGCCTTTAACTGCTACTATGGATGTTATTTCAACTATCATAGACGGTAGTTGGGGAAAACTTAATTCGGAACAAGAAAAATACTTAAAGGAAGTTTTTCATCGGGCCAGAAAAATGGTCGAGGTAATTAATAATCTTCTTAATCTTTCTCGTTTAGAGCTTGGGCGGATGAAATTCAACTTCCGAAAGGCTAATTTAGAAAAACTATTAGAAGAAGTTATTGAAGACCTCGGTTGCCAGATAGAAGCGCAAAAAAGGGGATTAAAATTTAAATATATCAAACCAGAAAAACCGCTCCCGGCAGTAATTGTTGATTGCTTTCAAATTCAGCAAGTAATGCAAAATTTTATCACTAATGCTTTCCACTACACAAACCAAGGGGAAATAGAAGTTAGAATTTACCAAAAAAATCATTCAGTTGTTTTTTCAGTTCATGATACCGGAATGGGATTGCTCCCCGATGAAAAAGAGATCATCTTTGAAAAATTCAGGCGAGGGGAAAGAGCCCAGAATCAATACACTGAAGGAGGTGGTATCGGCCTCTATCTTTCTATTCAAATTATTAAGGCTCACCACGGCCGCATTTGGGTTGAGTCTCCCGGCAAGAACCAAGGCAGTACTTTCTACTTCTCTCTACCAATAACCCCACCTGGGAATAACCCAACCTGAAAAAGTTTTAAATAATTTTGAATTTTGACTTTAGTTTGGCGGCGAAGCCAAAATAATCTCAAATCTCAAATCTAAATCAAAATGCAAAAATCAAATCTCAAAATGAAAATTCAAAATGCAAAGATTAAATTATAATAGGACCTATAGGACCTATAGGACCAATTGGACCTATAGGTCTTACTAAGCGGCGAAGCCGCTTAGAATTTTTGATTTTTGATTTTATTTTTTGACTTTTGAGATTTGACTTTTGATTTTTGTTTGGGGTTTAGAATTTACGTCCAGCGATGGCGTGTTTGATTATATCAAAATTACCTCTTTTTGGCAACA
>OBDI01000056.1_pt1 | contig 9489 bp, 10 predicted proteins | sample 1518691 | NCBI WGS metagenome assembly OBDI01 (sample SAMEA3143271, study PRJEB22397) | metagenome | biome: marine; feature: hydrothermal vent; material: diffuse fluid | place: Pacific Ocean | collected 2013-09-14 | depth 1530 m | reverse complement strand
CGAGAAAGTAGGCAAGTCTAAATACTTTATGATTATTGCTTATGACTTTAAAACAGATGTTACTGAGTTCAGAGGTGCAGCACATTATGACAGCGATAGGGGTGCATATACTGGTAGACTACAAGTAGCTCAAGACTTTAATATACTCCACATATTAAATAGCTTTGATGGTATACTAATTAATACTAGCTTAAATGCACACGGACAACCTATTATTTATAACATAGATGACTTTCGTAGAATGAAGATTATTCAAAATAATACGATATAATCATCAGGATTAGCCCAGGAATCGTCTAAAATTTTTATACGATATAATCATCGTATAAAAATTTTAACGTCTCTGGACTAATATTTAATTTTATAAAATTTAATGAAAGATTAAAGAAAATTTTGATATAATTATATTAAATAAAAAGGAGAATTATGGAACTTGTATTTATACAAGACTTAGTTAAATCTAAGATTGAGCAAGGTAGTAAAGGTTTTGAGATCGCTAAAGACTTAAACATTTCAGTGCCTATGGTAAGTAGTTATAAAAACTACAGTTATAAGCCTTCATTAAATGTAGCTAAATTTGTTTACGCTAATGAGGGTATTGTACTTCACCCATTTAGTGAAGAAAGTTTAAAATATGAAATAAGGATACAAGATGCTGAATAAGCTTGAAGAAAAGACACTACAGTGGTCTAAAGATAGAGGTATCATTGATAATGGTAAAGTTGAAACTCAAGTGCTAAAATTAATTAGTGAGATGGGTGAATTAGCTGATAATGTAGCTAAGGGTAAAGATATTAAAGATGACATTGGTGACTGCTTAGTAGTATTAACTAATATAGCTACTATGAGTGGCACTGATTTACTTGAGTGTTGGGAGGTTGCATATGATGATATCAAAGACCGCAAAGGTTTCTTAAATAAAAATGGTACTTTTATTAAAGAGTCAGATGCTTCTTATAAAGAATTATTTGAAGTACACGAGCCAATTATAGTTGAAAGGTTCTTAAATGATAAAACAATGTAAAGGTAAATCATTAGATAAAGTACCAGCTTCTAAGTTGCTACCTGCAGGTTATTATGAGTCTACTAAATATGATGGTAATTATTGTCAAATACATAAAATAGGCGATACTGTGACTGTTTATAGCAGTGGCAATAAAACTATTAAGCTTAATGACTTAGAAGAGTTCTTAGTTGAGAATAACAGTGACAAGAGTTTTATACTTGAAGCTGAATTCATAGGCTTATCTGAGGGTAAATTAGGTGATAGAACTAAATGTGGTATAATGACTACTTGGAGAACTTTAACAGCTAAGGGATTACCTTGTAATGTATTAGACAACAAGTTTGTTGTATTTGACATTATAGTTGCTAATGTAGACTTTGATGATAGACTAAAGTTATTAAAAACTATTAAGCTGCCTGATAATCTATTTATACCTGAGTTTACTGGGCCTATTAGTTTAAGTGAGTCTAAAGAGATAGCTAAAGACAAGTGTAAAAGCGCTTGGGAAGGTTCTTATATAAAACATAGAACGCATATCTGTGAGCTGGGTAAGCGAGTAAATACTGCCATCAAGCTAAAGTTGAGACCTACAGCTGACTTGTTGTGCATAAATATTGAAGATGGGGAAGGTAAATATGAAGGCATGATTGGGAGCTTAGTATTACAAGACTCTAAAGGTAGAATAGTAAAAGTTGGCAGTGGCCTTAATGATGATGATAGAGCTGTAGAACCTAATAGTTTCATAGGTAATGTTATAGAGATAGAGTATGAGCAAATACTTGACACTTACATACAACCTACATTTATAACTATAAGATTAGATAAAACTAAAAAGGAGATAGATTAATGGAAGTAAACTTACTAAACTATACGCCAATAGAAATAGCTGATATAGCGATTGGCAAATGTTGGGATAAGCCTAAAGAACAGTGTGATTTTGATAGAATTGAAAGAGTGGCTAATAAGAATAAACACAGTTCTACTATAGAACATTTATACTATAACTTTGAAATAAAAGGAGTTAGTAGAGCATTATTACAAGAATTAGCAAGACATAGGATAGCTAGCCCTTCAGTTAAATCTACTAGATATACCTTAAAAGAGCTTAAAGAAAGTAGAGAGCCATTTATAACTATAGAAGCTAGAGAAGTAGAAGGAAGATTTATTAGTATGGAAGTTATAACTGAATATGGAAGAAAATTTATAGTAACTACTGGTAACGATTTTATTGATGCTGCATCGGCTAGTCAACTTGATAAACTTAGAGATTTACTAAATACATATAATATAGCTAATGATAAAGCTAAATATATGTTACCTGAGTCTTATAAGACTGAACTAGTATGGAGTATAAATGCTAGAAGCTTACAGAATTTCTTAATGCTAAGAACTTCAAGAGCTGCACTATGGGAGATTAAAAATCTTGCTAATTTAGTTTATTCTAAGTTACCTGAAGAACATCAATTTTTATTTAAAAGAGTAATAAATGACAGCTAGTGAACGTAAGAAACTACGAAAGAAACTACGAAAGAAACGAAAAGCAAGAAAAGAGAAACAAAGTGAAAAATAAACATAGCTTAATGATGGATATTGCTGATAGATTTGCTAAATTATTAATACAAGCTGGTGTATCTAAAGTAGTTTATGGTACAAAGTATAGATGTGATAAAGGTATTACTTTATTACGAGATTTAAATATAAAGGTTATAAAATATGATAGTAATAGATAATAGTAAGACAGTTGAGATGAATGGTTTTAGTAGAAAACTATTAGACTCTCATTATACTAGACCTAATGAAGCAATCCAACAAGCATTTGCTAGAGCAGCAGCTTGTTATTCAGATGGTGATGACGATTTAGCTCAAAGGCTATATAATTATGTTAGTGATGGCTGGTTTATGTTTTCAAGCCCAGTACTTAGTAATGCTATAAATAAGGGCGATAAGGTTAAAGGATTACCTATTAGTTGTTTCTTAGCCTATGTGCCAGATACAGTTAAAGGTTTATGTGACCATACTACTGAGCTCAGATGGCTGTCTATTAAAGGTGGAGGTGTCGGTGGACATTGGTCAGATATTAGAAGTATGGATATGAAGACTCCTGGACCTATTAGTTTCTTGCATACAGTAGATGCTGATATAATAGCTTATAGACAAGGGTCTACCAGAAGAGGTAGTTATGCTAGTTATATAGATATATCTCATCCAGATATTATAGAGTTTATTAAGATGAGATTGCCTACAGGTGATATAACTCGTAAGAATTTGAACTTACACCACGGAGTTAATATATCTGATGCTTTTCTTAATGCTATTGACTACGATTTAGACTGGCACTTAATAGACCCTCATAGTAATAAGATAATAGATACTATGAAAGCTAGAGAGTTATGGGAGACTATTTTAGAGACTAGATATAGAACAGGTGAGCCGTATATTAACTATTTAGATGAAGCTAATAGAAGATTACCTAAGGAGTTTAAGCAAGCTGGTTTATCTATTAAGGGCTCTAATTTGTGTGGTGAAATACATTTAGTAACAGATGATAAAAGAACTGCTGTATGTTGTCTATCTAGTGTAAATTTAGCTAAATACGATGAATGGAAAGATACTCAGATGGTACAAGACTTAATAGTTATGCTAGATAATGTTTTACAATTTTATATAGATAATGCTCCAGATGAACTAAGTAAATCTATCTATAGCGCTAGTCAAGAAAGAAGCTTAGGTTTAGGGGCTATGGGATTCCACGATTACTTACAGAGTAAAGGTATTCCTTGGGAGTCTAGTCTAGCTATTAGTATTAATAGGAATATATTTAAACATATTAAAGATGAAGCTATTCTAGCTACTGAGAAACTCTATGACATTAAAGGTGGCTGTGAGTTTGCTGAAGTCGGTAAGCGAAATGCTCACTTATTATCTATAGCGCCTAATGCAAATTCGAGTGTTATACTAGGTTGCTCTGCTTCTATTGAGCCACGAATATCTAATTGTTATACACATAAGACTAGAATAGGTAGTCATTTAGTTAAAAATCCTGTATTAGAAGAGTTAGTGAAACATAAGAATTTAGATGCATCTAAGGTTTGGGAAGATATATTAGCTAATGATGGTAGTATTCAAAGCCTAGATTACTTTACAGATGAAGAAAAAGAGCTATTTAAAACTGCTTATGAACTAGACCAACGATGGGTTGTTGATATGGCTAGAAGTAGGCAAGAGTTTATCTGTCAAGGTCAAAGCGTTAATGTATTCTTTCCTGCAGGGACAGATAAAGAGTATTTCAACGCAGTTCATTTAAGAGCTTTTAGTTGGAAAAGTGATTTTGTTCCACTAAAGAACTTATACTATGTAAGAACTGAGAGTAGTAGGAAGACAGAGAAAGTTGCACTAGCTGTGCAGAGAGACGCGCTAAGAGATGGCGTTAATGAAGTATGTTTAAGTTGTGAAGGATAACGAGATGAGTAATAATATATTTGAGCCTAGTAAAATTTATAAGCCTATGAAATACCAATGGGCTGAGGATTACAGACAAGAGAGTGAACAGATGCACTGGATAACAGATGAAATAGATTTTAACCAAGACCTCGTAGACTTCAGAGAGAAGCTTACTGAAGATGAGCGAGAATTTGTTAAATCTATATTGAGTATCTTTACACAGAGCGATTTTGCAGTAGCTAACTACTATGTTGACTTCTTACTACCTAAGATTAAGAATAATGAGATTAGAGGTATGTTATCTAGTTTTAATTGTAGAGAATGGGAGCATCAAAGAGGCTATGCTCAGCTAAATGAAAGCTTAGGATTACCTGAAAGCTATTATACAGATTTCTTAGAGCATACAGCAACATTAGATAAGTGGAGTTTCTATACTAATAATTCAAACTATAAAGATAGCTTCGGGTTGTCAGTAGCTAAGCAAGTTCTTACAGAAGGCATAGCTTTATTTGGCGCTTTTATTATGCTTAAAAACTTTGAGAGACACGGCCTATTAATGGGCACTTGTAAAGTTAATGAGTGGAGTCTTAAAGATGAAACATTACACATCGAAGGTAACGCCAAACTATTTAGAACTTGGGCTAATGAGAACTCTAAAGAAGTTGGTGATAAATTCAAGAAAGTTATATATGATATGGCTCGTGAAGCAGTTAGTCTTGAAGAAGCCTTTATAGATTTCGCATTTAGCAAACACGAGATTAGAGACTTACATAAAGAAGATGTCAAGTTATACATTAAATATATAGCTGACAGACGAATGATCCAGCTAGGGCTTAAGCCAGAATATAATATAGAGAAAAATCCATTACCTTGGTTTGATATGTTAACTAATGGTAGTAGTTTACAGAACTTCTTTGAAGGTAGAAGCGCTGATTATGATATCGCTGGATTAGTTGGGGAGTATAAGTATGGCAACTGAACAACAAATACAAAAGAAGATAACTACATATCTTGAGTCTCTTGAAGAGTCTTATGTAGTAAAAGTAGTTAGCGCAACTAAGGCAGGGGTACCAGATATCCTTTGCTGTGTTGCTGGCAGCTTCGTTGGTATAGAAGTTAAAAAACCAGAGTCTAGAAATAATGTATCTAAATTACAAGATTATAATCTTAATCTAATAGAAAGAGCTGGTGGCTATTCATTAGTTGCTTGGGACGTTGATATGGTTAAAGAATTCGTAGAAGGAGAAATACTATGAGTATGGCGCCAAGTAACTTACAATTCGCTGGTATGCGATCTCTGCAGAACATCAGTGAAGTTATTAATCAGTTAAGTATGCAAATATCTATATTAGAGGATGAGCGAGATGAATACAAAAGAAAGTGGCTCGATGAAGTCGAAGCTAAACAACAAGTTATTAGTCAGAATACTAATAGTTAATACAGTTATCTGTGAGCAGGTTATCATTTGGTATGATATCTGCCACTGGTAGAAAGGAATGATATGAAACCGTTTAAACACCAAATAGAAAAGGCAGAAGAATGCTGGGACATACTAAGAAAAAAGGGTTACGTATACTTAGCAGGAAAACCACGAAGTGGGAAGACTTTAACAAGTATATTAGTAGCAGAAAAAAGTACAAAGATTTCTCGTGTATTGGTGCTGACAAAAAAGGCAGCTATCCCTGGTTGGCAGAAATTTTTGACGGATGTGGAGCTTGGCTTAAGAAAGAATTATACAGTGACCAACTACGAGCAAGTAGGGAAGTGGGATGCTACAAAAAGAAGAGCAAATCTAAAGCTAAAACCAGAAGATTACCAACTAGTGATAATAGATGAGTCTCATAACTTAGGTACTGTCGGTAAACCTTCTGGTAGATATAAAGCTATTAAAGCCTTATGTAATAATTTACCTCATATACATTTGAGTGGTACTGCTATAGTAGAGTCACCAAATAGTATATATCATCAGATGTCTATTAGTAAGTTTAATCCATTTAGATTTAAGAACTTTTATGACTTCTTTAGAAAATATGGAGAACCTTATTATATTAAAGCTGCTGGTAGAGATATAGCTCAGTATGATAGATTTAAGATAGAGTTACTAGATGATATAAATGCTTTTACTATTTATATGACTCAAGAAGATGCTGGTATATCTAAAGATGTACAAGCTACTGATAAAATACACTACGTAGAACTAAATAGTAAAACTAAGCAACTATACAATATATTACAGAAAGATAATATATCTAGGGTTGCTCCAGAGATGTTTAAAGCAGGCATGGAGTATGTTCCAGATATTTGCAAACGTGATTTAGTTTGTGACACTACTATGAAGCTAAGAACATCCCTATATATGCTAGAAGGTGGGATAGCTAAAGTAGATGAAGACTATATAGAATTAGGTAATACTGAGAAGATAGACTATATTAAAAGTACTTTTGGTGATACTGAAGATGTTGGTATAATGTGTCATTTCATTGGTGAGCGTAAATTATTAGCTAAGCACTTTAAAAATGCTAGTATATATAGTTCTACCTCTCATGCAGAGGGTGTTGACTTATCTCATCTTAAACATTTTGTTATACTTAGTTCTGGTTATAGTGGTAGCAAATTTATACAACGAAGAGATAGAGTAGTTAATATTAATGGTTCTAATTCTACAATAGTAAATCATATACTTGTAAAGAAAGCAATATCTGAACAAGTATATAAAAAGGTTAGTAAGAAGGAAGACTTTAACAACTCTACCTATGAGAGGGAGACTATTTAGTCTCTTGTTCTTCCCCCTTTAGCTTATTGGCTAAGTCTGCTAATCCTATAGAACCTAGCATAGAATATACGTCCCATTTCACCTTCTTACCTTTTATTGGAACTATATCTAAGATATGTAAAGTATTATCAACAGGGTTGTCCCTAAGCTTTAGAAATTCCTCTACTTTGTCTAAATATAAAGGGTGTTCTTCAACTAGTTCACTATAAGAGTTCAATCCAGTATCATCAAGGGCTCTGTCTAGATAGTCTTCCAATTTCTCTAGTTTTTTTATAGTTCTACCAACATAGCCTTTTTTACTAATCTTAACTCTCATACCTTGTTTTTCTAGTTTCTTACGTATTTCCGGTAGTATTTTCTTGTTTAAACTATCATAAAATTTAGTAACACCAGAGCTGCCCATAAGTTCATTCTCTCTTTCTATAGGTATAGCTATTCTGTTAGTTCCATTCTTAATAGCTTGATCTATAGCCTCAACTATTTGTAACTGATGATGTTTCTGTTCTGACATTGGAAAATCAGCCATTAATTTTATACTATCTGGACTATTCTTATCTGATAATTCATTAAATCTAGTATATTTTTGTTCATTATGCTTAGGTAACTCTCGCTTTAATATCTCTCTAACTTCATCATCTAAATAACCCTTCATTAGATATTCACGCTCAAAAGTTCTATGAACGTCATACCAATAGCTTTGTAATTCCTTATATTCTATCTGCTCTTCTTCTGTTCTAATATTTTTAGCTTTACTTACAAATGTGCCTCTTCCAGCTCTTTCTGTTTGAGCCCAATCTGACTGAAACTCATTAAGCACAGTAGTTTCCTTACCATTAATATCATCTATATGCGTCCTATTCCAACCTAATAAAGTTTTAGTGGGCTGGTTATCCAGCTCAGGAGAAAAATGTGGCATGGTTGGCGCGTATTCATTAGGTTTATCTATTAGGGATAAAGTCTCTTTATAAGTAGCAGTTTCTTCACCTTTATTGCTTAAAGTAATGTCATTATATTTACCTTCACCTCCCATAGTTTCTATTCTATGTTTACCATCAGATATTTTATCAAGCCAAGAATTAACAGGAATAGCTTTATTTTCTGGTATATCAAATATACCCGACTGCTTAATCTCTTTAGGACTAACTCCTCTCTTCTTTAAAAAACCTTCTAGCTGTATAGCACTAAACTTTTGCTCAGGATTTAAATCCTTTAAAGTACTATCTAGTTTATAATTAAACTTTATACCTTCTAAAGCCTCCCCTCCTTTATCTGTAGCTCTACGCATATGCTCAGATTTTAACTGCGAAGCCCTAAAATCTTTACTTTTAAGTATATCAGTAGTATTAGATAATAAATCATCATAGTAGCTTATATTTATTTTAGGCGCCGTAAATAACCTAAGTATATCTAGGAATTTCTCCCACATAGTTATCGGCTTACCCTCTACTGTTCTGTATGTTGTTTTCTTAAGAGCCTCTTTGAATTTATTATTAGTTAGCCCCCATGAGAGGAACTCCTTAGGATTATCTAAAGTATTACTACCATTAGACTTAAATGGTAATGAGGCAGTAGACCTTTTAAAGGACTCAAACAAATCTTCTAAATTTTTTAGCGCTACACCTTGTGAAGACTTAGGATATTCTCTACCATATTTCATAGCATTAGTGGTGGCTGCATGTAGAAACTCATGGGCTACTAGCTCTTCCTGATTTACTGTACTTCTACTACCTTGCTCTCGAAGTCTAACATTCACATTAAAGTCATCAATTATAGTACTGCCAGGTATATTAGGATTTATATCACTAACATACTTTGGAGTATCTCCAGGGGATAATACAGTAGCCTCAAATTTAAAGCCTTTATTCTTCATTCTATCTATAGTGTTCTCCATTTCAGATAACAAGTGCTCATCCATTACACCAGTACCATACAGTCTTTTAGGTATATCTTCAAAAGGTACATCTTTTAAGTCTTTAATATCTATTTGTGATTTACCAGAGAACTTATTAGCCTTCATATAGTCAGCTCCTGAGCTTTCTAATAAGTCTCCTTGTTTACTAGACTTAGTCTTAAGCTCAGTCTTAAGTTCCTGGTATGCGTCCTGTTTAATAACCTCTTTCTTATAGATATTTTCTACAAAGTCTAGAGGGGTTTTAGAGGTTCTTATACTCTTTAGAATAGCGGCTTGTATCTCTAGGTCTTTGTATCTACCTCTATTAAAAATAGGGCTAGCCATATCTAAAGCTACTTTAATAACTTTACTCCAAGC
>OBDI01000054.1_pt1 | contig 9694 bp, 7 predicted proteins | sample 1518691 | NCBI WGS metagenome assembly OBDI01 (sample SAMEA3143271, study PRJEB22397) | metagenome | biome: marine; feature: hydrothermal vent; material: diffuse fluid | place: Pacific Ocean | collected 2013-09-14 | depth 1530 m | reverse complement strand
TGGCCTCATATTCAACTTCAGATGATTTTGAATAAGTTGAATAATTACCCTTATTGTCATCTTTTGTTGCGCTGATGGTGAAATCAAAATCAGCCAATTGTGAATTTTGATAAGTCCTGACACTGCGTGAATTTTTAAGTTGTTCAATTTCAATACGCTTAATATCACGAATTGACTGCTGGAAATAGCTATACAAATCTTCAATTAACTGCGCTCGAACCGTCCAATTAATCTTAAGTGGGTTTTGAGCAAGGTCAAACCCATCTAACAAAATTGAGAGCGATCGCTGTTCTGCTTTTAATTTAGATTCCAACTCTAGCAATAAACGTTGAATCTTATTGATAGAGCGCTGTAGTGTAATCTTACTGATACGACTAGCACCTTTCTGTATAAGAATTTCAAGTATCTTTTCAGATTGCTCAAGACGCTTCCTGACAATAGAAATTTGAGTGTTATAGCTAACCCAATCTAAGAAAATCATCAATTTTTCTTCAATAAAATCTTCTTTGGTTTCAGCCAAAGCAAGTTTTTCATCCTCAAAATCCAGTACTGCTATATCATAGGTTTTTTGATCAACCACGCCACCTTTATTTTTAAGTAGTGGCAAGGTCCAACTGATTGAGGCATCATCTAAATATTCTGTGGTATTTTCATCTGTTTGATAGCCGTTTTTATCATGCATTTCTTCATTTTTAACCGGTAAAGACTTGTCATAAGAAATACTGAGTTCTGAGCCGTTAGAGAAAAATTTCTTAGTTAAGTCACTTGAGAATTTTCTAACTTCTTGCGAGGTTGATTTGGCGTAATCAGTTGTTGAGGTGTAGTCATATTTGGTTTTATTTTTATTGATACGCCCCAATTCACCGCCAATAGTCCAATCCCAATCGCCATAATTTGCCTTATCACCCTCCATCTCAATTTGTTTAATGGTGAGATTAATCTGCTCTTTTTCAAAGAAAATATTGTTAGACAATAAAGATTGAACAAACTCAGATTCGCTTAAAGCATTAACCGATGAAGGTACTATAAATAGGATTAAAAATTTAACTGTAGACTTGTGCATTGAAAATTTGACAGAAAAGCTCAGCTGTTTTTTGTGTGTCATACAGTGCAGAGTGTGCACTCGCATCATTCCATTCAATATCAGCAACACGAATCGCCTTGGCGAGTACTGTTTCACCGTAACAAAGTGCCGACAAACTCACTGTATCAATGGTTGAAAATTGATGAAAAGGGTTTTTTAAATTACTACGACTACTGGCCGCATACAAAAATCCTAAATCAAAAAAAGCATTGTGCCCTACTAAAATTGAACGTGTGCATTCTTCAGTTTTCATTTCAGCTCTGGCCGTTTTAAAAATCTCGCCCAAAGCTTGCTTTTCACTCACCGCCATGCGCAAAGGATTATCAACATCAATACCGTTAAACTTTAACGCACTTGGGTCTAAGTTTGCCCCTTTAAAAGGGGTTACATGAAAATGCACGGGCTCTTTTGGGTAATAGACACCCTGATCATCAATGCCAATAATAATCGCACAGATCTCAAGCATAGCATCGGTCTGATCATTAAAACCACCAGTTTCAATATCAATCACAATAGGCAAGTAACCCCTAATACGGTCTTTAATTTTCATCATTGAATATCCATAAAGAAAATCGAAGAATTACGTTGATGATTAAATAAAGCTTGGCGCTTTTTAGGTAACTCATTAATTTCCATTCGTACAAAACCTTGTTTTAAAAACCACTGAGTGTTGTGCTTGGATAGTGCAAAAATTTTAGAAAAATTGGCAATACGTGCTTTTTGCATGATTTCATTCAATAATTTAGCTGAAAAACCTTGATTTTGCACGTCTTTTGACACCGCTAAGGCATAAATCTCACCCATTTTTCCTTCTTTACAGTCTTTCAAGCCTGCACAAGCCACCAACTTATCAAAATTTCGCAAAAAAACGAAATCATCAATATTGTTATTAATTTGATCAAAAGTTCTAGGCAAAATTCTACCCTCCTGTACAAAGGGCTCAATTAAATCTAATATTTGCTGTGCTGTATCCAATTCGCGCTAAAAGGCTTTGAGAAAAACCTTATTTTAGTCTAAAATTTAGTGTTTTTAGCAAACGAAATATAGATTATGTCTAATACAAGAAAATACTCCTCTCAAGTGGTTGATGGTTACGAGCGCGCACCTTCTCGTGCGATGCTTTACCCAGTAGGCTTTACAAAAGAAGATTTTAACAAGCCTCAAGTCGGTATCGCTTCCACTTGGTCGATGGTGACGCCTTGTAATATGCATATTAATAGACTCGCTGATGAGGCAGAAATAGGTGTTAATGGTGCTGGTGGTAAGGGTGTTATTTTTAACACAATAACCATCTCAGATGGTATTTCTATGGGTTCTGAGGGTATGAAGTATTCATTAGTTTCTCGCGAGGTGATTGCAGACTCAATTGAAACAGTGGTTGGCTGTCAGGGCTTTGATGGTGTGGTTGCAATCGGTGGTTGTGATAAGAATATGCCAGGTTGTATTATTGGTCTCGCACGTCTTAATCGTCCAAGTATTTTTGTTTACGGCGGTACGATTCAACCAGGCAAAAACCATACTGACGTGGTTAGTGTATTTGAGGCAGTGGGTCAATTTGCTAACAACACCATTGATGCAATCGAGCTTGAAAATATTGAAAAAACAGCCATTCCTGGTCCGGGCTCTTGTGGTGGTATGTACACTGCCAATACTATGGCGTCAGCCATTGAAGCGCTCGGCATGAGCTTACCAAACTCTTCCGCGCAAGATGCAATTTCATCTGATAAAGATAGAGATTGTATTCGTTCAGGTGGAGCAGTTCTTAATTTACTTGAAAAAGACATAAAGCCACGTGACATTATGACCATGAAGGCGTTTGAGAATGCGATTACTGTCATCATCACTTTAGGCGGTTCAACCAATGCAGTGCTACATTTAATCGCTATGGCTGATGCTGCTGGTGTTGATCTAAACATTGATGATTTCACTCGTATTGGTGCTAATGTACCGGTACTTGCTGATCTTAAGCCATCAGGTAAATATATGATGAGTGAATTAGTGGCTATTGGTGGAACTCTACCTTTAATGAAAATGTTACTAGATGCTGGACTATTGCACGGTGATTGCATGACAGTCACTGGAAAAACAATGGCCGAAAATTTAGCTGATGTTAAGCCATACAATGATTTACAAGATGTTATTAGACCGCTTGATAATCCAATAAAGAAAGATTCACACTTGCGCATATTGAGAGGCAATTTGGCGGTAGATGGCGCAGTAGCCAAAATTACCGGCAAAGAAGGTCTGAGCTTTAAAGGCGTGGCTAAATGTTATGGTCGTGAGGAAGAAGCACTTGCCGCTGTATTAAATGATGAAATTAAAGCGGGTGATGTGATTGTGATTCGTTACGAAGGCCCTGCCGGTGGCCCTGGTATGCGTGAAATGCTTGCACCTACTTCTGCCGTTATGGGTAAAGGCCTCGGTGGTAAAGTAGCCCTAATTACAGATGGTCGATTCTCAGGTGGTACACATGGTTTCGTGGTGGGTCACATCACTCCTGAAGCGTTCAAGGGCGGTGTATTAGCCGTAGTTGAAGATGGTGACGAAATTCTAATCGATGCTGAAAATAACGTATTAGAACTCTTGGTTGATCAATCTATTATCAAGGAGAGATTATCTCATTGGACACAACCTACACCAAACTATACTAAAGGTGTATTGGCTAAATTTGCTAAGCTTGCCAAATCCGCTTCTGAAGGTGCTGTGACTGACTAGAGTTTTGGTTTTTAATGTAATAAAAAAGGAGGCTTTCGCCTCCTTTTTTTTATTTGTTGATTAATCAGCTGGAGTAAAAACCATTTGTCGATCATCTAGGCTAACTGAAGCAACCTGAATCTTAATCGTGTCACCGAGTTGGAAGGTTCTTCCTGTGCGCTCACCCTTAAGTTGGTGATGAACATCATCAAAAATGTAGTAATCATCTTTCATATCACGCATAGCAATCATACCCTCAACAAACACATCGGTAAGCTCAATAAAGATACCAAAGCCTGCTACACCAGAGATCACACCGTTAAAGGTGTCTCCAACTTTGTCACGCATGTATTCACATTTCAGCCACTGCTCTACATCACGCGAAGCGTCATCTGCTCGACGCTCTGTTACCGATAAATGCGCACCAGTTTCAATCATTTTTTTAGAAGGCTTTCTTTTCTTTTTATCTAGTACACGGTTAATAGCACGATGTACTAAGAGGTCAGGATATCTTCTAATGGGTGAAGTAAAGTGTGTGTAATCATCGAATGCTAAGCCGAAGTGCCCTTCGTTCGCAGGCGTATACACCGCTTGCTTCATGGTACGAAGTACAACCGTTTTAATGATATTTTCATCATCACGACCTTTAGCATCTACTAATACTTTAGCAAAGTGTTTCGATTCTGGCTGCACGCCACCCTCAAGTGTCAAACCTACCGCTGTTAGGAACTGACGAGTCGTCTCTACTTTTTCAGCCGTAGGCTTAGGGTGGATTCGGTAAAGGAAGTCTTCTTCATTGTGCGCCAAGAATTTGGCTGTGGCTTGGTTAGCCATCAGCATGCATTCTTCAATAAGCTTGTGTGCATCGTTGCGAGAACGAGCAATAATATCATCGATCTTACCTTTATCGTTAAATATGATTTGTGACTCAATACGATCAAAATCCATCACTCCACGCTTGGTTCTGGCTGCTTTAAGTGCTTTATATAAATCGTATAAAGTATTTAGATTGTCTAACACCGATGCGTATTCACTAGTTAATGCTTGGTCATGATGCTCTAGGATTTGACTAACTTTGGTGTAAGTTAGGCGTGCATGAGACAGCATAACCGCTGGGTAGAATTTATAATCTAATAAATTACCTTCTGAGTCGATATTCATCTCACAAGTCATGCACAAACGCTCAACGTCTGGATTGATCGAACATAGGCCATTTGATAAAGCTTCAGGCAGCATTGGCACCACACGACGTGGGAAATATACTGAATTACCACGATCAATGGCATCATTGTCTAAGTCTGAACCTTCTATTACATAATGTGAGACGTCGGCAATGGCAACGACTAACTTCCAACCCTTATTGGTTGGCTCAGCAAACACAGCGTCATCAAAATCACGTGAATCTTCGCCATCAATGGTGACAAGCTTCATATCAGTAATGTCAATACGGCCTTTCTTATCTTCATCAGTTACTACTGTTGGTAATTCAGCTGTTTGTGCTAGCGCTTCTTCTGAAAAATCAACCGGGATGCCATTACGATAAAGTGCAGAATCAGTTTCTACACCCTCATCCATATAGTTGCCTAAAATTTGAGTAATCTTACCAACCGCTAGACTTTTGAATGTTGGTGATTTTATGATCTCAACAATAACGATTTGCTCATCGGTGTTGTCTTCAGTCACTTCAGAAATATTGATCTTGTTACGAATGCGTTTATCATCTACAACAACGTAAGCATTATCCTGGTCTAGGTGTAAACGACCCACAACGGTTTTAATACTTTCAATGACTTTAACAATTTGTGCATCGCCACGTTGATTAAGCAGGCGAGCTTTAACCTTGTCACCATGAAAGACCAGCTGCATTTCTTTTGAAGAAAGACGTAAATCCTTACCTCCTTCCTCTAGTTTGATAAAGCCAAAACCCTTAGGGTTGGCAATCACTGTGCCTATCATTATTCCACTTTTACCGCTGAAAATACTAAATACACCATCACGGTTACAGCTAAGTTGCTGATCACGAACCATGGCTTTTAGTCGATGTGTTAGTGGTTTTTTTTGTTTACCGTCAACCTTTAATAAATCGTATAGGTCAAATTTGGTTAAAGGTTTTTCTTTAATAAATTCAAGAATATACTCCCTTGATGGGATGGGGTTGTCGTATTTTTCTGATTCTCTTTTTTGGTGGGGGTCGCTCATAATTTACTCGTCAAATGGATGTTTAAGGATTAATGTCTCGTCACGATCTGGGCCAGTAGATAAGATATCAATTGGCAAACCAGAAAGCTCTTCCACCTTGCGAATGTAATTTTGTGCTTCAATCGGCAATGAATCGAATGAAGAGGTTCCAATGGTTGAAGTGTTCCAACCTGGCATTTCAATATAAACTGGTTTGGCGTCTGCATACCCTTGGGCATCATATGGAGGCGTTGTTACTTCTACGCCGTTTAGTTCGTAAGCAATACAAATTTTGATACTGTCTAAGGAATCTAACACATCAAGCTTGGTTAAACAAATACCGGTTACTGCGTTAAGGTTGAATGAACGATTAAGTGTTACCATGTCTAACCAACCACAACGACGCTGACGTCCTGTGGTTGCGCCAAATTCACACCCTACTGTGCCTAGTGTTTTGCCAATTTCATCACCTTCATCAGTCGACACATCATAAATTAACTCTGTTGGGAATGGGCCACCACCAACACGTGTGGTATAAGCTTTAACAATACCAACCACATAGTCAATATCGGTTACACCCACGCCAGAGCCAGTAACTGCGCCACCCGAAGTCGTATTTGATGAAGTGACATATGGGTAAGTACCTTGGTCAATATCTAGTAGCGCACCTTGTGCACCTTCAAATAAGACATTTTCATTATTTTTAATGTGCTGATGAATTTGCTCTGTTACATCGGTAATCATCGGTCTAACAGTCTTAGCTTGCTCTAATGCTTCTGTTAGTGTTGCTTCATAATCTACCGCATCAACACCGTAATAATTAGTCAACGCAAAGTTATGATATTCCATCACATCTTTAAGTTTTTCAGCAAATGCTACCTCATCTAAAAGATCGCCTACGCGCAAACCGCGACGAGCAACTTTGTCTTCATAAGCAGGGCCAATACCGTTACCAGTTGTGCCGATCGCTGCTTTGCCACGTTTAACTTCACGCGCATTATCAAGCGCAACATGGTACGGCATAATCAATGGGCAGCCCGGTGAGATTTTTAAACGTGATTTAGCATCAACACCTGCCGCATCTAGCTCACCTAACTCTTTAATCATTGCTGACATCGACAACACCACACCGTGGCCAATTAAACACTCCACATTGTCGCGCAAAATACCTGAAGGAATTAGATGAAGTACGGTTTTTTGACCATCAATCACTAACGTGTGACCAGCATTATGTCCGCCTTGAAAGCGAACAACACTAGATACTTTATCGGTAATTAAATCAACAACCTTACCTTTACCTTCATCGCCCCACTGGGTGCCAATGATTACTACATTTTTTGACATATTAATTCCTACTGATTAATGTTATTGTGCTTGAGATAAAAACTTTAAATCAAACGAAAAACCGGTTGCTGCTCTGGCCTTACCAAAAGACGCACTAAGCCCATTGTAACGGCCACCTTGTGCTAATGCTTTTGAGTAGTCCTCATTGTAAGCGGAGAATACAACGCCGGTGTGGTACTCGTAAGCTTTCAGCTCTGCAAGATCGATCATCACTTCAACATCGGCTGTGTTTAATTGAGTGCTAATTTTAATTAAATCTTCAATGGCTGATTTTGCTTCAGGCAGATCACTAAAAACACCCAAGGCTTTATCTAAGATACTTGCATCACCTTCGAGCTTCATCAATGCACTAAACATGTCTGCATTGTTTAACGTCACGCTGACTATAAATTCAGCCAAATCTGGCGTTGAGCGTCTGGCAAAAATTTGTCTTAATTTTGTCACTTGCTCGCCTAATAAATCCTCTTGTGCAATTAAAGCATTGAAGATTGCTACATTACCTAAACTTAGTACAATTGGACTAATTGACAACAGCTTTAAACTCTCAAGCATGAGTTCAATCACCTCAACATCAGCTGAAATATCATCAGAACCATACAACTCAGCGCCGGCTTGAATCGGAGAACGTGACGCATAAAAGTCATCTGCTTTGGTTTGCAAAATGGCATTTACATAACAATATTTTTCAACATCGTTACTGGCACGTTTTGCATCAATACGGGCAATTTGCGGGGTAATATCAGCGTGAACACCAAGCATCTTGCCGCTGGCTGAATCTAAAAACTTAAAGGTTTTCTCATCAACTGAATCTGAAGTTAATAGTAACGACTCAACATATTCAACCATTGGCGGAATCACTAAGCCAAAACCTTTGTCAGCGTATAAATCTAAAAGCTGACGACGTATAGATTCAAACGCTAGCGCCCGATCGCCAGTGAGCTCATCTATGCCTTCAGGTAATTGCCAAGTACTCATCCTAATTCAATTTTGAATTATTTAACTTCTGGGTTAAAGTGACGGAAAAACTCCGTATTTGGATTTAACACCATGATATCGTTGTTTTGTCCAAATGACTTTTTATAAGACTCTAACGAACGATGGAATGAATAAAAGTCTGCATTTTTATTGTAAGCTTGTGCATAGTTATTGGCAGATACCGCATCGCCCTCACCTCGAATTATCTCAGAATCACGATAAGCATTCGCTAGAATAATCGTACGTTCTTTATCTGCTGCTGCTCGGATGATCTCAGCCTCTTCTGCACCCTTGGATCTAAACTCTTTAGCAACACGCTGACGCTCTGCTTGCATACGACGATAAACCGAATTAGACACTTCTTGAGACAGATCAATACGCTTAATACGCACATCAATAATTTTAATACCAAATTCAACAATGTCTTTATTAGCCATTTGCAAAATATTAGCCATAATTTCACTACGCTCGCCTGAAACCACATCAGCAATCGTACGCTTAGAGAATTCACTCTTAAGGCCGGTTTTAATAATTTGTGCTAGACGGTTATTGGTTCTAGCTATATTACCGCCAGTTGATTTATAAAATTGTTCCGCATCAACAATACGCCATTTGACATACGAATCTACGATCACATTTTTCTTTTCACCGGTTAAAAAACGCTCTGCTGGCGCGTCCAATGTTTGGATGCGGTTGTCAAACTTAACCACGTTATTAACAAACGGTGTTTTAAATTTAAGACCCGGTGTATCTTCAACCGTTACAATTTCACCTAAGCGCAACTTAATAGCTGTTTGGGTTTCATCAACTGTATACAGTGCTGAACTTAAGATTAAGAACAAAGCCGCACCAATGATTATAAATATCTTTTGCATTATCTAACCTCCCTATTACGGAAAACATTTCTAACGCCACGGCTTGAATCGGACTGCCCAGACTGTACCTCTTGAATGACGACTTCAGTACGTGTTTTCTTAGCGTCAATTAACTTATCAATCGGTAAATACATCATGCTGTTGGCTTTTGAATCAACCAAAACTTTACTAGTGTTGGCCAATACTTTCTCCATGGTTTCACGATATAGGCGCTCTCTTGTGACTTCAGGTGCTTTCTCATACTCCGCTAAAATTTGGCCAAAACGTGCTGCTTCACCTTCAGACTTAGAAACCACTTCTGATTTATAAGCCTTTGACTCTTCAAGCATACGTGCCGCTTTACCACGAGATTTTGGCAAAATGTCATTAGCATAAGTTTGCGCTTCGTTAATCAAACGTTGCTTATCTTCACGTGCCTTTACCGCATCACTAAACGAAGCTTGTACTTGTTCTGGCGGTTGTGCGTCTTGCATGTTCACCGTGGTGATCTGCAAGCCTGTTTGGTAAATATCTAATAACTCTTGAGATTTTTCTTTAATAGATC
>OBDI01000051.1_pt1 | contig 10416 bp, 11 predicted proteins | sample 1518691 | NCBI WGS metagenome assembly OBDI01 (sample SAMEA3143271, study PRJEB22397) | metagenome | biome: marine; feature: hydrothermal vent; material: diffuse fluid | place: Pacific Ocean | collected 2013-09-14 | depth 1530 m | reverse complement strand
AAATTAACAAACTAAAAAAATAATTATGAAAAAATACATTGAAATATGAGATGATATTATTTTATTCGATATAATATGAAAAATTGAATGTTTTGAAGAAGAAAATTGATTATCAACTTCTTTTTTTGATAAAAAAAACAATCTTATTAATGATATATATGAATGCTATGAAGATATAGAATATACAATTTGAATGCAAGCAAGAAAAGATTTTAAAAAATACTTAGATAACAAATAATTATGAGAAAAAACAAAACTACATTAAAAACACTTTCACAAATATTATGAGATTTAAAACATATTAAAAAAATTATATAAACTAAAATTTAAAATATGAAAATATGAGATACTATTTTTTGTAATGAAACAAATATTAAAATGTTTATAACTTCTGTAACAAATAATTATGTAGAAGTTACTGATATAAGACATACATTTAATAAAATTTATAACAAAAAGGATATAACACTTTTTAGAAAATGCTGATTTTGAATATGAGATAAAATTAGAATATTAAAATCTAGTAATGTTTATAATTATAATGCTTGAGATATATTTGAAATTATATGAGTAGAATTTAATTGACGGCATTATACAAAAGATAATTTACAATTGGAATTTGAATGATGAAAAAGTGGTAAAAGTAGCGAAGTAGAATTAATTGAAAATAAAAAAAATAATTTAAAAACTAATAATAATACTATGGACTTAGAAAAACTAATTAAAGAGGATTGATTTAATGAAGAAATTGTACAAAAGGTAAAAATCCTATGAAAAACACTTCTTGAAAAGCAAAAAAAAATTAAAAATAATATTAAAAAACTTTCAGATAAAATAGAAAAAGAAAACTTAGAAATAAATGAAATAAAAGAGTCTTTTCAAGAATTAGATAATGCTTTTCAAGAAAGAGATACAGAAAAACTTGAAGAAATTTTTAAAAAATAAAATAAAATTGAATTATCAAATTTTAAAAATAGTATAAGTAAAATTATACTATTTTTTTTATGGATAAAAGAATTTTAAAACAATTAACGAATTTAAAAATTTTATTCCCATCTTGAGATTATAAAATATTTTCTTATTACGATTGCTCATTATGAGAATGTATTAAGTTTTATTTTAATTTAAATGATGAAAAATTTGATACATTAAACTGGATTTACGAGTTTTTAAATTGAATTAATCCAATTACAAAGAATGATTTTAAATTAATCTTAGAAGGCTATTCTATAGCAGATTTATTTAGTAAAATTTTAAATACCAGATTTAAATGATTTTTTGGTAAGAAAAAAGATGATGAGAAAAAAGATGAAAATTTTATTGATAAAAATGATATTGTTCAGCCATATTCTGCATATATTTTACAAATTTCTGAGATTTTAAAATGTGAAGTTTCAAAAGTTTATGAATACACTCCATCTCAAATTGAATTTTATATTGAATGAAAAATTTGGAATAATAATGATATGACAGAAGAATGAAAAATGAAAAATATTATTAAATGATGATTATGAAGTTTTAATGATTTGGAAAAAGATAAAAAAGATGCAAAAGAAATTAAGGATTTAATAGCAAGTTGAAAAGTTAAACTTTAAATTTGAAATATTGATTTTAAAAACTATTGTATAAAAAAATAAACTAAATTTATGTGAGAAGATATAGAAATTAAATTAAAGGCAGATATATCTAATTTTGACCAATGAATGAGAGAGGCTGAGAAAATTGCTAGAGATACTTGAGTAAAATTAGACCCTCTTTTAAAAAGAGAGCTTAGTTTAAAAGTTGATGATTTTGACCAAAAAATTAAAAAAGCTAAAACTTTATTAAAAGATTTAGATAAAGATAGTGATGAAGCTAGGGAATTAAGGCTTGATATTAATTCTTATAAAAGAAATTTAACAGAAGCAAAAAGAAGATTAAATAACTATGTAAATACTTGAGAAGTATGAACAAGTAGATTACAAGCCAAATTTGACCAAGTTACAGATGAAATAAAAAAAAGTCGTGATGAGTTAATTAAATTATGAAAATCTACAAAATGACTTGATAAAATAGAAAATAATATTGAGCAAGTAAATAAAGCATTTAGAGATTGAAAAATTGATATCTGAACATATACAAAAGAAATATGAGATTTACAAAAGGAATTAAAACAAACTTGATGATGATTGGATAAAATTTCATCAAAATTAGAATGATTTTCAACATCAATGATTTGAATTATTTGAGCTTGATTAACTACTGATTTATTTTTATGAGTTGATGATGCACTTACTAAATTAAAAGCCTCTACAAATGCAACTAAAGATGAAGCCGTTGAGCTTGAAAAATCTTTTTCAGATTTATCTAAAAAAGGTTTTATTGATATGGACTCAAATGTAAAAGTTTTATCTGTTTTAAAAAAAGAAATGTGATTAGTATGAGATGAAGCAACTCATACAGCTGAACAAATATTATGAATTGCTACTGTTTTTGATAAAGATGTAAATGAAACAATGAGGGCATCAATTTGATTAATGAGAAATTTTTGAATTGAATGAAGTGAGGCAAATGATTTAATAACTGCTGCACTTCAAAATAGTTGAGATTTATATGATGATATTTTAGATACATTAAATGAATATTCTACTCAATTTTCTCTTGCTTGATATTCAGCAGAAGAATTTACAAATATTTTAGTGAATGGTTCAAAAGATTGAGCATATATGATTGATAAAGTTTGAGATGCTGTGAAAGAAGCAACTGTTTCATTATTAGATAATTCAAAAACTACAAAAACTGCTTTTAGTAAAATGTGATTAGATTACAATTCTTTTTTATCTGAATTGAATAAATGAAATATTACTGTAAAAGATTGAATTGCAATTATAAATGAAAAATTACTATGATTAGATAGATGATTGAGAGATGAAGTTTGAACTGCTATTTATAAAACAAAATGGGAAGATTTGAACGAGTCTGTTTTACAATGATTAACTAGTTGAAAAAATGCATTATGAGATTTTCAAGGTTCAGCAGATTTAACTTCAAAACAATTACAAAAATGATTATCATTTCAGATTAATAAATTAAAATGATTATTAATTGATTTGGCTTGAAAAATTATGCCTTGAGTTATAATTGTTTCAAATGCAGTAAGAAATGCCTTTCAGATGATTGCAAATGCTGCAGCAAATGTATGATTATGAATACAGCAATGATTTTTATTGTGAAGTGCTGTAATAAAAGATTTTTTTGCTTTCGCATCTACTATAGCAAGGGCTTGATGAACTATTTTTTCTGATTTTTGAGAAAATGCTTGAATTGCAGTATGAAATATTTCTGTATATGCAAGAAAATGATTAAATAATTTTTTAAAACTTATAAATAAAATAGTAAATAAAGCTGTTAATATTATAAATTTTTTACCTTGAATAAAAATACCACCAGTTACATTTACTTGAATTAATCCTTGAGAGATTAAAAAATTAAAAGAATTTAGAGATATAACAAAATATATTAAATACGACACAGCAAATTGGTCTAAAGCAAAAGCAATTTCTAAAGAATTATGAAAAATTCAAGATGAAAATTCTAAAGATATGATTAAAAATGTTAAATGAATTTGGAATGAAGAAATAACAACTTGAAATGCTGCAAAAAAACAAATTCTTAAAGATGAAAAAAAACTTAATAAAGAAAAATTAGATTATTTAAAAAAATTATTAAAAGCAAAAGAAGATGCTGAAAAAGATGCTGATGATAAAAAATCAAAATCTAAATTAAAAAGTTTAAATGAAGAAATTGAAAAATCTTATAAATCTCTAAAATCTACTGCACAAAAAACTTATAAATGAATTGACTCAGATTTAGATAAATCTTCAAAAAAACATAAAAAATACAGGTGAGAATTAGAAAAAAATAAAGATGCTTTTAAAGATTTTAGAAAATCTGCAAAACAAGATATTGCTGAAATAAATAAAGAACTTGCAAAACTCTGAAAAAAAGAAGTTGATGTAATTTCTGAAAGTGAATGAAAGAAAAAAGAATTTTTAGTTAAAAGAATTGTTACAATAGATAAAGAATTAAATAATTCAGATTTAGATAATTTAGATATAAAGAAATTAGAAAAAGAAAAAGAAGATGCAAAAAAATCATTATTAGATATAGTAAAAAATGAATTTAATAAAAATTGAAATTTTAAAAATAAATCTCAATTACAAATTGAAATTGATAAAATAATTGAAGTAGAAAAAAAATATAATGAATTATCTGAAACTAAAAGAAGATTATTAGATATAGATAATGAAAAAATTAAAAAATTAAAAGAAATTTCTGATGAAGAAGAAAGATTAAAAGAAAAGAAAAATATTAGTAATATATTTGCTTGAGATTGAAATATTTCTTTTGAAAGATGAAATAATTGAGAAATTTTAAAAGCATTTTATAAATCTGAAAAAGATTGATTGATAGAAATAACTAATGAAAAAAATATCCAGTATGCAATACAACTTGCAGACAAAAGATTTCATTTAAGAGAAGAAAAAACTGAATTAAAAAATAGAATTGATTACGAAGCAAGACTTTATGATAATCTACTTAAATGAAAAATAAATCTTGAAAGAGAATGGATTAAAATATTTAAAGAAAGTATAAATTCGCAAGTATCAGATACAAAAAGACTTAATAGTGAAATGTTAAAATTAGCAAATATCAGATTAAATGCTTGATATGTATGAGGTCTTAATTTTACAAAATCTGTAAATACATCAAATAATCAGAATTTATCATCTAATAATATCAAAAATGATGTATCAGTAACAGTAATTGATAAAACTACTTCTTGAATAAGATTAGATGAAATTCAACATAGAACTTAATTAAAAATATGATTTGAAAAAATATAAAATATAACGGGATTGATTTTTCAAATAATCAATTTAAAACAACTTGAATTATTTTACAAGATTGCGATTGGAGAAATTCAAAAAGTAATACAAAAATTTCTGTTTTTGAGTCTAAACATTGAGCAAATATTTGATTTACAAAATATTGAGCAAAAATAATTAAAATAAAATGAAAAATTGCTAATGCTTCAAAAATAGAAAGATGAGAATTTAGAAAATTATTAGATTATTCTTTTTCTTTAGAATGAAATTTTTCTGATGACAATTATAAAAAATTAGAAATTACTGATGATAATTGAGATGAATATGAAGTTGATGCAAAAGTTTATAATCCAATTCAATTTTTAAATGAATTATCAAATCCAATTATTGAATGGGAAGTAGATTTAATTTGTAAAACTCCTTATTTATCTTCAAAAACTTTATTTTCTAAAAGCTGAAATATTTGAGTTTTTTGATGAATAAAATTGCCAACAAAACTTCCTTCAAATTGATGAGGTTATTGATTTGTAGAAATAAATAATGAGTCAAATTTTTCTACACCTTGTAAAATTTCTGCTTTTGGAAAATTGAAAAATCCGAATATAATAAATTTAGATACAAAAAAATTTTTTAAAACAAATAAAGAAATAATTAATTGAGAAATAATTATTGACTCATATTTAAAAAAGACTTTTGTGAATAAAAAAGAAATTAAATTTTCTGAAAGAGTTGATGGTTCATATTATATATTTTTAGAAAAATGAATAAATAGAATTTTGCTTACAACTGAAAATAAAGATGATATTTGAAATATAGTAGTATCGTACAATAAAATAATAATATAAAATGTTTTGATTTATAAAAAAAATTTTCTGAATTTGAGAAGAAAATATTGATGAGAATTTAAAAGAATATTTAGATAATCATAATCAAGAAAGAAAATCTAATAATTTTATTCTTTCTGAAAAAATGGAGGAAAAACATAAAATAAGATTAAAAAAATTAGAAAATATAAAAAAATTTCAAGAAAAAAATAAACCTCAAATAACTATTAAAATTTCTGGAAAAAAAATTGTAAAAAAAGTAGTAAAAAACCCCTTAGTTGAAGCTAAAAAAGAAGCAGTGAAAAAAGAGGAAAAAATTTCTGAAAAAAAAGGGGGAAATAAAGTTGTAAAAATAAATTATTGAGAAGATTTTTTAATAAAACTTTCTGAAAAAAAGATAGATGAAAGAAAAAAATTTTTAAAAGATTTTTTATGAAAAGTTAAATTTCATAAATTAAATCATAAACATTTACTATGATATTTTTTTTATAAAAAATCAAATGTGATATTTATTTTAGATAAAAATAGAAAAAGATATGCATTTTTACTAAATAAAGAAGAAAAAAATATTTTATTTTATTGAAAAAGAGTTAAATGTAAAAAATTAATGGATTTTATAAATAATAATTGACATTTAGAACTTAAAGAAGACAATATTTTATTTGAATAATGATTACATTTTTAAAAATTAGAGGCTTAAATTGAGAGATTTTACACTGAATTTATGATTTTGATAAAGTTAATTATTCTTGTGAATTAAATGATTTATGATTAATGGATTTTGAATTAGATATTTCTAGTCCAGATATTCCATTTTTAAAAACAAATTGAGTTTTTAATAGAATTGAACTAATTAAACAAGAATGAGAAGAAGTTTTATTTTCTTGATATATAAAATGATATAAATGAAGCTCAGAAATATTAAAAGTTTTTTGTCAGCAAGAAAAAAGAATTTTAGAATTGACAATGCTTAATGCTAATATATCTTTTACAAAATTAACAGATGTATTAAATTCAACTTGATTAAAATATATTATAAAAAAAGATTATGAATTTAAATCAATAAGGTTTAATTTCTGAACTACATATTTAAAGATTTTAAATGAAATTTCTGAAATTTTATGAATTAATTTTACAGTAGTTAATTCAGTTATACATTTTTATAATTGATGAAAAGATTATAGTGAAAATAAAGTAGCAATTTTAGATATTAATTCTAATGAAGAAAATAATATTACAAATTTAGAAATGACATCTTGAGAAAATTTTACAAAATTATTCGCTAGATGATGAAATCATAAAATTGTAATATGAGATTGAAATATACATTGATTTAAATATTTTGATACAAATACTAAAAATTGATTAATTGAGCAATGAAAATTATATTTAGAAAAATATAAAAAATCACAAGATTTAATTTCGTTTGATATAGTATGAAATGATTTTTTAAATATAAATCCTTGAGATAAAATTTTTGTAAAAATAAATTTAAAATGAAGTATTTTTGATTTATGTAGAAAAATGATAATAATAAATAAAAAGGTTGATTTTACTACTTGATGACCAAATATAAAATTTTGAATTGCAAAAAATGTAATAAAAGTAAATAATACTCAAAATTTCTTTACTAATATTAAGAAAGATATAAATAAACTATTATTAATATAAAATAAAATATGAAAAGATTACAATTAATAAATTCATTATACTGAACAAACCAAGATTATGATTTATCAGTATGGACAAATTTTTTTTCTAGTTGAATAGTAAAATGATTAGAAGTTATTGGACAAGATGAACCAGATTTATCTGTAAAGGTATTATTATGAAAAGCACTTATAGAAGTAACTAGATATTGAGTTTGAGAAACTTTTAAAATTTTATTAGATTTAACAGAATATGAAAATATTTCAATTACTTGAATAAATTGAAATGTATGAGCAATTATTTTAAGAATTAAATCTTCACAAATTCAAGATTGAACATTATTAAATTCTGAACATAGCAACTGATTTCATTTTGAATATTTAAAATGAAATTCTGCAACTCCTTTAACTGATTGAGAAATTGAAACTAAATTATGATGAGATTTTTTTTACAGGCTTGCAAATATAGAAAAACAAGACATAATCACTACTTCTGAAATTTCTTATACTTGAAGAAGTGTTTTATTTAATCTTATGTTTATTCAAGATAAAACCACTTGAACTAGATATAATTTAAGTATGGATAATTGAACTTTTGAATTAGAGGAACAAATTTAAAAAAATCTATTATTTGCAAAAAAAAAAAACTAATATATACTAAAAATAATTATAAAATAATATTAAATTTATGAGTTTTCCATTAGATTATACTGTATTAAAGAATGATATTCTTTGAAATGATAGTAAATTAATTGTAGACCACGCTCAAATCCATAATGATATTGCTAATTCTGTAATGGGATTAGAACAATACTTATGAAAAGATTGAGAAGCAAATTTCTATACAAAATCTGAAATAGATAATGCTTTACAAGCTGCTGATGATGCTTCTGAAATTAACTTTAATAATACTGCTTCTTGAATTACTGAAACAAAAGTGCAATGAGCAATTGATAAAAGTTTTACAAAAATTTCTGATTTAGAAACTACTGTCTGAAATTTAGATGTTTATTCTAAATCTGAAACAGACCAAAAAATTACTGATTTAGTAAATTCAGCACCTGCTGCACTTGATACTTTAAAAGAATTATCAGATGCACTTTGATGAGATGAAAATTTCGCAACTACTATTACAACTTCTATTGCAACAAAAGCAAAAGCAGATTGAACTACTGTTTTTCCAAGTATATTACTTGCTGATTGAGCAGATACTTATAAATTAGAAGTAGAAAATTGAAGCCTTCAAGCAGTTAAACAATAATATAAATTAATAATATATGGCACTTTCAAAAATAAATGTTTCAGAAATAGTAATAAACTGAAATATAGCAAATTGAGCAAATTGAATTGTTACACTAGATGCAAATTGAAAACTACCTGTACAATGACCAGTTAGTAATCAAAAGCATAATGGAAAGATTTAATTAATGAAATTAAATCTAAATATCCAAAAAACTAATAATTAAAAATTATGTGAATAATTAGAATTTGAGCAACGGAATTTATTAAAAATTGAAATAATGAAAATAGACCGTGATGACTAGTTTCACAAGATGCAGAATGAAATATTTCTGCATCTAAATTTTCTTGAGATTGATGATGACTATTTAATCTTCCATCTTCCGGTTGAAGTTGATGAATAAATCAGTACCACTGTTGAGAAGATATAGATAATTGATTAGTTGTTAGTTTAGTTAAATATGAAAATTTGAATACTTGAACTTGAAATATATTCTGAAAAGATACTCAAAATTATGTAGCAAATTCATTTTACTGACAATGAATTCTTAAGGAAATTTCATTAAGAATTAAAAAAGTATGAGGTGATAGAAATGATGTATTTATTGAAATACAATGAAATAATAACTGAGAACCAGATTGAAATGCAATTATATCTTCTTCCCTATTATTAAAGGAAGATATATCAACTTCATTTCAAGAATTTAAATTTACAAATTTAAATTTTACACCAGAAGAATGAGATATGTACCATATAGTAATCAAAGCAACTTGAATTGATGTAAATGATTATTTTGAAATAGAAAGTTGATGAGCAGATAATTCATTATGAGATTTATTTGTAAATGATTGAGAGAAATGGATTATGTATAGTGATAGAGATTTATATTTAAAATTACATTGATATTTATATCTAATAAAATGATGAGATAATTTTGTATGAATTTTAAAATCAAATTGAGTTATTTGAAAAAAAGCCGAAGTTTCTATATCATACGATAATCTTCAAAATAATTTAATTGCTTGAAATTATTATTGATATAATAAAACTACTGGTGCTATACAATGATGAAATTTATTTAAAGCTATATCTGAAAATGAATTGTATTTACAATCACCAAAAGATGCTATAGATTGAAAAATCCAAATCTTAAATTCTGAAAAGAATTGAATAAAAACTTTTAAAATAATTTCATTATCAGATGATGAAATTTTAGAATTATGAGGAGATGCTGTTGAAGTTGAAAATGAAATTATAACACCTACAATTTCAACTGCAAATATAAGATGAGTTGAATGATGAATTATTAAAATAAATAATCAAATTCAATATAATGCAAATTCATTAATGTGAAATTCTGAAAAAAGTATAGCAAGTAAGAAATATGTTGATGAATATCAATCTTATAAATTGAAATGAAGTTGTATAATGTCTACAATTTCATCAGAAACAATACAAATAGATTATGATTGAAGTCCAATTAGTAAAGTAGTTTTAGCAATAGCTGTAAAATGAGATGAGCTTGATAATTATTTTTATTGTGAAGCATATAAAGAAAAAAATTCATCTAGTATGAAGGGTGTTTGACCAATATGGATATGAAATCGGTCAAAATGAACTTGAGTTTGTGAATGAACAACTGATGATATATTGACATTAAAAAGGTCTTTGTGAAATAATAAAATTTATTTATATGTTAAAGTATATGAGTCTAGTAATATACTTCAAATAAGTTCTTCAAAAAGTTGAGATTGATATTATGATTGAACATTGGAAATTAATTATATGTTCATACAATAATAAAATTATAAAATAATAATAAATATATGGCACTT
>OBDI01000050.1_pt1 | contig 10835 bp, 8 predicted proteins | sample 1518691 | NCBI WGS metagenome assembly OBDI01 (sample SAMEA3143271, study PRJEB22397) | metagenome | biome: marine; feature: hydrothermal vent; material: diffuse fluid | place: Pacific Ocean | collected 2013-09-14 | depth 1530 m | reverse complement strand
GCGTTTAGAACGAATTAACTGATAATTCATAATCACTATTTAACCCGATAAAAACCTAAAAATTGGCCCATTGTTAAAATTTCCTAAATTTTTATTATGCAACTGTAAGTTACACCTAAATATTGAAATATAGATTGTTTTTGAGGATTTATAGCTATTTTTAGTACAGAATAGGCCTTTATTGAGAATATATTTATCTAATTTTAATTATTTCCTAAATTTTAAAAACTCAATAGAGTGTAAATATTATCTTTATTTGATGCTTTAGTTAAGTTTATGAAAGGCTCGAATGCCGGCCTCATTTTGCAGTAAACTTCTATTTTTTTTATCAAATATAAATATAGGATTTAATATGAATTTGAACGTATATCTATCTGGTGAAATACATACAGATTGGAGGAGTCGCCTAAAAGAAGGTTGTGAAGCGCATAATTTATCTATTGTTTTTACATCTGCCGTCACAGATCACGAAGCAAGTGATGCTGCAGGTGATATGCTTGGTGTAGAAAGTATCAACTACTGGCGCGATCATAAATCTGCAAAAGTTAATGCAATACGAACTAAGACCCTTATTGAAAACTGTGACGTAGCTGTGGTGCGTTTTGGAGATAAGTACAAGCAGTGGAACGCAGCTTTTGATGCCGGGTATTGCTCTGCATTAGGCAAGCCTTACATCACCCTCCATGATGAAGGCATAGTGCACCCACTGAAGGAAGTTGATGGTTCGGCAATGGCATGGGCCACAACATCGGATCAAGTTATTGAAATTCTAAAATATGTTTTGACTGAAAAATAAGCCTATCTGAAGACTTTAGGGTAGCCGGCAGCTTGGCTTCAGACGCTTAATTCAAGTGTTAATCAACCCAAGCTCTGGCATTTTCAAACATTCTCAACCATGGGCTACGCTCATCCCAGTCTTTTGGATGGTATGAGTTTTGTACCGCACGGAATACACGCTCAGGATGTGGCATCATAATGGTTACCTGGCCAGAATCATTCGTCACACCGGCTACAGCGTTGTCTGATCCATTTGGATTGTGAGGGTAGGTTTGTGTCAAATCACCTGCATGATCGACATATTGTAATGCGATGTGCTGATCAGATTGATTGCCTTTGAATATTGCACGGCCTTCACCATGAGCAATGGCGATTGGCATGATGGATCCTGCCATGTCTTTTAAGAAAATTGAATTCGACTGACCAATTTTAACCGATGAAAAACGTGCTTCAAATTGCTCTGAAACATTGCGATTAAAGCTAGGCCAGTGTTCGGATCCAGGGATAATTTCACTGAGATTAGACATCATTTGGCAGCCGTTACAAATCCCGAGTGCAAAGCTATCATCTCGCTCGAAAAAAGCCTGGAAGTTGTCTTTAGCGCTTGCATTGTACAAAATAGAACTGGCCCAGCCTCTGCCAGCACCAAGAACATCGCCATAAGAGAAGCCACCACAAGCCACCAGTCCTTTGAAATCTGCCAATGAAATTCGACCTGATAGAATGTCACTCATGTGTACATCAATTGCATCGAACTCGGCCTTGTTAAAGGCCGCGGCCATTTCTACTTGACCGTTAATGCCTTGCTCTCTTAATATGGCAATTTTTGGTTTGGCGTTAGTGGCAATATAAGGGGCTGATATGGATTGGTTATGATCAAAAGAAAGATCAGTTTTTAAACCTTTTGTGTCTTCTATAATGCTTGCAAATTCTTCTTCAGCACATTGAGGATTGTCACGTAGTTTGGCTATTTCATATGAAGTAGATGACCATAAAGATTGTAACTGTGCACGAGGTTGTTCAAATAATACTTCGTCATTTGTCTGAATTTGAATGCTATCTGTGTCATTAATACTAGCAATGTGACGTGTACAATCGCTTAAGCCTGCTGTCATTAAAGCTTGTGTTACAGCGTCTTTATTATTGTTACTTACTTGAATAACGCAGCCTAACTCTTCATTAAATAAATCAGTAATATTTTGTTCATTGGCTTGAATATCAAGCCCACAATGTGAAGTGAATGCCATCTCCAATAGTGTCGTTATTACACCACCATCACTACGGTCGTGATAGGCGCTAATTAACCCATCTTTGTTGAGTTGATTAATCACTGTGAAGAATGACTTGAATACGGCGCTATCGTCAAGGTTTGGCGCAACATCGCCTACTTGGTTATATACTTGTGCTAGGCACGAGCCACCCATTCTATTTTGTCCGAAGCCCAGGTCGATCAGCCATAATTCAGAGGCTTCATCTGTATTTAATAAAGGTGTGATTTGTAATCTTGCATCGGGCGTTTTTGCAAAAGCAGTAATGATGAGTGATAACGGTGCAGTCACCGCTTTGTCTTCACCATTTTCAACCCAAGAGCTTCTCATCGACATTGAATCTTTGCCAACCGGTACTGTTAATCCGAGTTCTGGACATAAATCCATGCCCACGCTTTTAACCGCTGCGAATAATTTGGCATCTTCGCCCGGATGACCGCTGGCACTCATCCAATTAGCACTTAGACTAATATGGTGAATATCTTCAACATAACCACCCAACATATTGGTTAACGCTTCACCAATGGTCATTCTAGCAGCAGATTCAGCATTGACTAATGCCAAGGGTGTCTTTTCGCCCAATGACATTATTTCACCTTGATAGCCGACATAATCCGCTAATGAGATTGCACAATCAGCCACGGGTACTTGCCACGGCCCTACAAATTGATCCCTAGCAACCATGCCAGTAACGCTTCGATCGCCAATCGTAATTAAGAAATTTTTGCTAGCAACGGTGGGTAATTGCAAAATGCGAGTAATCGCCTCATCAAGTTTGATATCACTAGCGTCAAGTGCATTAAGATGATCAACCGGTGTTCGAGCGTCAATACTGGTTTTTGGCGGGTTGCCTAGTAATACACTCATTGGCATCTGAATTGGATTATTGTCAAACAGCGAATCACTTAAAACCAATTCTTGTTCTTTGGTAGATTCACCAAGCACAGCGAATGGTGCGCGTTCACGTGCACAAATACTGCTAAATAAGTCTAAGCTAGAGGGGGCAATAGCAAGAACATAACGCTCTTGAGATTCATTACACCAAATCTCAAGTGGTGACATTTGGTTGTCATCATTAGGGATATTGCGTAATTCAAAACGACCACCACGACCTGAGTCATTCACTAATTCAGGCAGGCCATTTGATAGTCCGCCTGCACCAATATCGTGAATAGAAACGATAGGGTTGTCTTTACCTAGATTGGTACAACGATCAATAACTTCTTGGGCGCGTCTTTCCATTTCAGGGTTGGCACGTTGTACTGAGGCAAAATCTAAGTCTTCACTTTGCTCACCACTTTTAACCGATGAGGCAGCGCCACCACCTAAGCCAATCAACATGGCTGGACCACCGAGAACAATAATTTTGCTACCAACCGGAATATCACCTTTTTGAATGTGTTGTTCCTGGATGTGCCCTAAGCCACCGGCCAACATAATTGGTTTGTGGTAACCACGCACTTCACCATTTGGTGTTTGCTGCTCAAAAGTTCTAAAATAACCCAAGGTATTTGGTCGGCCAAATTCATTATTAAAGGCGGCCGCACCAATCGGACCTTCGAGCATAATATCGAGTGCTGAGACAATTTGATTAGGTTTGCCATAATCAACTTCCCAAGGCTGCCCGGCGTTGTTAATTTTAAGATTAGAGACACTAAAGCCACACAAACCTACTTTGGGTTTTGAGCCTTGGCCGGTAGCACCTTCATCACGAATTTCACCACCAGAACCAGTCGCCGCACCAGGATGTGGGGCAATCGCAGTAGGGTGGTTGTGAGTTTCAACTTTCATTAGGATTGCTCTGTGTTCTGTCGAACTAACGTATTTTCCGTTTTCATCAGCATAAAAGCGCTCACCTTCAAAACCTGCCATTACGGCAGAGTTGTCTGAATAAACACTAAGCAAGCCTTCTGGGTGTTTATGATAAGTATTGCGAATCATAGAGAACAAACTTTTGGCTTGCTCAACACCGTCAATAGTCCAATCGGCATTGAATATTTTATGGCGGCAATGTTCTGAGTTTGCCTGGGCAAACATCATTAGTTCAATATCAGTTGGGTTTCGTTCTAATTTTATAAAGCTTTCAACCAAGTAATCGACCTCACCATCACTAAGCGCTAAACCGAGTTCGATATTGGTTTTTTCTAAGGCTGATTTTCCCTTAACTAGAATATCAACACTGGTGAAAGGTTGTGGCTCGAAATTGTCAAATAGGGTGTGCGCATCATTAATCGAGTCTAAAACTGATTCGGTCATTTTGTCCATGATTGCAGCCAATACTAGAGCTGAATTAGTAATTTTGGCGTCAAAATGATAAATCGTTGCGCGTTCAATACGCCTGATTTTGTTAATATCACATAAGTGCACAATGTCAGTTGCCTTAGATGACCAAGGCGAGATAGTGCCTAATCTAGGAATAACAACAATACTAGACTGTGCTGCGTTAGCCGACAATACTGGTGCGTAAGACAGTAAATGGTCAAGGTGGTTTGTTTCTACCTCTGTGAGTGTCTCATTAAGGTCAGCAAGGTGAATAAATTCAGCTGCCAATAAATTTAAACCAGGCTGTGCTTTTGATATTTTTACCTGTAAAGCTTTGGTTTTAAAAGCGCCAAGAGCACTAATACCTTGATGGGTATGGATCATAACTGTGCCATTACCTCATCTGAAATATCGGCATTGTGATACACCTCTTGCGTGTCATCAAGATCTTCTAATCGATCAATCAGTTTCATGAATTTTTCTGCATCCCCTAGGTTGAGTTCAACGCGAGTTGCAGGTTCCATGGTTACTTCGGCATGGCTTGCTTCAAGCCCTACATCAGACAGTGCGTCTTTCACCGTAAAGAAGTCTTCAGGGGTAGTGATCACATCAATCGAACCATCCTCGTTGCTAATTACATCCTCTGCACCAGCATCGAGCGCCGCTTCCATAATTTGGTCTTCATCACCCGAGGCAAAACTAATAAAACCTTGCTTGTTAAAGAGGTAAGCCACTGAGCCATCTGTACCTAAGTTGCCGCCATGTTTAGTGAATGCGTGACGCACATCGGCCACCGTACGGTTACGATTATCCGTTAAGGTATCAACCATAATCGCAGTACCTGCTAAGCCGTAGCCTTCATAACGCACTTCATCGTAGTTTTCACCATCTAAATCACCAGAACCACGCTTAACCGCGCTTTCGATGGTGTCACGTTTCATGTTGGCAGCTAGAGCTTTATCAATCACCATTCGTAGCGATGGGTTGTTTTCGATAACACCACCACCGGCTTTAGCAGCGATTACAATTTCTTTGATAAGCTTGGTAAATACCTTACCACGCTTGGCATCTTGCGCACCTTTTCGGTGTTGAATATTATGCCATTTAGAATGTCCTGCCATGTTCGATGTCTCCGAGAATATGAGTAATTGAGATTTTACCTTTTATGCGGTAAAGTCGAGTAATTTTTGTATGGATTGCTTGGCTTTTTTAGCAATATCTGAATTAATGAGTATTTCATTTTTTCCAGTTTTTAAAGTGTCCAAGCAATTGTCCAAGGTGTTCATTGCCATCCATTCACAATGGGCGCAAGATTCACAATCTGCACCTTCACCCATGGTAGGCGCTTCAATCAGTTTTTTGTGTGGTGCAACTTCATGCATTTTGTGAAAAATACCATTATCAGTGGCCACAATAAAGCTAGATTCACCTCTATCTTTAACTGCATTAATTAGTGCCGTGGTAGATCCAACTACATCAGCCAGATCAACCACTGCTTGAGGGGATTCCGGGTGGACCAACACAGCTGCTTCAGGGTGCCTTTCTTTGAGCACTGCTAATGCATCTGCTTTAAAGCGCTCATGCACCACACAAGCCCCTTGCCATAAAATCATGTCAGCATCGGTTTGTGTTTGGACGTAATGACCTAGGTGCTTATCGGGCGCCCATAAAATCTTTTCACCTTGCTCGCTTAAATGTCTAACAACGGTTAGTGCACTGCCTGAAGTCACCACCCAATCTGCTCGTGCTTTAACTTGTGCAGAAGTGTTGGCATAAACCACCACTTTTCGATCAGGATGCTCATCACAAAAATCAGAAAATTCTTGAGCAGGGCAATCTTCATCTAAAGAACAAGTAGCACCTTCGTCAAGTACTAAAATGGTTTTTTCAGGGGAAAGAATCTTAGCTGTTTCACCCATAAATTTAACGCCTGCAACGATAATGGTATCTGCATCACAGTTTTGTCCGAAGCGTGCCATTTCTAATGAATCAGAAACAAGGCCACCACTTTCTTCCGCCAGGGTTTGTAAATCGCCACTGACATAATAATGTGCAACCAGCACAGCATTACGAGCCTTGAGTTCGGCCTTTATTTGATCTTGAATCGACACGTTGTTTTATTTAATCTTTTTCTGGCAGGCTTACTTTAATACTTAGCTCTCTTAATACTTTTCTTGGTACGCCTGCAGGTGCATCGGTTAACAAACAAGCAGCGGTTTGAGTTTTAGGGAAGGCGATTACTTCTCGAATCGAATCTGAACCGGTCATGATCATGACTAAGCGATCTAAACCAAAAGCCATACCACCATGAGGAGGGCAACCATATTCAAGTGCATCGAGCAAGAAGCCAAATTTATCTTTAGCTTCATCATCAGAAATACCCAATAGTTTTAATACTGTTTGCTGCATTTCAACTTGGTGAATACGGATAGAGCCACCACCCACCTCAGAGCCGTTAATAACTAAGTCGTAAGCGCGAGAAAGCGCAGTATCAGCAGTTTTTTCTAATGTTTTAGCATCGACACTTGGTGCGGTAAATGGATGGTGAATTGCACTTAAAGAGCCGTCATCATTAGCATCAAACATTGGGAAATCTACCACCCAAATTGGCGCCCATTCAGATTCAAATAAATCTAGATCTTTAGCCAGTTGTTCACGTAAGTTACCCAGCGCTTCGTTTACAATTTTAGTTTTATCAGCGCCGAAGAAAATAATATCACCTGTTTGTGCGCCAGTCATCTCAATCACTTTGGCAGTTACCTCATCGCCTAAAAATTTTAAAATTGGTGAAGCAGGGCCGTCTTCATTCAGTTTGATATAAGCCAAACCTTTGGCGCCATAAATACTGACGTATTTGGTGTATTTATCAATCTTCTTGCGGCTGATGGTTGCACCACCCGGTACGCGCAGTGCAGCAACTCGAGAGCCATCGTTACTTGCAGGACCTGAGAACACTTTAAAATCAACACCCTGCATCAGTTCATCCATGTCAGTGATTTGCATTGGAATACGCATATCAGGACGATCAACACCGTATAAGTTCATGGCATCTGCATAAGTAATGGTTGGGAATTCATCGGGCAAGTCAACATCAATCACAGACTTAAACATACCGCGTGTCATCTCTTCCATCATTGACATAATTTCGTCTTCGTTCATAAAGGATGTTTCAACATCGAGCTGAGTGAATTCTGGCTGACGATCGGCACGTAAATCTTCATCTCTAAAGCACTTAACGATTTGATAGTAACGCTCAAAACCTGACATCATTAACAATTGTTTGAATAATTGTGGTGATTGCGGTAGCGCAAAAAATTCACCCGGATGAGTTCGAGAAGGTACTAAATAATCACGTGCACCTTCAGGTGTGGCTTTGGTTAAAAAAGGCGTTTCAATATCTAAAAAATCGTTGCCATCCATAAATTCACGCATAAAGTGTGTTACTTTTGAACGTAGACGTAAGCGTTGTTGCATTTCATCACGACGCAAATCTAAATAACGATACTTAAGGCGAACTTCCTCCGAAGTGTCTGTTGAGTCAATTTGGAATGGGATCGGTTTAGAGGCGTTAAGAATTTCAATATTTTTAGCAACAATTTCAATCTCACCGGTGGCTAATTTTGGATTGACCAAGCCTTCACCTCTAGCAATAACTTGACCAGTGATCTTTAGTACAAACTCATTACGAATAGACTCTGCTAGTTCAAAATCAGCATTGTCAGGATTAATGACTACTTGAGCAATACCGCGCTTATCACGCATGTCTAAAAAGATCACACCACCATGATCACGACGACGATTCACCCAACCGCAGATTTCAACCGTTTGGTCGATATTGTCTTTACTTAATTCACCACAATAATGTGTTCTCATAATTTGCCCTTGCTTTTAATTAATTTTTTTTAGTTATTTTTTTGTTTGATTTGGTGTAACAACACCGGTAGAAATAATCAGTTTAAATGCCTCGTCAACACTCATATCAAGCTCAATCACATCATTCTTAGGCAGCATGATGAAAAAGCCAGAAGTTGGATTGGGTGTTGTTGGTACGTAAATATTGACTATTTCTTCACCAATTTTTTTCTCAACTTCACCATGATAATTACCTGTTTGAAAGGCAATAGTCCACATGCCTCGACGTGGATACTCGACCAGTATCGCTTTTTTAAAACTCTCCCCGGATGGACTGAGTACTGTATCTGATAGTTGTTTTAAGGCATTATAAATACTTCTAAAGCCTGGAATTTTATTGAGCAACTTATCCCAAAGTTCTAAGATTTTTCGGCCGATAAAATTATTAACCAATACGCCAGTAATGAGCATAATTAGGATTACCCAAACAATGCCAGAACCAGGAATAACACTCTCTAGATTGAATAATTTTTCAGGTAGATATTCAGGCGGGACAATGTCGTTAACTAATTCTAAAAAGAATTTAATAACAACAATGCTTAACCCTAATGGAATCCAAAAAAGCAAGCCGGAAATAAAATAGTTTCTTAGGTTTTTCAACGCTTAGCCACTTAATAATAAAAGCATTATTTTAGCACAACGAGTAAGGTTTTATATTCACTCTTAAAGAGATCTATGGGCTTACTTGGTGTATTTTAAGGAGTGTAGAAAATAGAGTTATTTTTATTAAAAAATAAGAAGAATAGTTATTGCTATTTGCCGAATTTTTTCATGAAAAAAATGCTGTTTAATGCATTTCTTAAACTATGCTAAGTAAGTGCATCGCTCTCTTCATTTCTAAGTGTGAGGATTTCATAACCATCTTCAGTGACTAAAATAGTGTGCTCCCATTGAGCGGAAAGTGAGCGATCTTTAGTGGTGACTGTCCAGCCATCAACTTTAGAGGTGGCCACTTCAAAGCCACCTAAATTAATCATAGGCTCAATGGTGAAGGTCATGCCCGCTTCTAAAACTGGACTTTTATCAACACTACCATCATCATAATGAATCACTTGTGGTTCGGTGTGAAATTCTGAGCCAATGCCATGACCACAATAATCGCGCACCACAGTGCACTTATTTTTAGTAGCATGAGCACCAATTACTCTGCCAATCTCACCCAAGTGAGCACCAGGCTTAACTTGTTTAATGCCCAGATACATGCATTCTTGTGCAATTCTGCAAATACGTTGAGCTTTGACGCTTGACTTGCCAATAATAAACATTTTTGAAGTGTCGCCGTGATAACTGTCTTTAATTACGGTGATGTCGATATTAACAATATCACCTTTTTTTAGTTTTTTATCGCCAGGAATCCCATGGCACACCACATTATTAACACTGGTACAAATAGATTTTGGAAAGCCGTGATAATTCAGTGGTGCAGGAATAGCGTTTTGCACATCGACAATATAATCATGGCAAAGCTTGTTTAATTCATCAGTAGTGATACCAGCTTTTACCTTGGGTGTTATCATGTTAAGTACATCAGCTGCTAGGCGTCCAGCCACACGCATTTTCGTTATTTCATCCTTGGATTTAATTGCAATTGCCATTTCTATGCTCGATTTGTTGCGCGTGCTTCTAGTGCTGCGATTCTATCTTCAATGGGTGGATGCGACGAAAACCACGAAGCAAAACCTTTTTTATCATCAATACCAAATGCCGCCATTTGCTCAGGTAACGCTTCTGGTTCTACTTGTCCTAAACGTTTGAGTGCATTAATCATATTTTGATGTCCGGCTAAGTCTGCACCACCCGTATCAGCGACGAATTCACGCTTTCTAGAAACATACATGACAATAGTAGAGGCTAAGATTGATAAAACAATTTGTGCAAACAAGGTGGTTACAAAATAACCAATACCATGACCTCGATTATTTTTTAGAATAACACGGTCAACAATGTGCCCGATTACCCTTGAGAAGAAAATTACAAAGGTGTTAACCACGCCTTGTATTAGAGTTAAAGTTACCATATCACCGTTCGCCACATGGCTCATTTCATGGCCAACCACTGCCTCAATCTCACCCTGACTCATTGAGTCTAATAAACCTTGAGAGACAGCAACCAATGCTTTATTTTTACTAGCACCAGTGGCAAAAGCATTCATTGAAGCGGATGGGAAAATTGCCACTTCTGGCATTTTAATGCCAACAATTTTAGCCTGCTTTTCGACCGTTTCGATTAACCGCTTTTCCAAGTTATTATTCGGTGATTCGATAACAACGGCACCGGTCATGCGTTTTGCCATCCATTTAGAAATCAGTAGCGAAATAAAAGCACCGCCAAAACCAAAAACAGCAGAGAAAATAAGCAGTGCCTGCAAGTCAAGATCAGAGCCATTGGCTGCCAAAATGCCTTCCACACCAAGTAGGCTTAGGGTGATGCTAAGTAAGACGATAATAGCAATGTTGGTGAGTAAAAATAGAAAGATTCGTTTCATGGTATTTTTGTTTTTATTAATTAATAGTTAATAGATGGGGATATTATCTTATAGATTCAAGTCTGTTGGGTTACAATGAATGCAATGATTAAAGTTTTCTTATTATTGGTTTTGCTGTTTTCTGGTTGTGA
>OBDI01000048.1_pt1 | contig 11089 bp, 10 predicted proteins | sample 1518691 | NCBI WGS metagenome assembly OBDI01 (sample SAMEA3143271, study PRJEB22397) | metagenome | biome: marine; feature: hydrothermal vent; material: diffuse fluid | place: Pacific Ocean | collected 2013-09-14 | depth 1530 m | reverse complement strand
CGTTTGTATTAAAAATAAATATGTGATAATATTATATAATATATTGTAATCTTAGTGCAAGTTTTAAGTTACGGCAAGTTTGTTGGAAAAGCAAAAAGCCGACTAAAATTAAAAAACTATAGTCAAAAATGACTTTGTTGCATAAGTAGCCGCAGATTCGATTTTATCTACTAATTTGTATTTATGCCCAACATTCGCAATTTTTGCATTATTGCTCATATTGATCATGGAAAATCAACTTTAGCTGATCGGTTTTTAGAATTAACTGGAACGGTTCGGCCGGATAAAATGAAGGAGCAATATTTGGATCGGATGGATTTGGAAAGAGAAAGAGGGATTACTATTAAAATGACTCCGGTTAGAATGAATTATCGGGGATACCATCTTAATTTAATTGATACTCCGGGACATGTTGATTTTTATTATGAGGTCTCTCGTTCTTTAGCGGCAGTAGAAGGGGCGATTCTATTAGTTGACGTAACACAGGGAATCCAAGCGCAGACATTATCTAACTTTCAAACTGCTGAAAAACAAGGATTATTTATTATTCCTGCATTGAATAAAATAGATTTGCCAGAGTCGCAAAGTCGAATTGAAGAAATAGAAAAAGAAGTGAAAGATCTTCTTAATAATCAATCAATTAAAGTCAGCCGAATTTCAGCTAAAACGGGACAAGGAGTGGAAGAACTTCTTAATCGGATAGTTGATGAATTTCCGGCTCCATCAATTTCTCATAATCAGTCTTTTCAGGCATTGGTTTTTGATTCCTTTTATGATTATTATCGGGGAATAATAGCCTATGTTCGGGTTTTTAGCGGCGAGATAAAATCGGGCGATCAAATTTTTATGATTGCCGCCAAACAAAAAAGCCAAGTAGTCGAAGTAGGTTGTTTTACTCCAGAATTATCCCCAAGAAAATCCTTAACGGCGGGAGAAATCGGTTATATCGCAACCGGATTAAAAGATATTAGCCAGTGTCGTGTTGGGGAGACGATTACCGTTTTAGAAGATCGGAGTAAAGATATTTTAGTTAGTCCTCGTCCGGGATATCAAGAGCCAAAGCCGATGATTTTTGCCGGGTTGTATTTAGAAAATAAAAAAAATGATTTTGAAGAACTTCGAACAGCATTACAAAAATTAAAGCTCAATGATGCGTCTTTATATTTTGAGCCAGAATCATCTACTTTGGGGTATGGCTTTAAGTGTGGTTTTTTAGGAATGCTTCATTTAGAAATTGTTATCGAAAGATTGAAAAGGGAGTTTAATTTGAATTTAATTATTACTCCGCCCAATGTTTCTTATCTGGTTAAGATGAAGAGAGGTACTGAAAAAATTATTTATTCAGCATCTCAATTGCCTGATTCTTCTGAGGTTAAGGAAATTAGAGAGCCGTTTTGCCAATTGGAAATTATTTCCCCGTCTGAATATTTAGGAAATATTTTAAAGTTGATGGGACAGACAACAGGTATTCAAAAAAAAATGGAGTATTTAGGCACACAGAGAATGGTTTTAATATACCAAATTCCTCTAAGAGAGGTTATAATTGATTTTTATGATCGTTTAAAAAGCGCGACTTCTGGATATGCTTCAATGAATTATGAATTTTTAGATTATTATTCGTCTGATTTAGTAAAAATAGATGTTTTGATTGCTGGACAAAAAGTAGAGTCATTAGCTCAAATTGTGCCGCGCCGGGATGTTTATCATCGAGCATCTAAAATAGCCCAGCGGCTAAAAGAGTTAATTCCGCCTCAGCTTTTTGCAGTGCCTATTCAAGCAGCTATTGGCGGAAAAATAATTGCCCGAGAAACTATTAAAGCCCGACGGAAAGACGTAACCGCGCCTCTTTATGGGGGCGATTACACGCGCAAAAGAAAATTATTAGAAAAACAAAAAAAAGGAAAAAAGAAAATGAAGGAACTTGGCAAAATTAAAATTCCCGCCGATGTTTTTCTAAAAGTGAGTCGATGGAAGTAATTAAAATAGCGCTGGACCAAGCAACATTAATACGGTTGAAAGAGTGATAATAATAATCACTATTATCCAGGCCCATCTGATAATTTTTCTCTTGATATTTTTCTTCATTAGTTGTATTATAGTACCAATGGGTAATAAGAGCAAGTTGTTGGGGTCAAAAATTTTTTATTCAAAAATTTTTTATTTTTGTTTAGCTCTATTTATAATTTGGTTAATTTTAATAGTAGTTCGGACTGCCTGGGAAAAATATCAATTGGTTAAAGAAATTAGAATTACTGAAGAACAATTGAAATATTTAGATCAAAACAGCGAGAAATTAAAAAAGTCGATTAAATTATTACAATCTGAAAAATTTTTGCAAAAAGAAGCTAAGGAAAGATTAAATTTAAAAAATCCATCAGAAAAAGTGATTATTTTCAAAAAGCCTTCTGTAAATAAATAAAAGCGGGATTAGTTGAGTGGCTCAATATCACCTTCCCAAGGTGGAGACACGGGTTCGATTCCCGTATCCCGCTCAAGTAGATAGTCGGATTGTGACTCTCGAGCTTTAATTGCCTCTGTAGCTCAAGGGTAGAGCAGCGGTTTCGTAAACCGCCGATGCCAGTTCAATTCTGGCCGGAGGCTCATGTCATTCTTGACTGGAACCAAAGATTTTTGGGAAGAGGATTTTATCGGAAAAATATTTATCATCCTAATAATTTTTTATTTGCCTGTTTATATTACTAAAAAATTTTTATTAGATAATTGGTAATTGAAGATTTTTATTATGTCATTTGAAAAGAAAATTTGCGCCATTGATATTGGAACCTATAAAATCAGGGGCATAATCGGGCAAATTGAATCAGAGAAGCCGGAGGGAAATAATTGGAAAATTTCTGGATTTGCTGAAGTGTCTTCTTTTGGTGTCCGGCGCGGAGAGATAGTTGATGTAGTTGAAGTAAGTAAATGTTTGAAGCAATTAATTAAGAAATTGGAGATAAATAGTGGATTTAAGGTTAACCAAGCTTGGATAAATATTGGTGGTCCGCATGTTTATTGCAAAGAAGGAAAAGGAGCAGTGGCAGTTTCCCGGGCAGATGGGAAAATATCTAATGAAGATGTTGATCGATCTATTGAAGCGGCAACGATTGTATTTTCGCCTCGCAATCGCCAAAGTGTTTGTACTCTGCCTCGTTATTATCGAATTGATGATCAAGATATTGCGCGAAATCCTGCCGGGATGCAGGGTAAGAAGTTAGAAGCCAATGTTTTAATTATTGAAGCATTTACTCCTCAATTTAAGAATTTACAGCAATGTCTTCAGGATAGCGGGATTGATATTTTGGGATTAGTTTATACTCCTCTGGCTGTTTCCGAAGCAATTCTCAGCCGCCGGCAGAAAGAATTGGGAGTGATGGCTTTGGACTTTGGCGGGGGGGTAACTAACTTGACAATTTTTGAAGAACAAGATATTTTAGATATAAGTACTTTGCCGGTTGGTTCTAATCATTTAACTAATGATTTGGCGGTTGGCTTGCGGGTTCCAGTTGATGTAGCTGAAAAAATAAAGATAGGTGTTGGGCGAGTAGATTTAAATAATATTGACCGTCGGAAAACTATTGATTTGTCAAGATTCGGCGGCGATGGGTCTGTTTCTCAATATGAAATAGGCAAGATTGTTCAAGCTAGAATAGAAGAAATATTAGAATTGGTTAATAAAGAGTTAAAAAGAATTGGGCGGCAGAATTTATTGCCCGGAGGAGTAGTAATTTGCGGCGGTGGGGCCCAGCTAAAAGGATTATCTGATTTGGTTAAAGATTATTTAGGATTGCCGGTTCAAATAGGTATTCCTGAACAAGGTAATAATTCGTCGTTTGAGGAAGTTCAATCTCCTGAATGGGCAACGGTTTGCGGTTTAATTGATTGGGCTTTAAATAATCAAAAGAGAATACCACAATGGTCGGGAATCTCGGGAATAGTAAGAAAAATAACCCATTTCTTTAAAAGAATCGCGCCATAACAAATTTTTTATTGCTAAATTGCAACTAGATTAGGAAGCTCGTATAAGTTATTTTATTTTAATAATATGGCTCAAGTAAAACCAGCAGTAGAAACCTTTGCTAAGATAAAAGTAATTGGAGTTGGCGGCGGGGGTGGCAATGCAGTCTCGCGGATGGTCAGCTCAAAAATTCATGGGGTGGATTTTGCGGCTATTAATGCTGATGCGCAAGATCTTCACCATTGTTTAGCTTCGCAAAAAGTTTTAATTGGTAAAAATTTGACTAAAGGATTGGGAGCGGGGATGAACCCGGAAATTGGGCGACAGTCAGCTGAGGAAAATCGAGACGAAATTCATGAAGTAGTTAAAGGAGCGGATTTAGTATTTATTACTTGTGGGTTGGGAGGAGGAGTTGGATCAGGAGCGTCACCGATTGTGGCCGAAGCGGCTAAGGAATCGGGAGCGCTAACTGTTGCTGTGATAACTAAACCATTTTCTTTTGAAGGAGCTCAACGGAAAAGGATTGCCGAAGAGGCGTTAGAGCAACTTAAAGAGAGAGTTGATGCAATTATTATTATTCCAAACGATCGCTTACTTCAGATAGCTGAAAAAAACATTTCTGTTTTGGAAGCGTTTAGATTAGCCGATGATGTTTTGCGACAAGGTGTGCAGGGAATTTCTGATTTAATTACTATTCCTGGCTTGATTAATGTTGACTTTGCTGATGTTCGAGCAATTATGCAAGATGCCGGAACCGCTTTGATTGGGATTGGCGAAGGAGGAGGAGAAAATCGGGCTACTGTTGCGGCTAAGGCGGCTATTAATTCTCCTTTATTAGAAATAAGCATTGATGGCGCTCGAGGAGTTTTGTTTAACATTAGTGGCGGAGATGATTTGACAATGTATGAAGTTAATGAAGCAGCTCGGATTATTACTGAAGCCATTGATCCTCAAGCTAAGGTTATTTTTGGTTCAGTCCTTGATGAAAAATTAAAGAAAGGAGAAATTAGAGTAACTGTCATTGCCACGGGTTTTACTGGAGAAACTGAAGTAGAAAAAGATGAATCAATTCCTTTTAGTTCGGCTAATGAAAAAAATAATTCCAATAAAAAACCAAGATCAAAAACATCTTCTTTTACCCCAAAAGTATCTAAGATAGACGAGAAGGAAGAAGATGAATGGGATATCCCCGCTTTTATTAGAAAAAAAATGAGGTAATTTATTTTTAAATTATATGAATTTAACAAGAATAGAGCAGGAACAATTAAAGAGTGACGCGCCTGAAATAAGATCTGGCCAAACAGTAAAAGTTTATCAAGAGATAAAAGAACCTAAAAGAACATTTACCCAAGTGTTCGAAGGTTTAGTTATTGCTGTTAAGCATGGTCGGGGAATTTCAAGCACTTTTACTGTTAGAAAGATAGCCAGTGGTGGAATAGGGGTTGAAAAAATATTTCCTCTCCATTCGCCATTAGTTAAAAAAATAGAAGTTATTAAGCAAGCTAAAGTTCGGCGAGCTAAACTTTATTACATGCGGGAGAGATTCGGTAAGTCAGCTCGGTTGAAAATAGTTGAAGCTAAGAAAGCGTAAAATAATTATAATTCTTGATTAACGAAAAGAATAATTCGCGCTTATTATTCTTTTATATTGATTTATAGAGAGTTTTTTAGTTTGGGAGGATGTGTGGGAAAAGAAAAAAATCTAAAATTAATCATCGGGGATAAATATCTCAGAAATTAATTCTTAATTCTTGCCCAGGTGGCGGAATTGGTAGACGCGCAGGCTTGAGGGGCCTGTCCTGATTTTCGGGGTGGGAGTTCAAATCTCCCCCTGGGCACGGAGCTAATGCTGGCGCGATTGTGATTTTGATGGAAGTTCGAAATCAATTATTGCCGCTGGTAGGCAGAATGGGGTTGATCTGGATTAGGATTTGAAATTTGAATATTAAATTAAATTTATTGCGGGTATCGTATAATGGCTATTACACCTCCTTGCCATGGAGGAAATACGGGTTCAATTCCCGTTACCCGCTCAAATAGAAAAAGTATTTTTTATGGTTTTGGGCATTGAAAGACTTTATTGATTAGTTAAAGAAAAAATTTGGTTGAAAATTTATGCGATCGTAAAATCAATAATCCAGAAGGAACTGGTTTTGATCTGCGGTTAGGAGAAGTATATGAATTAAGGGAAGGAGAAGGATTTTTAGATGTAGAAAAAAGAAATACGCCTAAATCTGAATTAGTTGCCAAGTATAATCCTCAAAAAGCAGAAGAAGAAAATTATTTTATCTTTAAGCCGGGGGAATATTATTTAATTAAAACAATTGAAAAAGGTAAATTTACCAGTTGCTTTATTAGGAATTATTTTTCCGCGAAGTATTTTATTCCGTTCAGATTTATGGTTATTTAATAGTGCTGCTCAATCTGATTGTATTGGTGAATTGACTTTTGGCATTTGTAATTTTGGAAAAGATGATATTAAAATATCTTTTGGCGCTCGAAGGGAAAGGCAGTCAATATCGGGGTCAGATGGACAATATCCGTGGCTAAATTTTACAGATGATTTCCTGCTTAATTTACCAGATAAACAAAAGAAGTTTTTATATCTTGAAAGAAATTAAGTGGCCAGAAATAAAGAAGGAAGTCGAAAAATATTATCAAGGGAAAATTAGGTTAGATAGAAGAACTAAGCAGGAGGAAGATTATTTATATTTAAGCGCTTCAATAGGGCTTTTTTGAGCGGCTTGGTAGGCTGGATAAAAACCAAAAATTAAACCGATGATAACCGAAGTGCTCACTCCTAAGATTACCGCTGGCCAAGAAAAGGCAAAAGGCCAGGGCGAATTGGTAATCTGGCTAAGGACAATTGAAACCAAATACGAGAGCGAGAATCCCAAAATAATTCCAATTAACCCTCCAGACAGGGTTAAAATGATTGATTCTAAGAGAAATTGATTAAGAATATCCTTTTTAGTTGCTCCGACTGCTTTTCGGAGGCCAATTTCTCGTCTTCTTTCAGTTACTGAGACTAACATTATATTCATAATTCCTACTCCGCCGACAATTAAAGAAATTGCGGCTACCGAAGACAATAAAATTGCTAGCACATTAGTAATAAAACCCACTCGTTGAGCCATATCGGTTTGCGTCATTACATAGAAATCATCTTTGTCCGGATCGGTGATGTGATGTCTTTCTCTTAATGTTTTTTTAATTTCGTCAACCATTAGAGGAACCGCCGCTTCATTTTGCGCTTGAACTAATACCTCGTTGAAATAGTTTATTCCTAAGAGATATTTCTGGGCGGTTGAATAAGGAATTATTACCAAATCATCAACATTAAACATTGAGACCTGTCCTTTGGCTGGAAGTATCCCGACTATTTTGAATTTTTTGTTTTTTATTTTGATTTTTTTCCCCAATGCTTCGTTTTCTCCAAAGAGTTCGATTTTTACTTTATTTCCAATTACCGCTATCGCGGCTCTTCCCTTAATTTCATCTCGACTGAAAAATCTTCCCTTAGATGGATAAATGTGGAATATTTGACCGATCCAGTCGGCTACCCAACCAAAAATCATTGCTTGATTGTATGTTTCTCCCCGAAAGGAAACTCCTCCGGGGACCATTACACCGGGGGCAATATCTTTTAGATGTGGAACATTATTTTTATTGGATAGCGCTTTGATATCTTGATTTTTAAGAGAGTGTGATAAAATGCTTTTACCAACATCGGTTAATCCTTTAGGCTCCCGTCCTGGCCTAATTACAACTATATTTGCCCCCATTGTCTTAATTTGGTTTAGAATTAAATTATTAGCCCCTTGGCTTACTGACATTACAATAATTACCGCTGATACGCCAATAACAATGCCTAAAATAGTTAAGGCAGTTCTCATTTTATTCATTCGTATTCCCAGTAGAGAAGTTTTTATAACATTAGTTAGTGAAAGCATAATCGAATCTTTTATTTTCTAAATCCGTCTTTGCTAACCAAAAGGCGATTAGTTACTTCTTTTTCTTTTTCGATTTTCCCGTCTTGAAGTTTAATAATTCTTTCGGCATAGTTAGCGGTGTAGGTTTCGTGAGTAACTAGAACAATAGTGTGCCCTTGTTGATTAAGTGTTTGGATGGTTTCCATTACTACTTGGCCTGATTTTGAATCAAGATTTCCAGTTGGTTCATCGGCAAAAATAATTGATGGACGATTGACAATTGCTCGAGCAATAGCTACTCGTTGCTTTTCTCCACCGGAAAGTTGGGCTGGATAATATTTAGCTCGGTGTTTGATTCCGGCTCCTTCGAGGGATGACCAAACCATTTCTTCTTGTCGGTTCTTTTTTATTCCAGAATAAATTAGGGGTAATTTTACATTTTCGAAAACATTGATTCCCGATAAGAGATTAAAATCCTGGAAGACAAATCCCATTTTTTTATTTCTTAATCGGGCTAATTTTTCATCCGAAAACCGACTAACTAGTTTATTGTCAAAATAATATTCTCCATTGGTTGGTCGGTCGAGGAGACCTAAAATATGAAGTAAGGTAGATTTTCCCGAGCCGGATGGTCCGGTGATTGCGATAAATTCTCCTTGATGTATTTTTAGTGAAACATTTTTTAGAGCAATTGTAGATACTTCTCCATCTTGATAAATTTTTTCCAAGTTGATAACTTTAATTAGGGTCTGCATATTTTTTCGTTTTCTTTTAATCCACTGATAATTTCTATTTTTCCATCTGATCCAGTTAAACCAGTTGTTATTTTAGTTTTTTTAACAGTTCCATTTTTGATTACTTTAACAAATTGCCCTTTTCCTTCTTCTTCAATTATTGCTCGACGGGGGACTGTTAAGACGCTTGATCGGTGGCCGGTTAAAACATCAATGTTAGCAGTCATTCCCGGCTTAATTCGTTGGTTTTCTTGAATAAATTGAAGAGTAACTTTATAACTAGCCACTCCTTCAATTATGGTTTCACCGGGATCGATTTTGGTTACTTTAGCTTTAAAGATATCTTGGTCGCCATAAGCATCCAAAGTTAAATCAGCTAATTGGCCAATCTTTATTTTAGCAATGTCAGATTCAGAAATATAAGCTTCAATCTTAAATTTATCTGGGGAAATTATTGAGATTATTGGTGAACTAGCCAGGACCATTTCTCCAATCTTGGATTCTTGGCGAGTAATTAGTCCATCAATTGGACTTCGGAGAATGGTTTTTTCTAGTTCGTTCTGATAATATTTAACATCATCAATAGCCTGTTCTATCTGCGTTTTTTGCCATTGGATATTAGCTCTAATCGCATTTGCCTCGGATTCTTGAGCTGAAATATCTTCAGTTAAGTAGCCAGCTTTTTTAAGGGATAACTCTGCTTCAGCTAAAGCTAAAGCATTTTTGGCTTGAGTCATTTTTAATTCAGCTGTCGAGATAGTTAATTGATTGCTTTGTTTCTGTAATTGGATTGATTGTTGCTGGTTGATTAAGGTGGTAATTTTACTGTCGAGGGCGCTTTTTTGAGCGGCTAAATTAGCTGTTTCGGTTGTTGACAAAAAAGCGATTAAAGGAACTGCATCTAACGCTTTTTTAGTCATTTTTAAGGCGACAATGGTTTGGCTTAAAGCGCTTTCAATATTATTGGGAGTTGGTTCGTTTTCTGCTTTTTTAACTTCGGCCGCGGCGCCGCCATTTAATCGGCTGATTGACTTTTTAGTCCAATGACCGGCGTTTTCTTTCCCTAACAATATTTTAATTGCAGCTGATTTAGCTTGGGCAATTTTTAGCGACTCTTGGGAATAATCGTTAAAATGACTTAACTGAATGTCTGTCAAGTAATAAATTGCTTCTTTAGCCGAATCGATTGCTTCCGGCAAATAGGAAAGAGTTTGGGTGTAGGTTAAATGTAAATTCTTTTCGGTTTTACTTTTAGTTTTTTCTAAATTATCATTAGTTTGAATAATTTCTTGGTGGGCGTTTTTGACTTTGATTTCAGCTATTTTAATTTCTTCGGTTCGTGTTCCTTTTTTAAATTTATCGAGCTTGGCTAATTGTGATTCAAGTTGAGATTGGAGTCGAGCCAAATTAAAGCGGGCACTGTCTACTCGGGATTGCGACTGGGAAAGTTTGATTTTTAAGTTTTGGTTTGACAATTCTAATAGAGGCTGACCGCGGCTGACTTTATCTCCGATTTTTACTAAAACTTTGGCAATTTTCCCGTTTTTCTCAAAAGACAAATTAACCTTTTGATTAGCCTTTACTCTTCCGGTAACGCTGACTACTTGCGAAATATCGCTTCTTTTAACTATTAATTCTTGGCAGACAGCCGACTTATTTTTTTGCTGGTAATATCCCCAAATACTTCCTCCCAAAAGCAGAATAACAACTATCAGGAAAAATATTATTTTAAGATTTTTTTTAGCCATAAATTTGGGTTAAAATTTATTTTTTATTTTCCTATTTTTGTTAAGATTTTTACTAATTGCTTTTGTTCTTTTTGATTAAGCTGAGAGAAAATTTCTTTTAGATGTCGGGAAACTTTTTTCATTTCGTTTTCTAATACTTTCTTTCCCTTGGAAGTAACAACTATTTTAATTATTCTTCGGTCTTTTGGATTGTTCTGCCTTTTTAATAAGTTTAGTTTAATTAGTCGGTTAATTATCGAGGTTGCCGATGGCGGTGTAATTGAAAGAAAGTCGGCAATGTTCTTCATTGAAATATAAGATTTTTCATTGATGTACCTTAAAATAATATAGTATAACAGAGGGTAAGGTTTTCGATGGCTATCTTCGAATTTCTTATGAATTGTTCGGGCGGCAATAAAAATATCGGAAATAATTTGGTGGGTTAGGGAATTGGACATAATTTTATTATTTTATTAGAAGATATAATTATTTGATGTTCTAATCAATTGTAATATTAACTATTTTTGGATTCTTGTCAAGAAGTTTTGGCAATGTGCACATACATATGGCGGTTTTTGTAAAATTATGAAAACTCTGGAAAGATGGGTGGCTAATTATAAAAAGAAAGGAATCAGAGGATTGGAGCCTAAATCAACTAGTCCCAAATTACACATTGCCCTCTTCAGGGAAGTGACCAAAGTGGCTAAATTGCATCCTCTTGATTTGTTTTGCCAAAAGTTA
>OBDI01000040.1_pt1 | contig 13063 bp, 14 predicted proteins | sample 1518691 | NCBI WGS metagenome assembly OBDI01 (sample SAMEA3143271, study PRJEB22397) | metagenome | biome: marine; feature: hydrothermal vent; material: diffuse fluid | place: Pacific Ocean | collected 2013-09-14 | depth 1530 m | reverse complement strand
AAGCGGCTTCGCCGCTGTCCTATAGGACCTATAGGTCCTATAAATCTTATAGGTCCTATTGGTCCTATAGGACAATTCAAAATTCAAAACTAATCACACTCTTATGTCCTATTTCTATGTTTTTCTTTTTTCAATATTGCCTATTTCAGAGCTGCGGGGAGCAATTCCGTTAGGAATTTTAGAATTTCATCTTCCTTGGCAAACAGTATTCTTAATTGCAGTAACCGGCAATATTTGTGGAATGATTTTAGCTTGGGTAATTTTGAAATATCTGATTAAGTTAATTCTACATTATTTTAGCTTTGGGCAAAAAGTATTTGATTGGATGTGGCAACGAACTGAAAGAAAAAACAAGAAAAAGTTCCAGATTTTAGGCGATTTAGCCTTGCTAACATTCGTCGCGATTCCGCTTCCATTTACCGGCGCCTGGACAGGAGTTTTAGCATCTTTTATTTTTAAGATTCCTTCTCGGCGCGCCCTGCCAATAATTTCATTAGGGATTCTTATTGCTGGAATTATTGTTGAATTATCAGTTTTAGGACTAATTAAAATAATTTAATGTTTTACATTGGAACTTCAGGTTGGGCTTATTCACACTGGCGGGAAAAATTTTACCCGAAAAGTTTAAGTCCGTCCAAGCAGTTGATGTTCTATACCCAAAAATTTAATTCAGTCGAAATAAATTATTCTTTTTATCATTTGCCAAAGAAAAATACTTATCAAAAATGGTTAGAAGAGGTTTCTGAGAAATTCATTTTCGCCGTTAAAGTATCCCGCTTCATTACTCATATTAAAAGATTAAAAGATATTAGAGATAACTGGCAATTGTTTTATTCCCAAGCCCAATTGTTAAAAAATAAATTAGGCCCATTTTTACTGCAAATGCCGCCGAATTTTTTGTTTAATGAAGAAAATTTTAGACGAGTGGAAGAATTTTTAATGATAAATTTTGGCGATAGAAAAAGTAATTTGAGGTTAGCCATTGAATTTCGGCATTCAAGTTGGAGCAATCAAGAAATCTTCGAACTATTGCAAAAATATAATACAGCTTTAGTTGTTTCTGATTCTTCCCGTTGGCCAAAAATAATCCAACCAGATTTAGCTGATTTTATTTATCTTCGCTTTCACGGGCCAAGAGAACTATTTGCATCAAATTATTCATTAGCTGAACTCAAAAACTGGGCTAAGAAAATAAAGAAATGGGGGATAAATAAAGATATTTTTATTTATTTCAATAATGATTTTAGTGGTTTTGCCCCAAAGAACGCAATAGAATTGCAGAAAATTATGATATGATTTATCTGAATTATCTATGATTAGATTTTACAGAATAGAATAATTAGATTATACTAACAAGCAGTAAATATAAGCATAAATTTATGCTTAAAATACTCAAAAAAATTTTATTAATACTGTTGGTTGGATTATTTCCAGTTTCATCTTTGGCTGACGGTTTTATTGCTCATCCACCGGGATATCCAGTTTATGAGACTGACCAAAAGGCAGTAATTTTTTATGAAGCAAATCAGGAGACAATAATTCTTTCAGCTGCATTTCGCGGACAAGCTAAAGATTTTGCTTGGATTATTCCAACTCCAAATCGACCCAAGGTGGAAAAATCATCAGATGAGCTTTTCGCTTCGCTGGATGAATTAACCAGAACAAAAAGAGATTGGGAAAAACCAATACCTTTAATAAATGAAGGGGGAATAACTCAAAAACCCTACACACCAGTAACCGTTTGGGAGAATAAAAAGATTGAATATTACAATATATCTATTCTATCAGCTGATAATTCTCATAATTTGGTTAATTGGTTAAATAAAAATGGATATCACTACCCAAAGGAATACGATTATATTTTAGATGATTACATCAACAATCATTGGTTTTTTGTAGCCGCGAAAATAGATTTAAACATAATCCACGAACAGAATATTAATCAGCAAATTAAGACTGGGCACATAATCCCACTGAAAATTAATTTTACTACTTCAAAAATTGTTTACCCCCTGCGAATTTCCTCAATCCAAATTAAGATAAAACCAGATCAATTAAAGTCCAAAAAGTATTTTTATCCTCCAAGCAGCGCCGGAATTTTACTTTACATTTTCACTCAGCACAAGCAAACTCTGCCAAAATTTACCACCCTTTATGCTAATTGGGTAGAGTCGGATAAGATAAAAAATTTGGCTTATGATAATAAGGGAAATTCATGGATAAAAACTAATCAAGGGAAATACTATCTAACCAAACTCTACCGCCGGATGAATTTTTCGGAAATGACTTATGATCTTTACCCCCGCCAAGCTTCTAATGACCAAGTGGCGCCACATACGCCAGATGGAATAGAACATTCGCAACGGAGATTCTATTGGCTGCTTTTAATTTCTGGATTGTTGACATTAATATTTTCAGGGTGGATATTTTATGAATTTAGAAAAGATAAGTAATAAGTAACTAATGCTTATGAGTAATTTAACTCAAGTGGAGTTATCTAAAAGTAATCGGAAACATTGGTCGATTTCTATTTTCGCTATTTTGATGGGGGTAATTTTAGCAATTGTTTTAATTCTTTTGGGAGAAAGAATTATTTTTGATCTTAATCGGGTGGCTAACCCATTAGTTCGAACATTCCCAAGTGAAGTCGGTTACCATTATCACTACGGATACAAAACAGAGCGATCCGGTCTCTCGCCAGCGCCAGTTTATTACCCGTTAAACCAGGAAAGTAAATACCTGCTTTACAAAACTTTTGTTCATGCCGCTTTTATTATTCCACTCTTCCTGCTAATTTTTATTCTTTACTACTTTTTTAAAATTAAAAAGAAAAAAGAGTATTGGAAAATTGCTTTAGGTTCTTATGTTGCTTTCGGCGGTTGGATGATGTTGCATCTACTAATAGATTTATCTCATTATATTGTCAAAGAGTATCGGGATTGGGCTGTGTACATAATTTTGGGAATACTAGTGATTATTTTTACTCCACTGGCTGTCTTTCTTCAAAAGAAATTTACTTCGAATAATTAGAGATGGCATTAAATTATTTATCTATGTCTGAAAAATTATTTAACCCTCACCCATCTGAAAACTGGGGAAAAACAACCAAAAACAATCACCAAAGAAGCAAGGATAGTTTAGATAGTTTAGATAGTTTAGGAATTTTATTAAGCCAATATCTGCAAAAAACTCATCAGGAAGCTGAACAGGGAAACATTATAGATTTAGCCCGAAAATTGGAGGGAAAAATTGGAAGTTTACGCGAAAAGTTAATCCAAGAGGGAAATTCGGATGAGAAAATAATCAAAAAAATTAAAGAATATCCGCGAGTAAGAAGAATTAAGAAACAAATTATTTACCGAGAGATTCCATTAGTAATTAAAATTGCCAAAGGATACAAATCAAAAAACAAAAATGTGGATATGGAAGATTTAATCCAGGCAGGAATTGTGGGACTAGTTGAAAGTATCAACAATTGGATTAAAAAAAGCGCCAAAGGAGAAAAAACAAACCTGGCGGGCAATTATTTGGAGGGAAAGATTAGATCAGAAATTAGAGACAAATTATCCTCTTACAAATTAGGAAGGCTTCAGATTTCTAAAAAACTTATGCTTTCTAAAATTCCTGAATATAATCAGGCTAAAGGAAAATTATCTGAGAAGTTGGGTCGGGAACCAACTCTCGAGGAAATAGCTCAAGAATTGGGCTGGAATGAAAGAAAAATTAAAAGAATTATTAGCGCCATTTTGACCCAGAGAGGTTATATCTCCTTAGATGCGCCGATAGAACCCTCCGGGATAAGTGCGAAAAATATCATCCCAGATCCAAACGCCATTTCTGTAGAAGAAACAGTTATATTAGCTGATTTAAAAGAAAAATTATTAAAGATGATGAAAGAAGATCTTTTTACTGAAAAACAAAAGGAAGTTTTGGAAGGAATTTTGGCTGGGAAAAGAACTACTGAAATTGCAGAAGAGATGGGAGTTTCCTCCCAGGTTATTAGTACTCACAAAAGAAATATTATTGCCAGTATAATAAAAAACTCCATATCCAAAAAGATTAAATAGAAAATGATGATAGATAGCAGCGATTGAGGTATTATTCTCTTTGGAATACTAATTTATTGATAATTTAATGAAAAAAGAATGTCATCTCTATCAAAAATTGGACAGCGGAAAAATTAGGTGCTTTAATTGCGCTCATCATTGTTTAATTCCTTCGGGGCAGAAAGGAATTTGTGGAATTAGAAAAAATATTAATGGAAAACTGTATTTATTGGTTTTTGGGCGAGCGATAGCTGAAAATATTGACCCGATTGAAAAGAAGCCATTTTTCCATTTTCTACCGGGAAGTTTAACGCTATCATTGGCAACCGTTGGCTGTAATTTTCACTGTGACAACTGCCAGAATTGGCAGATCTCGCAATTTCCTCACTTAGAAAGAAATGATCAAAAAATAGAAAGCAGCGGTTTTAACTTGCCACCAGAGAAAGTTATTCAAGACGCATTAGAAAATAACTGTCCATCAATTGCTTACACTTATACCGAGCCAACTGTTTTTTCTGAATATGCTTTAGCAATAATGAAATTAGCTCGAAAAGCCGGACTAAAAAACATTTGGGTCTCAAATGGTTTTCAATCCAAAGAATTGGTTAATTTAATCGCGCCTTATCTGGATGCAATTAATATTGACTTAAAATCATTTTCGGATAAAATATATCAGAAGCATTTTGGTGGACGCTTAAAACCAGTCCTGGAAAATCTTAAAATGTTTAGAAATTTAGGAGTTTGGGTAGAAGTTACTACTTTAGTCATTCCAACAATTACTGATTCAGAAGAAATGTTTCAAAGAATTGCCAAGTTCATAGCCAATGATTTAGGCGCGGAAACACCTTGGCATATCTCTCGTTTTTCAGGATTTCTTTCTTGGAAATTGTCAAACTTGCCAGAAACACCAATTAAAAAATTAGAAGAAGCAGCCCGAATTGGTCAGAAAGAAGGATTAAAACATATTTATATTGGCAATGTGTAACAATCCAAATTATATCAGCCACCAATAATTAACTGCTGATTATCAGGCTAAAGATAAAACCGAGAATTATCTTGGCTCGATAAACTTCATTCAAAAATAGGAAATTTGATAAACAATAAAATTTACTACTTACTAAAATATGTTTCTTGGCGGAATTCAAAAATTCAGTTTAATTGATTATCCTGGAAAAATAGTTGCGACAATCTTCACCGTTGGCTGTAATTTTCGTTGTCCGTTTTGCCATAATCCAGAATTAGTTTTGCCGGAACAAGTTGAAAACCAGCCCTTGTTCTCCGAAGAAAAATTTTTCAGTTTCTTAGCGAAAAATAAAAAACTTTTAGATGGCATCTGTATTACTGGAGGAGAACCAACTGTTCAAAATGACTTAATTGATTTTATTCGGCGGATTAAAAAGGAAGGATATTTAGTCAAATTAGACAGCAACGGTTCAAAGCCAGAAATTTTGAAAGAACTTTTAGAAAATAATTTAGTTGACTATTTGGCAATGGACATAAAAACATCGCCCCAAAAGTATTCTTTAGCCGCAGGCCGAGAAATTAAAATGGATAAAATCAAGGAAAGCGCTGATTTAGTCCGCCAGTTTCCAAACTATGAGTTTCGAACAACAATTGTCCCAAAAATAGTTACTGAAGATGACATTTTAAATATTTGCCAGTGGCTATCAGGATCCAAACTTTATGTTTTACAGCAATACCATTCAGATAAGACAATTGATCCAACCTATGAAAATTTATCACCCTATCCAGATGATGTTTTAATAAAAATGAAGGAAATTGCCCAGCCATTTTTTGATAAAATAGAAATACGGGGAATAATTTCATGATTAATCCCAAGATTGTTAAAATTTTCGATCAAATTGGTGATTATTATCTAATGGAAGATACTCCGTTCAAGCCAGCGGCTTACCATCGAGCAGCGCGGATAATCGAGTCGTCAAATGTTGATTTAGAAGAAGTATACCAAAAAGGAGGGATTAAAGCAGTGGCTGCCCTGCCGGGTATTGGACAGTCAATGGCTAAAAAAGTAGAGGAATTCATTAAAACCGGACAAATCCAGGAGTTAAATGATTTTCGCCAAAAGTGTCCAGTAGATCTAATCGGCTTGACTTCAATTGAAGGCGTAGGTCCAAAAATAGTCAAAATTCTTTACCAAAAGTTAGGAGTAAGAACAATTGACGATTTAGAAAAAGCTGCTTTATCTGGAATGGTTCGCCATTTGCCGCGATTCGGAGAAAAAACTGAGCAAAATATTCTGAAGGGAATAAAATTTTTACGAGAGCATCAAGGAAGATTTATTTTGGGCTTCGTTTTACCTTTTATTCGTCAGATTGCTCAACGGTTGCGAAAATTACCAGCAGTTGAAAGATTGGAAATTGCCGGTTCAACTCGGCGATATAAAGAGACAATTGGAGATATCGACTTGTTAATTATTTCCAGCCAGCCAGAATTAGTAATGGACTATTTTTGTTCGATGCCAGAAGTAGAAAAGATTTATGGGAAAGGAAAAACCAAATCATCAGTTCATCTTGATTTAGGAATTGATATTGATTTAAGAGTAATCGAGAGAAAGAGTTTTGGGGCTGCTTGGCAATATTTTACTGGAAGTAAAGAACATAATATCAAATTGAGAAGATTAGCCATTGAAAGAGGATTGAAAATTAATGAATATGGAGTTTTCCAGCGAAAAAATAATAATCAGGGAGAGAAATGGTTAGGCGGTCGAGAGGAAAAAGATATTTATCAAAGCGTTGGCTTGCCCTGGATCCCACCTGAAATAAGAACCAACCAAGGAGAAATTGAAGCAGCCCTTAAAAATCAGTTGCCAAGAATTGTCGAGTATGATAAAATTTTGGGAGATTTGCATAGTCATACTAATTGGTCAGATGGGTCTGGGACAATTGAGGAAATGGCTCGAGCAGCAATTAAATTGGGCCGAAGATATTTGGCAATTACCGATCATAGCGCGGGACTAAAAATCGCTCATGGTTTAGATAAAAAGAAAATTTTAAGGCAAATCAAAGAAATAGATCAAGTTAATGAAAAAATAAAAAGTGAAGGAATAAATTTTCGTTTATTAAAAGGGGTTGAATTAAATATATTAGAGAATGGACAAGTTGATTTACCTGATGATATTCTGGCAAAATTGGATGTAGCCGCCGCGGCAGTTCATCATAAATTTAGAATGTCCAAAAGCGAAATGACCGAAAGAATTTGCCGAGCGATGGAAAACCCTCATATTGATATTATTGCTCATCCGACAGGACGCTTAATTCAGAGCCGAGAAGGATATCAGTTAGATTTTGAAAAAATATTCAATAAAGCATTGGAAACAAAAACGGTTTTAGAAATAAATGCCTGTCCTAATCGGCTTGATTTAAATGACGAGCATATCCGCCAAGCAATTAAGTTAGGGGTTAAGTTGTCAATAGGGACAGATTCGCATAATTTAAATCAATTATGGCATTTAGAGTTAGGCATCGCCCAAGCTCGCCGTGGCTGGGCAGAAGAAAAAAATATTATTAATACTTGGTCAGCGGAAAAAATTATTGAATATTTCAAAAAATAAGTTATGTCAAAAAAAGATAAATTTACCTTAATCGATGGAATAATTGCTTTAGCTATCGGCGAAATGTCAGCTTGGCTGTTAGTGCCAATTTTTGAAAATTTATCTATTAGAATTAGTATCTGGTGGGGAGCGGTTATTTTACCGATCATTTCTTTGGTGGGTCTCTTCGTCTGTTATCTCTTGAGCTACCTTTGGAGAGTATTTTATCAATTTGGCAAATTTGGATTAGTTGGTGTCTTAAATACCTTAGTTGACTGGGGAGTTTTAAACTTTCTAATGTGGTCAACAGAAATAATGGCTGGAGTAGGATATGGCTTCTTTAAAAGCATATCTTTTATTTTAGCAACAACTAATAGTTATTTTTGGAATAAATTTTGGGTCTTTCAAAAAAATGAAACCAAATTAACCGAGTGGGAAGCAAGCAAGTTTTTAGCAGTAAGCGTGGTGGGATTTTTAATTAACGTTGGAGTAGCCAGTTTAGTAGTTAATTTTGTTCATCCTTCTATTACTTGGAAATTATTGGGACAAGTAAATATAGCTGCTTTTTGGGGGAATATTGGAGCGCTAATCGGGACAATAACAGCAGCGCTTTGGAATTTTATTGGTTATAAAGTAATTGTATTTAAAAAATAAATTTATGCCTTCCTTTTCTTGGCAAGATTATGAATATCCGTACTACCCTAAGAGCGCTTATTGGATGGCTATATTTGCCTTGATAGTGATTATACTTTTAGCTACCTCTATTTTTTGGTTGAAAAATTATTTCTTTTCATTGCTAATATTGGGCGCCGCAGCGCTAATCTATACTTTTGCCAACAAAAAACCAAAAAAGATAACTTTTCGAATTAACGAAAATGGCATTGAGGCCGGTCACTCATTTTTTCCATATAAAAACATTAAATCATTTTGGATTTTTTATCATCCGCCGGAAATAAAGGAAATTTCCATCAAAACAAAAGCTTTAATAAATCCAGAAATAAAAATTCCTTTAGGCGACCAAGATCTGGTTCAAATTCGGCATTTTTTGTTAAAATATCTTCCAGAAGAAGAACACGAAGAATCGTTGCTGGAAATTCTCCTGAGAATAATTAAATACTAATCGGATTATTAGATGTCTAAAAATCAGAATCTAATAATCAGAATAATTTTGAGCCGTATTTCAATTTTTTAGGATTATGATGTTTATCTATTTTTTATTTTTTATTTTAGGAACTACAGTTGGTAGTTTTCTTAATGTCGTTATTGATCGATGTCCAGCAAACAAAAAATTAACCGGGCGCTCACATTGTGATTATTGCGGCTATCAATTGAAATGGTTTGACTTGATTCCAATCCTTTCTTTTTTATTTCTGCGAGGAAAATGCCGAAAATGTCAGCGGCGACTGTCTTGGCAATATCCATTAGTCGAATTATTGACCGGATTGGTTTTTGTTTTGTTATTCAAAAACTTCCTAGCGGCTAACTCCGTTTCTTGGTCTTATATGTTCTCCTTTATTTATTATTTATTAGTATCCTGCTTATTGATAGTCATTGGAATTATCGACTGGAAAACATTTTTAATTTTCGATTGGATGGTTTATGGAGGAATTATCTTAACTTTAATTTGGCAAGCTTTTAATGGTAATTTTTGGAACCATTTTTATTCAGCCCTATTAGCCAGCGCTTTTTTTTGGGCTTTGGTAATTTTTTCTCGGGAAAAGTGGATGGGGATTGGAGATGCCAAATTAGTTTTTTGGTTAGGATGGCTTTTAGGATTTCCCCAGATTTTGCTGTCGCTTTTTTTAGCTTTCTTTAGCGGAGCAATAATTGGAATAGGCTTAATTATTTTTAAGGGGAAAAATCTTAAAACCCAGGTTCCCTTCGGACCATTTTTATGCTTTTCCACTTTAATAGTATTGCTCTGGCAACCAACAGTTCTTCAAATGATGTATTTTATTTATTAAAAAAGAAGAAGATATGAGCAATTTTTGGGAAAAATTGGAAAAAATTATCTTTTATTTTTTCCTTTTTATTATCCCATTTCAAACAAGAAAATTTATTTGGGCTAAGCAGTGGCCGATTAACGAATGGACTTCAATTTGGTTATGGGGAACAGATATTCTGATTGGAGGACTTTTACTGCTTTGGTTTTTAGATTTGAGACAGCAAAAAAGACGAGCTGAATTTTGGAGAAAAAACAAATTATGGATTATCATTAGCGGAATCTTTGGATTGATAGCCATTCCTCCGCTATTCCACAATTTTAGCTATTTAGCATTTTTCCATTGGCTAAAACTAGCTGAAATAATTCTTTTTTTACTTTATCTAAAAGATCTTTCTTCAAAAAAAGTTCTCTCAAAATTATGGATAATTTCGATCCTTTTAATTAGCGGATTATTCCAATCAATCATAGCTATTAGCCAATTTTTTAACCAGTCAAATTTGGGACTAAGAATTCTCGGCGAGGGAATCTTGGGACCAAATTTAGCCGGGGTAGCCAAAATTAATTTGAATGGATTAAAACTAATTCGGGCTTACGGCACTTTTCCTCATCCAAATATTTTGGCTTTTTTTCTTTTGGTAATTATTTTAATTTGGCTTAGTTATTTATTAAAGAATCCTCATTGGCTGAAGAAATATCGTTTAATCTTTTCTTTTTCGGCTCTGGCTTTACTCTGGCTGGCTTTATTTTTATCTTTTTCCCGAGCAACTATTACTTTAGCTGTGGTTTTAACTCTAATTTTTTTGCTTTGGCAAAAAAAATTTTCTCTTCTTCTTTGGCAAACCCTCCTTTGGGTTTGTTTAATTCTCTCACTTTGGCCAGAAATTTCTATTCACTTTCTGCATTTTAGCAGTTACCATCAATCAATTAGTTTGCGGCTCTATTATCAAAATATCGCCAAAGCAATTTTCTGGTTTCATCCTTGGATAGGAGTTGGTTGGGGGAATTTTGTCAATTATTTTATTAGCCATTATCCATCTCAGGAAAATTGGGTTTATCAACCAGTCCATAGCATCTACTGGCTAATTTTATCTGAAATGGGAATATTCGGCTTTTCCATTTTTATCTGGATTTTAGGAAGAGTTTTTAGGGGATTATTAAAAATCAAGAAAAAAAGTTTAATCCAATTTCAGTTAGGATTGCTTTTATTTTTAGCCTTTCTAATTATTGGATTAGAAGACCACTCGTTCTTAACAACCCAGCAAGGATGGCTAATAATAGGAATAATGATAATCGGGGTTGCTAATTAGCAATGTTAATAATCAAAATTTTTCTGCTTTTTCACTTATTATTTTCCATATTTACCCTCACATAGTTTGACATTGCTGGCGGGGTTTGATAGGATGGGAGGAAGAAATAAATAACACCGAGTATTTATGATTGAGTTTTCATCTATTCCGACAGAAGTTTTGGAAATTCTAGCCCAGTTAGAAAATAATGGCTGGGAAAGTTTTTTAGTTGGTGGTTGTGTTAGGGATTTGCTTTTACAGCAGGAACCAAAAGATTGGGATATTACGACTAAAGCTCAACCCGATGAAATCCAAAAAATTTTTCCGGATAGTTTTTATGATAACCGATTTGGAACAGTTGGAGTAAAAACAGAAAAATTGAGAATTATCGAGATAACTACTTTTCGAGCCGAGGGGGAATATACCGATGCGCGGCATCCAGACAAAATTAAATGGGCTAAAACATTAAATGAAGACCTTTCTCGAAGAGATTTTACAGTTAACGCAATCGCAATAGAAGTAAAATCAGAAATTCAGAATTCAAAATTTAAGACAAATCCAAAATTGATTTTAATTGATCCATTTGAAGGGCAGAAGGATTTGGAAAATAAAATCCTCCGAACAGTTGGCGATCCAAATAAAAGATTTGCGGAAGATGCTTTAAGAATGATGCGCGCGGCGCGATTAGCAATAGAATTAGGCTTTCGAATTGAAGCAAAAACATTTGAAGCAATCAAGAAAAACTCTCCACTAATTAAAAATATCGCCCAAGAAAGAATTCGAGATGAATTAGTAAAAATTTTGACAACTCCCCGGGCGGCTGAAGGAATTGATTTGCTTAGGGAAGCAAACCTACTAAGATTTATTATTCCGGAATTACTAGATGGATACGGAGTTGCACAAAATCTTCATCACATCTACGATGTTTATACTCACAATTTAAAATCCCTTGAGACAGCCGCGAAGAAAAATTATAATTTAATTGTTCGGCTGGCAGCTCTTTTGCATGATATTGGCAAACCAAAAGCAAAAAGAGGAGAGGGAGAAACATCTACTTTTTATAACCATCAGATTATTGGAGCAAGAATGGCCAGAAAAATTTTAGAACGGTTAAAATTTAGCCGGGAAGTGATTAGAAGAGTAATACTTTTAATCAGGAATCATATGTTTGTTTATGATGTCGATCGGGTTAAAGCATCCGGAGTGCGAAGAGTAATTAGAAAAGTCGGCTTGGAAAATATTCAGGATTTGATTAATTTGAGGGTGGCTGATCGATTGGGTTCAGGGTGTCCAAAAGCAATTCCATATAAATTGCGGCATTTTCAATATATGGTTGAAAAAGTTTCTCGCGATCCAATTTCGGCTAAAATGCTTAAGATTAACGGGGAAGATATTATGCGGGAGTTAAAAATTCCGTCGGGACCAAAAATCGGCGCGATTCTTGATTTGCTGTTGGCGGAAGTTATTGACAATCCGAAGAAAAATAATTCAGAATATCTTATTCAAAGAGCCAAAGAATTGTTGTTAGAAAATAATTTATTGGATCAGCGGGGAAAAGCCCAACAAAAAATAAATCAAGTTGAAGAAGGAGAGGAAAGGGAAATAAAAAAGAAATATTGGGTAAAATAGATTTTTGTTTCGGGGTGTAGTCTAATGGTAGGACGCGGGCTTCGGGTGCCTGTAATCCGGGTTCAATTCCCGGCACCCCGACCAGATGATTTTCTGCGCTAACTGCGGGATTGGAGAAAAAATACAAGAGAACTTGAAAAGATTCTTATAAAAAATAAAAAAGAAAAAATTTATGCTTTTATAGATGGAAATAATCTTTATTTAGCCATTAAAAGTTATGGCTGGAAATTAGATTTTGCCAGATTTTATATTTATCTTAAAGACAAGTATAAAGTAGAAAAACCTTTTATTTTTATTGGATATCTACCAGGGAATGAATTTAGTTTTACATACAATGATTGAATATCCAAGCTATGATAAGGCAATAATAGTCAGCGGAGATGGAGATTTTTATTGTTTAATTGAATATTTAGAGAAACAAGGAAAATTAGGAAGATTATTAATTCCAAATAGAAAAAATTATTCTCGTTTACTTTGGAAATTTAGAAAATATATGGATTTTGTTAATTATTTAGAGAAAAAAGTAGGGAAGAGACAAAACAGAAAAAATTTCACAACACAGACAAAAAGTTGATAAAAAGCAGGTAAAGGAGTAGAATAAATTTAA
>OBDI01000036.1_pt1 | contig 14008 bp, 11 predicted proteins | sample 1518691 | NCBI WGS metagenome assembly OBDI01 (sample SAMEA3143271, study PRJEB22397) | metagenome | biome: marine; feature: hydrothermal vent; material: diffuse fluid | place: Pacific Ocean | collected 2013-09-14 | depth 1530 m | reverse complement strand
AATCCTGATTACGAGGAAGGGTCGCTATCACCGAAGAAGCGCAAGTATCTTGTCGAGTGGACGCACAACAAAGAAATATTTAAATCTGACTCAGCTTACGAGATGCCGTTCATGGCTTTTCGCTTTGACCAGATTGACCAGGACGAGATTTACGGAGAAGGCCCTGCCCTTGTCTGCCTGTCAGATATTAGAACCATCAACCGTGCCAAACGTCTTGAGATGCGCGGCTATGAGAAGGCAATCGACCCTCCCTTGATTGGTACAGCCAACGGAATTATTGGCGACTTGCACATCAATGCTGGCGGTTATACGCAAGTCCGTAATCCCCGCGACATTGGAGAGTTGCCCGGTCGTATGGATATCAACTCTGTTATGGTTAAGGGTGAAGAGTTGCGAGACTCAATCCGCGCGACCTACAAGATTGATGAGTTACTTGTCCCTGAACGTAAAGGTCAGAATCCTGCTACTGCCACAGAGATTCAAGTTCGCTATGAGCAGAGTCAGAAACTGTTAGGCGCTACAGTCGGGCGCATACAGGACGAATTGTTGAAGCCTATGATTGAGCGGGTGTTCGGCATTATGTCGCGCAACGGTCGGTTGATGGCGCCTCCTGAAGAGATAGCAGGCGGTGACGTAGAGATTATGTTCGTTGGCCCATTAGCCAAGAGTCAGACCGCCGGTGACGCTGTGTCTATCGAAAGAGCATTGCAGACCAGTACTGCCATTGCCCAGATTCGTGGTGGTGTCAGTAAGGTCATTGACTTCGATAAAGCTGAACGGCTTTTGTATGACCGCTACTCTGTGCCAGCCTCTGTGCTTCGCTCTGAAGATGAGGTCAATGCGCTTAATCAACAAGAGCGGCAAGCCCAACAGGAGCAGCAGCAACAGCAACAGCAGATGGGGCAGGCTCAGGTGCAGGAACAACAAGCGAACGCAGACTCTGCCCAGGTCGAACTATTATCGAACGTGAGGGGAATGTGACCGAACCAGAATTAGTCAAGACGGTATTCAGTAACGCATCGGGGGAGAAGTTGTTGGCATTATGGAAAACATATTACGCCGACCGGGTTTCCTATGACCCTATGAATACTCCTGAACAAACAGCATACAGGGAAGGTGAACGCGCCTTCTTCCTTTCTATAATCTTCCAGATGGAGACAGAAAATGAGTGACGAAGCAGAGATTGAAGCAGGTTCATGGCAGCAAGAAGCAGGGCTTGATGGTGATGCCAACTTTGAGAAGTTCGAGTCGGTATCGGATTTAGCCAAGTCGTATTCCGAAGCACAGGGGATGATTAGTCGTTCTGTTCGCTTCCCGACTGAAGATGCCTCTCCTGAGCGTGTAAGCGAATTCCGTGAACGTATCCTTGCAGCAGATGACAGCTTCATGCTTCGCCCTGAAGGCTACGCCTCTGCCCCTGAGACAGCAGACTCCTACAAGTTTGATGCGGTTGATGGTGCTAACATCGACCCTGAGACCGAGGGCGCTTTCAAAGCAGTTGCTCACGGTCTTGGCCTGAACGAGAAGCAGGCGTCAGGTGTTCACGATTGGTTATCAAGCAACATCGCCGAAGCCAATACAGACACCACCAAGATTAACGATGCGGGTATGGCTGAATTGAAAGGTCAATGGGGGAATGCTACTGACGAGAAGTTGGCTGAGGCCAAGAACACAGTAGCTATCCTTGCCGATAAGATTCCTGACCTGCCGAATATGCTCGACAACCTTGCCGGTATCGGTCACGACGCGACAGGCATCAAGCTGATGAGCATGGTTGCTGAGATGCTGGGTGAAGCAGGCGCTGTACCATCCACTCATCGCAGTCAGTTGAGCCCTGAGGACGCATCAAACCAACTCGTAGAACTCCGTGAGAAGTACGCAGGTATCGAAGAAGGGCATCCTTCATGGGAGACTTACCGTGGCAAGGAGCTGGCTTTACGCAAGGCCGGCGGTCGGATGATGAACTACAATCAGTACGAGTAATTTGATTAATTTTTAAGCAAGTAGTATAGTCGGGCGGTTGGATAACATTCGCCCGACACCAAAACATCGACCCGGATGTGAAACGGTAAGGCTTGGCCCGTAAGGATAACCTCCCTGAAAAAGACGATTTTATTATTAATTTTTTAGTGAGGTAATTATTATGCCACTTTCAGGCGCATGGCCCGGCACACCGGGAGACGCAGGTGATGGTTTTGAAAACAACTGGTGGGTTGAAGCCTTTAAGGACGAGATGTTTCATCTCGCACAACAAAAGGGTTCCAAACTCCGAGAGAAAGTTCGCAATCGCATTGTTACAGGTGACGCAACGTATTTTGAACGTCTTGCTCCCTCTGACGCAGTTCGCAAAACCACTCGTCACACCCCGACACCCATTCTCGATCTGACTCATTCACGCCGTAAGGTTGTGATGCAGGATTGGCTGTGGAGCGACATGGTTGACGCTGAAGACAAACGTCGAATGCTGGTCGATCCGGTAGGGGCTTACACCACTAACGCTGGTAATTCTATGGGTCGCAAGTGGGATGACCTGATTATCGGTAACGATGGTGCAGGTGTTGTTGATGGCGGTATGCTTGGTGATGCTATGGATGGGACAGGTGCTACTGTACCTTTCGATGCCGCTAACCAGGAAATCCCCGCAGGCGCTGGTGGTCTGACGATTGCAAAGCTGACTGAAGCGAAATACATCATGGACAACAACGATGTTGACGCGATGGGTCGCTGTATTGTCATCGGTCCCGCGCAGTTGCGAGATTTGCTGGATACTACTGAAATCACCTCTGTTGACTACAACAGCGTGAAAGCATTGGTTAAAGGTGAAATCAATACCTTCCTCGGCTTTGACTTCGTGACGTCAACTCGACTTCCGCTGATTACTGGCGAACGTGCTTGTGTCGCATTTCAGAAAGACGCTGTTGGCCTGGCAGTCAATCGTGATACTGAGATTCGCCGTGATGAACGTTCCGATATCAGCTACGCGTTGCAAGTATTCGCTCGCTTTACCGCGAACGCTACTCGTATTGATGATGCTGGCGTAGTTCGCATTCTCAACGTAGAAGCATAGGACTCACGTCCCGCTGAAGTTAAGGGGCGATGCCAGCTAATGGTATCGCCCTTTTTTAATATTAGGAGTATGCAAAATGACGTATCGAACAGTATCTAATCAAACGACAACAGAGCGAATCCGGCAGGTTAATTCGCAGACTTTAGAGAGTCAGAAAGACCGTGTGGCACGTGTGGAGAACAGTCCTCGCACCACAGGTTTCGACAAAGACGCTCGGATCACATACAAGGCACATGAGTATCGAAGAGGCTTAGAGCAGGACGTAGACGGGGCGGTATTCATCAAGACCATCCCAGACATGACATTCATATCGGGGGTTGAGATTACGCCTTACGATTTCTCAGAGCACTTCGCAGGACCTGTTGTTGATTACACAATCACAACTACGCCTTCAGGTTTGGCATTTGACCCCTTCACAGGGATTCTAACCGGAACACCGACCAACGTTGGTTCGTCCAATCCTATCGTTTCAGCAGGTAGTGCAGGTCAGTCGGCTGAGTCTAATGTGTTCAACATCAAAGTAATATGAGCGACGCGCTATCCATTGTAAACGAGGCATTGCTACTGGTAGGTGCGGACCCGATTGAGACTTTCGGGGATGACACTACTGAGCAGAAGATTGCGACACGGTTTTACGAACGCAATAAGAAGTCAGTATTGCGCTCGTATGAATGGAATTGCGCCAAACGCAGGGCAGATTTAACGCCTTATGTCGATTCACTAGGCGAGCCTATCCCTCCGGTCAACGGCTACTCGCATCAGTTCAACCTGCCGAAAGGATGTATCAGAGTGCTTGACGTGTTCGTTGGGGATTTTAGGCCTGAGGCTGATTACAACGGGGAACGAGCCTATTCGATTGAGGGCAAGAAGTTGCTCATCAATGAGGCTTCGGTGTCGATATCTTATACGATGAACATCCCTGAGGCTGAATTGGATGCGCATGTTGAAGAGGTGATTATCTTATCGCTTGCAGCTGATATGTGTTATCCGCTTAAAGAATCCAACAGCACCACTCAACGACTCAAGAATGAGTTCAACGAAGTGATGTTCGAAGCCAGAACAACTGACAGCTTGGAGAATCCAGCTACCATATTACGTGTAGATGGCCTTTCTAGGGTAAGGTACTAGATGCCTAGAGTATCTTCGATCATCGCAGCCCTGAAAGGCGGGGAAGTCACCCCTGCTGTTAAGGGTAATGTTGATACAGATCAATATCCCCACTTCTGCAATCTGCTAGAAAACTGCTATGTAGAGAAGCATGGAGGCGTCATCGGTCGAGGCGGTAGCCACTTTGTTGCAGAAACAAAAGGGGAGAAGGTCAGGTTAGTCCCATTCGTCTTTTCTCGTGAGCAGTCTTATGTGATGGAGTTTGGTGACCATTACGCGAGACTGTTCAGGGATAATGGGTTCATTACAAACCCCGAAAGAGAACAATCGTTCCCACACGACCCTGCTGACCATCTGTACTACCGATATGCGCATACATATCAGTATGGGTATGACTCAACAAGGCAAACAGGTGACGGGGTTACGCACACTTTTCCATACACCTTTGACGAGACAATCTACAGCGATTTTGAATTGTGGGTTGACGATATAGAGTGGGGCGGAGAGTTTACGGTAGACGCCGTATCCAAGACATTTTCGATATTTGACCTTATATTTCAACCAGAAGTTCCTCAAGTTGGCGCAAAAATACGTCTAGTGGGATTCATTCCTGACACGTCTGTAATCAAAGTTGAGTTTGACGGAGTGCCTGTCACAGAAGGGACTGAGTACAATTTCAGTCGTGTAGATGGGAGATTGTTTGCTGGCATAGTATCGGCGGATTTAGTCTTTGTTAAGTTGTATATCCCATCAGCTCTTAATAGCGTAATAGAACGACCGGGGTTGAACACCATCATCAACGGGGAGTTCGTGCTTGAGATATGGACTCCTTATAATGAGGAAGATTTAGACGGGCTTTATTGGGCGCAAGCAAACGACCAGATGATATTCACGCACAATAAGTATCCGCCTTATGTTCTGACAAGATATGGAGACTTATCATTTGAATGGCACTCTCCTGTTTTGGATGGAACCCCGTGGGAGAGTGAAGCTACCAAGTGGATTGCTGACGGAACAGAAACAGAATTCAAAACAATCTGGAAATTTGCATCATCAGGGGATGTTAGTGTTTATGTAAATGGGGATAGAGTTATTAGTGGGGTTCTGGTTGATGTTACTAAGCAGGCTGCTGTTTTTAACGATGCTCCGGTAAAAGGGTCTTCTGTATTATTACGCCACAAAGCAGACGTTATTGAGACCCCTGAGACGTTATACCCAAGATGCGTGGTCTGGTTTCAGGAGCGATTATGGTTCGCTGGAAGCCTGACGCATCCTCAGACTTTATGGGGGAGCCGAACTGCCGACTTCTTTGACTTCTACGTCCCGCAGACCGATCACGGTCAGCAGATTACACCTGATTCTCCTGTCGAGTACACGATAGCGGCCTACACGCATGAGGCAATTGAGTGGCTTAGTTCTGAGGCGGTGCTGGTTGTGGGTACATCTTCTACCGAACACAGACTAGCGCCTGACCAGTTTGTTGCAACAGACAGGCTTCCACAAGTCAGCAAGATGACTGACTATGGCGGCGCACATCAGATGCCGATGTATATGGGCGATCAGACTTGCTTCATCCAGCGCACTACCAAACAGCTTAGAACCTTCAAGCAGACCGCTCAGACTGTTGTAGAGCAGTATGAGTCGATTGATGTGACATGGATGGCAAGTCACATGACTGAAGACTTCTTGATAAAAGAGCCTTACTACTCACTGATACCGTTCTCAATCGGTTCGATGATACGCACAGACGGTCAGATAATGACAGTGATGTATGACCCTTCTAATAAGGAGGAGTCTATACGTGCTGGAGGCTGGTCAAGGCAGATTACTGATGGGGAGTTTAAATCTCTCTGCTCAATTCCGACTGCTTTTGAGAACCAGATATGGACTGCTGTTCAAAGAAACGGACAATTGAACATTGAGTATTTCGACCCCGACCTTCATGTCGATGGCGGGTTGACTGCTGACTTGACTAGCCCAATCTTAACGCTAGGCAATCTCGATCACCTTGAAGGTAAGACTGTATCGGTTGTTGCTGATGGAAAGGTACACAAGCAACTTGTTGTGGTCAATGGTCAAGTGACACTGGACGAGCCGGCCTCTATCCTTCAGATTGGCTTACCGTTCACCAAGAAGATACAGACTGCCCCATATGTTGAGGGTAATAACCTCGGCACAGGTAAAGGCCGGCTGGGTAGATGGTCTGAGATATTCGTTGAATTGTACAAGTCTGCCAGGCCGGTAGTGAATGGGGTAAACCCGCGCAATATTGAAGTTGAGGAAATTCACAACGGTTCTGTTAGAGTGTTCGACACCGGATACGACCGGGATAAATTAATCACCATAGAGCAAGCGTTGCCACTAAGACTGCAAGTTGTCAGTTTATTTGGCACGTTCTCGGTACATAACGGATAGATTATGGCAGCGGCAATAGCATTAGCAATAGGTAGTTCGCTCGTATCTCTATTCGGAGGGTACAGCGCCAGCAAGTCTGCGAAGAGATATGGCAAACTCGCGAGAGAGGCTGCGTATACCAACGCCTCAGACTTGCGAGGTTTTGGTGAATTCAACGCCGCCAACATCGCGGCAGTAGGGGCAATCAACGCGGGGGCTATTATTGATGTCGGAGAGGCCAATGCCACCTACATCGAACGGTCTACTGAGCGTAACCTGTATCTATACGGATTACAGGCAGGAGAGGATGTAAGGCGTCATCTTACAGCTGAACGGCAGGTTGCAGGGGATATAAGGGCAAGAGCTTCCGGCTCAGGTATTCAAGTCAACACAGGCTCCCCGTTACAATTCCTTAATGCACAGGTTGATGAAGGCATCACTCAAAGGAAATACATGGTTCTCAAGCACACTGAGACAATTCAGAGCATGGGGGAAGAGGGGGCGGATAAAGCTTTCGTCACTCGCTATACGGCTGAGAAGAATGCGGAAGTCACAATGGCAAATGCAGAAGCCAATGCCTCAATGGCCTTAGCCAATGCAGAACTTGCCGCTTCGCAACAGGAGACTGCTGGTGAGTTGGCATACGAGTCAGGTCAGGCACAGGGTCAGGCAGCAATGATACAGGGTATAGGTAGTGCGGTTAGCGGTCTTGGTAGTGCGTACAGTATGGGGATATTTAACCCGACACCAAGCACTTTCCTGACAAGCACGGCAGGCTTCCAATCTACCTATGTGGGGTCTAACACCTTCTCGTCATCTTGGAACCAGAACATTAGATTATGAAACTACCATCGTTCCAACAACAGCAAGGCACATCAATGGGGTCAGCAATGACCTCCCCGGCGCAGATTGGTCAAATCAAGCAAAGGATTGCCGAGACAAGGCCCTTAGTTGCCACCAGAGATGTACAAGGTATCGCCAATCTTGGCAAGCAGAAGGCTCGTAATACGCTGGCAATGGTGAATCTTGTTACAAATGTTGCTGAGGCCGGGATAAGGATTAAGTCTGCTGACGAAACAATGTCTGCCAACGCGGCGGTGGGGGAGTACAACAACCGTATGGCTGTGTGGCAGACTAACGCCAAGGTCACAGCAAATGAACTTGATAAGACTACAGGCTTGCGTCGGTGGGAAACGCTTGAAGAGGACAGACAGCGCGAGTCAAAGGCATTAAAGGCTGAGCTTCGAGACAAGTACAAGTTCAGTATGCGGGATGCTGAAGCATCGTGGTCAATAAAAACCTCTGCGGCTGACACTCAGTATCAGACTGACGTAGCTGTGTTCAGCAACAAGAAGATGACTGAACGCGCAGGCGCGACCTATCAGGTGGCAATGGCAGGCGCTACCACATTACCCGAAGCTCAAGGTCTAACCGTTGACGCTGTGAACGCGGGGATAATTGATGAGGGTACAGGCATCATCAATATGGACAATTGGCAGGTTGCCAAGACGTTCGATACCTACAACAACAATATTCCAGCGTCAAATTTTGACCAACTTCAGAAATTGTCAATTGCCGCTGAAGCAGGGGAAAACGAGTTCGCTCGCATGACTCCTGCTCAACGCAATACGATTGAGGCAAACGCGCTACAGCAAACCAAGTCACTGCACATGAGCTTGATGGATGTTGCATTTCAGAATAACGGTATCTCAGGCGCTAGAGAGTATTTAAAGAAACTCACTGAGGGCGGTACAGATGTATCGTATGCGGGTAACGACCTCAAGCATCAATCTGTTGTCGCCGCTGTAGGGACGCAACTCAGCCATTTAGAGCGCGTCAACAAAGAGATAGATGCTGAGCAAGTCAGTTCGGTGTCACTTGCTCCCTTGTTCACTGAGCAGCCTGACATGAAAGCATTGGGTGATTTGTCTATGCAGAGAGGGTCTCCAGACTACAAAGATTCCATGGAAACTCTCAATGCTCAGTTGGTACAGGCATATAGTGATGACCCCGATAATTTTCTCGCTAACGTCTATCCGCTGGCAGCAAAATTAGCTTACGTTGGAGATATGCCAAAGGCGGTTACAAATGCCCTTGAGTTGGCTTTAAAGTCACAAGACCCTGCCAAGATGCAAGATGCTATTCGACTGATGACAGGCATTGAAGACCAGTTTAAAGGTGCTTTCAAAGCTGTACCAGAGCCTTTGAGGTTCAGGGCGAAGTTGCTTGAGTATCGTATGCGTAGCGACAATATTCAGCCAGATGATACGGGTGCCATATCAAAAATTAATCAGGATATTCTCAAGATTCAGAATATGGGGCCAGATGAGAAGTCTGAGCGTAATAGCCGGGCAACAGCCAACCTTGCCGCAATCAAGAAAGAGACTGGACTGGAAGAGTACATCACCGCGCAAGCAGTTAAGCGAGGGGACATTGCTGAAGGTGAAGATATAACTTTCATGGCAGATATTCTTGCGAGATATGAGTCGGACTACAAGCAAGGATTCATGTTCACAGAGAACGCTGATTTCGCAGGAGATTCAAGCTACGACAATTTCAGGAGAACTATCGGTATCGTTGATGTTGATGGTGACTTGACTACAGAATTGAATCCACCTGAAGTTGTTATTCCAAGAACTGAAGGATGGAGCCAGGCAGACCAGCGCAAGTATCTCAATGGTGAGCGTACAAAGTACATCGCCAAGTACAACATGGAGATGAACAAGGTTGATCCGAACTGGAGCAACATCTCAACAGATGATGTGAGGTGGCACTATAACGGTAAGAACGATGCGGGTAAGGATGTATGGGTCGTAACAGATTTAGGCAATGTCGCTTTACCTTATGGCGACGGGAATCTCCAAACTGACTTCGAGGCAAACCATCAGAAGTTGACGCCTGAGAAACAGAACCTGTCTAACACCGATAAAAGTAGGCAATACAGCGCCCGTCAACAGGAGATTGTTGCGAAGAATAGTGTCAAGTTTATCGACAACGGGATAATGAATTTCGATCCTGGTATGTCGCCAGGCGATGTCAATTCTACGATTGAGTTGTATGATGCCTCATGGCAGATGCTGAGTCCTGATGACAGGGATGCCGCCAACAACGCCTATCACGCAATGTTCAACAGCATCAAGGCGGCAAACGATAAGTATGAAGTGAACGATGACGCAATGATTCACTGGTATCTGTTCTCTAGCGGATATCTGCAAAAAGGTGATGGCGATAGCTGGAAGCGTCCGCCGGGGATGATTAATGGCTCTTGAGCAAGCATCAAGCCTGCCTGATGGCGTCTATCAGTCGGTAGAGTACAAGCCTGAGCCTAACTGGCTTGAGGTCAACACTGCGGCTTTCAGGCGCGAGTCGCCAGTTGCCAACTTTGTAAGGCAGCAATCAACGACTATGCCAGAACCCTCTGAAGAGGAGTTGGACGCATACGTTAAAGGGGAGTTCGACCCCGTGGCAATGCTTACAGGCACGAAGTTTGAGAATTCGCCATTACAGAAATATTACACAGGATTGAAGTCCCCCTCGCAAGTTGAGTATCAGATGGGATTGCATGACGCTGAGATAGCGACCACTGAGACTATGGGGGATGGTTTCTTCAAGCCTTTAGTAGGGACAGTACTAGGTGCGTTAGCCAGCCCGACTACAGCTATGGGAGCAGGTCTTGCCTATAAGCTACCCGCAACTATGGCAGGGAGGGCTTTCGCCGCAGCGGGCATCAATATGGGGCTGTCAGCAGTTGATGAGTTCTTGCTTCAGCAGACACAGGACACTCGCACAGCCGCTGAGTCTGCGATGGTTGTCGGCCTTGGTGGGGTGTTAGGTGGCATCATCGGGGCAGTAGGTCGCTCCCCTGTGCAAGAGATTGTCAGACAGACTGCCACCTACACCGACTCAGCTTCTAAGTCTGGGGGTGCAGCTAAAGTGCTGACCGATATTAGTCAGACTCAGCTTGACGAGATTAATGCGGACGTGAACTTATCGCCTGCTGAAAAGACAGTTAAGATACATGACGTGCAGGGCGAGAATTATCAGCTCGCAAATCAGAAAGCATTGAAGGTGGCCTCGTTCGGAGGCTTTCTATACAAGATGATGCCTGACATGTACATGTTCTCCAACAAGTCGAACGTGATGCGAAGGGTCGCTAACAAGTGGCTCAGCAATCCGTTGCTGACTGAAGGTAACAAGAAGTTTAAAGGTGACACTCCTTTAGATGTTCGCGCAGCCAGGATGGATGAGCTTATCGACTACGGCATTGATAGCGCCAACTCAAATGGCTTCGCTGCCCATAAGAAAGCTGGCGGTACGATGGATAAGGCTCAGTTTGATAGGGAGTTCCAGAATGCAATTGCTGATAACGGGCAACACGCGATACCGGAAGTGGCTAAGGCTGCTCAGGAGTTCGACCTGATATCCAAGCGTATCGGGCGTGAAGCAGTTAAAGAGAAGATTCTGCTAGGTGATGCTGAAGGTAATCCATTAGTGCCACTAGGAGACAAGAACTGGTTCCTTAGAACGTGGTCTAGCAACTACGCATTGCGCACAGATGAGCTGCCATACGCCACCACGTTGACTGACTTACATGTCGAGCAGTTGAAGATTCACGCCGATGCCGAAGCTCAGAAGATGGATAACCGCGCAGTATCAATTGAAGAGAACGAATATGGAAGCTATACGGTACGTGACGAGAATGGGAAGGATATAGGCTATTTTAATTTAGCAGATAACGGGAAAGAGATGTCGATACTCCCAGACATCAACAAAGGGTACGGTCAACTTACCTACCGTGAAGTCGCTCGGATGTTCCCAGATAAAAAACTGAAAAGCACTTCAGACCTCTCTCCTGATGCTGAGGCGATGTGGAATAGGCTTGTTGACAAAGGGATGGCTGAAAAACAGCAGATAGGTACTTTTGCCAATGGTGAATCGCACTACATATACAACCTTACCCATATCTCACCTTTAGCGAGAGATGTGAGTGGTATGAAAGCTAAACTCAAAGCTGACTCTAAAGGTAAGAGTAAGCTTGAGATTGAGAAGTTAAAGACCGCGTACAAAAAAGAGTTAGCCGAAGTCAGAAAAGAGGCCAAGAAAGCAAAAGAGACGCCTGCTCAAAAGAAATACGAAGCGGCGCTAACAGCCGAAGGTCGGACTAAAATCATCGACAACTACCGTGGGATGCACAGGCAAGTTCGTTCAGGTGATGGTATGGAGTCCGGTGGGTCATCTATGCGAGTTGGTTTTGACGGGCAAATTGCGCCTAGTCCGGGTCGTACAGTCGATATCCCTACTGCCAGAATCCCATCAGAGTTCCTTGAAGGGGATGCTGTAATGGGTGCCACTAGGGCATTGAAGCGATTATCAAGGCAAGTGCTTATCAAGCAGGATGAGCGGTTCGGGGACGATATGCTGGGTAATATTAAGGCCGACTTATATGAAGAGTACAACGCCAAACGGGCAGTGCTTGAGGCTAAAGGCAAATCAACAAAGAAGCTCGCAGCCGAACACGAAAAGAACACCACCTATCTCAACAACATGTTGCGTGAGTATTACAACATCAAGCCTCCCGCCGCTAACAATGCTTTGAAGGAATTGGCGCAGTATCTGAAACTAGGTTCTGTTATGACTAAATTAGGAGGCGTTATGATGTCAACGCTCCCTGAGGTTGCGGCAGGACTTAACTCAGTTGGTGTCAGAGGGTACATGCACCATGTCGCAGGGTGGGTATCGAACTCAAAAGATATGAGGGCAATGACCAGAGCCCAACGAGAAGATTACTCGTTAGGTTTGCAAGGCAGTATGTCGTTACGGATTGCTGAGATGGGTGAGTATGATGCTGGAATGAGCGCCACGCTACGCAAAGCGCATCAAGTGACCGACATCACTTTGGATAAGGCTTTCGGTTTAGGTATCTGGACTCGCATGATTACTGCTCAGTCGGGCATTATGATTCAGTCAAAGATTGGCAGGTTGATGTTCAAAGATGTTTTGAGTAAGACTGACAAGGTTGACCTTGCTCGTATGGGGCTTGATGAGACTGCAATCAAAGCCATTAAAAAGCAGGTTAGGTTACACGGCAAAAAGATTTCAGGGGGCTCAGTTGATATGCGAATCGGTGAGTGGAAGGACGAGCATATTGCCCAAAAGGTGATGGATGCTGTGTTCGGTGAAACTGAGAACACTATCATCAAGCCACGTACAGGCTCCACACCTTTCATTGGCAAGACTGCTATCGGTTCATTGCTACTGCAATTCAAACAATTCACCATCGCATCAACTTCACGGTACTGGCTCGCGGATATGCAGAGAATATTCAGCGGTGACATCAGGGCATTAGAGCGCCAGATTGCTTTCATCGGTATGGGCGCATTGTCGTGGGAATTAAAGAAGATGGCATACGGACAGTCAGATAAAGAAGAGACTGATGCTGAGTATCTGGCCTCTGCAATGTCACATGGCGGCGGCATTGGTATGGCATTAGAGTTAATGAACTTCGCAGATGAGCAGGTGAACGGTGGCAACTCCCGTTACCTTGGTAACCGTTCATTGAAGGGGATGGTGACCGGCCCCGGTGTAGGGTTGCTATCAGACGGTATTGACTCTGCTGGCACACTCGCTAGAATGTTCACAAACGGTGACGTGAGTGAGGGTGATGTGCGGAAGTTGAGAAGGGTTATTCCAGGTAACAACTGGCTAGTTACCAAGCCTTTATTTAATATGGGTCAAGATGCCCTATACAAGGAGTTCGAAAAATGACCACATTCACATTCAAAGCAGGCGATAGTTACCCCGGAATTAAGGGCGTTATAAGTTATGACGGAGAGGTCGATACTGAGGCGATGACCGCAAGGTTCTTAGCTAACGGTAATGACACAGGCCCGTTCACAGACCCGGTAGTCAGGGATGGTGGCGATTCTATGAATCCGTCATTCAGCACCTTCGAGTGGTTTTATGACGTGACAGTAGATGACACGCTAATTGGCACATACGATATCGAAATCGTTATCACCCATGCAAGTTCCGAGATTGAGACTATCAACGCCGGAGTCACCATAAGGGTTATACAGTGAGTTGTAATTCTCTATGGATTGGTACCGAACCTAGAGGCTCGTCATCTGTCGAACAGCCTTTATCAGGGTCATTGAGTATGCGCATGCAACCTAGAGGCTTTAATACCAGCTATTGTGACTACCAATATGCGATAGTAGTCAGGCGCTACGCTATTGACGAAGTACGAATATACGCACCAGACGAATACAGGAGAGTAAGCTAATGGCTATTATTTCAAAATTTATCCGTGAGCTGATTGGCATCACATCTGCACCTGATGACGCTGAGCTTGAGATTCAAACTACAAGTTCACTGAGTCTAACTAATAAGATTACTAAAGGTGACTTGCTAAAAGACAGGTTGCCTGCTGCTGGTGTTTCT
>OBDI01000032.1_pt1 | contig 16374 bp, 14 predicted proteins | sample 1518691 | NCBI WGS metagenome assembly OBDI01 (sample SAMEA3143271, study PRJEB22397) | metagenome | biome: marine; feature: hydrothermal vent; material: diffuse fluid | place: Pacific Ocean | collected 2013-09-14 | depth 1530 m | reverse complement strand
ATTTTCCGCTTTTTATTAAGAAATGTTATTGCTTATCTGGACAATGTATGATAAAATACGCAATAAGTAATAAATTATATCTATGAAGATTACTTTTTTTGAAATTAAAGGATGGGAGAAAAAAATTCTCCGACGCGGATTGAAAAATTTTCAATTAGAATTTGTTTCCGAACCATTAAGTTTGAAAAATATTAAGGCGGCCGCTGGTAGTGAAATTATTTCAGTCTTTATTTACTCAAAAGTAAATCGGGAAATTTTAAACAAATTATCCAAAGTAAAGTTAATTGCTACCCGTTCAACCGGGTTTGATCATATTGACTTAAAAGAATGTCGGCGGAGAAAAATAACCGTTTGCAATGTTCCCTTTTATGGAGAAAATACAGTTGCTGAACATACTTTTGCTTTAATTTTATCTCTTTCAAGAAATATCTATAAATCCTATGCGCGGAGATTGAAAGATGATTTTTCAATTGAAGGATTAGAGGGATTTGACTTAAAAGGAAAAACGATTGGTGTTATCGGAGCAGGGCATATCGGTCTGCATGTAATTAAAATCGCGCGCGGTTTTGGGATGAATGTTTTGGCTTATGATGTTCACCAAGATAAATTTTTGGAAGAGGTTTTAGAATTTAAGTATGCTTCATTGGAAGATGTTTTAAGAAATTCAGATATTATTACTATTCATACGCCGGCTCTGCCCTCAACTTATCATTTAATCAACCGGCAAAACATTAACTTGATTAAAAAAGGAGCGATTTTAATTAACACATCTCGGGGCTCGGTAGTTGAAACAGAGGTTTTAATTGAAGCGTTGGATAGGAAAATTTTAGCCGGGGCTGGATTAGATGTTTTGGAGGGTGAGGAATTAATCAAAGAGGAAAAGCAACTGCTTTATGATCAAAAGAAGGTGCAAGCGCTTCAGAAATTGATTCAAGATCACATTCTTTTAAATAAAGACAATGTTGTTTATACGCCTCATATTGGATTTTACTCCCGAGAGGCGCTGGAAAGAATTCTAAAAACCACAATAAAGAATATTTTAGGATTTGTTCAAGGACAAGAACAGAATATTGTTAGATGAGCTTTTTATTAAGTCAAGAGAGGAGAGCAGATTAGTAGCTAATTTTTTGCAAAATAAAATATATTACCTAATTGCTGGATTAATGCTGATGATTATATTTTTTTCTGGCTCTTATTTCGGGCTGGGGAGATTCGGCAATTATCGACGAAGTAGCGCATTTACCGACGGGGTATTTGTATATTGTTAAACAGGATATGCGCTTAAATCTGGAGCATCCGCCATTAATTAAGGATTTGGCCGGGTTAGGAGTTTAAATTGGTTCGAAGGTGAACAGATTTAAAGTTAATTTTCCAGATGAGATTAAATCCTGGAAGTAGGATGTTAATGGGCAATGGGATTTTGGCTTTAGATTTCTTTATCATTCTGACAATCCAGCGGACAAGATTATTTTTTTGGGGAAGGTTGCCAGTTTTGTGTTTGCTGATTGTTTTAGGAATATACATTTTTATTTAGGCTAAAAGGACTTTTGGGATTGGCGCGGCGTTATTTTCGTTATTCTTCTATTTCTTTTCGCCAACTTTTTGGCTTATGGTTGATATGTAACTACTGATGTTGCGGCGGCGGACGGGTTTTTATCGCTTTATACTATTTTGTTAATTGGCGATTAGCTATGTTTTGACATTTAGTTAAGAAGATTGTATTATAATTGTATGAGAAATTATTGGCGGCGAAGTAAAATTTTTCTTAGAACCCAAAAGACTATTCCAAAAGACGAAGTAAGTTTGAATGCCCAGCTTCTTATTCGGGGCGGTTTTATTGATAAATTGGCGGCTGGAATTTATAGTTTTCTTCCCTTAGGCTGGCGGGTGATGAAAAAGATAGAAAAAATTATTCGAGAGGAAATGAATAGAATTGATGGACAAGAAATATTTTTACCCGCTCTTCATCCGAAATATTTTTGGGAGGAGACCGGCCGCTGGACGACGATGGATGATTTGTATAAATTGCAGGACCAGTCGGGGCGTGATTTTGCTTTGGGTCCAACCCATGAAGAAATAATTACTCCGTTGGCTCAAAAATTTATTTTCACTTACCGCGATTTGCCAGTTTATCTTTATCAAATTCAGACAAAATTTAGACAGGAACATCGGGCTAAATCTGGATTATTGCGAGGGCGGGAATTTATAATGAAGGATCTTTACTCTTTTCATGCTAACGAAGAAGATTTAGATAATTATTATGAAATAGTCAAAAAAGCTTATGAGAGAATTTTTAATAGAGTTGGGTTAAAGGGAAAAACTCACTTAACTTTTGCTTCAGGAGGGAGTTTTTCTAAGTATTCATATGAATTCCAAACCTTAACCGATGCGGGAGAAGATGTAATTTATATTTGTCAACACTGCGGACAGGCAGTTAATCAAGAAATTAAAGAAGAAACGCCAACCTGCCCAAATTGTGGCGAAAGTAATTTTGTTCAAAAGAGGTCAATTGAAGTTGGAAATATTTTTAAGTTGAAGACCAAGTTTTCCCAGGCATTCAATTTTTACTATACCGATCAAAACAATCAAAAAAAGCCAGTAATTATGGGTTGTTATGGGATTGGCCTTAACCGGTTAATGGGAACAATTGTTGAGGTTTGGCACGATCAAAATGGAATTGTTTGGCCTGAAGAAGTGTCTCCATTTCAAATTTATTTAATTGAAATTAATCCTTTTAATGACTCTCCTCTTCACCAAAAAGCAGAGGAAATTTATCAGAACTTGGCGCAAAACAATTGGGAGATTGTTTTTGATGATCGGTCGGATTGTTCAGTGGGAGAAAAACTAGCCGAAGCTGACTTGATTGGCATTCCTTGGCAAATAATTATTAGTCGACGCACTCTTGAGAAAGATTCAGTCGAGATAGTTTCTCGGCAGACAAAAGAAAAAACATTAGTTAAAGCGCAGATTGAGGAAATTGAAAAATTTTTAAAGCGATAAGTTGGCTTATGAGAAAAGTTAGAGTTTATCCTGATAATTTGAGAAAGTCAGCGTCAGTAATCGAACAGGCTACTGAAATTTTATGGGCTGGCGGAGTAATCATTGCTCCCACCGATACGGTTTATGGAATTTTAGCCGATGCAACCAAAAAAGAAGCAGTGGAAAAGATTTATCAAATCAAAAAACGGCCTTGGCGCAAACCTTTACCAGTTTTTTGTTCCGACCTGAAGATGGTTAAGAAAGTAGCTGAAGTAAATGCAAGACAAGAAAAGATTTTGGCTCGGATTTGGCCGGGGACGATTACCGTAGTCCTGCCTAATAAAAGAAAACTGCCAGCGATAGTTACTAATAATTTATCAACTATTGCCGTTAGAATTCCAAATTATAAATTAATAAATTATCTTTTAGAAATTTATTCTCGGCCGATTATTGGGACTTCAGCTAATATTTCTGGACAGCTGGCTTCAACTAAAATTAAGGAAGTAATTGAGCAATTTAATCAACCTCAGGAAGCGCCAGATTTATTATTAGATGCTGGTAATTTGAAAAATAATTCTCCCTCGACTGTTATTGATTTAGTTCATCAAAGGTCGCGTTTTCTTCGAGTGGGGCCAGTTAAAAAAGAGGACTTGGAGAAAATTTTAGACAGATAAAACCATCGCGTCTTATTTTTTTTGAAGATAATTGGCTTATTTAGTTAATTCGATTTTTAATAATAAAAATAAGAATTGCCAGAGTTCAGATTGAATTAACAATAATTCAAAATTCGCTTACTTTAAGGATTTTTAATCCATCTTCTCCAAAACCAAAGATAAGAAGAACTGCGCTGGCGAATATTAATCCCCCAACTGAAGATGCTAAGTATATTTTTGGTTATTTTTTGGTATTTCATTGAGAATTAAAGAACTTATTTATCGGTGCCGAGGCTCGGAGTTGAACCGAGATCTCAGGTTTTTCAGACCCGCGCCGTGACCACCTTGGCTACCTCGGCAAAATTAGTAAAAATACTTTAAAAATATTAACAGAATGAAGGATTTATGTCAACCGACCACTCTAACTAAATTAAGGGATTGGATCTTTCAAGAAGTTTGATTTTTTATTGGGTTGAGTGTGTTTAATTGAACTTTTACTACTTTTATGATATACTTCAAAAATGGCTGAGGTAATTGGAGTAGTTAATCAAAAAGGAGGTGTAGGCAAAACGACAACCGCAGTTAATTTGGGAGCAGCTTTAGCTGAATTAGGCAAATATGTTCTTTTAATTGATTTAGATCCGCAAGCTAATACTACATCTCATTTGGGGATTGAGCCGGAGTCAGTTGAAAAAAGTGTTTACCATTTTTTAATTGGTCAAAATTCAATTCGAGAATTAATTCGGGAGACAAACATAGTTGGTCTTCATTTACTGCCGTCGAATATGGATGTAGCTGGATTAACTGTTGAGCTGGTTAATTTACCGGACCGGGAGTTTAGATTGGCTGATGTTTTAAGAAAGTTGCGTCCGTATTATGATTATATTATAATTGATTGTCCGCCAAGCTTGGGATTGATTGCGATTAATGGTTTAGTCGCTTCAGACAAGGTTTTAATTCCAGTTCAAGCGGAATATTATGCTTTAGAAGGAATAGGCCAGTTGCTGAAAACTATGGATCTAATCCAGGAAAATTTAGGGGCAGAAATCGGAATCTTAGGAGCATTATTAACAATGTATGATTTGCATAGTTCTTTATCTCAAAAAATAGCTTTTGAAACACAACAATATTTTCCCGGCTATGTTTTTGAGACGATTATTCCTCGTAGCCCGGAATTAGCTGAGGCGCCGAGTTATGGTTCAACGATTTTTCAATATGCGCCGCGGTCTCGAGGGGCGCGGGCATATAATCAATTGGCTCGAGAAGTGGAATATTTAACTGAGAATTAATTTGTCAATTTATAGTTTATAAGTTTTTGCTTGTTAAAATTATGGACATTGGAAAGATACAACTAAAAAGAATTACTGATGAAATTAAGGAGGATTATCTTGATTATGCAATGTCAGTAATTGTTGCTCGGGCGTTACCGGATGTTCGAGATGGTTTAAAGCCAGTTCAGAGAAGGATTTTATACACAATGTATGAAGAAGGACTTACTGCGCAGTCTAAACTTAAGAAGTCAGCAACAGTCGTCGGAAGTTGTTTAGGTAAGTATCATCCGCATGGAGATATGGCAGTTTATGATGCGTTGGTGCGAATGGCTCAGGATTTTTCTTTGAGGTATCCCTTAGTCCAAGGCCAAGGAAATTTTGGTTCAATTGATGGTGATCCGGCCGCGGCTCAACGTTATACTGAATGTCGGCTTTCAAAAATTGGCGAGGAAATGCTTCGAGATATTCATAAAGAAACGGTTAATTTTAGGGATAATTATGATGCTAGCCGGCAAGAGCCAACAGTTTTACCTTCCCCTTTACCACAGTTGCTTCTTAATGGATCAATGGGGATTGCGGTTGGAATGGCAACTAAGATTCCTCCGCATAACTTAAGGGAAGTTATTGAGGCAACAATTTATTTAGTTGATCATTCAGAGGCGACAGTTGATGACTTAATGCAGTTTATTAAGGGGCCTGATTTTCCGACTGGAGGGGTAATTTATAATCGAAAAGCAATTTTGCAAGCTTATTCAACTGGTCGAGGGCCGATTGTTTGCCGGGGGAAAGCAAAAATTATTGAGGATAAAAAAGGCCGCTTTCAAATTATTATTTCGGAAATACCTTATCAAGTTAATAAGTCATCTCTTTTAGAAAAAATTGCTTTATTAGTCAAAGAGAAAAAGTTGCCGGAAATTAAAGATGCTCGCGATGAATCAGATAAAGAGGGGATTAGAATTGTTATTGATTTGAAAAGCGATGCATCGCCGCAAAAGATTCTTAATCGCCTTTATAAATTAACTGAGCTTCAAACAACCTTTTATCTGAATATGATTGCGCTAGCCGGGGGAATTCAACCAGAGACGCTGTCTTTAAAAAGTATTCTTGAATATTATATCCAACATCGACAGGAAGTAGTTACTCGACGGAGCCAATTTGAACTAAAAAAAGCCAAAGGAAGAGAGCATATTTTAGAAGGGTTGAAGAAAGCTCTTGATTATATTGATGAAGTAATTAAAACAATAAAAAAATCAGCAACAAAAGAAGAGGCTCATCGAAATTTAGTCAAGAAGTTTGATTTAAGCGATCTTCAAACAGAAGCAATTTTAGCAATGAAATTACAAAGCTTAGCTGGGCTGGAAAGAAAGAAAATCGAAGATGAATTAGAAGAAAAGAAGAAAATTATTGCTTATCTGGAGGATTTGTTATCTCATCCGGGAAAAATTCTAAAAGTGATTAAAGATGAATTAAAAGAAATTAAGGAAAAATATAGTGATCCACGGAGAACTAAAGTTTATGCTTCGCCGGTCGGTCAGTTAAAAGAAGAAGATTTAATTCCAGATGAAGAATGTATTATTACATTGACTTTTGGCGGATATATTAAGAGAATGAATCCAAAGATCTATCAACAGCAAAAGAGAGGAGGGCAAGGGGTAACCGGTGTAACTACTCGGGAAGAAGATTCAGTTAAAATTATTCGTTCAGTTTCAACCCATGATTCTTTGCTTTTCTTTACTAATTTTGGTCGGGTTTTCCAATGTCGGGCTTATGAAATTCCGGAGACCTCAAGAATTTCCAAAGGACAAGCGGTAGTTAATTTTCTTCAGTTAGCCAGCGAAGAAAAAGTAAATGCAATTGTCGCTCTGGATAAATCCATTAGTGGAAATAAGTTTTTAGTAATGGCTACCAAGGGAGGGTTAATTAAAAGAATGGCGATTGATTCGTTTAAAAATGTTAGGCGTTCCGGTTTAATTGCATTAAAATTACCCAAGGATGATGAGCTTTCTTGGGTTGAAATGACTTCGGGTGAAAATGATATTATTTTAACCACAGCTCAAGGACAAAGTATTCGTTTTTCAGAAAATGATGTTCGAGTAATGGGGCGAGTCGCGATGGGAGTTAGAGGAATTAATCTAAAGAGTAATGATTATGTAGTTTCAATGGGTGTAGTTTTGTCTCGGGAAAAGAAAAAGTATCTTTTAGCAATTACTGAAAATGGTTTCGGGAAATTAAGTGAGTTAAATTTATTTAAGGTCCAACGACGAGGAGGGAGTGGAATAAAAGTAGCTAAAATAACTTCTAAGACTGGTCGGTTGGTTATTGCTCAAATAATTGCAGATCGTGAAAGTGATTTAATTGTCGTTTCATCTAAGGGGATAATTATCCGGGTGCCATTAAAGTCGGTTTCTATTTTAGGACGGGATACTCAGGGGGTAAAAATTATGAAGTTGAAACCAGGAGACAAAGTTGCCACAGTGGCTGAAGTATAATCCAGGGAATGTATAAATTATAATATGGATTATAATTTCTGTAGAATTTATTAAGGGCTAAAGTTTTTATTTCTATGTCTAATTTTCTCTCTTTTTTAATTAAAAATAAAAAATTAATCATTATCGGAGTTTTGGTTATTTTCGCAGTGGTGATTGTTTTTGGCTTGCGGAATCCAAAACCCAAGCAACAAAAAATTGATTTAACGATGTGGGGGATTTTTGATAATTCTGATGTTTGGCGAAAATTGATTGGAGAGTTTCGTGGGAAATATCCAAATATTAACATCCATTACATTAAAAAGAATTTTGATACTTACGAAGGTGATTTAATTAATTCAATGGCGGCTGAGGACGGTCCAGATATCTTTATTATTCCTAATAATTGGGTGGTTAAACATTCTGATAAGCTTAAACCGGCGCCAGATGGTTCTATCGGCTTAAAACAATATCAGGATACCTTTGTTGATGCGGTTTTCCAAGATTTTGTTTCTCCTAATAAGAAGATATTTGGCATTCCTCTTTATATGAATAGTTTGGTTCTTTATTGGAATAAAGATTTGTTTGCTCAAGCTAAAATACCCAATCCTCCAAAAACATGGAAGGAATTTGTTAACGATGTGCAGTTTCTGACCGAGAAAGATGAAAACGGGAATATTGTCCAATCTGGAGCGGCAATGGGTACAGCTAAAAATGTTAATCGGGCCTGTGATATTCTAACTCTTCTAATGTTGCAAAATGGACTTAAGATTATTGATTTGCCGCATAAAAAAACAGACTTAAATTCTGATAATTTTCAAAAAATCTTAGGTTTTTATACTGATTTCGCTAATCCTAATAGCCAAGCTTATGCTTGGAATATGCGGCAGCATTATTCTATTGATGCTTTTGCTGAAGGAAAAGTGGCGATGATGTTTAATTATAGTTATTTAGTGCCTATTCTTCGAACCAAAGAACCATATCTTAATTTTGGTTTAAGCGCTTTCCCGCAACTTGAAAATACCCAGAGAAAAATTTATTTAGCTCATTATCGAGGATTAGTAGTTTCGCGGCACTGTCAGTCGCCGCAAGCGGCTTGGACGTTTTTGCTCTGGCTATCTCAAAAGCAACATAGTTTAGAATATCTAAAATTAACTCAACAGGCGCCGGCGCGCCGGGATTTAATGCCTCAGTTTATACAAGATCTTAATTTGGGAGTGGTGGCTCAGGAATCAATTAATGCAGTTTCCTGGACAAAAATTAGACCAAAGGCAATTGAGAGTCTTTTTAATCAGTCAATCGATCAAGCGGCTATAAATCATCAGAGTATATCGCTAATCGCGGATCAAGCAATTCATTCTCTTAATTTAATGATTCAGAATTTTAAGAATTATGATTGGATTAATCTTGGCAGAAAATAAAAAATAAAGTATAATTAGTTAATGATGATTCAATTATCTTTATTTGCTTCAATTATTCCTCAATCTTGCCAGAATGGTCCTTGCGGACTTTGTGAAGTGTTCCAAGGAATTAGTAATTTAATTAATTTTTTTGCCTTTGAAATGGGACCAATTGTGGCTGGTTTAATGTTTCTTATCGGTGGTATCTATTGGGTAGCTGCCAATGGGAATGAGGAGCAAATTAGGAAAGGACAGGATGTAATTAAATCGGCTTTAATTGGCTTGGTTGTTATGTACAGCGCTTGGATGATTATCAATACAATTATTACCACGCTGGCGACCGGTCCGGACGCGGGAGGCATTAGAACTAGTTGGTGGAATTTCAAATGTCAGTGACGAATAAATTAACACAAAACAAATTGATACAAAAACAAATTGATAATTACTGATTGTTAATTAAGAAAAAATAATGAAATTATTAGGAGAAAAAACAAAAGCGATTTATTTAGGAACAGCCCTGGCAATAGGGAGCGTTGCTAATATCGCTCTGGCTCAAATAACTTTTAATTCGTCCGGGTCGCCAACTTTGGATAGCTTGGTTCAGAAAATTATTGGAACGCTGAATATGGTGATTTATGTTATTTTTGCCTTGGCGACAGTGGCGTTTGGCTGGGGAGTGATTGAAATGTTGGCTGGATCCGGCGATTCGGAAAAAATTAAGAAAGGGAAACAGCATTTAATCTGGGGAATTGTTGGGATGGCGATTATGGCTTCGGCTTGGGGGATTGTTGAAATAATCCAGGATTATTTGGGAAGTGTTTATTATTATTGAAAGGAGGTGAGATTATGCAAAAGATAAAAAAAATAGCCGGTTTAACTATTGGTGGAGGGTTGTTGCCGTTTATATCTTTGGCAGCTAAGAGTGTTGATGAAATTCTAAACCAGTTTAAGAATACGCTGAATACAGTTATTGTGATTATTTTTGCCTTGGCGACAGTGGTTTTTGGCTGGGGAATTGTCCAGTATATCTCCGCTGGGGGAAATGATGAAAAATTGAAAGCTGGTCGACAGCATATGTTGTGGGGGATTATCGGGATGGCGGTAATGATGGCTGTTTGGGGTTTGGCTAAAATATTGGCTAATTATTTTGGTATTACTGGTCCAGGAAATGTTGGTGTACCCCAGTTTTAATTTTTTAGCAATTTGTTTACAGATTGAAGAGGGATCGAATTATTTATTTGACCCCTCTTCTTTTTTGGAATAAAATAGATTTGGCTTAGGATAAGATTTAATGTTTATGAATTCTGATGATAAATTTTATCTTGATATCGGGAACGCGCAAGATCAACTGTTAAAAGGGAAAGACAAGGTAATTTACCGGCTATTGGAAATTCTGCCGGGCTTTTTGGCTTGGCTGACTTTTATTTTAGCAGTGATTGGTTCCAAGTTTTGGCCGGTTGGAACAGCTTATTTTATTATTATTTTCGATTTTTATTGGTTTATTAAGATTATTTATTTATCTATTCACCAAAGGTCGTCCTTCAACCAAATGAGGGTGGCGATAGAAACAAACTGGTTAAGAAAGATAAAATGTCTTCGAACAAATGATATTAGTTCTGATTTAAAAATTAAAAATTGGTTAGATCTCTATCATTTAGTTATTCTTCCTTTTGCCAACGAGGGTTGGCCAATAGTTAAAACTACATTAGAAACGCTTTCCAAAGTAGATTATCCTCGGGAAAAAATAATCATTGCTTTAGGTGGAGAAGAATCTAATCAAAAAAATGCTCAGGAGGTTATTAATCGGGCAAAAAAAGAGTATAGTCGGAAGTTTTTCAAATTAATTACAACTATTCATCCGCAAGGGATAATTGGAGAATTACCCGGGAAAGGATCCAATGAAACTTGGATTGCCAAGCAGGCAAAGAAAGAAATAGATTTTTTGAATATTTCTTATGAAAAGGTTATTGTTTCAGTTTTTGATATTGACACGCAGATTTATCCTCAATATTTTGCTTGCCTGGCGTATCATTATTTAACCGCCGAGAAGCCATTAAAATCTAGTTTTCAACCAATCCCTTTATTTAATAATAATATTTGGCTAGCGCCGGCAATTTCGAGAGTTGTTGCTTTAAGTTGTTCCTTTTGGCATATGATTGAAGAAGAAAGGCCAGAAAGATCAGCTACTTTTTCTTCTCAAGCAATCGGATTAAAGCAATTAGTGGAAATGAATTATTGGAATGTAAAAAATGTTTCGGAAGATTCAAGAGTGTTTTTCAAAGCCTTCTTTTATTTTGATGGAGAGTACCAAATTGTCCCGATTTTTTATCCAGTCTCAATGGACGCTAATTTAGCTGAAACATTTTGGCAAACAGTGAAAAATATTTATCGGCAACAGCGGCGTTGGGGATGGGGAGTTGAAAACATCCCTTATATTATTTTTGCCTCATTAAAGAATAAGAAAGTTGCTCTTCGGGATAAATTGCGTTATTCTTTTAATTCAATAGATGGATTTTGGTCTTGGGCTACCAATTCTATTATTATTTTTATGTTAGGGTGGTTGCCGTTAGTTTTAGGCGGGGGGAAGTTTAATCAATTAGTTTTATCGTATAATTTGCCGAGGTTAACTCGTTGGATTATGACTTTAGCGATGGTTGGAATAATCTCAGGGGCTTATTACACGATTAAGATTATTCCGCCTCGACCAGTTAAGTATAGCCGAAAAAAGTATTTAGTTATGGTTTTGCAGTGGTTGATTATTCCTTTTTCAATGATTGTCTTAGGTTCAATTCCGGCCTTAGAATCGCAAACTCGATTGATGTTGGGAAAGTATCTTAGTTTTTGGAATACACCGAAATATAGAAAATAAAAACCAAAGAAGTTTTATTAGATTAAATTTTATAAGATCGGTTAATTCTTATGCTTATTCTTTCAATTGAAACATCTTGCGATGATACCGGGGTATCTATTTTAAAAGTGGACAAAAGAAAGCGAGAGGTAAAAATCCTAGCTAATTTTATTTCATCACAAATTAAAATCCATCGGCCTTATGGCGGGGTGGTCCCGAGTTTGGCTAAAAGGGAGCATCAGAATAACTTGGTTCCGTTGTTGAAGAAATCGTTAAAAAGGGTTAAAATTTTGAAAGAAAAGGAAAGGGGAATTAATTTAGATAGTCAGGCAAGTTTAAGAAAAATATTAGATCGCGATCCAGATTTATTTTCTGCTTTAATTGAATTTTTTTCATCTTATCGGAAACCGCCGATAAATTATTTAGCAGTAACGATTGGACCGGGGCTGGAACCATGTTTATGGGTCGGAATTAATTTTGCGAAAGCGCTAAGTTATTTCTGGCATTGTCCGATTATTCCAATTAATCACTTAGAAGGTCACCTTTTTTCATCTTTTTTAAATTCGCGGGGTGAAGCGCCGTTTGTGTTAAAGAAGAATATTTTCCCCCTTCTCGGCTTAATTATTAGCGGAGGACATACTGAATTAATTGCGGTTCGTCAATTTGGGGAATACAAGATACTTGGTCAGACACGAGATGATGCAGCCGGCGAAGCGTTTGATAAAGTGGCTCGATTATTAGGATTACCTTATCCAGGGGGGAAGGAAATTGCCCAAATAGCTAAAAATGTTTCTCAATTAGATAATCAAATTTCTTTGCCGCGGCCAATGATTAATTCTCCTGATTTGGATTTTAGTTTTTCTGGGTTAAAAACGGCAGTTTATTATTTGGTTAAAGATAATCCGGAAATTATTCAACAAAAAAGAAATTTGATTGCTGCTGAGTTTCAACAAGCGGTAGTTGATGTTTTGGTTGAAAAAACGGTTAAAGCGCTGAAAGAAAAAGAATGGGATTATAAGATGGTAGTTCTAGGCGGCGGGGTTTCAGCTAATTTGTTATTACGGAAGGTGTTTAAGGAGAGAATAAGCCGGGTTATTTTCCCTCAATTGAAATATTGTTCAGATAATGGGGCGATGATTGCTTTAGCAGCTTGGTATCATATCCAAAAAAGATTAGATTCTTAAGAAGAGATTAAATAGAATTAAAGGAAAAGATGAGAGAAATTTAAGCAAGGAAGATTAAAATTGGAGTGATAAAAGTCAGTTTTATAAATCTGCGTTTAGTTTAGAACTTTGTCTAAAATATATAATCTCGGGTTAAATTTGGATTTTGTTTATGTTTTTATATTTCTTATTTTATTTTTTAATGGTTTGGTTGGCATTTCTGCCAAGCATAATTTGGTTGAGATTTTTTTTAAGATTTGATAAACATCCTGAGCCGCAAAATTCGATTTTGAGAACATTTTTATGGGGGATGTTAGCTGCTCCAATAGCAATGGCGATTGAACCATTTTTAGAATATATTTTTAGATATTTCGCTTTTTCTGCTGGTTTTGTCTTAAATTGGTCTCTTTTTGGTTTTATCTTGATTGCGCCAATAGTTGAGGAAATTTTAAAATATGGAACAGCGAAAATTGGATATTGGGAATTCCCGGCAGAATTTGACGAACCAGTGGATTTTATGGTATACTTAATTACCGTTGCCTTAGGATTTGCGGCAATTGAAAATGTGGTTTATTTTTTAGGCACATCTGATAAAATAGTCGGGATAGCTAGTGGGATTATTTGGGGCAGTATTCTTCTTTTCGGTCGTTTTTTAACTGCTAATTTACTTCATGCTTTAACTGCGGCAATAATTGGTTTTTTTATAGCTCTTTCTTGGAGATACCAGTCAAAACATTATATTCTTTTAGTTTTTGGGTTGATCGTAGCGATAATAGTTCATAGTAGTTATAACTATTGTGTTTTTAACCTTAATCGGATTAATGGTGTTACCAATTTAGTTTTTTTAGTTAAAATAGGGATACTGATTGGTTTTTTGGGCGGTTTATTATTATTAATAATTTATTTACTTAAAAGTCTTTCTAATGTTTCATCAATTTGTAAAATAAAAAGTAAGAAAAGTAAATTAAAAGTAAGAAAAATTTATGGCTAATCGAAAAAAATCGTCTTTTTTAGAACGATTAACGGGGATAAGTGATGAGGAAGTTAATAATGGTCATAGTGTTTTTGAAGATGATTTAGACGCGGCGGCGGCAAGTCGTCTAAAAGTAGATGACGGCGACAGTAAGCAAAATGTGGATGATCGTGTGGATGATCATGTGGATGATCATAAAGCTTCTGAGAAACGAGCTAAAAAAAGAGTTAGTTCTGAAATGGCCGAAGGTCTTAATGAAGAAGGGCAATTAACTTTGGATGTCTATCAAACTCCCGGAGAGATTGTAATTAAATCAACTATTGCCGGAGTTGCGCCGGAGGATTTAGATATTTCAATTACGAATGATATGGTTATAATTAAAGGAGAAAGAAAAAATAATGAAGAAGTTAAAACCGAAGATTATTATTATCAGGAATGTTATTGGGGAAAGTTTTCTCGGTCGGTAATTTTACCGGTGGATGTTGATCCGGATAAATCCAAAGCAGTATTAAAAAACGGGATTTTAACAATTCGGCTTCCTAAAATTGAAAAGGTTAAAACCAAGAAAATAAAAGTTGTTGGCGAATAATTATCAAGTAATAAAATTGGCCTCGAAGGTTTTTAGAAATCGCTTTGTTTTTGCGATTGTTTTAGTATTTTCCCTTTTATTAGTTTTAATTAGTATTTTATTTTTATTTAATCGCTCGAGAATAGTTTTAGGGGTTAATTTATCTAAAGAGAATATTGGTGGGACAAAGATAAGTCAATTAAGCCAATCTCTTGATGATTATTTTACTCAATGGGGAAAGATAAAAGTTTTAGTGCGGGGAAGGCGCCGCAGTTTTGTTAGCGATTTGAATAGTTTAGGAGTTGAATTTTTTAAAAAGGAAACTATGAAAGAACTAGCCGATGTGGGGCATCAGGGTAGTTTTATTTACCGATTAGCTATTCAAGTCAAAACTTTTTTAACTGGATGGGAAATTAAGCCGGTAATGAAAATTAATTTGCCGGTTTTTAAGAAGGTAATCAAAGAAGGGTTACCAGGATTAGAGGTCCCGGTTAGGGAAGCGACAGTCAAATATAGCTCGATTAAAAATAATTTTGAAGTAGTTTCTTCGCAAGAAGGGCAACGAATTCAAGTAGAATTACTGCCGGAAAGAATCCAAAAAACTATTAGCCGAGGATCTAATCAAAAATTTTATTATTTAGATTTACAGATTCAAAAAGTTGAACCAAGAATTAAAACAGAGGATGTTATTTCGCTGGCTAATTTAGCCAATCAAATAATTGCTCGGCCAGTTATTTTAATCGCTGGCAACAATCGGAAGTTTAAAGTTGACCGGGATTTAATTGCTCAATGGATTGATTTTCAATTAGAGAATAATCAATTAAAATTGGTTTTTAACCGGGAGGAAATCGAAAATTATTTGACTAATTTATCTCAGAAAATTAATCAGAAGCCAGTAAACGCTCAAGTGGATTTTAGCAATGGGAAAGTCCAGACTTTTAGTTTAGCTCATTGGGGAAGAGAATTAGATATTTTGAGAAGCGCTGAAATGATTGAAGAGGGGTTGAACCACCGGCAGAAAAAAGTAAAGTTAATTATCAATTTAATCAAGCCGCTAATCGAGACTAATAGTGATATTGAAAAATTAGGAATAGGGAATTTATTGGTGGTTGGACAATCGGATTTTTCCGGGTCGCCTCAAAATAGAGTTCATAATATTATTGTCGGATCGAGAAGGATTTCTGGGACGCTTATTCCACCCGGGCAAGAATTTTCTTTTAATCAATCAATTGGGGAGGTAAGCAAGGAAAATGGTTATTTGCCGGAATTAGTGATCAAGAATCATCAGGTTATTCCAGAATTGGGAGGTGGATTATGCCAGATTTCAACAACAATTTTTCGAGCAGCAGTTCGGGCTGGTTTACCAATCACCGAGAGACAGCCGCATGCTTTCCCGGTAATTTACTACAATCCTCAAGGATTTGATGCAACGATTTATAGCACCGGACCAGACTTGAAATTTATTAATGATACTCCTAATTATATTTTAATCCAAGGAAAGATTAAAGGAAACTATCTTTATGTTTATATTTACGGAACTGGAGACGGCCGAGAAGTAAAAGTAATTGGACCAAAAGTAATCAAAAATACTCTTAAAATTAAAAATCAGGAAGGAAGATTAATTAATAATCCTCAAGGGATATTGAAAACAGTTCTAACTCAAGAAATTTGGCGGAACGGAAAAATTGTTCACCGAGTTAATTTTTGGTCTACCTATCATTCCCCTTTATTATTTGGAGAATAATATACTTTATTAAAGTCAAAAGTCAAAACTAAAATCAAAAATCAAAAGTCAAAAATCAAAGCGGCGAAGCCGCTTAGATAAGACCTATAGGACCAAATTCTAAATCCCAAATCTGAATCAAATCCTAAATCCCAAATTCTAAACTCTAAACAAATTCCAAATTCTAAATTCCAATTTCCCAAACCGGAATTAAAATGCAAAAATCAAAGGTCAAAATTAAAGTCAAAAATCAAATCTCAAAAGTCAAAAATGAAGATTAAAATTCAAAAATTAAATCAAATTCTAAATAGTTTGGGATTTGGGAAATTGG
>OBDI01000030.1_pt1 | contig 16604 bp, 12 predicted proteins | sample 1518691 | NCBI WGS metagenome assembly OBDI01 (sample SAMEA3143271, study PRJEB22397) | metagenome | biome: marine; feature: hydrothermal vent; material: diffuse fluid | place: Pacific Ocean | collected 2013-09-14 | depth 1530 m | reverse complement strand
ATTTGGGATTTGTTTAGAATTTAGGATTTAGTATTTAGAATTTGAAATTCATTTTTGCCTTTTAATCTTCATTTTTGACTTTTGAGATTTGACTTTTGATTTTTGTTTGACGGTGAAGCTGGAGGAAATAAAAATTAGCAAGCTGACTTATCCTTAAAAACAATCAAAAATGTTTTGATTAGAATCTTAAAATCAAGCCAAAGTGACCAATTTTCCATATAATAGGTATCTAATTTTATTTCTTCTTCAAAAGGAAGATCAGAACTTCCAGAAATTTGAGCTAAACCGGTCATTCCAGGTTTAATATTAAGAACTTTTCGATGTTTTCTTCGATAATGATCAATTTCATCTGGCTGGTGGGGACGAGGGCCAATTAATGACATTTCTCCCCTGAAAACATTAATTAACTGAGGCAATTCATCAAAACGAGTTCTTCGTAAAAACCGTCCAATTCGCGTTACCCGAGGATCATTTTTCATCTTAAAAAACGGAGAATCTTTCCGCTCATTAAAAGGAAGTAAATATTTTTTATATTCCTCAGCATTCTCAATCATTGAACGAAATTTATAAATAAAAAATGGCTTGTCTTGTGAAATTCTTTTCAATTTAACCAAAATTGGGCCAGGAGAATCAAATTTAATTAAAATCCCAATTAAAATAAAAATTGGACTAACAAATATTAAACCTAAAAACGATCCTAATAAGTCAATTATTCTTTTAACTACTCTTCCCCATTCATTCAAGGCTGTTTGTCTAAGTTCGACTAATGGAAATGGTCCAACAAATGCAAAATCTGTATTACTGGTTAACGTTTGAAAAAAATTTGGCACAAATTTAAAATCAATCTTTTCATCCTCGCAAAGATTAATTAAACCAAGAAAATTTTCCCGAGGAATATTTGGATTAGATAAGATAACACTATCAATACCATCCTTTTGAATAATGTTCCTGACCCGGTCTAAATCCGCTTCTGTAATAATCTTAATTGATGAAGATCGATAAAAAGGATCCCTGCCTAATTCTGAAAGAAATTTCTGACTTTTTGAATCACTATTATCAATCACAATTATATTCTGTTTTCCAATGCCAAAGCGCCGAGCTAAAATAATTCTAATCCACCGGAAAATAACCCTTTCCAACCAAACAAAAATAATTGACAAAAACCAACCAACTAAAAGAATAAAACGCGAATTAAACCATTGCTGTTGGATGAAAATATAAATAACAATTGATAGAAAACCAAGCGAAGAAGCTGCAGCAATTTGAAAAGATTCCTCGAAATAATAATTACGCCGCCGGGACCGATAAAGACCAGCCAAAGCAAAGAAAATAATCCAAAGGGAGCTAACCAATAAATCTAATTTTAAAAAAGATAAAAATGGTAAATCCATTTGAAAAAGCACCGGCCGCCATTGAGCTATCCACGGACTAATTCTTAAGAGATAAGCTGATACTCCAGCTAAAACCACAGCTAAGTAATCTAGTGGAAGTTGAAGAAGGATAAAAAATTGAGGATTGACTTTTTTCATAAGCGTAATCTAGTCTATAGTACTCGACTTAAAAATGTCAAATAGCGCAACCTTCCGATTAATTAATTCGCTCATAAATTTCTGCGGCGATGGTTGTTTCCCGTACCCTAAAACTTCCAAAATCCGCCCTAAAAAAACTTCTTGAATTTTCAGAACATTGTTTTCAGAAAACTTTTCAACCTGATCAAGAAATTTATATGCCTTAACAATCAAATTCCAAAGATCTTCATCTGCTTCCCCTTCCAAAACAAGATTATCAATTACCCAAGCAAAAAAACCAGCCGTCGAAATTTTTTCTAAATTAGAACGAATTGAGGGAAAATAGTCAACTACTTCAACATTGGCTAAAATTTTGCGTCCTTGATTATTAGTTAACAGAAATTTTCCATAAACAAATGGCTCCAAAAAACTCTTCAACTTTGACTCCTTCTTTCTTACTCCATGCGCCCGAACTATTAATTTCCCCCAATTTTTAGTATAAAGATAATAAAAATAATCTGCTTCTTCAAATTCCTTTCTTTTAAGAATAATCGCTTCAGTTTTTGATAAGGAAATTCTAAAATTTGACATAATTTCTAAAAAGGATTAAAGTAAATACAAATATAAGTAAATATAAGTAAATTAAAATTATGACCAAGAAAAATATTCTATCAGTCATTGCCGGTTTATTGGCAATAATTATTATTAGCGGAGTATTTTTTATTTTTTATTACCCTAATAAAGTTTGCCAATTAAGTAATCGTTTACAAAATAAAAAATCAGAAGTTTCAATCCATCAGGCAGCTAATAACGCTCTTAAGTATTTTAATCATATTTTGGCTAAAAGCAATATCTCGGCAAAAATTACCCGAGAAATTGATGATCCAAAGACAGGTCTTTATCAAGTAGAATTTGAAGTCAAGGGGAAAAAAATCAGCGCTTATATCAGCCGAAATGGAAGATTTGTTTTTCCTCAAGCAATAAATCTTCAGCCTAAAATGACCCAAATTCCCAAAACTGACCAGCCAGAAGTAAGATTATTCGTAATGGCTTTTTGTCCTTTTGGCAACCAAGCTGAAGACGCAATTATTCCAGCAATTAAATTACTAGACCAGAAAATAAATTTTAAGATCGATTACATTGTCTCCCCTAACGAAAAAGGTGGTTTTAATTCACTTCATGGAGATCAAGAACTTCATCAAGATATTCGCGAGATCTGCGTCCAAAAATATCAGCCAAATAAATTTCTGGATTTTGTCAAAGAAATAAACCAAAACTGTTCCTCAAAAAATGCTGATCGATGCTGGAAGAAAATAGCCAAAAAGGTTGGGTTGGATAAAGGCAAAATTACCAAATGCCAAGACGATGAAGCAAAAAACCTACTTAACTCAGAAATAAAACTAACTCAGCAGGAATATCCAGTTGACGATTCTTCTCACTTTAATGGAGTTGAGAAAACTCCAATTACTGGCTCTCCAGCATTAGTTATTAACGGCGTGCTTTATACCGGCGCCCGCAGCTCGCAAGATTATTTAGAGGCGATTTGTTCAGCATTTAAAAACCCGCCCAAAGAATGTCAATCAAAAATTAAAAGCGCTTCTAAGAGTAATACCAAAACTACCGGTCAATGCGGGAAATAAACAGCCCACTATTTCTTCTTTTAATTAGCTTCTTAATTGAACTAAAACCTGTTTTATTTTGGACATACTTATGGCAATTAAAAGAATATCGGCTTGATCGTTTTCGGAGCAGTTTCGGCTGGCAAAAAATTCTCCGCTTTTACCTTTTTAATGGCGGCAGACAATTTCATTATCCCAAATGGACATTAAAAAGCATTTTAATAATCGTTTCAAGTTTAGGAAGCGGATTATTAATTGGATTGATGTTAATCCAATCAAGGATTTCCCTGTTTTGGTTAGAAATACTAACTGTAATACTAGTTTATTTTACCGCTCCAATATTAGTTGCTGTTTTTGTTTTTATTTTTAGATGGCCATCAATTCTCATCAAACAATTTATTTACTTATTAGCCCGAAAAAAAATCTCTGAAATAAAAAACATCTTAGTTATTGGTATTACCGGAAGTTATGGCAAAACCAGCACTAAAGAAATTCTATCCCAAATTCTTTCCCAGAAATTTACAGTTATTTCTACTCCTGGCAATATCAATACCGAAATCGGCTTATCTAAATTTATTCTAAAAAATTCAAAACTATCCCACAAAACCAAGCCCGATTCTAGTCAGCCCTTAATATTTATCGCTGAAATGGGAGCTTACCGAGTCGGCGAAATTAAAAAAATCTGCCAAATGGTCAGACCTCAAATAGGAATCCTGACCGGGCTTTGCCCTCAACACCTATCCTTATTTGGTTCCTTTGAAAAAATCAAGCAAGCTAAAATGGAACTAATCAAATCCCTGCCCCCGAATGGATTAGCTGTTTTTAATGGAGATGATGAAAACATTCGGCCAATAGCCCAAAAGTACTCTCGAAAAAAAATAATTTATTCAGCTGCCCAAGTTAAAGAATTTAATTTCCCCTGGCCCGAGTATTATCGAACTAATTTATCCGGAGCAATAAACATAGCTAAGTATTTAGATATAAAGCCATCAGAAATCCAAGAAAGCATAAATAATCTTTATCCAACTAACCAAATTGCTCAACTAAAAAAAGGAAAGAATGGAACAATAATTATTGATGACAGTTATAATATCAATCCAACCGGCGCTATCGCCAACCTAAATTATTTAGCTACTTTTTCAAATAAGAGAAGAATTATCGTTCTTCCTTGTTTAATTGAGCTGGGGAATAAATCCGCTGATATTCATTATCAAATTGGCCAAAAAATTGCTCAGGTCTGCCAGAAAGCAATTGTTACTAACTTAGAATGCGCCGCAGCAATTAAGGCCGGCGCTGAAAGCATTAATCCAAAAATAAACAGAAAAGTTTCAAATCAGAAAATAATCTTTACTTCTAATCTTAAGCGGGTAACAAAATTACTTAAAGACGAATTGGGCTCTCAAACTGTTATTTTAATTGAAGGACGAATTCTCAAAAAAATAAAAGAGTTTCTAATACCAAAAATCTCTCACAATAAAAGCTAAAACTCCATTAATGAATTGACGGAACTTAGAGAAACTAATTTTTCATAAAGCCGAGAATATTTTTTAGCCGAAGCTTCCCAAGAAAAATCCTGCATCATTGCTCTTTGAATAAGCTTACGCCAGGATTCTTTGTATTTAAAATTCTCTAATGCCCTAACGATTGCTCCCAGACAAGAATATGAATCAAATCTTTCAAAAACAAAACCAGTTCCGTTATTACTTTCAAGACTAAAATTACTGACCGTATCAGCCAACCCACCAGTTTTTCGGACTACTGGAATAGAACCATACCTCATTGCCTCCATTTGGGTAATTCCACAGGGTTCAAATTTAGAAGGCACCAAAAAAATATCTGAGCCGGAAAAAACATGCCGCGGCAAAGTAAAATCAGGAGTTAAATGACAACCAATATTTTTAGGATAACGACGAGACAAATCTTCAAAAAAGGAACGATACTTTGCGCTTCCTCCACCAATAATTACAAATTCAACTGAAAATTCCCTAATCAACATCTCGAGAATGGGAAAAAGTAAATCAATTCCTTTTTGCTCATCTAATCGCCCAACCATTCCAATCAACGGAATATTTTCATTAACCTCTAAATTAAATTCCTTTTGCAGGTGAATTTTATTAGGCAATCGCTTTTTTAAATTCCCGTAATTATAATTAGAAACAATATTTTTGTCAGTAGCCGGATTAAATGACTGATAATCTAATCCATTAATAATCCCGGTAATTTTAGTTCTTAACTCCCGAAGAAGTTCATTCAGCCTTTCACCGTATTCCTCAGTTAGGATTTCCCGAGCATAAGTTTCTGAAACCACTGTAATTTTATCCGAATAGATTATCCCTCTTTTCATAAAATTCTGTTTGTTTAATCTTTTAGAAAAAAATGGGGCTATCGGCGACTTGCCATCATCAAAATCCATTTCAGAAATAAAATGATGATCAAACATTCCCTGATGATAAAGGCTATGAATTGAAAAGACCGTTTTAATATTAGAAACAACCGGCTCATTTTTATATACAGTCTTCAAAAAATTGGGCAAAAAACCAGTTTGCCAATCCGAGCAATTAATAACATCCGGCTTCCATTCGGATTCCTTTAAAAATTCCAAAACACCTCTAGATAAAAGAGCAAAACGCGTTGGATCATCAGAATACCCGTAAACATTAGCTCTTTTCTCATAATACTCCTGATTTTCCAAAAAATATACCGGGGCGCTATCCGACGACTGAAAAAATTTAACATTGCAAATAAGTTCAGGGGTTTTAGAATCGCCAGTAGGAACTTCCAATCCCTGATGAATAGTCTTCAATGGAAACTTTTCTTCATCAATTAAAGCATACTTGGGAATAAAAACCCGAGCATCCACTCCAATTTTTCTCAATGCCTTTGGCAGAGAATACATAACCATCCCCACACCCCCAACCGAAGCATACGGGTATGCTTCCGCAGCCACAAAAAGCACTTTCAAAGACGATAGTTTATTTTTGCTCATAAAAAATTGGCTCACTCATATATGGCCATTATTTTCACTGTTAGTATTAATAATACATCTCTGAATTAATTTTGTCAAATCAATCGGAGCCAAAAAACTAAAATAATCAATAATTGGCAGTTAATAATCACTAACTATTTGACTAGTTAGATTAATAGCATCGCCGCGTTGAATCCGACCGTCAATAATTTGCCGGGCTAAATATGATTCTATTTTATTTTGAATTACCCGGCGCATCGGCCGAGCGCCAAATTCAGGGTCATACCCCAAATCAGCTACCTTTTCAACCAAATCCTGAGAAAATCGACAATAAATACCATGATTATCCATAATTCTTCGAGTTAAATTTTTCAGCATTAACTTAGCAATCTGAATTAAATGTTGGCTACTGAGCGGCTCAAAAAGAACTACTTCATCAAAACGATTAATTAATTCTGGTCTAAAAATTCCCTGTTCCAATATTTGATTAATAATTTTTACTTGATTAGCAACCAAATCTTTTCCTGATTGAACTGTCTGCCGAATTATCTCAGCTCCAGCATTAGATGTAGCAATAATAATTAAATTACGAAAATCTAGTTTTTGTCCACGATTATCAGTAAGCCATCCCTCATCTAAAACTTGCAGGAGCAAATTCAAAATCTTTGGATGGGCCTTCTCAATTTCATCTAAAAGCAGTAGCCCGAATGGATTATCGGCAATTAACTGGCTTAGAATTCCACCAGATTCAAATCCTGGCTTACCTGGTAAGGAGCCAATTAATCTTTCAATTGAGTTAATCTCCTGATATTCACTCATATCAAGACGAATAATTTCCTTCTCTTGATTGAAGTAAATTGCGGCTAATGCTTTGGCTGTTTCAGTTTTACCTACTCCCGTCGGACCTAGAAAAAGAAAACTGCCGATTGGACGATTGAGCGACCTAGTTTGAGCTCTAGCCCGACGAATAGCTCGAGCAATAGCTGTTACAGCCTCTTTTTGATTAACAATCCTCTGGTGAATCAAATTTTCCAAATTAAGCAGTTTTTCTTTCTCCTTGGATTGAATTTGACTAATTGGAATGCCGGTTTTCTTCTCAACAATAAAGATAACCTCACGAGCAGTAATAACTTCTACTTTACTTTGTTGAGTATAAACCGATAAATCATCTAAAAGGTCAATGGCTTTTTCCGGAAAAGGATCCCGGTGAATATATTGGCTAGCTAATTTAACTATCTTATCAAGAGATTGATAAGTAAAGAAAACTGGCAATCCCTCCTTAAGAGCGCTTCTTTCATAAAATGGCGCCTTGCTTTCTAATATTTCTAAAACCTCTTTCTGGCTTGGCTCCCGAACAATAACTTTCTCAAAAAAATTATCTATTTCTCCTCTATTTTCTAAATAAGTATGATATTCCTCTGGAGAAATTGCGCAAATAAAATGAAGATTGGAGTTAAGATATGGCTCTAAGATAGCAGTAGCATCAATACTGCCCAAAGAAAGACTGCCCCTCTTAACCAAATGACCGAAATCCTCAATAAAGAGAATTATATCACCAGCATAATTAGCCGAGTTAAAAATCTTTAAAAGATTATTCTCCATATTTCGAGGACTGCTAAAACTACTAATCAATTGACTAGCCCGCAAACGAATAATCCGATGATAATTAATTTCTGGAGAAAGCATTCCCTGACTAGCCAATTTAGCTAAAGATAAAACTATGCTTTTTTTCCCAACTCCAGATGGTCCAACTAAGAGGATATTGGCTTCTTTTTGTCGAGAAAGAGATTGAATAATTTTATAGAGTACTTGAACTTGCGAAGAAGTTAATCGAACCTGATTTTCCGGCCGGATTGATTCTTTTCGCAAATCAACAGTAAAACGATCGAGAAGAGGCGTCCACCCATATATCCATTGGAGCCCCATTGGTTGAAAGCGCTCCCGAAGAAAACGAGGGCTGAATTTATCGCGGCGCAATTTTTCTTCCTGAAGATATTTCTGGACCCAGCTGGAAAGATTAAAAATATTCTGGCTATCCAGCCCATTTTTTTCAAAAAACTTTATTATTTTCGGCTCAGAAATAATCAAAACAGCAAAAACATCAGACAAATTAATTTGATTAAAAGAATTAAAACTAAGGAATTTTTTTAGATTAAGCCAAAAAGAAAGCTGATAATCCTTTTTACGGGTAGAATGATGAACAACTTTCAATAATTCTTCCAAATCTAAGTTTCCTCGCTTAATAAACATTTCAAAAAAATCAGTTCCTTGAATAGTTCGCCAGAGTTCGACCGGAGTAATTAAAGCATTATTTCCTAGATGCCAACTATGAACAAGCCAATTAATTGCTCTTTGGCTAAAGAATTTTTCTTGCCCTATCGAATACTGAGATAAATATTTCTTAAGAGACTGGGGAAAATGAACGTTTTGTTCTTTCCAATAAGTATAGATTTTAATAATCGAAAGAAAAACTAAAATATCAATCGCCAAAATAAACCATTTAATTAATAAATCGCTGTAAAGCGCCAAGTAAATTGATCCATAGATAATAAGTGGAAAAATTAGCCAAATAATCAGAGAGATAACAAAAACCGCTAACCAAAGCAAGTAAATAACTATACAGAAAAAAATAGCAACAATTCTAATTAAAAACCCCACCCCGCGTGAGATAAAGTTATCAATAAAAACCCGAAAATACCTCTTTAAATCAAATCCATGCCCATACCCTTCACTAATTCTTTTCCAAGGATAAAAGAGGGTCCGAAATAAAAAATAAACGGAAAAAATTTTTCGAATAGCTCGAAAATATTGCCAAGATTCTTTAAATATCTCGACTGGAAAATCGCAAAAATACCACTTAATAAAAGAAATAAATAACATAAGAATAATATTAGAAACTTATAACAAAACTAAACCTCAATTTCTTATTCGTACCCCTCTAACTTTTCGATTCCACCTCTGTCGCAAATTTTTTCGAGGGCTTTAGCCTCAATTTGACGAATTCTCTCTCGAGTCACATGAAATTCATGCCCTACTTCTTCTAAAGTGTGAGTCACACCATCGGTTAATCCAAAACGCATATCTAAAATTTTCTTTTCTCGATCTGAAAGATATCCCATCGCCTCATTAAGATGATCCCGCAACAAACGTCGCGCCGCTTCTTGGGATGGTGAAACACTCTTTTTATCTTCAATAAAATCCCCTAAGTAAGCATCGCCATCTTCATCGCCGACTGGAGTTTCCAGAGAAACAGTTTCTTGCGCAATCTTCTGAATTTGGCTTACCTTAGAAATCTCTAACTTCATTTCTTCAGAAATTTCCTCAATAGTTGGTTCTCGACCTAATTCTTGGGCTAAATGATTTTTAGTCTGGGTATATTTAGAGATAGTTTCAATCATATGAACAGGAATTCTAATTACCCTTGATTGATCTGCTAAAGCGCGAGTAATAGCCTGTCTAATCCACCAAGTAGCATAAGTAGAAAATTTGTACCCTTTGCGGTAATCAAATTTTTCCGCTGCTTTAAACAATCCGATATTCCCCTCTTGGATAAGATCAAGAAAAGATAATTTGCGACTGCGATTAATATATCTCTTAGCAATTGAAACTACTAAGCGAAGATTAGCTTTAATTAACTTCTGACGAGCCAAATCATCTCCTTGAGAAATTCTTTTTCCTAAAGCAATTTCTTCTTTAGAAGCAAGAAGCGGCGTTCGACTAATTTCTCTAAGATAAACCTGTAAGGAACTATTAACTTGTTCTGACAAAGTTTTCCCTCCAGGTTTTTGTCGAACCTCAGTTTTATAAAATGGCTCCTCGGAAAGCTCGATAATCTTAATATTAACCCGGCGTAATTTCTGATAAAGTTCATCTAATATCTCGATATTATTTTCCAAATTCGGAATAACACTTAAAATTTCTGATTCGGTCACAAATCCGCGCCCTTTTCCTCTTTCAATAAGTTCATTAACTACCTCTTCAAAATCGCGTGGCATTATTTTTGCTTCATCTCGATTAGCACTTCCCCTATTTTTTTTTGCTAAATCAGACTTGGCAATTCTTCTTTTTTGTTTTATTGGTTTACGCATATTTACTGTTTGAAAATTACTATGCAATGGGCCTGTTAAAAATTCTCTCTTGAATTTCCTTTTGTTGACTAATCAATCTACTTAATAATTCTACTTTTCCATTAATCTTAACCGACTTTGGTTGGTATTTTTCCAAGTCATTAATTTCTTGAGAAATTAAATTAATTTCTCTTTGAAGATATTTCCCCTTTAATCTTCCAATTAAATCTTCTACTTCTTCTTCAAGAGATTTATTTGAGTAATTCTTCAGTCCGTCAACTTCCAGCAATAACCTACTTACCCATGAAGACAAGTCAGGAGGAAAACAATTGATTAAAGACTGACTTCCGGATGTTTTTTTAATAAATTGAAACATTTTTTTATAAATTGGACTAGTAAAATACTCTTCTTTAATTTGCTCCATTTTAGCGCGCGCGTTCAATCCATTTTCTGAAACAAAAATAAACAACAAAATTACTCTTCTTTCTAATGGTTCTTCATCAAACTTTGAAGGATTGCTAACAGAATATAAACTTGTTGCCTGACGACGTTGAAGTTCCCGCGGCTCTTTGATTTTTTTCAACTCCTGCCAAATTGCTTTTTCATTTATATTAATTCGCTGGGATAACTTTTTAACCCACTCCGCTTTCTCGACTTGATTGCTTATTCTTTTAATCGTCGGTAAAATTATTTTAACAATTTGCTTTTTCCCTGCAATGGTCAATGAAGAATTTGTAATAACAGATTGAAAATAAAAATCAATAGCTGGTATTCTTTCTTGAACAGATTTTAACCATATCTGACAATTTTCTAAAATTAAATCAGCTGGATCTTTCTCGCTAATTTTAACCACAAAAGTATTTAACCCCTTTTCAAGCGCTAAGTCAATAACTCGCCGAGTAGCTCTTTGCCCCGCCTCATCGCTATCAAAAGCAATAATCAAATTTTCGGTATACCGGTGAATGATTTTGGCTTGTCCTTGAGTAAAACCAGTTCCACAAGGAGCAACCACATTTTCAGTCCCTGCCTGATGCGCCATAATTACATCCATATTTCCTTCGACTAAAAGACAACTGTCTTTTTGTCGAATTTCCCGATGAGCAAAATTAAGTCCCATTAATTGATAACCCTTTTGGTAAAGGATGGTTTCCGGCGTATTGATATATTTAGCCTGACTTTCATCTTGGTTAAATATTCGGCCAGAAAAAGCAACTGGCTGATGATCTAAATTAAAAATTGGGAAAACTATCCGGCTTCGAAAGCGATCATAAATTTCCGTTGGACGATTGCTTTTAGAAATTGCTAATCCTACCTGAACCAAATCATCTACCGAATACTTTTTTCGCAGAAAATCACTTAATGCTCGCCAATTATTTGGAGCCCAACCAATTCGCCATTTTCTAATTGTTCCATCTTCCAGCCCTCTCTTTTTCAAATAACCAAGCGCTTTTTGCCCATCTTGGCTCCGCCAAAGCTGAGCCTCAAAAAATTCGGTGGCTAGTTCATTAATAGCCAAAAACTTCTGTCGCCGGCTTTTTTTCTCAACTGGTTCTTTTTTTAATTCAACTCCCGCTCGCTGAGCTAAAGTTTTTAGAGCTTCATAAAAATCAATATGTTCTATTTCCATCACAAAAGTAAAAATATCACCGCCTTTTCCACATCCAAAACAGTGCCAAATTTGTTTTTCCGGAGAAACAATAAATGACGGAGTTTTTTCCTGATGAAAGGGACAAAGAGCTTTATAATTTCGCCCTGTTTTAGACAAACGAATATAACTGCCAATAACCTCAACAATATCTAATCGATTTTTTATTTCTTCAATTTCATTAGACATAATGAAAATTCAGCCCAGGATTTGATGTAATCCTAGATTGTAATCTTAGATTGAATCTTAATTTTAGGTTTCCATTTCCAATTCTGAATAAATTCTAAATAACTAAAATTAGATTTTGAAAAAATTCTTCAGCCTTGACATTTATTCTGAAAAAGATTAAGATAATTTCACTAATAAATAAAATTTATGGCTCATACTAAATCAGCTGGGACGTCCCGTTTAGGTCGGGATTCAAATCCAAAATATTTAGGAGTTAAATTATTCGACGGCCAATTAGCTAAACCTGGATATATTTTAGTTCGCCAAAGAGGAGGTAAAATTAGACCAGGTCAAAATGTTGCTTTTGGAAATGATTACACGATTTATGCCTTAAAAGAAGGAAAAGTTAAATTTTCTACTAAAACAATAATCAGATTTAATGGGCAGAGAAAGAAAGTTAAAATAGTTAATGTTCGGCCGCTCGAACAAATTCTCGAAAAATAGGGCTGGGATTTAATGGTCTCGATTTAAACTCTGGGTGAAACTGTGTCCCTAAGAAAAAGGGATGTTTTTGTTTTGGCAATTCAGCAATTTCCATTAAATGATTGTCAGGTGAAGTCCCCGAAAAAACTAAGCCAGATTTCTCAATAACTTCAATATATTCCGGATTAACTTCGTAACGATGCCGGTGACGCTCAGAAATTTCCTTCTGCTTATATGCTTGCCAAGCAATAGTCCCTCTTTTGATTACCGCCGGATAAGCGCCCAACCGCATTGATCCTCCAAAAATTCTTTTGGCTAAATTTTCTCTCTGCTCTGGAAGAATATCAATTACTGGATACTTCGTTTTTGAATTAATCTCAGTAGTATGAGCATCTCTAAAACCACACACATTCCGAGCAAATTCAATTACAATTAACTGCATCCCATAACAAAGCCCTAATAAAGGAATTTTATTTTCTCGGCAATATTGAATAGTTCGTATTTTTCCCTCAATCCCCCGACTACCAAAACCGCCCGGAACAATAATCCCATCATATTGTTTAATAATTTTCAATCTTTGAGAATTCTTCTCAAATTCTTCCGAATTAATCCATTCAATAACCGGCTGGCGATGATAAAAATAAGCAGAATGTTTAATGGCTTCAATTACTGAAATATAAGAATCAGATAAAACAAAATCTCCACTCTGAAAATACTTACCAACAATACCAATTTTAACTGGTTTTTTAACCGATTTAATTTTCTCAACTAAATTTTTCCAATCTTGAAGATTCCTTTTTCTGGCTCGAAGATGAAGCTTTTTCAAAATAATATTACTCAAACGATCTTTCTCAAAATTTAAAGGAACTTCATAAATAGAATTAATATCAGGAGCAGAAATAATATCCTCACCGCGCATATTACAGTTAAGAGCAATTTTTTCCTTGCGCGGTTTATCCAACGGAATTTCAGCTCGAGCAATAATAACATCTGGCTGAACCCCAGCCGAGTTAAGAGCCCGAACAGCATATTGAGTTGGCTTAGTTTTCATTTCGCCAATTTTTTTAGGAATAGGTAAATAACTAACTAATACAAAAAGGACATCCCGCAGGTGTTTTAATTTCATCATTCGAGCCGCTTCCATAAAAAGAATATTTTGATATTCCCCAACCGTCCCGCCAATTTCAACAATAACAAAATCAGCCTTGGCTAACTTCTGAGCTCTTTTAATTCGATCGATAACCTCCAAAGGAATATGAGGAACGACTTCTACACATTTACCATGATAACCTAAATTTCTTTCACGATTAATTACTGTTTGGTAAACACTGCCAGTGGTCATATAATTGGCCGCGGGCAAGCTTTGATTAAGAAATCTTTCATAATTTCCCATGTCCTGATCACATTCGGTTCCCTCATCAAGGACAAAAACTTCCCCATGTTCAACCGGATTCATTGTCCCCGCATCAACATTAACATACGGATCAATTTTTATTGCGGTAACCCTAAAACCACGAGACTGAAGAATCTTACCAATTGAAGAAGAGGTAACCCCCTTCCCTATTCCCGACATTACCCCTCCGGCAACAAAAATATATTTAGGCATAGGTAAAACTCACTTAAACATTATCTTCTACCCCTACTTTTATTTTCGCTTAAAATTATTAACACAACTGATAATCTTATCAAAAATCATTTAAATTATTTAATTATGCCAAGCCCCTCTAATCTAATCCTCCCGTCCAAAATAATAATTCACTTCAGCGCCTACTGTTTTTTTACATCACCCACATTCTCGATGATTTCCTCCTGACAATTCTTATTCTATTTATCTTTATCTTTATCTTTATCTTTATCTTTTTTAACTGATATTTTAATTTCGGCCTTCTGCTGATATGGCAATTTCAATTCAATTTTATAGTCCCCAACCTTTTTAATCGGGGTATAATCTTTGAGCCATTCTTTTTCAATTTTAACTTTTTTTTCTTGGATAGCCTTAATAATTTGAGATGGGGTTATGCTCCCGTAAAGACTTCCCTCATCAGAAGATTTAGGAATAAAAGACAATTTAATTTTAGCCAGTTTTTCAATTATTTTCTTAATTTCCTTTTTATCTTTTCTTGCTTTCTCTTCCAAACTTTTTTTAGCTTGTTCTAACCATTTCAGATTAGCTGGTGAAGCAATTTTAACTAATTTCCGCGGCAACAAAAAATTACGGACATAACCGTCTTTAACTTCTTTAATCTCAAGCTTCTCTCCCAAATTAGAAATTTTTTCTAAAAGAATCACTTTCATTATTTCCTATATTACTCCCTTTTTGAAAATTTGGCAAGAGATTAAATTCTTTTTGATTAATCTTAAACACCTGATTCCAATTATATCCTCGCCGAATAAATTCAGTCGGGGAAATATCAAGCCACTGTGTAATTCCTCGTTGAAAATCAATTTGGTAAACCCGATAATCCCAACAAGGTTGAATTAAAGTAGATATTGGATACTTTTCCATCTCCGCTGGCTCAATTTCTTTTATTTCTGTCCAGTGATAGCCGTATGAATTAAAAATTTCAGGGGTTGACAACCAATGTTTATAACCATTTTTAACCAAATATACTTTACTGTCACCTCTTGCCCGAATTAAAAGCGGCGCTGATGAATTTGGAAATATTTCTTTTGAAGAAGATTTGGACTGATTAGTCGTTTGATAATCCTCAGACCCTTGTTTAGATTCGGATTTCAATGATAAAAGATGAATTTCTAAATGATAATCAACTGAAATTTTTTTCTTAGCCGCATCATCAGAAAAAAATTGCTCGGAAGGAATTATTGCCACTGATTTTACTTGCCGCCCAAAATGATCAATAACTATTTTCCCCTCCTGTTTATTCCGTCTCAAGGTTCCCCCCTTTTTAAGCGGCAAAAACTTTATCCCCTTTTGCCCATTCCGACGATAAATAACCAAAGGAATTCGAAAGTTGGCTAATTGAGAATCACTATAGAAATCAATTTCTAAAGAACGATTATATTGATCACTGTCAACCATAATCCAATGAGCTGACCAATTTTCAATTTGAAACTTAGCTTGAACCTGTTGAGATCGACCAAGATTATTCATTTTTAGATGAATATTTTGGTAATTCAAATGCGGGTCGCCGTAGCAATATTTATTCTGCGGTAAAATTGAACAATTATTAACTAAATTAGTAATCGCCCAATCAGTAAAAACATTGGAAAAATCTACTTGATAACCTAATTTTTTAAGCGCATCATTAATACTTTCAATACCTGTTTTTGGCGATTGAATAATTTTAGTCAGAATTTGAGTTCCGCCATAATGGTTAACTAGATAATGAATAAAAAGATTAACCTGACCATAATCAGCCGGTTGTTCATTCCACTCAATTAAAGAATCCGATGGGCTTTGAATAAATTGCGCAATCCTCCTTTTGAGGTTGCTATCTTGAATGTTATCATCGGCTCCAACCAAAGTTGGCGCGTATTCTGAGCGAGCTTCATTAAGCCAAATATCATCATTGATTCGATATCTTCTCTCCTTTTGATTAAAAGAGATAAGATGCTGAAATTCATGGGATAGGTAAGCATTAATTCTACCTTGAGGAAACTGAAGAATATCCTGATTAAGATAAATCATTTCATGTTGATTAGAATTTTCGAATTGTTTCCGGGAATACTCATCAATCGAATTAAAATAACCGGCAATATTATCTTTTAAAGGAACAAAAAGAATATAAACCCGCGGATCATTATCAATTCCCGGTTTCCATTCTGAGCCAAAGACACTAGTTTCTTTAGAATAGATTATAGTATCAAAATATTTTCCGATGGCTGGAAACTTAGAACTATCTTTTGAAGAAAAGATTCGGCAGCGCTGACTAGAATAAACTTCCCGAACCTGAACAAAATCTTGATTAGCATATTTAGAAGAAAGATGAAACGATTGAAATGAAACCGCTTCAACAGAAAAAACCTGAAAAATTAAAAGAAAGATAACAGATAAAAACACTAACAATATTTTTCTAACCCGTCTAAATATCATAAAAAAAATTTGAATTTTTTATTTTCTTTATTCGTTTGAGAAATTGGAATTTAGAATTTGGAATTTGTTTCAGGGGACAGGATGCGAACCAGGGT
>OBDI01000028.1_pt1 | contig 17124 bp, 18 predicted proteins | sample 1518691 | NCBI WGS metagenome assembly OBDI01 (sample SAMEA3143271, study PRJEB22397) | metagenome | biome: marine; feature: hydrothermal vent; material: diffuse fluid | place: Pacific Ocean | collected 2013-09-14 | depth 1530 m | reverse complement strand
CATTCACCATGATATTGAGCGCCGCCGTATTTGGTGGATCGATAATATCCGCCACTGAATCATTCATTATTTGTGCTGGATTTGGCATTGTCGGCATGCCATCCATTGCAAAAGCAAGATTTATATGAACAATAGCCAATATAATGATAAGTCGTTTCAACATAACTTTTTTTGATTTAGATAAAATTATCTTCATTTTACCGTTTTTTTTAAGATATAAATAAATAGTGCCCATTAAAGAAAAACTAAAAAATTTAAGCCAACACCCTGGCGTCTATCAAATGCTTGATAAGAATCAACAAGTGATTTATATAGGCAAGGCAAAAAATCTTAAAAAAAGAGTGTCTAGTTATTTTAGTAAACAACATTCAGATGGAAAGACTAGGGCTTTAGTTGCTAATATCAAAGACTTTGAGGTGATTGTTACAGCCACTGAAACTCAAGCTTTGTTGTTGGAGAATGAGCTTATTAAACAATATAAGCCGCGTTATAACATCTTGCTAAAGGATGCAAAAAGTTATCCTTACATCTATATCACTAATGACAAACACCCAAGAGTGAGTTTTTATCGTGGTCAAAAAAATAAAGATTATCAGTTTTTTGGGCCGTATCCGTCTGCACATGTGGTGCGAGATTCATTGGCCATTTTGAAAAAAATATTTAAAGTTCGTCAATGCACCAATAGTGTTTACCGATCTCGATCTCGCCCTTGTTTGGAATACCAAATAGGCCTTTGTACAGCACCTTGTGTTGGAAAAATCAGCGATGAAAATTACGCGCAAGATGTGGCGATGATGTCATTATTTTTGAGCGGTAAGGGCAAAGAAACATTGGATAAAGTGTCAGATAAAATGCAACAAGCATCCATTGATCTAGACTTTGAGCTGGCTGCACATTATCGAGACCAGTTGATCGGGTTGCGCACCATTCAAGAACAGCATAGCTCGCAAAGTATGAGTGATATGGATGTGGTGAGTATTGTTGAAAAAGAGGGGGTCCATGCTGTTGAGGTGTTATTTGTTCGCTCTGGAAAGCAAATAGGGCAAGACTGTATTTTTCCAAAACACGCAAAAGGCAAACCGTCTAAGGAAGTTTTGTCCGCTTTTTTACCACTATATTATTTAGGTAAAGACACGCCAAAACAATTACTACTCAGTGAAAAATTAATTGATAGAGCGCTTATTGCTTCTGCTTTAGATACAAAAATTATTGATACGCCACAAAAAGACAAGCGTCATTTTTTAAAGATTGCCACTTTAACGGCTGAGGAAAATCTTAAGCAACACTTGATTTCAAGATTTACCAAACGCTCACAATTAATGCAATTACAAAAAACCCTTAATTTGAGTTCGTTGCCAAATACGATGGAGTGTTTTGATATCAGTCATACTATGGGTGAGGCAACCACAGCTTCTTGTGTGGTGTTTGAAAAAGGCCTGCCAAAAGTTAGTAAATATCGTCAATTTAATATTAAAGACATTACCCCAGGGGATGACTACGCAGCTATGAATCAAGCAGTATTCAGGCGTTATTCTCGATTATTAAAAGAAGACAAGCCCTTGCCTGATGTGGTGTTTATTGATGGTGGCCTAGGTCAGCTTAATCAAGCCATTATGGTGATGGATTCGATCGGAATTGAGTCGATTCAGTTGGTTGGTGTGGCTAAAGGTGAAGGTAGAAAGGCGGGGTTGGAAACATTAATAACGGTCAAGGAAGGTAAAACTCAAAAGATTAATCTTCCGCCACATGACCAAGCGTTGATGCTGGTGAATCATATTCGTGATGAATCTCATCGTTTTGCGATAAAACATCATCGAAAAAAACGTGCTAAAAAACGCCAGACTTCCCCTCTCGAAAGTATTAAAGGGGTGGGTAAGTTACGTAGAATAGCGTTGTTAAATTATTTTGGTGGCCTGCAAGAGATTCAAAAAGCCAGTTGTGATGAGATTGTAAAAGTAGATGGAATCTCTAAAGCGTTAGCAGATAAAATAGTAGAAAAACTAAGGCGGTGATTTATTTTTAAATTCTTTTTATTTATTTTTGTAATTGCATACATAGTATGGTTTTTAAACAATCGTATTTTAGGTAAGCACCTAGCTTTAGCGAAAGTGATTGCTTTTACTTTGGTGGCTTCTAGCTTGGTGGGTTTAGTTTTATGGACTTTGTCTTATCTAGTGGAGCAGGTTTAGTTTTTCCGGGATAAAATCAGAGTGTTTAGGTGTTGTGTTTTTTTAATCACTTTATCTGATACATTAACCAAAATTGATAAATTGGATGCTTCCCAAACAGGCAGATCACGCATATGGTCACCCATATAATCAAACTGTTTTTTACCAAAGCGCTCAATGAGTTTTTGCGCTTTGTTGTGAGAAGATAAGTTAAAGTCGGCGTTGCTAGCCATTACATCATCAAACAAAGAGTTACCGGCTGGTTTGCTTTTTAAAATTTCAGTTTTTTCAGAAAAAAAATCTAAATTTTGATCATTATTAACGATGGTTTCATTATTTTTACGTGTTTGAAAATACTTGACTACTTCAAAGGCATAATCTTTGTGCGAAGCCGTTGCTAGTATGATGGGAGAGCCTTGCTTTTTTCGCTCAATAATGTAATCGATGGTGTCTTGAATGTAGGGTAGTGTTTGTGCATCAATATTAAAGCGTTTAACCAGTTGAGATTTTAAATAGCCTTTACCTTTAGCAAACCAAAAAGGATATAGTAATATCAGCCACGGGCTTTTTTTAAGTACCGCTATAGAAGATTCATACAATAAATCGGTATCGATTAATGTATGGTCTAAATCAACAATAAGTGGAATATTGTTACTCACTCTAATTCACCCCATTTTTCATAATAACGCTCAAGGTCGGCTTCTAATCTAGCTAGCCTAATCAATGCATCTTGAGATTCGGGCTGCTGGAAAAATTCAGGATCTGATAATTGTAATTGAATTTCGCCAATTTCAATCTCTGTTTTTTCAATTTTATCAGGTAATTGCTTGAGCTCTTGCTGTTGCTTATAGCTGAGTTTTTTACTATCAGCTTTGCTTTTAGGTTTAATTTTAGGGGTTATTTTGGCTTTTTTCTCATTCAGCTTGTCTTGCTTTTGAATAAGGTAATCATCATAACCACCTGCATATTGGTTGATTGTGCCATCGCCATCCATGACGACGGTAGAGCCTACCACGTTGTTTAAGAAGGTTCTATCATGCGAGATTAAAATCAAGGTGCCTGTATAGTCAACCAGCATCTCTTCTAGCAATTCTAGCGTTTCTACGTCAAGATCATTTGTGGGCTCATCAAGTATGAGTAAGTTGGCAGGTTGTGAAAGAATTTTGGCCAACATTAATCGGTTCTTCTCACCACCAGAGAACATTCTGATAGGGGCCATGGCTTGTTTTCCAGTAAATAGAAATTGGCGTAAATAACCAATGATATGTTTACTTTTGCCGCCAATATCAATCTGTTCACGTCCGCCAGAAACAAAATCCATGGCTTTCATGTTTAGATCAAGATTTTCACGCATTTGATCAAAATAAGCCAGTTTAATGGTTTTGGAGCGACGAATAGTGCCGCTATCAGGCTGTAATTCATCCAATAGCAGTTTGATAAAAGTAGATTTTCCTGTGCCATTACCGCCAATAATGCCGATTTTTTCACCTTTCAATACCATCATTGAAAAGTCTTTGATCAAGGTTAATCCGGCAATCTGATAGTTAATTTTTTTGACTTCGAATACCAATTTAGAGACACGTTTTTCATCACCTTCCACCGAGTGAATTTTGACACCACCCTGCTTTTTCCGACGATTGACAAAAGAGGATCGCATATCCTCTAAGGCACGCACTCGCCCCTCGTTACGAGTGCGTCTGGCTTTAATACCTTGGCGAATCCAAACCTCTTCTTGGGCAAGTTTTTTGTCAAAGCGTGCATTGGACAACTCTTCGGCATGTAATCGCTCGTCTTTACGTTTGACGTAGTCTTTATATCCGCAATCAAACACTGATAAGTGGCCACGATCCAAATCAAAGACCTTATTAACAATGCCGGCTACAAAGGATCGATCATGACTAATTAATATTAAAGTACCATGGAATTCCCTAAGCATTCTTTCCAGATCAAGAATAGCGGTGATGTCCATGTGGTTAGTGGGCTCATCAAGTAGTAGTACATCAGGGGCTTGAATTAGGGCGCGTGCTAGCATGACGCGCCGTCGCCAACCGCCAGAAAGTGTGGATAAAATTGCCTCAGGATTAAGGGTGAAGCGATTTAAAATTGCCTCGATTTTATGTAGGTATTGCCAAGCATCTAACTCATCAATTTTCGTTTGTAAATCAGCGGCTGCCTCCAATTCCCCATTACTGGTAAGTTGCTGATAATCACTTAAGATTAGTCCAATATCGCCCAAGCCTTCGGCAACAATATCAAATAATTTTTTTTCATTATCTTCAGGTGGCGTTTGTTCAAGATAACTAATTTTTGTGCCTTTTTTAATTTTTAATTTACCATCATCAGCACTGATTGTGCCAGCTAAGATACGCATAAAGGTTGACTTTCCTTCGCCATTGCGTCCGATCAGTGCAATTTTGTCACCTTTATGAATAGTCGAGCTAACGCCGTTAAGGATTGGCTTATCTGAAAAGCTAAGAGAAATATTATCTAGCGTGATTAATGGCATGCTTAAGGGTTAAAATTGTATTAATTAATTTTTTTGATATTTTAGTATGCAACATTTTATACCTTTCAAGGCTTTTGCGAGTATCGTTAGCTTTATCTTATTGTTAAGCTTTTCTTCATCAATTCTGGCAGAAAGTATAGAAGCTAAAGCGTTTTCAAGTGACGCTCAAGAAATACGTTATCGTGCTTTAATTAACGATATTCGCTGCCCAGTTTGCCAAGGTCAAAGTATTGGTGGATCAAATGCAGGATTGGCTAAAGATTTGCGCGAACAAGTACGAAAAATGATCATTAAAAATAACAGTGACGATGAAATTCAACAATTCATGGTCGATCGTTACGGTGATTTTGTGGTGTTTAAGCCACCCGTTAATAAAAATACTTATTTATTGTGGTTTGCGCCATTTACATTTTTAGGATTGGTCTTGTTTTTCTTTATCAGGTCTTTATTAAGTAAAAAGAAAACCACGAAAACTCAAACAATAGACACTTCTAAAGCTAAGGATTTATTGAAGTGAGTCATCAGCAAGCGCTACTGATTAAAACTCATAATCGAGGCGCAACAGAAATCACCCAACTGGTGAATGCTATTGTTACTGAATTTTCACAGGGTCACACTTTGTGCCATGTTTTTGTTACCCATACGTCAGCTTCGCTGATGATTACGGGCAATGAAGATGCGGATGTTTTACTCGATATTGAAGATTATTTTCAAGCAAAAGTCACTGATGCTAACCCAAATTATCGACACAATAATGAAGGTGATTTTGACATGTCGGGGCATATTCGTTCGATCTTAACGGGCGAGTCAAAAAGCATCCCAATTATTGATTGCAAATTGGCGCTAGGGAAATTTCAAGGCTTGTTCTTATACGAACACCGTGCTGGTGAAAACGCTCGAAAGCTTATTGTAACCTTGTCGTGAGTGCTGAATTAGAGCTTAGCAAGCTAATGGTAGATGCTTACACATATCAGAAAAATGGCGAATTATCTTTGGCGATTCAAGCATGGAATGCACTACTTAACCATCAAGCTGCCGATAAAGATTTAAAAGCCAATGCATACTTAAGCTTGGGTAATTTACACCAATTACAAGGCAATGACGAGTTGGCGATTGAGAGTATGTCTAGCGCCATTAAGGCCAATCCAAATAGTGCAGAAGCTTATTTTTGCTTGGCCTATATGGAGCAAGAGAATGATAACTTCCCCTCGGCAATCGAATATTTTGAAAAAGCCTTGGCACTTAATATGAATGATTCTGGTGCTTTTAATAATTTGGGTAATTGCTATGATCGATTAGAGAAAAGCACTGAAGCGATTAATGCTTATTCTCAAGCAATTACTTTAGATGAAAATTACATTGCAGCGATTTATAACCGTGGTAATGCTTATATGAAGATTGCAAAAGATGATTTTGCCCTAGAAGATCTGAATAAAGCCATTGAATTGGATGCAAATTTTTACCAAGCCTATTATAATCGTGGCACTTTATTCAAGCGTATGGGAAAATCCAGCGAAGCTGAAGTAGATTTAACCAAAGCAAAAGCATTGGCACAACAAGAACTAGAGGAAAAAACAAAGCAGTGAGCGACCAAGACGACAACAAATTAATTACTGAACGAAGAGCAAAATTAGCCATCTTAAGAGAAGCAGGCAACCCTTTTATTAATGATTTCAAACCAGCCAATTTGGCGCAAGATATTATTAATGATTATGATGGATTTTCTAAAGAAGAGTTAGAAGGAAAAAACATCGAGGTGTCTATAGCCGGGCGCATGATGCTTAAGCGAGTGATGGGCAAGGCAAGCTTTGCCCATGTGCAAGATTCGTCAGCACAAATCCAACTATTTGTGACGCGTGACGAACTGCCTGAAGGCTTTTATAACGAACAGTTTAAAAAATGGGATATCGGTGATATTATTGGTGCAACGGGCACTTTGTTTAAAACCAACGTAGGTGAACTTTCGATTCGTATTAGTGACATAAAATTACTCACTAAATCGCTACGACCACTGCCTGAAAAATTCCACGGATTGTCTGATCAAGAAACTCGTTATCGTCAACGTTATGTTGATTTAATTACTAATGAGCAAGCACGTAATACTTTTAAGCGTCGCTCTCAGATTGTGGCCTATATTCGTAATTTCTTTAATGATATTGACTTTATCGAAGTAGAAACACCGATGTTACAAACCATTCCAGGTGGTGCGACAGCCAAACCATTTGAGACGCATCATAATGCACTTGATATTGGTATGTACTTGCGTATTGCACCAGAGCTGTACCTTAAGCGTTTGGTTGTGGGTGGTATGGATAAGGTGTTTGAAATTAATCGTAATTTTAGAAACGAAGGCCTGTCAACTCGCCACAATCCAGAATTCACCATGATTGAGTTTTATCAAGCTTATGCGACTTATCATGACCTAATGGACTTGACTGAAAAGCTCTTCCGCGGCATTGCTGTAGATGTGTGTGGTGATGCTGTTATTCATTATCAAGGTGATGATTTTGATTTTTCAAAATCATTTGATCGCATTAGCGTGTTTGATTCAATCTTGCAGCACAATCCAGCACTAACAGCGGACGACCTTAATGAAGATAATGCCAAGAAAACGGCTGAAAATCTTAACATTCAAGTCAAAGATAATTGGGGCTTAGGCAAAATTCAAATTGAGATTTTTGAAGCAACAGTTGAAGAAAAACTCATGCAGCCAACCTTCATTACCGAATACCCAACTGAGGTATCACCACTGGCACGTCGTAACGATAACAATCCATTTATTACCGATCGTTTCGAATTGTTTATTGGTGGTCGTGAAATTGCCAATGGCTTCTCTGAGCTTAATGATGCCGAAGATCAAGCAGCACGATTCAAAGCCCAAGTAGCTGAGAAAGATGCAGGGGATGATGAGGCCATGCATTATGATGCAGACTACATTCGCGCGTTAGAATATGGCATGCCACCTACAGCAGGTGAAGGTATTGGTATTGATCGATTGGTGATGCTGTTTACTGATTCACCATCAATCAGAGATGTATTGTTATTTCCGCACATGCGCCCAGAAGTTAAGTGAGTTTAATACCTGTTTTAACCATTGATGGTCCTAGTGGGGTTGGCAAAGGTACGGTTGCTCGTATCATGGCACAAAAATTAGGTTGGCACTTGTTAGATTCTGGTGCAATTTATCGTGCTTTTGCATTGGCAGTTGATGCCAGAAATACTGATGTTACAGACGAATCTGCCTTAGAAGAGGTAGCGAATAATCTTGATTTAGCCTTTAAAACTGAAGCTGGTAGTGAACTGGTGAGTGTGTATTTAGATGGGCAAGATGTATCTAAGGTTTTGCGTACCGAACAAACCGGTGAAATGGCTTCAAAGATTGCCTCGATTGGCGTGGTACGCGCCGCACTTTTAAAGCGACAACAGGCTTTCGCTAAAGCGCCTGGTTTAGTGGCCGATGGTCGTGATATGGGTACGGTTGTTTTTGCCGATGCACCTTTTAAAGTTTTCTTAACAGCAAGTGCGCAGGAGCGCGCTAATAGACGCCTAAAACAATTGCAAAATCAAGGGTCTGAGGGTATAATTTCGCAAATCTTAGCAGAGGTTGTAGCTAGAGACGAGCGTGATTCTTCACGCAAACACTCACCACTCAAGCCTGCTAAAGACGCTTTAATCATTGATACCACTGAGTTATCGATTGATGAAGTAATCACTCAAGTGAGTGAATTAACTAAAGCTTAAGCGGTTAAGCTTTATAAATAAACTAACCCGATAATCACCCAACTTACACCGTTGTTGGATAATTTACCGGTCAATATCAAAGAAGAAAATATGTCAGAATCATTTGCAGAGCTGTTTGAAAACAGCGCAGAACAACAAAACGTAAAAGTAGGTGCTTTATTAATGGGTACCGTCGTTAGCATTAATCGTGAAAAAGCGATTGTTAATGTTGGCTTAAAATCAGAGGGTTTTATCTCTCTAGACGAATTTAAAAATCCACAAGGTGAAATCGAAGTTGCAGAAGGCGATATTGTAGAAGTCGCGCTTAAATCAATCGACGATGGCCTAGGTAATACATTATTGTCACATGCTGATGCCAAGCGCATCAAGTTGTGGCAGTCACTTGAAACTGCAATGAATTCTAAAGAAGTAGTAACGGGTATTGTTACTGGCGCTGTTAAAGGCGGTTTGACAGTTGATATTGGCGTGGTTAAAGCGTTCTTACCAGGCTCATTGGTTGATGTGCGCCCAGTTAAAGATTTCTCATACTTAACTGGTCAAGAAATTGAAGCCATTGTTATTAAGATGGACGAAGTTAGAAACAACATCGTTATTTCTAGAAAAGCAGTGATGCAAGAAGCTAACTCAGCAGATCGTGAAGCCTTACTTGAAACATTAGAAGAAGGCAAAGAAATCGAAGGTATCGTCAAGAACCTTGCTGACTACGGTGCGTTTGTTGATCTTGGTGGTGTTGATGGTTTACTACACATTACCGATATCTCTTGGACGCGTGTTAACCACCCATCTGAGAAGTTGACTATTGGCGACAAGATTACGGTTAAGGTTCTTAACTACGATAAAGAGAAGATGCGTGTGTCACTAGGTCTTAAGCAGCTTACTGCTAGTCCTTGGGATAATATTTCAGACCGTCTTCCAATTGGCAAGAAAGTTACTGGTACAGTATCTAACCTTACTGACTACGGAGCGTTTGTACGCATCGAAGACGGTGTTGAAGGTTTGGTTCACGTTTCAGAGATGGATTGGACAAATGCAAATGCACGTCCTTCTAAGATCGTTAAACTGGGTCAAGAAGTTGATGTTGTGGTATTAGACGTTCAAGAATCTAAGCACCGTATTTCATTATCAATGAAGCAAGCACAAGAAAACCCTTGGGAAGCATTTGAAGCAACCTGCAATAAAGGTGACAAGATTGGCGTAGTAGTTAAATCAATCACTGACTTTGGTTTATTTGTTGGCCTTCCAGGCGGTATTGATGGCCTAATCCATTTAGCAGATATCTCATGGGAGAAGCAATCTTCAGAAGCGTTAGTTTCTAATTATTCTAAAGGTCAAGAGCTTGAAGTGGTTATTCTAAATATTGATGCTGAAAAAGAGCGTATTTCTTTAGGTATTAAGCAATTAGAAGAAGATGACTTTATGTCTTACGCTTCATCTAACAAGAAAGGTTCTATTGTTAAGGGTGTGATTGCCGAAGTAGATCCAAGAGGTGCGGTTATTACTTTAGCTGACGATATTACAGGTTACTTAAAAGCCGGTGAAATTTCACAAGAACGTGTTGAAGATGCAACTACAGTCTTAAAAACAGGCACTGAAGTTGAAGTGGTTATTGTTAATGTTGATAGAAGATCTCGTAACATTTCAGTCAGTATTAAAGCTAAAGATTCTGTGGAAGAGCAAGCAGCGATGGCAGATTACAATAAGCAATCTTCTGACGATGCAACAGGTTCTACTTTAGGTGATTTATTGAAAAAAGCAAAAAAATAAATAATGCTTTTTAATCAGTTGTATAGCGATATATAACTGATATTAATCATGAAAAAAACTGATCTTATTTTTAATTTATCCAACCATTCTGACCTTTCTAAGGCCGATGCTAAGACTTCTGTTGAAGTAATTTTAGAGGCGTTAACACAAGGTATTGTTTCAGGTGATGGGGTTGAAGTTAGAGGGTTTGGTGGTTTTTATAAAAAACATCGAAAAGCGCGTTTAGGTATTAATCCTAAAACTAGTGAAAGAACGCAAGTCGGTGAAAAGTTTGTACCATTTTTTAAGCCGGGAAAATCACTAAGAGAAGCGGTTGATAACCAGTAAAAAGATAAAATAAAGACTAATTTTGATTGATTTACAAAGTGACGTTAATGTATAATTTCACTTTTTTATGGGGCGTTAGCTCAGTTGGTAGAGCACTGGACTTTTAATCCATTGGTCGAGCGTTCAAATCGCTCACGCCCCACCATATTCTCGAAAAGGGTTTCCATATAGGAAGCCCTTTTTGATATTTAAAAGCAACACGTTAAGTGTACAAACGGAGACAATAAAATGACAGTAAAAAAAGACGCAGTAGTAGAGATGCACTACACACTAAAAAATGATGCAGGCGATATCATTGATTCATCACAAGGTAAAGAGCCGATGCCGTTTATCCAAGGTCACGGTAACATTATTCCTGGCTTAGAAAGCGCATTAGAAGGTATGAAAGTTGGCGAATCTTGTGACGTATCAGTTAATCCAGAAGAGGGTTATGGCGTTCATCATCCTGAGGCGATTCAAGAAATCCCAATGGAAGCTTTGCAAGGTATTGACAACTTAGAAATTGGCATGCAATTACAGTCTCAAGATGAGCAGGGTAATCCATTTGCAGTTCATGTTAAAGAAATCAATGAGAAGACCGTTACGATCGATGCCAATCATCCATTGGCAGGTGAAACATTACATTTTAATGTGAGCATCGAAAATGTTAGAGAAGCAACAAAAGATGAGTTAGACCATGGTCACGTTCATTCAGGCTCTTGTTCACACTAAAATTGCTATTTAAGCGACGTAATGGCTAATCAGTGTCCATTATGTTGTTCTAAGCAAAGTCAGTCTTATTTCAAGAATAAGGATGCCAGTTATTTTTCATGTTCGTCTTGTGATTTGGTTTTTACACCCAAAGAGTTTCATCTGAGCGAAGCAGCAGAAAAAACTCGTTACGACTCCCATCAAAACAATCCTGAAGATAAGCACTATCGTGCGTTTTTATCTAAAGCGTTTAATCCAGTTATAGATTGTATTAAATCAGGCGCCAAAGGCTTAGATTTTGGCTCTGGCCCAGGGCCAACTTTATCATTGATGTTTGAAGAGCAAGGGTACGCGGTTGATTTGTTTGATAAATTCTATGCCAATGATCAGGCCATTTTTAACAATCAATACGATTTTATTACCGCCACCGAAGTGGTCGAGCATTTATCCAAGCCTGGTGATGAATTAAATAGACTATATAAAATGCTAAATACAGGTGGCACACTAGCAATCATGACCAAGATGATTAATGACCAAGTAGATTTTGCATCATGGTATTACAAAGATGACCCGACTCATATTTGTTTTTTTAGTCAAACCACAATGAATTATTTAGCTAAATCATGGAACTCTCGCGTCCAATTTTATGGACACGATATAACTCTATTTTTTAAATAAAGTCTTGTTGCTTCTTTATTTAAGCGGCATCTAAGTGTTCTACATAAAACCGACCATAAAAACGAATGTCTTTGGCATTATGTAATCTAAGAATGGACGCAGCTTTTTGACGAGCAATCTTCGTTAATGTTGGAACACTAACAACCGTATGACCTTCTTGCAGACCTTTTTTAATAAGCTTCAAGTATTTATATTCTTCGCCTTGGGCAGCAAATTGCCACTTACGTATTAACTTAGTCATTAACCCATGACTACGACCATCTGGATCAAGAAACTTTAAACCATCAGTGCCAACTGATTCATCAATTTCAGAGTTGTCAAATCCAGCATTCATTAAGTCACAGCAGACTTCATCCGCTTCCATTTTGGAATCAATAATTGCAACGATACGATTGGTTGGGTAAGTTTCAAAGTTTTTCATTGTATGCGCTAACATGATATATCTCCTTTATTATTGAACATTCCGCCAATGTATTTATACATCGGCTTGTTTTAAATATACACCTTATTTCACCACCTCAAAAACACACTAAACGTTACTATCATTTATTGATTAGGCGTATAGTTAAAGAGGTTAGCTTTTTTATTATTAATACTTATGAAAAAAATCTGGATTTTTATCGCCCTAAGTGGTGCTATGGCGGTTGCAATAGGTGCTATGTCAGCGCATATGTTAAAAGACGTGTTAGAGATTAAAGACATTGCACGTCTGCAAACAGCGGCAACTTATCAAATGTATCACACACTAATCGTTGCTATGCTGGCTGTGTATTACCAATACAAACCGTCACAAGCTGTTAAACAAAGTAGCTGGATATTTTCCATTGGCATTGTGTTATTCTCAGGAAGTTTATATTTATATACTTTTAGTAAAATACATGCAATGGTGTTTATCACCCCAATTGGCGGTATGTTGTTTATTTTGGGCTGGTTAAGTTTATTAAGATTGGCAAAAAATCCTTAGTTTTAGACGAAAAAAAAGCCTGCAATTGCAGGCTTTTTTATAACGATTAAAATCTATTTAGAAAGAACCTTCTTGAGCACCTTCAATAATCGCATTCATTTTTTCAGCTACATCCATCGCAGGACCTAGTGCATCTTCTGGTAATTGCATAGCATGCATTACATCAGGATTCATACTAATCATTCTGATTTTACCATCTTTACCTTCAACTACCGCAATACGGCAAGGAAGAATCACTGCATAACGATCATCAATATCGGCAATCTTTCCGGCAGTAGCAGCATCACAAATATTATGAATGGTTAAATGACGGTAAGGCTTGCCAGTTACATTGGTGATTTGCTCACTGAGTGGAAACATAGCAACGTGCAAAATAGATTCGTTAGTCGCCATTGATTTAATTGATTCATCCACTTCTGGACCAGTAATACCTTCGTCAACTTCAGTCACTTGTACCATTTGCATAAACAACTCAGCGGTCATTTGTGCTGGCTCTGAACTTTCTGCTGCAGGCTGTACTGCTGTTACAACTTCTTGAATTGTGCTGGCTGCTTGTTGAGCACTACTGGCTGCTTCTTCTGCTATTTTTTGTGCTTGTGCAGGATTAAAGTTTTGATTCTGCCAATTATGACCACCATTAAAAGGCCCCATATTGCTACCGTTCATTGGGCCGAAGCGGTTTGAACCTGTGTTAAAACCAAAAGGCTGCATACTGTTACCACCACCAAATGGGCCAAAGTTAGTGCCGCCACCAAATGGACCAAAAGAATTACTACCACCAGAAAATGGATTGTAGTAGTTGTTATTGTTACTTCCCCAAGGGCTCCAGTTATTGGTATTTGCAGTAGCACTGCTCATTGTTAAAACACTAGTAACGGCCAAAATAACCGATAATTTATTTTTCATTTTTCTCTCCTTGGTTGATAAATAAAGGCATAAGTCTAGCATAGTTGATTTAATTGTGTCATAATTATCCAACATTTTTTTAAAATAAAGGCGAATAATGCGATATTTTTTAATAGTTTTATTAAGTATTTTTTCATTTTCTAACGCGTACGCTGAAAACGATGATGAAATTGTTGATGTTATGCAAACACTTGAGGCTGTCAATAAGCGCATTGTTAATATCAATACTGACGAATTAAATAAAATATTAGACACCGACCCTAGTGTGGTTTTAATCGATGTGCGCTCACCTTTTGAGCTAAAACACACAGGTACGATTGCTCGCGGCCAAAACGTTAATATTGTTAGAGGCTGGTTAGAATTTCAAATTGGTGATCATGCCAAATCAAAAGACACACCAATCATTGTTTATTGTGGCCGTAATTTACGCTCGCCACTGGCGGCAAAAACTTTAGAAAACATGGGTTACACTAATGTAAAGAACTATGCTGATGGTTTTTTTGTTTGGAAAGAAGAAATGAACCCAGTAAAAGTTAGTGATTACGAGCCTGATAGTATTTTATACAGACTTCCTGAAGAAATTGCACCGGGTGTTTATTCTGCTATTGGCGCAACACAGCCGTACACTTACGAAAATTCTAATCACAATAACAACCTCTCTTTCATTGTCACCACAGATGGTGTCTTAGTCTTTAATGCCGGTGGTAGTTATTTAGTGGCTAAAGCAATGCATGAGGAAATCAAAAAAGTAACGGATCAAAAAGTCAAATATGTGGTGTTGGAAAATTCGCAAGGCCATGCGATTTTGGGTTCAAACTACTGGAAAGAGCAGGGCGCTATTATTATCGCTCATGTTGAGGCAGATAAAGAAATTAGACACAGAGGTGAAGATATTTATGCGCGTACACTGCGCGTTCAAAAGGAAAAGATTATTGGCACAAAAGTCGTGTTTCCTGATTTAACTTTTAAAGAAAAAATGCCAATATCAATGGGTAATACTCAGATTGAGTTGATGCATATTGGCGCATCGCATTCGCCAGATGATATCCAGCTTTGGCTGCCACAACAAAAGATTCTCATTAGTGGCGACACCGCTTTTAACGAACGCATGCTGCCTATTTTCTCACATACCAATGCTGCTGCATGGATTGAAACTTGGGATAAGATTGAAGCCCTAGAGCCAGCATTGATTATTCCAGGCCATGGCGAGCCAACCGATCTTGCTACTATCACTAAATTTACCAAAGACTATTTGGTCTATATGCGTACAGAAGTTGAAAAAGTAATTGACGACGATGGTGGTTTGTATGAAGCTTACAGTATTGACCAATCAATGTTTAGAAATCGCGGCACCTTTAGAGAGTTACACAAGCAAAATGCCGAGCGTATTTTTAAACAAATGGAATTTGAATAATTCAGATTAATTAAAAGTTAGATTTTTTTTGCCAAACCAAGATTCGATTATTGGCCGGCATTGCATAATCATTCATTAAGGTTAATCCAGCCCGTTGTGCAAGTGTATTAAGTTTTTCAAAATCACGAATGGCGCTTTGCCTATCTCTGTCTTTTAGCCATTGATCAAAATTAGCATTACTTTGGGAAGTGTATTGGGCATTATAGTTAAACGGCCCATACAGAATAAATAAGCCATTTTCACTTAGCGATTTTCCAACCCCTTGAAAGAAATCCACCACCATTTCCCAGCTCATAATATGCGTGGTATTTGCTGAAAAAATCACATCAAATTCCAACGCTGGCCAAGCTTGAGTAACATCCAGATTAATGGCAGGCGGTGTATTGTTAAGCTTGGCCTCATTAATCCAAGCGTTAACACTACTTAAATATTGCACTTGATCACTAGCTTGCCAACTAAGATGCGGCATTTTCTCGGCAAAATAGATGGCGTGTTGCCCAGTGCCGCTACCCACCTCTAACACGGTGTGTTTTTCTAGTAGTAATGGCTTAATAATTTTAAGAATTGGCGCTTGGTTTTGCACGCAAGAACTTGAATGCTGTTTCATAAATTTTGTTCCTTGTATGGATTGTGTTTGTTCACTTGCTCCATGTAGTGCGCAATGTGTTGTTGCTCTTGTTCACAAAAATGCTTAATGGGCTGTTTAAATGCTTCATCTTTAATCCAATGTGCCGATTGCGTAAGGGTTGGTACAAAGCCTCTAGACACCTTGTGTTCCCCTTGTGCGCCAGGCTCAAACACCTCTAAATTATGCTGAATACAGTATTCAATGCCTTGGTAGTAACAAGCTTCAAAATGAAGATAATCAACTTGTTTATTGCAGCCCCAATGTCGACCATAAAGCCGTGTGTCGCTTTTAAACATTAAAGATCCGGCAATGCACTCACCATTAAGATCAGCCAAAAATAACAAGACTTGGTCGGGCATGGTTTTGGCAATTTGTTTAAAAAATCCTAAGTTAAGTGTGGGTGTACCGCTTTTTTCTAAAAAAGTTTGATTGTAAAAATTTGAGAAATTTTGCCAATCGACATCGGTTGCACTGTTGCCATCTAACTGTCTAATGCTTACGCCAGAATAACTAACCTTTTTGCGCTCTTGACGAATATTTTTTCGCTTTTTTTGCTTCAAATTAGCCAAAAAATCATCAAAACAGCCATAATTTTGATTATGCCAGTGAAATTGACAGTCATTTCTAATGAGAAGTGATTTTTCTTCAAAAAATCCAACTTCATTTTTAGGGAAAAGACAATGAAAACTACTGGCATCAATTTTTTCGCAAATTTTAACAATGGTGTCTAAAAGTGCTGAAAAAACACGTTTTTCATTGTCTTTCTTTGCTAAAAATCGTACACCACTCGCAGGTGTGTAAGGAATAGCTGAAACCAGTTTTGGATAGTAGTTTAGCCCGTATTTTTCGTAAGCATTGTGCCAGACATGATCAAATACAAACTCCCCATAATTATTGTACTTTTCATACAAAATAGCCGCGCCAATTAATTGCTTGTTTTCATAAACCGTAAGATGCCTAGGAATCCATCCAAATTGCTCACCAACACAATGATGTTTTTCTAATGCAGATAAAAATTCATGCTTGCAAAATGGGTTGTTATCGGTGATTAAATTGTTCCATTCTTGCGCATCAATTTCATCAATTGCTTTAACGACTTTAATGTCCATAAATCAACTGATTAAGTTGAGGTAATTTTGATACCGTTGTGTGTGAATCTCACCAGATTCTACTGCCTGTTTGATGGCGCAATTGGGCTCGTTGATGTGAGCACAGTTTCTAAATTTACATTGGCCAATAAAGGGTTTAAATTCTCTAAACCCGCTTAAGATTTCTTTATCTGTGAGATCATCCAGTTGAAATTCACGAATACCAGGAGAGTCAATCAAATCACCGCCT
>OBDI01000020.1_pt1 | contig 21646 bp, 16 predicted proteins | sample 1518691 | NCBI WGS metagenome assembly OBDI01 (sample SAMEA3143271, study PRJEB22397) | metagenome | biome: marine; feature: hydrothermal vent; material: diffuse fluid | place: Pacific Ocean | collected 2013-09-14 | depth 1530 m | reverse complement strand
TTGACCTTTGATTTTTGATTTTAATTCTTGTTTGGAACATTGGAATTTAGAATTTGGAATTTGTTTAGAATTTAGAATTTGGAATTTAGGATTTAAAATTGATTTTTGACTTTTAATTCTCATTTTTGATTTTTGAGATTTGATTTTTGAGATTATTATCAGATGCCAATAACAATTTTCTTCCCGTCAAAAACAATCTCTTTAGATAAGCCTGATCCAATAAGATCAAAAACAATCTTTCTAATTGATGCTTCCTTTTTAACTAATAATTGATTTTTTCTTACCCAATTTATCAATTCCTGATCCCCGTTAATCGCTAAAACAACTTTTTGAGATGGCTTCATTCCGCTTTTCTTTCTCAACATTTGAATTTGATGAATAAATTCTCTTAAAAATCCTTCCTCTTTTAATTCTGGCGTTAATAACGTATCTAAAATAATTTCTTCTTTAATGTTTATGTTAAACTCTACTTGTTTAATATTAGTTTCTTCTTTAATTAATAACCATAAATCCTGATTTTTTAACAAATCTTTCTTTAAAATTACTTTCGCCAACGGCTGACGAACTTTTATCCCCAATTTAGATCTCTCAGCCAAAATTTGCCGACTAATATCCCGAACTAACCGCATCTTATCCTCCAATTGATAATCAATCAACATTTTATTCGGCTGAGGAAAGTTATTTAAGTGGACTGATTCTAACCAATTACCAACAAATAATTTAGATAACCGACGATAAAGCGATTCAGAAATAAAAGGCATTGCCGGCGCAGTTATTAATGACAGCCTTAAAAGAATTAATCCCAGCATTTCACTAGCAATCTTCCTTTCTTGAGCTGTCGATTTTTGAAATCTTTTTCTTGATCGCCGAACATACCAATTTGACAAATCATCAATAAAATCAATTATTGGCCTAACCGCTTTAGTCAATTCATATTTCTCCATTTGTTTAATTATCTCTTGATTTAAAGAATTTAGGCGAGAAATAATCCACCGATCTAATATATTTTTGGGACTAATCTTTTTCCTCAGTTTCACCTTCCGTGGCCGATAAACTTCAAAAAATGAATACAAATTCCATAAAGTCATTATTACTCGTCGAAAAACTTCTCCAACTCTCCTCTCTGAAAAAAGATAATCTTGACCAATCGGTGTTGAAGCTAAAAGAAAAAATCTTAAAGAATCAGCTCCATATTTATCAATTACTTCTTCTGGTGGAGAATAATTTTTCAGATGTTTAGAAAGCTTGCGCCCATCTTCTCCTAAAACCAATCCGTTAACAATAACATTTTTAAACGCCGGTTGGTTTTTGCCTAACCCGATATCTTTTAATGTTAAAGCGCTGGCTAAAACATGAAGGGTATAAAACCAACCTCGGGTTTGATCCATCCCCTCGGCAATAAAATCAGCCGGAAAGGATTTTTCAACCAACCTTTTATTAGCAAATGGGTAATGCCACTGAGCGTAAGGCATCGAACCGCTTTCAAACCAACAATCAAAAACCCCCTGATCCCGCTTCATTACCCCTCCGCAAAATGGACATTTTAATTTAATCGAATCAATATAAGGACGATGAAAATCAAACCTTCCCTGGCGGTTAAATGGCCAAATTTTAGCTTGAGATTTTCTCAATTCAGCAATCTTAAAGTATGTTTTTCGGGCAATAACTTCGTCTAATCCCCATCCTTGAACAATCCCCCAAAAACATTCCAATGGAAAAGCATGACCAACAATAAGAATCTTCTTCCCTTGATATTTTTTTTCTAATTTGTCGAAAACATTTTTCATTCTTTGCCAGCAATCCAATCGACTTTCTCCTTTCGGAAATGGCTCTGATAAGCTATCTTTAGTCCAAAGTAGCTGTTTATCAATTGATTCTATTTGGCGCCCGTTAAGTTCACCCACATCCAAGTCCCGTAAAAAAGAATCAAAAATAATTGGCTGATTTAATTCTTTGGCTACAATTTCAGCTGTTTCTCTTGTTCTTAAGAAATCAGAGGCAATAATTAAATCAATTTTTCCTTTAACCAACTTTCGAGCCACTTTTTTAATTTGCCCTTTCCCTAATGAAGTTAAGTGGCAATTATCATTTGTAATATCATTTTCAATTATTCGAGCCCGATAGCAAGTGCTTTCTCCGTGCCGCAAAAAATAATAATAATTTGAACCAATATTATACCTTCCTAATTCTTTTTTTGAACCAATAACCAAATGGCGCCGGCAATCTTGACATTTCCAAACCGGAATCGGCGCGCCCCAATAGCGGTTCCGGGAAACACACCAATCTTTAGCTCCTTCTATCCACTTCCCGAAACGCCCTTCCTTCAAATGGGCTGGCACCCAACGAATTTTTTGATTATTTTTAACCAATTGTTTTCTCAATTGAGAAACCTTAATATACCAACTCTTAATTGGATAATAAATTAAAGGAGAATTACATCGCCAACAGAAAGGATAGGTATGTTTTATTTTTTCAGACCGAAAAAGCAATTTCCTTTTTCGTAAATCATCTTTAATATCTTGATCGGCTTCCTTAATAAACTTACCTTCTCCAGGAAAACTAAGTCCTGAAACAATTTTTCCCTCCAAATCAACCGTAATTAACATCGGCAGTCCTTCTTTTCGGCCAACATTTTGGTCATCTTCGCCAAAGGCTGGCGCTAGATGGACTAGTCCCGTCCCTTCTTCCAATGAAACAAAATCTGCTCCAACAACTTGATAGATTTTCTTGCATTCAGGAACTTTATCTATTTTATACAGCGGAGAATAATTTAAGCCAATTAATTCTTTTCCCAAAAACTTCTTTAGTATTTGATATTCTTTGCCTTTCAAGATTTCTTTAATTCTCCCTTCGGCTAAAATCAAAATTTCTCGGCCAATCCTAACTTCTGAATAAATAAAATTCGGATTAACAGCCACCGCCGCATTTCCCGGTAATGTCCAAGGGGTAGTTGTCCAAACTAAAAGATACCGTCCATCTTCCAATAAAAATTTAACAAAAATAGATTCATCCTCGACCTCTTGATAACCCAGATTAACTTCGAAATTAGAAAGAGGAGTCCCGCATCGCGAACAATAAGGCGTTACTCGAAAATCTTGATAAACCAATCCAGCCTCATCTAACTTTTTAAAAACCCACCAAACACTTTCTGTGTAATCCGAATCCATAGTTGAATAAGACTGAGTATAATCAGCCCAACGACCAACCCGTTGTAATGTTTTTTGAAAATCACCAACACATCGAAAAACTGAGTTTCGGCAAGCCTGGTTAAATTTTTCCAATCCAATTTTTTCTTCGATGTCCTTTTTCGTCCGAACTTTTAATTCTTTTTCAATTAAATTTTCTACTGGCAATCCATGGCAATCCCAGCCAACTCTTCTCTTAACCTGATAACCCCGCATTACCCAAAATCGAACTACCGTGTCCTTTATTGCCGTCGCTAAAATATGCCCGTAGTGAGGCAGTCCCGTCGCAAAGGGAGGACCATCATAAAAACTAAAGAGCGGTCTTCGCCGTCTTTGTCGAACTGATTTTTCAAAAATTTTCTTCTTTTGCCAAAATTTTAAAACTTCTTCTTCTAACTGAGGAATAGTCATAAGTTAAAGTTAATTTTATCACATTCTTTCAACCTTTTCAATCCCTAAAAGATTTATCCCGGTCAGTAAAACTTGACTCAATAAATTAACCAACCCTAATCGTGATTCTTTCATTTTTCTTTTTGCTTTCAAAATCGGCACCCTTTCGTAATACAAATTACTTAGCCGAGCCAAATCCAATAAGTAAGTAGATAAAAAATGAGGAGACAGCTCATCAGCTGTTTTTTGAACAACCGGCAGAAAAGAAGATATTTTTTTAGTCAATTTATATTCTAGATCGCCGTTAATCAAATTAACATCAATTTGAAAATTACTTCTTCGGCTTTTCTTCAAAATATTTTTCAATCGGACATAAGTGTATACCAAATAAATTCCAGTCGCTCCATTAATATTAGTTGCTTCAGCTAAGTCAAATGTTAAATCGCGATCTTTATCTACTTGTAAAAACGAAAATCTAATTACTGCGGTGGCTAATTTTTTAGCGGATTTATTTATCCATTTCCCCGATTTATCCGGATTTCTTTTTTCTATCTCCTGGCTTAATTTGCTAACCAAAAGTTCAAACAAATTATCCAAAGTAACTATCCAGCCACGCCGAGAAGAAAAAGGCAAACGGGGCCGATTTTTTTCATCATAATCCAGTTCAATCCCTAAGTCTATCAATGTTTTTGGAGTTAAATAGACTACTCCGTAACTAAGATGCTGATATTTTTTCTCCTCTGATAAAACACCCAATTCGGTTAATGCTAATTTAACTATTTTCTGAGGCAACTCCTGTCTTTTATCAATAACACTAATTGCCCAATGATAATTCCCAAAATTTTTTTGATAATCTCCGGAATAAAAATCAGTTGCCCAAACCATTTCATTGTTTGGTTGCTTAACTAATAATCGGTATTTCATCTGGGATTGAACTCGGGACAACTTCCAAAAAGCGTAGGCAATATCTTTAGCTGTGTAGGTGCTTATCCCATTACTTTTAATTAAAACATAATCCTGATTTTCTAAACCGGAGAATTCATCTATTCCCCTTAAATCAAAAACCCAACAACCGGCTAATTTTCCCGCTGATATCTTTTTTACCCGTGGGCTTTTTTTTAGCTGATCAAAAACTCTCCCAAAAATTCCAGAGTGAAGAATGTCTGTTTCCCAATTAATTAAATTAAAATAGGAATTAATCTGCCAAGCCGTCTTTAGTTGAGCTAAGAGACATTTTTGGGCAATTCTTCTCTGAATTTTAACTGCCTTTCTATCCCCCATTTCAATTTTTTTTAAAACCTCGTTTAACTTCAACTGAAAGCCGGAATCATTTTCCTTTTCACGCATAGCCACATAAACTTGACCGCAATAATGATCAAACTTCTCTTTACTCGCTAAAGGATACTGATAAAACAAATGGGCCACTAAATTATAGCCAACATTAACCCCGCTATCATCCCCATAATCAACCGCTTCAACTTGATAACCTAAAAATCGAAAAACCCGAACTAGGCAATCTCCTAAGCAAATATTTCTTGCTTGCCCTAAATGGAGAGGCTTATTCGGATTAGCATTAAGATATTCAATAATAATTCTTCGCTTTTTCTTTTTTATCGATACTAAAAAATTACTTTCTAATACTTTTCGGATAAATTTTTCCCGTCGGACATATCCGTTAACATATCCCTGAACCGCTTCAATTTTTTCAAAATACTCATCATTTCCCATTTTCTCAGCCAACTCTCGGGCAATAACCGCCGGCGATTTTTTTAAACTTTTGATTAAAGAAAAACAAGGGAAAGCAAAATCTCCCAACCGATCATCCGGTGGAACCTCAATTAGACCTAAAATGGCTGATTCGTTTTTCCCCAGTCCTAATCCCTTTAATCTCTGACTAATCAATCGAGCAAATTTCTTCCGAAAAAAGTAATCAGTATTCATTACTGGTGATTATATCTTGAGAAACCAAAATAATCAAGATTATGTACAATATTATTCTATCATATTGATACAAAATCTGTAAAATTTTATGAATGCTATTTTATCACTAATCATATTCCCCGCTCTTAACCAAAACCAATTCATTTTTCGAGCCAATGCTAAAGCCTCGATGTCAAATCCCCAGCGATTAATTCTCATTTTGGGAAATATTTTTTCAACCGCCATTGCTATAAATGCCTTAAAGCCACACTGAGTATCCCCAATTCCTAGAACAACCAAAACTTGAATCAATAGATTGCTTATATTTCCTAAAAGCCCTTTGTCCACAGTTGGGGAATTATCTGCTCAGCCCGACGCATCTTTATCATCCCGACTGCCAATCACTAAATCATATCCTTGTTTAAAGCAAGGAAGCATTTTATCAAAATGATCGATTGAGGTTAAACCATCCACATCCATAAAAAACCTGATTTTCCCTTGAGCCATTAATATGCCCTGCCTAACAACCTATCTCCAGCCGTGATTCTCAGAATTATCAATCAATTTTAAGTTCTTAATTTCATCTTGCATATCTCTAACTTCTTCAGATATTCGATCATTTGAACTATTGCTAACTACTAAAATTTCTGCCTCAAAACTTCTTTGCTTTAAATACTATCCAATTTCAATTAAAGTTTTTGGCAACCTTCGTTCTTCATTATAAGCAGGAATAATAATTGAAAGAAACATAAAACTACAAATTTATTTATCCCACTGAGTTAAAACTTCACATCCATTTTGAGTCACTAAAATCGTCTTCTCAAAATGAGCCGCTGGTGAACGATGAACAGTCAAATAAGCATACCCATCTAATCCAAGCTGAACATACTTATCTTTTAAGCTAATCATCGGCTCAATCGCAACAACCATATTTTTCTTAAAAATCACTCCACTTCGAGGCATTCCCCAGTTAGGAATCTCGGGGTCTTCATGCAACTGACAACCTACTCCATGCCCAACTAAATCTCGAACTACTTGGAAACCAAACGATTCAACAAATGATTGAATAGTAAAACCAATATCTCCAGTTCTAACCCCTGGTTTAAGAACACTAATTGCTCCTTCCAATGATTCTTTAGTCACTTGAACCAACTTTTTCTTTGTCGGCGATACATTTCCCACCTCAACTGTTATTGCCGCATCGCTATAAAAGCCCTTTTCCCGCCGATAGTTTAAATTTTTCAACTGAATAAAGTCAGCTGATTTCCTCCCGGGCCAAATTACCCCATAATCTAAACTAACAATATCCCCTTCTTGTAAAATCTTTTTTTTGGAAGGTAGCGCATGAACCACTTCCTCGTTAACTGAAACGCATAATGCCGCCGGATAGCCCTGATAATTTAAAAAAGCCGGCTCGGCATCAAATGAATAAGTTATCTCTCGAGCCAATTTATCCAAATCAGCTGCGCTTATCCCCGCCTTGGCTGCTTGCCTTAATTCTTTTAAAACATATGCTAAAATCTGACAGCTTCGCCGAATAAAAAATATTTCCTCTGGTGTTTTTAAAATAATTTTTGATTTCATTTTGTAAGAGACTTTAAATACTTCAAAACTTCCCCAGTAACAATATCCGGAGCTGGTTCCCCGTTAATTTCGAAAATTTGAAAGTTATTCTGGGCAAGATAATCCAAAACTGGTTGAGTCCTTTTTCGATATTCATCCCATCTAACTTTAATTGATTTTTCATTATCTAAACTCCGAACAACTAATTTTCCCCCGCAAAGAGGACAAAATTTCCAATTTTTGGTTTCTGGCGAATAAATAACTTGATAACCGCACTTTTCACAAATTCGCCGATGAAGATTTCGTGAAACAGCGCTTTCTTGAGATAAATTAATTTTAAAGACAAAAATATTCTCCTGGCCATAAAGATCAGACAATAAAGGCATTATTTTCTCTGCCTCATAAAGAGTCCTTGGTGAACCAGAAAAAACTAATCCCTGTTTATTCTGATAAATTTTTTTTATTTTCTCCCGAACAATTTGAACTACCCATTCCGGAGCGCAAAGATATCCTTGATCAAAATTCTTTCTCTCTTTTTGGATTACCGGATCATCTTGGTTAAGCGGGTTATGAACAACTTCTTCAATAAATCTTCCGGTGTCAAAATTAACTAAGTTAAATTTTTCCGCAATTCGCCGGGCTTGAGTTCCCTTACCCGCTCCTGGCGGGCCAAAGAAAATAGCTACAAATAGTGAAGACATAAAAAGATTCAAAAATTAAAAACCAATTACTAAAATAATGCTAACCGCTAATAGAACCTCTAAGTTTGCCTTTAATTCATCGCTTAACCATCTCGTATTTTCCCTCTTTATTTCGCCGAAAATACTTCTTATTCTGAAGATAAGCTAAAATAGTTGTTGTTTTAACAAGTTTTTTCTGCTGAATAACTGATAAAATTTCTTCTTTGGTTTGAGGACCTCTTTCCTGAATAACTTCTCTAATTACTTCTAATGTCGGCCCTGGATGATAGTCCCACCCCTTTAAAGCATACACTCCTCGCCCAACTAAAATAAAACGGGGATCGCGAATCAAAGCATTATGAACTGTTGGCGCATACGGTTTTCTCGAATCAGAAAAAAGTTGATCAATCCGCCGAGTAATTTCTAAAAAATGCAAAGGACGGCCCGCCTGCCGCAAAACAAGCCAAGCGCGATCTCCCATCCCTTTTGGAGTAATATCAACCCAACGAGTTAAACCATAATGCCCTAATGGATTTTTATTAATTAATCTTGAAGATTCTAAATAAGAACTAATTTCCTTCTGAGAAATTTTTGAACCTTGTCTTTTAATCAAATCAAGTAATTCTTCTTCGCTGATAGTTTGATCGCGTCCTTCTAAAAATCTAGTTAGGTTGGCTAAAAATGTCTTAGCTTTTTCAATACTCTCCTTATTTAATGCCCAAACTGGATGAATTTCCCGATCGCCGGAATATCTTGAAAATTCCCTTCCTAAATTTAAAAATAAAAATAAAATTCCTTTAGCTTGATCAACATTTCTAAAATTCAGCCCATCAATATTTTTTGGAGAAAATCCAGCCTTAATTTTTTCTTCAAGTAACGCTTTTTTGGCTAAATCATCAATCAAGACATCCTCTTTCTTTAGTCCGCCATAAGACTTTAAATAATTCTTAACTAGAGAAATTTCCGGAGATAGTTTTTCCAAAATTCCTCTCTTCTCAATTTTTCGAAAGATATTTCTCTCAATCTGTCTAATTCTCTCTCGAGTTACCCCATAACTTCGACCAATTGATTCTAACGTCTCCTTTTTGCATCCTAAACCAAAACGTCGAATTAAAATATCGCCAGCTCTTTTATCTGGAATAATTTCAAATATCTCTAAAATTTTATCTAACAAATTAATCATAAACTTAACTAATAATAAATAAAATTAGTATTATTAGAAACTTTGAAGAAAATTTTTAATGTCCAATCTTTTACCTTCTATTATCTACCCTTCACTACTACTTATTCGCCCAACTTACTAATAACGGACTAGCAATAAAAATTGAAGAATATGTCCCAATAGCAATACCAACAATTAGAGACAACGCAAAGTAGTGTAATGTTGCCCCTCCTAAAACCAACAAGCAAAACAAAACAAAAAGGGTGGTTAAAGAAGTATTTAAAGAACGAATATATGTTTCTTTAACACTTTGACTAACCAGTTTAGATAAAGATTCTACCCGCCGTCGCAACAAGTTTTCCCGAATTCGATCAAAAACAACAATGGTATCATTAACCGAATAACCAAAAATAGTTAAAATAGCGGCCACAAATGGCAATCCAATACTGACTTGAGTAAAATGCCCCAAAAAGGAAAAAACTCCAGCAGTAATTATTACATCGTGAAACAGCGCCAAAACTGCAATCAAGCCATATTTCCAGGAAGGAATTATTCGTGAAACCTTGCGAAACGCCCAAGCAACATAAAAAATAATTCCGATAATAGCCAAAATAATTGCCCAAAATGATTTTTTCTCGAGTGATTTTCCAACTGTCGGGCCAATTTGGCGATATTCTTTCTCTTTTACCTCTGATCCTAATGCCTGCAATACTTTCTGATGAGTTTCTTCGTCAATATTTTTCATTTTAACAATTATCTTATTTGATCCGCTTGATTGGACAGTTACTTCTCCTAATTTTAATGAAGAAATTTTATCTTTAACTTGATTTAACGACAGACTTGTTTCTAAATTCATTACTACCCCACCCCGAAAATCTATTCCTAAATTTAAGCCCCATCTAAACAAACCAAATAAGCTGATTATTACCAGTATCGCTGAAAATAAATAATAAAATTTTCGATAAGAAATAAACATAAGTAAAATTTGGAATTTAATTCAAAATCATATCAGATTTTGAATTTACCTTACTACTAATATATCCCCCCTGACTAAAATAACCACTTTCTACCTTCCATTTTTGGCGTGATAACCAAATCAAGCAAAAACCGGGTGATAAAAATTGCTGAAAACATACTAACTACCACTCCGATAAATAAAGTAGTCGCAAATCCTCGAACTGACTCTCCGGTAAGGGCGTAAAGAATACCCGCAGTAATCAATGTCGAAATATTGCCATCGCGAATAGCTGGCCAAGCCCGTGAAAATCCCTCCCTCAAGCTAACCATCAGTGAATTTCCTCGTTTTAATTCTTCTCGAAAACGTTCAAAAATCAACACATTCGCATCCACAGCCATTCCAACCGAAAGAACAAAACCAGCGATACCCGATAATGTCAAGGTAATTGAAAATATTTTAAAAATTGCCAAAACAATTACCGCATAGTTTAGTAAAGCCAAACTGGCGATTAAGCCAAGGAGGCGATACCAAATAATCATAAACAGAATTACCGCGACCAGCCCCCACAACGCCGCTCTCAAGCTCTTTTCCAAAGAAATTTTTCCCAGCGATGGACCAATTTTTTGCTGACTAATTAATTTAATCGGCACCGGCAATGCGCCAGCATTCAATCTTTGAACTAACTTTTTAGCTTGGTTTAGGGTAAAATTTCCACTAATTATTGCTTTCCCATTAGGAATTTTTTCCCGAACTATTGGAATGCTAATTGGTGTTCCATCCAAAAAAATGGCTATTGGCTTCCCAATATTCCGCGCAGTAATTTTAGCAAAAAGATTCGATCCTTGATCATTAAATTGAAGCGAAACAGTTGGCTGGTAAGTATTCGGATTAAATTCAACACTAGATCCTTTAAGATCAGCCCCGGTTAATCCAGTATATTTCCACTGGGATAAGGGTGATAAGTAATCATTCTTTGATTTTGTTTTAATTAAAATATGCTGGACTCGGATTTCTTTAATCACCTTTCCATCTTTTTTTAATTCCCTCTCATCTGTTTTCTTGATAATATGATAACCATACTGTGTTTTAACCAAATTTTTAGTTATTTCTCCTTTTTTCAAACTAAAAGCGGCTTTTTCAAACGCCGGGACCATCTTCCCAGACCCGAACCAGCCTAAATCCCCTCCTTTATCCTTACTCCCTAAATCTTCCGAATACTTTTTAGCTAATTTGCTAAAATCTTGGCCAGATAGCGCTTTTTTTAAAAGATCTTCGGCTTTCTTCTTGGCTTTTTGATTATATTCATCCATCTCTTTTTTCTGCTTTGGCGACAATTGCGGATTTGGATTTTGTTCCCGAAAATCAAGCCGCGGCGTTTGGCCAATCATTTCAATTGCTTGATGAACATTAGTAATTCCGGGTAATTCAACCAATAACTGATTATTACCAACCACCCTAACTACTGGTTCGCTTACCCCAAAAAAGTTTACTCGGCGAGCAATAACATCTTTAACTCCTTCCATTGCCTCATCTTGTTTTTCTGATGGAATTTGCGATAAATCAGATTGATAAAGAAGCATCGCACCGCCTTTTAAATCTAATCCTAACTTAAATGGCTTAGAAAAAAAATGTGGAATGTCGGGCAATTGTTTCCAACCAATATTATTCTTATGATTATTTATCCAGTCAACTGAGTTGTTCCACCAAGTTGGGTAATTAAAGGAAAAAAACAAGAAAAATACCAACAAAAAAAGCAAGCCGCTGACCCATTTTTTTCTTTGACCCCCTCGGTGTCCGGAAATTTTTCTTTCATTCGACTTTTTAAATATACTCAATCCCATATTCTTTTTTAACCTAATTTCCAAAAAAAGTCAACCCATTGTGGTAATGCGCGCATACATATGGCGGTTTTTGTAAAATTATGAAAACTATGCAAAAATTAGTGCATATGTGTACTAAATTACCTAAAAATATTTTAGAGGAACGTTTGCGTTGGGTTCTGCCTATTGTAAACAAACAAATAAAGATAGTTGATGCAGCTAAAGTATTCCCAGGCGGAAAAAGAACTCTGGAAAGATGGGTGGCTAATTATAAAAAGAAAGGAATCAGAGGGTTGAAGCCTAAATCAACTAGTCCCAAATCACATCCCCGCGAAACACCAATTAGAATCAAGGAAACAATTATTGAATTGCGAAAAGAAAATAATAAATGCGCATTTAAGTTAAATGATGATTTGCGGAAAATAGGAATTAATATTGGAACCAGGACAATTGGTAAAATCATTAAAAACGAAGGGCTGGTTAGAAAGTACAGGGTTAGGAAATTAAAATATAAGTATAAATATGTTAAAATGCTGCTTACTCCAGGCGATTTAGTGGAAATAGATATTAAATATGTGCCGAAAAAACTGGGGAATAAGAAATATTATCAGTTTACAGCTATTGATTGCGCTAGCCGGTGGCGATATTTAAAAATTTGTGATAATATGGGTAATAGCTCGGCTATTGCCTTCTTAAGGGAAGTGATCAAAGTGGCTAAGTTTAAAATCAGGGCGATTAAAACTGACAATGGCAGTTGTTTCACTAATCGTTATACTGGATATTTAAAATCCACTGATCCGTTGAATCCCAGATTGCATCCTCTTGATTTGTTTTGCCAAAAGTTAAATATTATTCATTATCTGATTGATCCGGGCAAACCAGCCCAAAACGGAAAAGTGGAACGCAGCCACAGAAGTGACCAAGAATCATTTTACAATCAGGTTAAATTTAATACACTGGAAGAATTAAACTGCAAACTTAGACTTTGGAATATGTATTACAATGACTTGCAACATTGCGCTTTAAATAATAAAACACCTAATGAATATTTGGCGGAATATGTTAAATATTAAAGTTAAAAAAACCGCCAAAAGTATGTGCCTAAAACATTTAGCATTTGATGATTTGACAATTTCTGCTCTTCATTTTATCCTTTTGGCAAGATGCCAGAAATTGATCTCCAAAACCCCCATCGTCTTCCACCCCAAAATATCGAAGCTGAAAAAGCAGTTTTAGGATCTTTAATGCTCAATAAAGAAGCTATTTCTCAAATAGCCGATTTATTAAAACCCGAAGATTTTTACCGTTCAACTCATGGAATTATTTACCAATCTATCCTTAGCCTCTATAATAAATCTGAACCAATTGATTTAATTAGCTTGACCAATCATCTTCAAGACCAAGGAAGATTGGATGAAATCGGCGGTGTTAGTTATATTACTAATTTAACTCAATCTACTCCTACTGCCGCTCACATTACTCACTATGCTCAAATAGTCCGACGAAAAAAAATACTCCGAGATCTAATCAATACAGCTATTGAAATCACTGAATTAAGTTATCAAAAAAGCGACAACATTGAAAATTTGCTGGACCAAGTAGAACAAAAAATATTTGCTATTTCCCAAAGATCAATTAGCTATGACTTTATTCCAGTCAAATCGGTCTTAGAAGAAGCGTTTGAAAGAATTGATCAACTTCAGCAAAATAAAGAACATATTCGCGGCGTGCCAACTGGTTTTACCGACTTAGATAATATTCTTTCAGGGCTCCAACCATCTGATTTAATTATCTTAGCTGCGCGACCATCAATGGGAAAATCATCTCTCTCTTTAGATATTGCCCGTTATGTTGGCATAAAGGAAAAAACACCAGTAGCAATTTTTTCTTTAGAAATGAGTAAACAAGATCTTATTGATCGGCTTATTGCCGCTGAATCTAATGTTAATCTTTGGAAACTAAGAACTGGCCGCCTTTCTGCCGACGGACCTGATAATGATTTTGAAAGAATTCAAGAAGCATTATCCTCCTTATCTGAAAGCTTAATTTTTATTGATGATAATCCCTCACCAACTGTTCTCCAAATGAAAACAATGAGCCGACGTCTTCAGGCAAAACACCGTCTTGGATTAATTATTATTGACTATCTTCAGTTAATTCAACCTTCCAGTTCATCTGATAGCCGAGTTCAACAAGTCAGTGAAATATCTCGGGCATTAAAAGGATTATCTCGCGAACTAAATGTGCCAGTTTTAGCGCTTTCTCAATTATCTCGAGCTATTGAATCCCGCCCTGATCAATATCCTCGATTAGCAGATCTTCGTGAAAGCGGATCCATTGAACAAGACGCAGATGTAGTTGTATTTATTTATCGCGAAGATAAAGTTAAAAAGAATTCTAGCCGCCCTAATATCGCCGATATTATCATTTCAAAGCACCGCAATGGGCCCTTGGGCAAAATTGAATTGTTCTTTGATGAATCCCACACTTCATTTAAAAATCTGGAAAGAAGAATAGAGTAACTTCGAAAACAAAATTCAAAATTACACCTTTTTATGCTATTTCCTGAACCAATCGAAAATTTAATTAAAGATTTTTCTAAATTACCCGGCATTGGCCCGCGGGCAGCCCGACGAATTGTTTTTTTTCTTCTTCATCAGCCCAATGAATTTATTGATAATTTCAGCCAAAATATCCAAAATTTGAGAAATAAAGTTCATCTTTGCCCGATTTGTTTTAATTTCACTAACCAAAAAAACCAGCCCTGTTCAATTTGCCGCAACCCCAAAAGAGACCATCAGGTTATTTGTGTCGTTGAGAACATATTTGATATTTTACCAATCGAAAAAACCGGCCAATATCAAGGTGTCTATCATATTCTTGGCGGCACAATTAACTTATCCGAGGGAATTACTCCTCAAAAACTAAGAATCAAAGAACTCATTCAACGAGCTTATAAGGCTAAAGAGATTATTTTAGCGCTTAATCCTACCATTGAAGGAGATACAACTAACCTTTATCTAGAAAGAATTTTACAAAAAACTCCAGTAAAAATTACCCGCTTAGCTCGTGGTCTTTCAAGTGGATCTCTTTTAGAATACACTGATGAAATTACTCTTTCTCAAGCAATTAAGAATAGAAAATAGAAAGTTAATTTATTCCTCAAAATCTTTTTCTATTCTCTTTTAAATAAAACCCCCTCTTTCTATAAATTATAAAAAGAAGGGGTAAAGTAAAAGGCGAAGCTCATCATTCACTTCATTCCTGAGATTTAAGCATCGGGGCGCTGCTTGTCGAACTATTAATCTGACTTGCTTCAAGAGCAGACCGACCAGCTTTCAAATTCTCAACAATTTTCTTAATTTCTTGATTTTTGGGGTTGAGTTTGGATATCTTTTCAAATTGCTGTAAAGCCATTTTTTTATTTCCCTGATGATCATAAATCAATCCCAAGAAGTATAGCGCGTTAGAAAAATTAGGATTCAATTTCACCGCCCTCTGAAAGGCCGATTGAGCAGACACCAAGTCTTTTTTAGTATAATAAAGCAATCCTAATTGGTAAAATATTCCAGAATCAAAAGGATACTGATTAGCAATTAAAACTAATTTATTGATTGCTTGTTCTGTCTTCCCTTGACGAATGTTTGTTTGGGCTGATAAATAGCTAGCCGAAAGATAATCCGGTTTTATCTTAAGCGCCTGCTGGAAATTCTCTTGAGCCGAAGAAAGATTTTTTTGATATTCATCCTTTAATTGCTTGAGGACTTTTTCTTTGTTCACTTTTATCTTTTGGGCTGGTTGTTTGGCAATCAGATTTATCTTTTGTTGAACAAAATCAGATTTGGCTAAATAACTTTTAGCTATCTTAACAAAAATAACCGGATTAAGAGGATCTAACTGGTGAGCTTTTTGATAGGCGTCAACAGCAAATTTATCAGCTTTATCAGCTAAACCAATTAAATTATAGTAACTATCACCTAAATTAACCCAATTACTAACATTCTTTGAATCAATTTCAGTTGCTCTTTTGGAAATATTAATAATCTGTCCCATTGTTGTTTTAATTTGATTTCCATTATTAGACTTATTATCCTTGTTCTTCTTGCTATTTTGGTTATCAATCAAATTCACCACTTTTTGCTGAAGAGCCTGACTTAAGAAAAGGTAATACTGGTCATTTTGATTATCTAAATTAATTGCCCGAAATAAATTATTAACTGATTGATTTATCTTTCTTTCACTAGAAAATCTCAACCCTCTTTGAGCATAAACTGATGCCACATATTTTCGCCCAACCCAATAATCTCCGGCTAAAATCAAAACTATTACTGAAAGCATAACCAAAAAAGAAAGCATTGCTCGTTGCGGCCGCTTAACTAAAGAGATTTCTTTTTTCTCAAAAAAATTAGCTCCTAATACTCCCGCTAGAGTAAAAAATAAAATCAACAACACAAAATCAGCCGGATGAAGGAAAATTACCAAAAGAAAAATAATCGAACCAACTAGTACTTCAAAAAGAAGATGACTCCTTTTTTTAATTAAATAAATATTTAAAATAACAATGGCTACAATTAAAAACAACCAAGCCAATTCCCCAACTAATCCAGTTGTCGAAAGCATTGTTGAAATTAGTGATGATCCTTGATTAAAAGACAAATTCCAAAATTGGCTTTTGATTATGCTTGAAGGACGATAAAGAAGATAATTATGAGCAAAAGTAGCTAATCCAGTTCCAGCTAATAATTTGCCATCGTGCCAGACGCTTTGAGCAATATTCACTGAAAGCGGCCATGAAGGATTTACCTCGACTGGCAAATTAACCCATTGCGCCGGCAACGAAACTCTAAAGATTAAAAAACAAATTGAAATCGAAAGAACAATAACAACTAAAATAAAATTAAACGGATGATAATTTTCCCGTTGAAAAGATAACAAATAACTCATTTCTGCAATCAAGGACAAAGACAAAATCAACCATCCTAACCAGTAATTAATAACAATTAATTCAACTAAAATCAAAAGTGAAAAGGCAGAAACTAAGATCTTCACCCACCAGTTAGTTCGCCTAACTAAAATTGCTGTCAAAAGAGCAATTAAACCAAGCGTCAAATAAATTCCCAATCCTGAAACTGAACCAAAAAAATCAAAATTAATTAATCCCCCTATTTTAGGAATAAATCTCCCAAAAATCCTAATTGCAGTCAGAATAGAAGTAATCAATAAAGATAATCCAGCCGAATAAAAAATAACTTTAGTATTCTTTTTATCAAAAGAAGCGCTAACCAGAAAAAATATTAACCCAGCTAAAAGAAAAACTAAAAAGCTATCTGATAAAATAAAGCCTCCCATCAAGCTTCTCGCTTTCTGGATAGAAAAAATGGCTGGAATTAAAAGTAATCCTAGGAAAACCCAAACAGCCCAAATTAAAAAAGATTTTCGAATAACTATTTTCCCCTCATTAATCGATTTTCCCAACCAACAAATCAAGGAAAAAGAAACTAATAAAATAGCTATAACTTCTTTATTAAAATATACCGGCCATAATGTCCAAGGAAGAAAGAAAAAAGGAAGAAGAAAAACCAATAAAGCAATTGACCAGCGCCCAATTTTATTCCACCAACTTTCTTTATTTCCCTTTACCGCTTCAAATTCATTTTCATTTTGAACATCTATCTTATCTTCGACTGCCCCTATTGCTTGCTCTTTTTCCCCAGATTTTCCTGATAAGTCATCCTGTTTAACAATATCTTCAGCTACCAGCTTAAAATCACTTTTTTCTTTTCCTCTTCTAAAATTAAATATTTTCATAAGCCGCAAAACAGTTTCTAATAAAACTTACACAAATATAAATTCTATTAGATTTATTTTTACTTATCTTAAAAAATACTTTTCAAAAATGATAATTTATGCTATAAAATTTAATGTTTTTGAAAGTTATTCCGAAAAAGATTTAATTTTCACTTTACTGTACGGCTGCCGGTGTCCTTTCTTAACTTGATAACGCTTTTTAGGCTTATATTTAAAAACAATAACTTTTTTATTTCTTCCTTGTTCAACAATTTTTCCTTCAATCTTTGCGCCCTCTAAAAATGGATGTCCAATTTTAACTTTCCCTTTTTTATCAACTACCAACAAAACACGCTCAAAAACTGTTGTTTCATTTTCCCCTCCGGATATTTTCTCGACTTTAATTGTTTCCTCTGACTTAATTTTATACTGTTTTCCCCCAACTTCAATAATCGCTAATTGCATAAATTTACATTACTTATTTAATACAGCCCTTTTATTACAATATTAAAAAGGGTTATAAAATTTTACAAAAATCTATACTTAAAATTTAAATATAATAATAATCTGTTCTATCAATATTGTCAAATCGACAATGTTTTGTTGAAAGACTTTGACTTAAAATCAATTATGATTTAGAATTTCTCTTATGAATGTAAAATTAATTTCTTGGACTAATCAAAATCCATTAAATTTAACTTCCTTAGCTGCAAGAATTTGCTATACTTCTCAGATTCCTGATAAAAACAAACTATTAGATGTCAAAAACATTCTTTGGCAAACCGGTCATCACACTACTTTAGAACATTTTTTTGTGACTTTCCTTATTGATGAAATTGCAATCGGCGATATTACGCTTGGTCTGCACTTAGTTCATCCATTTTACAATACCAGTCAACGTTCGGGACGCTACGCAAGTAAAATATTTTGGCAGCCAAACTGGGATAAAATTAAAAATTATATCACTGCTTTCTGGCCAGAAGTTTCTCTTGCTCAACAGCAAAAAATAGCAAATTATATTCAAGAAGGAATCAGAACTTTTCAGGAAAACCATTCAAAAATCACTAATCTAGCCCAAACAAATCTCTGCCAAGAACGACCATTTATTCTTAAAAAAGATTTAGAAAAAGACGCAACTAAAATTGCTCAAGAACAATTACGAATGTTTATTCCATTAATTTTTCCAACCGCTTTGGTTTATACAATAAACTTAGTTACTCTAGCCGCTATGCAACGAACAGCTTGGTCTCCACCAATGCGCTATTTTATTCAAACAATGGTCAATTTAGTCTTAGAAAAATTTCCAGAGTTAAAATTTGCTTATAATTGGGATATACATAAAAATCCTGACTGGTCACCAGAATTAATTAACCAACAATACAAAATTAAAACTGAACCACAATTAAAAATTATTGGAGTTAGTCAATCCGAATCCTCTTGGCCTAAGCCAAATGAAATTGGACCATTAGATTTACTTCAATTCAAACCCTCATTGATGAACTTGCACCTGACAAAAATAACTACTGAAATTGAAATCTCTTTAGCAACAATGGGGCAAGATCAGCGTCATCGGACACTTCAACGCAGTCAGCCGAAGTTTACTGGCAATTTCTACTTGCCACCATTACTACAAGAAGCAAAAATGGAAAATAAAGCAAAAACAATATTAGGGAAATGGCTTAATTTAAGAAATGAAATTCCAAAAACACTTTGGATGATATTAGCTCCCTATGGAGCAATGATTAAATATCAAAAAACCGGTGATTTAAACGCAATCATTCACGAACAAAACAAACGCCTTTGTTGGCGAGCTCAGGAAGAAATTTATTGGCTCTCTTGCTTGTTCCGACAAGAAATAAAAAACCAAAAAAATTTTCCTTTGGCTTCAGAATTATTAAAATTCATTTCCCCTCCCTGTTTAAATGGAAAATGTCCTGAGGGATTGCGATATTGCGGGCGAAATCTAAAATCCAAAAATTGGTTCCCGAGAAGAAAAGTTTAAAATTAGTTTATAAGATCTAATTATAATAAATGAAAAACGAGGCGTTAGACGCCTCGTTTTTCATTAGTACCCTATTCCTGGCCCAGCTGGCGGCGGCATTGGCGTCTCTTTTTTCTCCGGCAAATCAGTAACAACTGCTTCAGTAATTAGAAACATCGAAGCTGCCGAAACAGCATTTTGTAAAGCAGACCGAACTACTTTCGTTGGATCAATTACGCCGCTTTTAACTAAATCTTCATATTGCCCACTCGCTGCATTAAATCCATAATTATCACTATTATCCTTGCTTTCTGTAATAACTTTATTGACAACAACTCCTCCATCAAGCCCAGCATTTTCGGCAATTTGCCTTAATGGAGCTCGTAAAGCTTTCTCTAACATATTAATTCCAACCACTTCTGCATCAGCCAAATTTGATTTTTTCTTTTCGGAAAATTTCTCTTCCAACATCTTACTAGCCCGCGCTAAGGCTACTCCCCCACCAGGAACAATTCCTTCTTCAACTGCTGCTTTTGTCGCGTTTAATGCATCTTCGATTTTATCTTTTTTAGCCTTAGTCTCTGTTTCAGTTGCCGCGCCAACTTTAATCACTGCTACGCCTCCACTTAATTTAGCAATTCGTTCCTGAATCTTTTCTTTATCAAAACTTGAAGTTGATTGCTCATATTCCTTCTTTAACTGATTTACACGAGCCTCAATATCTGACTTTCTGCCCTGTCCGTCAATAATGGTTGTTTTGTCTTTGTTAGATACTACTCGACGAGCCCGACCAAGCATTTTAATTTCAGCATCTTCTAATTTAAGCCCGACCGTCTCAGTGATTACTTGCCCGCCAGTCAAGACAGCAATATCTTGGAGTGTTTCCTTCTTTCGATCGCCAAAACCAGGCGCTTTAATCGCTAAAGTGTTAAAAATACCCCGAATTTTGTTGACAACTAATGTTGCTAACGCATCCCCTTCAATCTCATCAGCAATAATAATCAATTCCTTTTTACCAGCTTTAGCTAATTTTTCCAAAATTGGCAAAATTTCTTGAAGCGACGAAATCTTTTTATCGGTAATTAAAATGTAAGGATCTTCTAAAGCCGCTTCCATTCTTTCTGAATTAGTTACCATATAAGGTGAAACATACCCTTTATCAATCTGCATCCCCTGAACAACTTCTTTATCAAGCCCCAATCTTTGCGACTCTTCAACGGTAATTACTGCTTCTTTGCCAATCTCATTAATAATATCAGCAATAAGATTGCCTAATTCTGAATCCTCAGCAGAAATAGTGGCAACATTGGATACCTCATCCCGACCAGAAACTGGCTTAGAAATTCTTTTCAAAAACTCAACTGCGGTTTCAGTCCCTTTTTCCAAACCCCTTTTAACCCCTAGTGGATCAACTCCTGAAGAAACAACCTTCATTCCTTCATCAATAATTGCTTGAGTTAAAACAGTTGCCGTAGTTGTTCCATCACCAGCAATATCATTTGTTTTAGATGCTGCTTCTTTAACAATTTCCGCGCCAATATTTTCAAATTTATCCTTTAATTCAATTTCTTTAGCAATAGAAACACCATCATTGGTAATTGTTGGCGCGCCAAATCCTTTATCCAAAGCAACATTCCGACCTCGCGGGCCAAGAGTAACCCGAACTGTATTAGATAACTCATCAACGCCGCTCTTCATTTTTTTGCGCGCTTCTTCCGAAAATTTAATTTGTTTAGCCATAAGCAAAAACTTACTTATCTTCGATGACTGCTAAAATGTCATCTTCTCGGGCAATTAAATATTCCTTGCCTTCGACCTTAACTTCGTTAGGACCGTACTTGGTAAAAATAACCCGATCCCCTTTCTTGACTGAAAGAGGGATTGCTTTCCCATCATCAGTCTTCTTGCCAGTTCCAACCGCAATAACCACACCTTGTTCGGGTTTTTCTTTACTCACAGTCCCAGGCAAAACAATGCCCGATTTAGTTTTTTCCTCTTGAGGCAATGCCTCAATAACCACACGATCAGCTAATGGTTTAATTTTCATAGACCAAAACTTACTTATTCTTTTTTAGCACTCAGCCGGCTTGAGTGCTAATTTTATTTTCCATTATATCCATCTCAGGATTTTTGTCAAGAAAATTGGGTAATGTGCACATACATATGGCGGTTTTTGTAAAATTATGATTAAACAAAAAAC
>OBDI01000019.1_pt1 | contig 21759 bp, 22 predicted proteins | sample 1518691 | NCBI WGS metagenome assembly OBDI01 (sample SAMEA3143271, study PRJEB22397) | metagenome | biome: marine; feature: hydrothermal vent; material: diffuse fluid | place: Pacific Ocean | collected 2013-09-14 | depth 1530 m | reverse complement strand
CTGGGGTGGTAACAACATGGGTCCATTTAGTGGTGGTAACAATTGGGGTCCTATGACTGGTGGTAACAACATGGGTCCATTTATGGGTGGTTCTAATGCTGGTCCTTTCTCAGGTGGTCAGAACATGGGTCCATTCGGTGGTGGTTCTAATGCTGGCCCTTTTTCTGGTGCCCAAAATTGGGGCCCTTTCCAAGGTGGCAACAACTGGTTAAACAATACTGATTTCGGTACAAAGTTTAACACTAGCAACAAGACTGACACAAGCGGTTCTGGCGCTGCTGATGGTTCTGCTTCTGGTGCAGGTGATGCAAACGCTAAAGGTGTTGCAGATGCTTACGCTAAAGGCGTTGCAGATGCACAAGCACAAGCACAAGCTGATGCTTACGCTAAAGGCTATGCTGATGCACAAGCATCAGGCACTGCGTCTTCAGACGACGCTGCTAAGTAATTTTTAAATAAATTACGCTAAAGACCACCCGAGAGGGTGGTTTTTTATTGGGCGATCGAAAAATCAAATTTTTATTAAGTTTTAGTATCTTAACCAGTTAAGTCCCAAGTTTTAATAGTGCAAAATAAACTTAAAAATCTCCACCCCCCCCATCTTTGTTTATAATTGAGTGATTAATGTTGTAACGTGGTTTATTCAGAGAAATTTTCTGATTAATTTCTCGACCTCCTCAACCTTTACGGCATTAATCAAACATTCTAAGGAGAGAGAAAAAAGTGTGAAGAATAGAAGGACGCGCCTATATTGGCGCTTTTTTATGCCCATTTCAAAAATTTCCAAAATTTTCAATTTACAGCCTTTTAGGGTTTATTCCTTGATAAGCACAGCATTTAAAACGCTTAAAACAGCGTTTATTATGGTTTTTAGGTAAATTTTTGCTGATTTTCAGAGGGGTGAGTGGCTTTACACCTCAAGAATCTACCTTGGAGCATTATTTGCTAAATTTTAGTGGTGCATGCAAATATCATACTTAAAGTCACCGTATTAAGAGCCAATAGCAAAACCCAGTTTTCTAAAATTATCTAATAATATCGAAGTTTGGATCAAGGCTTAACTTAAATATTTCTGGCTGAATCCTAGGGTTGATTTGTAACTGATCAAATGCAATTACAATGGTTTGCTCTAGTTCATTATTCATTGAAATGGCATGTAATAGGTTGTCTTTAAAGCCAAATTTTAATGTTTGGGTTGATGTGTTCGTTGTGTACCAGTCGATATGGTTCTCTTGATGAGAGAAAATTGGCAGATTTTGCAAGGTGCTGGGTTTGTTAATTAGCCAATAAAGGGGCGTTTGTGACAGATCTTGGATTTGTTGTAAGCTGGCTTGTTCAAGTTCAGTATCGACCAGCCATAGTTCATCATTATTCAGGAGTAATATTTGCTCATTAGGTTGTGTGGTGTACCAGCGTAGTTGTTGCGGGCGTTTAAAAGTTAAAGTGCCCGATGTGGTGCTGAGCAGTGAGTGTGTGTCGCTGTAGGTTGTTTGGGTGAAATTGGCTTTGAGTGATTCAAGCGAATTAAAAAAATCAGCAAACTGATGGTTGGTGCTAAGCGCTGTATTGGCCCAAAAAATGGACAACACAACCAGGATTTTAGTCATCAGTATTGATCGGTTCTGGCGCTAAGACTTGACGGTTGCCAGCACTGTTCATGGTACTAACCACGCCACTGGCTTCCATGTCTTCAATAATACGTGCAGCACGGTTGTAACCAATGCGCATGCGTCGTTGCAAGCTAGAGATCGAAGCACGGCGTGATGAAGTTACGATTTGTACCGCTTCATCATAAAGCGCATCAAGCTCGCCAGTCACACCGCTACTGTTGCTACCTTCATGTGAATCAGCTGATTCACTATGAGCATTAAGAATGCCATCAAGGTAGTTTGGCTGTGAGTTTTTGCGCAAGAAATCAACCACACGAGTGATTTCATCATCATCAACAAAGGCGCCGTGGACACGGGTTAGGTGTGAAATACCTGGAGTCATATAAAGCATATCACCCATACCGAGTAATTGTTCTGCACCACCTTGGTCGAGAATAGTGCGAGAATCTACCTTGCTTGACACTTTAAAGGCAATGCGGGTTGGTATGTTAGATTTAATTAGACCGGTGATAACATCCACGCTTGGACGTTGTGTGGCGATAATAAGGTGAATGCCAGCAGCACGCGCTTTTTGCGCTAGACGCACAATCAGTGCTTCCACACGCTTGGCTTTGGCACGGTCTTCTTGGGCGAGTGCACCGAGCATGTCAGCATATTCATCAATCACCAACATAATCAAAGGAAGTTTTTCGAGTTCAGGGGCAGTTTCCCCTTCTTCAGCTGTGTTGGTGTTAAAAGAAGGGTCTAATAATGGCGTGCCTTTGTTTTTGGCTTTTTTGAGTTTTTCGTTAAAGCCTTCAATATTACGCACACCAAATTTAGCCAATAATGAATATCGGCGTTCCATCTCATTCACACACCACCACAAGGCTGAGGACGCTTGATTCATGTCGGTTACCACTGGGGTGAGTAAGTGTGGAATATCAGCGTAGCAAGCAAGCTCAACAATCTTAGGGTCGATCATGATCATGCGTACTTCGTCAGGCTTGGCTTTGTATAACACACTTAAAATAATTGCATTAATACCAACAGACTTACCCATGCCGGTCGCACCTGCCACCAATAAGTGTGGCATCTTAGACAAATTGGCAATCACCGGTAGTCCGTTAATATCTTTACCTAGGCCCATCGTCAACACTGAAGCGGACTTAGCGAAGACCTCAGAAGCGAGGATTTCTTTTAGACTGATCATTTCGCGTTCAGCGTTTGGAATTTCTAATCCAATCACCGGTTTGCCTGGAATCACATCAACAATGCGCACGCTCTCAACCAGTAATGCTCTAGCAAGGTCTTTGTTTAGATTCATGATTTGTGAAACCTTAACCCCTGGCGCTAATGAAAGCTCAAATTGAGTAACGACAGGGCCTGGGGTAACGGTGGTAATACTGACCTCAAAACCAAAGTCTTTGAGTTTAATCTCTACTTGGCGCGACATGTCTTCGAGCGCTTGTTCAGAATAACCTGAAGTATTGGTACTGATTTCATCCAGTAAAGACAGATCAGGCAAACCACTTAAGGCTTTAGTGTTGAATAGATTGGACGAAGCAGGCGTAACTTTTTTGATTTTTTTATTGGATTTTATTTTAGCGGATTTAACTTTGGCTATAACCCCTGGTTTTTTGGTGTTGGTTTGTTTGGGTGTAATCACTAATTTTGCCGCTTTTTTAGCTTTTGTTTTTTCTCGAGAAGCTTTAAACTTGGCCAATAGTGCACCAAGAACGCCGCCAGTTGAAGTGAAAATATTGGCCCATGAGGCGGTGCTGGCGATGCTAAAGCTAATCATCATAATACTTAGGTAGACAATAAATGAGGCAGAACCAAACAGTGTGCCAAAGTAGCCATGCATCATCTCACCAATCCAACCACCTGCAGGGTCAGCGGTATTTTGTGCCAGTATTGCAGCACTGAAGGCAACCATTACTATCATGGCAACCAAACGAATCATCGAGACAGAGCGATTAGCCGGTTTTTCCCCTGTGTTTTTGTGGATGTTGTAACCCAACCAAATCAACGAGATTGGGATTAAGTAAGCACTATAGCCTAGAATTGATAAAGAGATATCACCCAGATAAGCACCAAACACACCGGCCAAATTGATTACAGGTTCGGTTAGTGCGACATCACCTGACCATGGGTTTTCTGTTGGCGAGTAAGTAACCAATGCTGCAAAATACACCAAGCCCAAAGTGCTAAGTGCAATAAACAATACCTCGTTCATGGTTCGAGATCGTGGTTTTTGTGTGGTTTTTCTACTGCTTGAGGGGTTATTTTTTTTCAAGGTGATTTCAGCTTACTTTATAATGTTTGGAATAATAGAGTTTTTGTGTATAAGTATAAAGGATTGGTATTTAAATGAGTGAAAATAAACATTGTAAGACGTTGATTATTGGTTCGGGCCCTGCTGGCTATTCTGCTGCAGTGTATGCAGCAAGAGCTAACCTAAGCCCTGTGATTGTTAGTGGCATGGAGCAAGGCGGACAATTAATGAGTACTACTGATGTGGATAACTGGCCGGGTGACAATGAAGGTGTACAGGGCCCAGATTTAATGACACGTATGCAGCAACATGCTGAGCGTTTTGATACTGAAATTATTAATGACTACATTATCGATGTTGATTTTTCTAAACGACCATTTACACTGAATGGTGCAGCTACAACTTATACGGCTGATGCAGTGATTATTGCTACCGGTGCAAGTGCACGTTATTTAGGTTTAGAGTCAGAGGAAGCATTTAAAGGCAAGGGTGTTAGTGCCTGCGCCACTTGTGATGGATTCTTTTATCGTGGTCAGAGAGTGGCGGTTATTGGTGGTGGCAATACGGCTGTTGAAGAAGCATTATTTTTGTCCAACATTGCCGATCATGTCACCATTGTTCACCGTCGTGATAAGTTTTCTAGTGAAAAGATTTTGTCTGATCAATTAATTGAAAAGGCGAAGACCGGCAACATAACCATTGAATACAATCATAACTTAGATGAAGTATTGGGCGACGACATGGGTGTGACAGGCTTAAGATTAAAAGGTAATGACGGCAAGACTAAAGAAATTGATGTGCATGGTGTATTCATTGCCATTGGCCATACGCCAAATACAGGTATTTTTGAAGGCCATCTAGAGATGAAACACGGCTACATTCAAATACAAAGTGGCACGCAAGGCAACGCCACACAAACCAGTGTTGAGGGTGTATTTGCAGCGGGTGATGTGGCAGACCATGTTTATCGTCAGGCGGTTACCTCGGCAGGCACAGGCTGTATGGCAGCGCTTGATGCTGAGAGGTTCATAGGCGAATAGTTCGTCATTATTAATAAGATTATTCGGTATAATTCTGACTTTTAAGGCCACATAGCTCAGTTGGTAGAGCAAGGGATTGAAAATCCCTGTGTCCCTAGTTCAATTCTAGGTGTGGCCACCATATTCAATAAAAAGCGCACCTTTCGGTGCGCTTTTTATTTGTAAGTTTGTAAAGGCTTATACGCCCGGCATATAATTCATGACTAAACCAATAATGACTAAGGTTAGAAACGCACCAGCTAACATGGCCATAACGACACACACTTGGGTAATTGCACATTTGGGTGAGCCAATTTCTTGACCATCATATTTCATCATATTTATTTTCTCCTCAAGATAAAAAATAGTTGTTTTATTACTTCAATTTCAATATTAACATAATTGAAAACCTTGGCATGACTATCATTATTGGCTAATATTGATAGGATCAGTCATGAGCTTTTACCTTAGTTTTATTCTATATTATGTTTTAATTATATAATAAACTTGACATATTAGAATTTCATGATATAATATGTTTCATGTTGCCACTCTCCCCCAAGAATTATTCTCTCCTCAAGAGATAAGGTGGCAGCATACCTAATTAACTAAAAGACAAATAAAATGAAACTAATGATTATGATTAACACGATTGCACTGGCGCTATTATTAGCGGCAACAAGTGCGTCTGCTGAGGCTTCTAAGCCTTACGCTGTGTTTAATCCATTAGCAATGTTTGATCTTGTACCGAAAACACCTATGCAAAGAGCAGACAGTGCTTTTTATAACTACGGTAATAAGGGTTATGATTTTGTGGTTGAAGCGTTACCAATACCGGTGGCTAGTGTGCCACATCAAGTAGCGAGCTTAGACAAGCGTTAATAAACAACGGCCGCACTCATTGTGACCTTACCTGCTTGATCAAGTAAATCTTTACTTACTCTAATTTTTAATTGCTCATTTTTGGGCTTTGTACGCATGCGAGCAGTGAATTTCTGACCCTCAAAAGACAACTTAATACGATAACCCTGAAGCGACTTTAAAATTCTTTTTTGATAACCTACCTTCCAACAACCTGGTGCCATTGATTGACAAGGTTTGCTGACCCTTTCAATTTTGTAATTCATATAGATTGGCTCAATAGAATCAATGCTGGCATTAATCACGTGTGTTCTTGCAAATACATTGTTAGAGAGAAGGAATAGTGTTGCTAGGAGTGCTAAGATTCCTTTGTTGGGGTATTGCTTAACGTCTTTACGCATACTTTTTAGTCCTTGTAATGGAAATAAATTTACAATCTATATTATATAGTTCTAATATTATGGTATAATAATACTTAGAAGATCATATTCTCTCCCCCGAGATATATTGCTTGATTTTCTAATAGGTAGTCGTTTTTTTTATTCTCCTCAAGTTTAGTTAGGCGGCTACCTCCTCCTCAAGATTTAAGCGCTTTACGGAAACCATAATAACAACATGCAAACACTTTGCAACACTATCATTAAAGCGTAATTTTATAATATACTGATTAAAGGCCAGAACTGGCCATAACATGATTACAACAGGGTTTTCTAGTGCAGTAGCTCTGGAGAAATATAGTCTTGTTTAGAAGGCTGTAGTGTTTCTTGGATAAGCAGAGTTCCTATGCGTACAAATTCGATAATTTCACTCAAGTCTTGTGCATTTTGTTCGTTATCGAGCACTTCGGCATCGAGTTTGGATATTTCACTAAAATCTTTAATCATTTCGAGTACGTCTTCATCGTTGGTAGAGATTTTTTGCAGCCCCAGACCGACTAAAAATCCTTGACACCACTGAATAAGTGTATCGGCTTGCTCTCTGAGCGCGCAATCTTCGTCTGCAATGAGTAGTTGAAAGTTTAGTGTGGCATCACTCAGCTGTAATAAGGTGTTGTTGTAGATCTGTGCGAGCTGTTCGTGAGCAGATTTTTCGCTAAGGTTGTTAAGGTCAATACTAACCAACACTTCCCCCAACCAATCGTCTAGAGCTAAGTCGGGTTTGATACAAGCAAATCCGCACAAAATACCATGTGCGCTGGCAATGGTATCATCGGTATTTAAATGGTGTAGGACGCTTTTAACATCGTCATAGTCAATTAAGTTATCCATGATTAGGATTTACCCGCTAAGATTTCCATCACCGCCATACGTACGGCGATACCGTTGGTAACTTGTTGTAAGATAACGGATTGATTACCATCAGCAACGGAAGAGTCGATTTCAACGCCACGATTGATTGGCCCTGGATGCATAACAATGGCATCTGGCTTTGCCAGTGTTAGGCGTTCAGCAGTTAGTCCGTAATTGTCAAAGTATTCTTGTTCGTTAGGAATATCAGCCTCTAGCATGCGTTCTTTTTGTAGGCGTAGCACCATGATCACGTCGCAATCTTTTAAGCCAGCTTCGATATCATCAAAGCATTCAACCGAAGCGCAACGCTCAGAGCCGTACTGTAAACCGGCTGGTGCGATTAGGCGGATATCCTTTGTACCTAAAGTTTTTAGGGCTTGAATATCTGAGTGTGCCACACGTGAATGGACAATATCGCCAACAATGGCCACAGACAAGTTTTGAAAGCTTTGTTTGTGCTGACGAATGGTGAGCATATCTAACAATGCTTGAGTTGGATGGGCGTTAGTGCCATCGCCAGCATTGAGAACAGCAACTCCTTGTAAATTTTCAGCCACGTGATGCGGTAAGCCACTTTGTTTGTGGCGAATCACAAACATGTCGATTCGCATGGCTTTAAGCGTGTGCATAGTATCGAGCAGGGATTCGTTTTTCTTGGTGGCCGAGTTGGCCAAGTCAACGTTGATGATATTGGCGCTGGTGCGTTTGCCTGCAATTTCAAAGGTATTTCGAGTACGAGTGGACGGCTCAAAGAATAAGTTAGCCACACTCATGTCATCAAGGGCTTTGGATTTTTTTAGATTGCCGGCATCGTCAATTAGACCATCGGCGATATCAAGAATGTGAGTTAAGTGTTTTTTGGAAAGACCTTCAAGGCCTAATAAATGGATTAGCTTGCCCTCAGGGCTAAGTTGAACATCGTTGCTAATCAAATCTTTTTTCATTTAACCATGTTTGCAATATTAATTGTGCTGAGCGCTTATCAACTTCACCGCGCTCGGCGTTTGGATGATAATGGTTATATTTTAATTGGTTTTTAGCATCAGATGAAGATAAATACTCATCAATCATTTCAGTTTTGATGCTGTAGCGAGCCTCAAGTTTTCTGGCAAAGGATTTGGCAATAAAGGTCATTTCTTGCTCTTTACCATCTTGGTCAAAGGGTAGTCCGACAATCAATAAATCTGCAGGATGAGTTTGGATGATTTGATCAAAACCCGCCCAGTTAGTTGAGCCATTTTTGTGGTGGGTTACCACTTCAATACCGCTGGCTTGTGAGGTTAAACTATTGGCAATGGCAACACCGGTGCGTTTTGTTCCAACATCAAAACCCAAATAAGTTTTAACACTCACGGGGCTTGTAATTGTTGTAACAATTGATAGCCAACATAACCATCAATAGGCAAGTTAGTGTCGCGTTGATATTGGCGCGTGGCACCGCGGGTCTTAGGGCCAGAAATACCATCGGGTTCGCCAGTATCAAAGCCCAGCTGATTGAGTGAAGTTTGGATAAATTTAATATCATCACGACTTAAAGAGGGTTCGGTAATCGGCTTGGCAACTAATGCACTTGTGCCGGCAAGACGATCAGACAAATGGCCCACAGACAAAGCGTAGAGGATTGAACGATTCCACCTTAAGATAGCGTGGAAATTACGATACGCCAAAAAAGCCGGGCCGTTATAGCCCATCGGTAAGACTAATGATGCTTTCATAGTAGAATCAGGCAAATCTTCGTTGGTTGCTGTGCGTACGCCAAGTGATTGCCATTCGTTCACGGTTTTTTTGGTGTTAAGATTGGCCAGTTGGTATTCAAAGTTTAATGGAATAGTGACTTCACGCCCCCAGCGCTCACCTCGGTGCCAGCCAATTTTTTGTAAAAAGTTAGCAGCACTGGCAAAAATATCAGCTTTGTTATCCCACAATCCGATTGTGCCATTACCGTCAGCATCAACGCCATAAGCGGCAACATTGGTTGGCATGAATTGGACATTGCCCATCGCACCCGCCCACGAGCCTTGCGCATCTGGCGGGATTTTATTGTCATCGATGAGTTTAAGCAGCGCAAGTAATTGTGTGGTAAAAAAAGCGGAACGTCTTTCATCGAAACTCAAGGTGGTTAGAGATCGTACTAAATTTAAGTTGCCTGTGTTGCTACCATAGTTAGTTTCCAAACCCCAAAAGGCGACAATAATGTGTGGGGGTACCCCATATTTTTGATAATTATGTTGAAAGGTAGCTTGATGTTCTCGCAGTAATTTCTTACCATTTTTAAGTCGGTAAGGGCTAACTCTTGAGCCTAGATAGCGCCAGAAGTTTTGGCTAAATTCTGCTTGTGATCGATCAAATTTAATTACTTTAGGATTGGGGGTTAACCCGTAAAAGACTTGATCGAGTGTGGTGGTTGATATGCCCTGGCTGATGGCTTGAGTGCGGATATCCGCTAAGAATGATTCAAAGCTACGCGCAGTGGTATCATTTGCGTATGCAGATGTCGTTAACAATAAGCAGAAAATAAGTCTTAACATGTCAAAATTATAATGTCTAAGTTGTTCATCTATGTCTTCTTTTTGTTCTTGAGTGCTTGTGGTGTTAATCAGCCAACACAGGTAATCACCGGCGCAACCATGGGCACTACTTATACGGTTAAAGCCATTGACTCAGGCGTTTCCAAATTACAAATCGAGCAGGTGTTAGATCAAGTTAATAAAACCTTCTCAACTTGGGATCCAAAATCAGAGTTATCTTTACTGAATCGCCAACCAACCAACCAATGGATTGACGTATCGAGTGAGTTGTTTTTTGTTTTAAACCAATCACAAAAAGTTTATCAACAAACCCAAGGTTATTTTGACCCTGGTATTGGTCGTTTGATTGATGCATGGGGTTTTGGTGTTGTCAAGGTGGTGCAAAAACCGAACCAAGCACGGGTGGATGAATTGTTGCCATTGTCATCTATTCAGTATTTGCAATTAAACAAGGGTCGAGTAAAAAAGATCAAAGCTATTCATCTGAACTTGTCAGCCATCGCTAAAGGTTTTGGGGTTGATCAAGTAGCACGCTTACTCAAGAAGCACCAAGTTAAAGATTTTCTTGTAGAGATTGGTGGTGAGGTGATTGCCAGTGGCAAACAGCGTGATCGATATTGGACGCTTGGCATCGAACAACCAAGCGGTGCCAATCCGATTGCCATAGTTTTAAACAATCAAGCCATTGCCACTTCGGGCAACTACCGTAATTATTTTGTTTGGGAAGGTAGGCGCTATATGCACATTTTGACACCGAGTAGTGGCTTGCCGGCCAGCACCGATCTAGCGTCAGTGAGCGTGCTTAATGCACAAGCTATGATGGCCGATGCTTACGCAACTGCGATGATGGTGATGGGCAGTGAAAAAGCAACTGAGTTGGCTAAGCAGCTTAATTTGTCGGTTGTACTGATATTGAATCAACAACATGATTTTAAAGTGGTAAAAATAAACCCATGAAACCTTTAGCGGAAGATTTAAGACCACAAACATTGGATGATTTTTTTGGTCAATCACATTTGTTAAACGACAACCACCCACTTAAACAGGCGATTAATCGTCAGCAACTACATTCAATGATTTTGTGGGGCCCATCAGGCACAGGAAAAACCACCTTAGCACGTATTATTGCCAGCCAAGTTGATGGTCATTTTGCACAAATGAGTGCGGTGTTAGATGGCGTTAAGGAGCTACGAGTGGTGGTTGAAAACGCTAAGAAATTTCAAAATATTGGGCAGAAAACCCTTCTATTTGTTGATGAAATACACCGGTTTAACAAAGCACAACAAGACGGGTTTTTGCCGCATATCGAGTCAGGCCTTATTACACTGATTGGTGCTACCACTGAAAATCCATCGTTTGAACTTAATCGGGCTTTACTCTCACGTTTGAGTGTGTATGTGCTTAATCCTTTAAGTGTGCAGGAGTTATCTCAAATACTAGACCGAGCTTTGGCGCATGAACAGCTTGAGTTAAATGATAAAGAAGTAAGCACACAAATTATTAATGCCAGTAGTGGTGATGCGCGTCGTTTGATTAACATTGTTGAACAAATTGCCTTGGCTAAGTTAGCCATATTAGATACGCAATCAGTTGGACAATTGTTACAAGATAAAATCAGCGTTTTTGATAAGGGTGGCGATATTTTTTATCAACAACTTTCTGCTTTTCATAAATCGGTGCGCGGCTCTTCACCCGATGGTGCGCTTTATTGGATGGCCAGAATGTTGGTGGCTGGCTGCGACCCTAAAACCATTGCCAGACGACTATTGGCCATCGCCTCAGAAGATATTGGTAATGCCGACCCAAGAGCGTTAGAAATCACCCTTAACGCATGGAATGTGTATGAGCGTTTGGGCGATAAAGAGGGGTGTCGTGCCATTGCTCAAGCGGCTACGTACTGTGCAGTAGCGCCTAAATCTAACGCGGTTTATAAAGCTTTTAATCAGGCAATGAGTGAAGCAAAAGCAAGCGCTGATTTGGATGTGCCTAAGCACTTATGTAATGCCCCAACCGCACTAATGAGTGATTTAGGCTATGGTGAAGGTTATCGATACGCGCATGATGAGGTGGGTGGTATCGCCAAAGGCCAAACTTATTTTCCTGAGGTGCTGGGTGAGCAGCAATATTATGTGCCGACAGACCGAGGTTTAGAGATTAAAATCAAGGAAAAATTAAAGCAATTAAGGGATCAACAATGACTTTCTTACCCACCGTACTAGCGATTGGCGTTGGCGCAACCATTGGTGCAAGTATGCGTTATTACTTAACGCAATTTATGAACACGACGTTTGGCCCGGCTTTTCCTTACGGCACCTTAAGTGCGAATATTATTGGTTCGTTTTTGGCGGGCGTACTGGTGGTGATCGTTTTAGAAAAGGCTGCATTGCATGAAGTTTACCGTTTATTGCTGTTGATTGGCCTTACTGGCTCTTTAACCACGATGTCAACTTTGTCTTGGGAGTCAGTAGAAATGATTAGCTTAGGACATTACGGGCAAGCCAGTGTTAATATATTGTTGAATGTGTTGTTGTCGTTATCAGCAGCGGGTGCTGGCGTGGTGCTTACTCGGTATTTATTTGCTGTTCAATAGCATCGAATAATACACCAGCAATATTGAGATTAAATTGCGCATCAAGCTCACGAATACAAGTAGGACTAGTGACATTAATTTCAGTAATGTAGTCACCAATCACATCAAGCCCAACAAACATAAGGCCTTTGTCTTTTAGCGTAGGACCAATTTGTTCACATAAATAGTAGTCTCTATCACTTAAAGGCTGGCCAATACCGGTTGCACCGGCGGCTAAGTTGCCTTTAAAGCTACCTTCAGCTGGCATGCGTGCCAAAGCGTAATCAATGGGTTTGCCGTTAATTAAGAGAATGCGCTTATCACCTTTAACAATATCGGATAAAAATGTCTGAGTCAAAATTTGGCGTGTGCCTTGGTGAGTTAAGTAATCTAACACTTCATTAATATTACGATCGCCATCAGTCAGTTTAAAAATATCGTTACCACCCATGCCATCTAGCGGTTTAACCACAACGGTTTTTTCTGCTTTAATAAAAGATTTAATTTGACCTATCTGAGTACTAATTAGCGTTGTCGGTATGCAGTGTGCAAAATTGAGAGCAAATAATTTTTCATTAGCATCCCTTAAAGACTGCGGCTTGTTAACGACCAAAACCCCATTATTTTCTGCTTGTTCAAGTAAATAAGTGGCGTAAATATAATCCATATTAAACGGTGGGTCTTTACGCATTAAGATGGCATCAAATTCACTCAGTTCAATTGTTTGCTTGGGCTGTTTCTCAAACCAATTGTCTGGGTGATCAACCACTGTGGTTTTTGATGTATGGGCGAGTATTTTGTCTTGCTCAGCAAATAGGTCAGTTGTATCGAATGTGTAGATTTCCCAACCACGTCGGTCTGCCTCAAGCATCATGGCCAATGAAGAATCTTTTTTGGGATTGATATTAGCAATATCATCCATGAGTACGGCGAGTTTCATAGTCTATATTATACTTTGGATTAGGGCATTGAAAGATAATCAAAAATAGGTACAATAACCCGCTTGAGGAGAAGATACATTTGGCTTATACAACATTAACACTAACAAACGCTGAAACTGGAGAAGTGAAATACGCCCCCGTGGGTTTTTCCTGGACTTCTTTGTGCTTGTTCTTTTGTCCGGCTATTTATCGCCGTGATTGGAAGTCAGTTATATTAATGGCGCCTTTGTGCATATTGACATTGGGGCTGGCAAATATTGTGTTTTTCTTTACTTATAATAAGCTTTACGTCAAACACCTATTAGCAAGAGGTTATAAAATTAAAGTACATGGTGCAAGCCATGTTTCTAAATCTGGCCTTTAAAGAATTGATTTATTTTTAGTAAAGCCTTTGAAATAACTTAGGTTTTTACTGGACAACACCACCATAAGAGCGTATTATTGCCGCCTTTAGTGCGGGGTGGAGCAGTACGGTAGCTCGTCGGGCTCATAACCCGAAGGTCATAGGTTCAAATCCTGTCCCCGCTACCAAAAAATTACGACCCCCTTTTTAGGGGGTTTTTATTAATCTTTATTTGATGATAAATTAATGGCAAAAGTTGCTGACAAAATTGAAGCATTAATCGATCCGGTGATTAACGACATGGGCTACGAGCTCGTGGGGATTGAATATGTTGCCAGTGGCAAGCACAGCACTTTGAGGATTTATATTGACTCAGAGAATGGTATTGGTGTCGATGACTGTGAGACAGTGTCGAGACAAATTAGTGCCATTTTTGATGTGGAAGATCCAATTGCAAGCCAGTACAATTTAGAAGTATCATCACCAGGCATAGAGCGCCCCTTGTTTCATATTGGGCATTATCAGCGCTTTTTAGGTCACGATATTAAATTACGATTGGTTAGGCCAATCAACGGTCAAAGAAAATTTGTTGGTGCAATCGGTAGTGTTAGTGAAGCTAACAATAGTGTTGAACTGGTAACGGAGTTAGGTCCAGTAATGCTGGATATTGAGTTAATTGAAAAGGCGAATTTAGTCGCCGACTTTTAAGCAGGAGAAAGACGTGGAAGGTAAAGAATTATTTTTGATGGTTGAGGCAATTTCTAATGAGAAAAACATCTCGCAAGAGGATGTGCTCGAGTCTTTAGAAGAGGCGTTAGCAGTTGCAACAAAGAAACGCAACAATATTGATGCGCATGTTGAAATTGATAGAAAAACCGGTGAGTTTAATACCTTTAGACAGTGGATGGTCATTGATGATGGTGAAAACTTTGTTGATGATGATGGTACTGAGTTTGATACAGAGTTACACATTTATGCTAAAGATGCGAACGGTGTAGCGGTTGATGATTTTGTACGCGAGCCAATGGAAACTGAAGAATTTGGCCGTATTGCTGCTCAAATCGTAAAACAAGTGATTATCCAAAAAGTACGTGAAGCGGAAAGAGAAGTGATTGTTGGAGACTACACAAAGCGTGTGGGCGAGGTAATTATGGTAACCGTTAAACGTGTTGATCGAGGCAATGCCTATGTTGACATGGGTGGTGTTGATGGCATGATTTCTAAATTTGACCTAATTCCAAATGAATCAGTGCGTAAGAATGATCGTCTAAGAGCTTATATTAAAGAAGTTAAATCAAGCCCACGTGGTGCGCAAATTTTCTTGAGCCGTACAGTGCCAGAAATGATGGTTGAGTTATTCGAGATGGAAGTGCCAGAGATTTCTGAAGGTGTGATTGAGATTATGGGCGGTGCTAGAGACCCTGGTTTGCGTTCAAAATTAGCGGTTAAAGCAAAAGACAAACGTCTTGATCCAATTGGTTCTTGTATTGGTATGCGTGGTGCACGCGTACAAGCGGTATCTAATGAACTTAACGGTGAGCGTGTCGACATCATTCTTTGGGATGAAGACCCTGCTCAGTTTGTGATCAATGCAATGGCGCCTGCTGAGGTAAGTGCGATTATCGTTGATGAAGACAAAAACTCAATGGATATTGCGGTTGAAGATGATCAGTTGGCATTAGCTATCGGTCGTGGTGGTCAAAATATTAAATTGGCTTCACGCTTAACGGGTTGGAAGCTTAATGTTATGTCCGTTGGTGAAGCAGATGATAAACAAACGGAAGAAAACCAAAAGACCAGCGAAAAATTGGCTGAGAAATTAGGGGTTGACTCTGAAGTAGCCGGCGTATTAATTGACGAAGGTTTTGGTAGTATTGACGAAGTTGCTGATGCAGATGCATCCAGTTTAGAAAGTATTGAAGAGTTTGATACGTCTATGGTTGAAGAATTACAAGAGCGTGCCTCTGATGCGCAGTTAGTACAGGCATTAGGTGATGCAGAATCTTCTGAAGTATTGATGAGTGTTGAAGGTGTTAGTGAAGACTTGGCACAAGCATTAATTGAATCAGATATTGCAACGGTAGATGATCTAGCAGAATTGTCAATTGATGAATTATTAGACATTCAAGTTATGGACACCGAAGTGGCATCGGCTGTTATTATGACCGCAAGAGAAAATGAAGGATGGTTTGATTAATTAAGTAAAAGTAAAAAAGAACTTAATTAAAAACAAATAAAAAATAGGCAAGCATTATGGCACACACAGTTCAAACGTTATCTAAATTACTGAAAAAGACTCCAGATGAAGTCCTTGCGATTCTAGCGAATGCAGGCGTTAATAACAAGAATGCAGACTCTGAAATTTCAGCCGAAGAGCGTAAAATTTTGATGGGCAGCTTGTCAAAGCGCTCAACCAGCAAATCTAGCATGTCGGTTTCACGCAAGCCTAGCACCAAAACAAGCGCAAGCACTGGCGGCGTTAAGGTTCAAGTTAAGAAAAAACGTGTTAAAAAAGCAGCGGTTGAAGCCAACGTCTCTGTTGATAATGAAGCGGCGCTTAAAGCGCAAGAAGCCTTAGATGCAGGCCGTAATGCAGATGAAAAATTATTAGCACAAGATGCCAAGCGTCAAGAGATGACGCGTTTGCAAAAAGAACAAGAAAAAACACAAAAAGAGCAACAAGAAGCTGCTAAACAAAAAGCAAAAGGAGAAACAACCGATAAGGCCAAAACACCTGCTGCTACTGAAGATAAAAAACCAAAACGTTTACACAAAGCTCCAGGTAATAATGGGCGTCGACAGCTGCATGTGGCTAGACACAACCCAAACCGAAAGCTGAAGAAAAAAGACAGAACACGTTTAAGTCAAAAAACTCAAGAAGAACAGGCACAGCACGGCTTCCAAAAGCCAGTTGAAAAAGTGATTCACGAAGTGGCGGTACCTGACAATATTAAAGTAATAGACCTTGCGCAGAAGATGACAACTAAAGCCGGAGAGGTACTTAAAGTATTAATGGGCATGGGCGTGATGGTGACACTGAATGATGTGATTGATCAAGATACTGCATTACTAGTGGTTGAAGAGATGGGTCATAAGGGTGTTGCTAGTAAGGAAGAAACCGTTGAGGACACGTTGATCGAACAATCAAAATCAACTGGTGATGAAAGCTTGAGACCACCAGTGGTCACCATTATGGGTCATGTTGATCATGGTAAAACTTCATTGCTAGACTATATTCGTAAGGCCAAAGTCGCTGATGGCGAAGCAGGTGGTATTACCCAGCACATTGGTGCTTACCAAGTTCAAGCAAACGACGGTGCTATTACCTTTATTGATACACCGGGACATGCAGCGTTCTCAAAAATGCGTTCTCGTGGCGCAAATTCAACTGACATTGTTATTCTAGTTGTGGCTGCTGATGATGGTGTAATGCCTCAAACGATTGAATCAATCAAGCATGCTCAAATTGCCGATGTGCCCATCATTGTAGCAATCAATAAAATTGACAAAGAAGGCGCGGATCTTGATAAGATCAAACAAGTACTTTCAACGCATGATGTGATCTCTGAAGACTGGGGTGGCGATGTAATGATGGTGCCGGTATCAGCTCACACGGGCGAAGGTATTGACGCCTTATTAGATGCCATTACATTAACAGCTGAGGTTTTAGAATTTTCAGCAGTGGTCAAAGGCCCAGCACAGGGCACCGTGCTAGAAGCGCGACTTGAAAAAGGTCGTGGTAAAGTAACAACCATCTTAGTGCAATCAGGCACCTTGAAAAAAGGTGACATCATGATTGCTGGCTTAGAATATGGAAAAGTTAAGCAAATTGTTAACGATCAAGGCAAAGTATTAAAAGAGGCCGGTCCATCGACACCGATTGAAGTATTGGGTTTATCAGGCGTGCCAAATGCCGGCGATGAAGTGTTAGTAGTAGAATCTGAGCGTAAGGCTCGTGAAGTGGCTAGCTTTAGAAAAACACGTGATCGTGAAGCTGAGTTGCAAAACCAACAAGCATCGAAGATGGAAAACTTCTTACAAAAAATGGAAGAAGGCGATGTTTCTACGGTTAACGTGTTGTTGAAATCTGATGTACGAGGATCGGCACAAGCATTGGTAGAAGCCTTAGAAGAATTATCAACCGATGAAGTGCGCGTTAAGGTCGTGTCTAGTGGTGTGGGTGGTATTAACAATACAGACATTAACTTGGCAGCCACTTCAGATGCGCTGGTGCTTGGTTTTAATGTACGTGCCGATGCAGTGGCGCGTAGGACAGCTGACAATGAAGGCGTGCGCATTGAATACTACTCAATTATCTATAATTTAATTGATGATGTAAAAGCCATCATGAGTGGTTTATTAAGCCCTGCGTTGAGTGAAAATATTATTGGTATTGCCAATGTGAAAGATGTATTTAAATCTCAAAAGCTCGGCGACATTGCTGGTTGTATGGTTGAAGAAGGTGTGGTTAGAAAGGATTCACCAATTCGTGTATTGCGTGACAGTGTGGTTGTTTTTGAAGGCGAGCTAGAGTCTCTAAGACGTTTCAAAGACGATGTTAAGGAAGTTAAATCAGGTACTGAATGTGGTATCGGTGTAGCAGGTTATAACGATGTTCAGCCAGGCGATCAGATCGAAGTGTTTGAACGCATTGAAACTGCACGTAGCTTATAAAAATTCTGTAACTAATGGCAGACCAACCTTCTTATCGTGTTGAGCGTATTAATGAGCTGATTCGTCGTGAATTAGTATTATTATTAAAAAAAGAAACTAAAGATCCTCGATTGCAGGCTGTTAGTGTGACTGATGTCTTAGCCAGTCGTGATTTAAGTAGCGCTAAGGTGTTTTATACCGTACCAGAATCTGATCAAGCAACGGTTGAAGTTCTATTGAACAAAGCCAGTGGTTTTTTCCGTTCGCGCTTATCAAAAAAACTAGACCTACGTCATACACCAGCATTAAAGTTTATCTTTGATCCTGCACCGAATACCGGTGCTAGAATCGAAGACTTGTTGTCTAAACTTTAACACGTTGCCAGATGTCTAGGCGCAATCCAAAAGGCAGAGAGATTAATGGTGTTGTCTTACTTGATAAAGACACCGGTCTAAGCTCGAACGCCGCCTTACAAAAAGTCAAACGATTATTCTTTGCTAAGAAAGCCGGGCACACAGGCGCCTTAGATCCGCTGGCCAGTGGTATCTTACCAATCTGCCTAGGCCAAGCCACTAAGGTGGCAGGATTTTTGTTGGCCGATGATAAGCGTTATTTTGTCCGTGGTCAGTTGGGGCAGATTACCGATACTGCTGATGCTGAAGGCAAGGTTATTAAAACCCAACCTTTTGAACATTTGACCGATGAAGAAATTCGCAATGCTGTTGATCATTTTGTTGGAGATATCAAACAAGTACCACCGATGTATTCAGCACTTAAAAAAGATGGACAACCCCTATATAAGTTAGCCAGACAGGGTATTGAAATCGACAGGCCAGCACGCCCAGTCACCATTCACAACATTGATTATCTGGGTTATGAAAGTGGCGTCTTAAGCTTAGAAGTGTCGTGCTCTAAAGGTACTTACATTCGCACTTTAATTGAAGATATTGGCAATAAGCTAGGTTGTGGCGCACACGTGATTGAGCTAAGGCGTACCGGTTTTGCACATATTGATATAATCCAGACGATTAAGTTTTCAGAGTTAGAATCACTAGCCACGGATGATTATCAGATCTTAGATAAAAAAATATTTGCCACACAAGACATGTTGCCAAACATTGATAGCCTTTATCTAGATGAACAACAAACAATCGATATTAAATACGGCAGATCTATCACTTCAAACGAGCCTTGCTCATTTGAAGTGATTAAACTATTTGACAATCATAAACAGTTTTTAGGTATTGGTGAGCCGGATGAAGACGGTAGCATTAAACCCAAGCGATTATTCATTTAAGAATTGACTATAATTTAGCCTATGAATACTGGGAAGAATAAAAAGAATGCATTAGTGGGTTATTATTTTGATGACAACTTAATGCGTAGTGTTAAGGGTGATAGAAGCCTGCGTGATAGTGTCTATAATCGCGAACGCACCTTAAATTTAGTAGACGAAAACATTGATGAGCTACTAGAAGTTATCCTGTTTTTATTGTTGTCTACGGGTGTGTATCGCATTGTGATTGGGCTTAACAATGGTGAAATTAAAACCTCATCGGTGTTTGATCCATTTAACGTTGAGGTGCATTTGGCTGAAGATTTACTGGTGCCAGATTACGTTTTTAATCATTTTGGTATGATTGCTCTGGATGAAAAAGAAGCATTGATTAAGCGCTATTATAAAATGCTTGAACACGATCATGCGTTTGAATATTTATCAGAAGAGTGGCAAGGTGCGTTCCACACGCGTAACGAAAGTATGAAGCAACTCACGGATGAAGATGAGCTACGTTATATTATTGAACACATTCCTGCTTTACGGAATTTAGAAGGTTATTACTTACGTTCAGCGGTAATTAATTTATTTAACTCAACGATTTCTATGTCGTTTAACTGCGATGGTACGCAGATTATGTCGCACAAGAAATTTAGAGAGTTTATTGAAGAATACGTATAGGTAAAAAATATGAAGGTTTTAGTTATTGGTGCTGGCGGCCGCGAGCACGCCCTAGCTTGGCAGTGTGCGAAGTTTGATGAAGTGGAAGAAGTATTTGTTGCCCCGGGCAATGCCGGCACACAGTTAGAAAATAAACTGACCAATATTAATGTTGGCTCAGAAGATATTAATGGACTCATCGATTTTGTAAAAAATAATCAAGTAGATCTCACCATTGTTGGGCCTGAGGCACCACTTGTGCTTGGTGTGGTTGATCGCTTTCAAGCCGAAGGCTTGGCCATCTTTGGCCCAACCCAAGATGCATCACAGCTCGAAGGTTCTAAAGCTTTTTGTAAAAATTTCCTTGATCGCAATAACATCCCGACTGCTTACTATGATGTCTTTACCGAGGTAGCACCAGCGGTTAAATATGTAGAAGAAAAAGGTACGCCGATTGTCATTAAGGCAGATGGTTTGGCAGCTGGTAAGGGCGTAATTATTGCCAATACGCAAGCTGAAGCAGTTGAGGCTATTAACGATATGCTCGAAGGCAATCGTTTTGGTGAAGCCGGCTCTCGCGTGGTGGTTGAAGAATTCTTGGTTGGAGAAGAAGCCAGTTTTATTGTGATGGTCGATGGTAAAAATATTTTACCAATGGCCACTTCCCAAGACCACAAAGCACGTGATAATGGTGATAAAGGCCCTAATACTGGTGGCATGGGTGCGTATTCTCCGGCACCAATTGTCACTGATGAAATCTTCCAAAACGTGATGGACAGTGTTATTCGCCCAACGGTTGATGGTATGGCAGCAGAAGGCAATCCATATACGGGTTTTTTGTATGCAGGTTTGATGATTGACCACCAAGGCAACTCTAAAGTTCTAGAATATAACTGTCGATTTGGTGATCCAGAAACACAGCCAATTATGATGCGTCTTAAATCAAATTTAGCAGATTTATGTTTGTTAGCAACCCAAGGGCAGCTAAATCAAGCCACCATTGAATGGGACGATCGTTCTGCGATGGGCGTAGTGTTGGCAGCCAATGGTTATCCTGATGCTTACCCATCGGGAGAGGTGGTTGGTTTACCAGCTGATGGTGATGATGCCAAAGTGTTTCATGCTGGAACAAAGATGGACGATGACAAAGTTGTTACCAGTGGTGGGCGGGTATTGTGTGCAACGGCACTTGGTGCCGATACCAAAGACGCACAAACTAACGCCTATGCACTACTTAAAAAAATTGATTGGTCGAGTGCCTACTACCGTACTGATATTGGTTTCAAGGCGTTATAGATTTGATTATTATCGGGGTTGATGAAGCAGGCCGTGGCCCACTCGTGGGCTGCGTGGTAGCGGGTGCAGTCATCCTACCGAGTGATTTTGATCTACCAGAGCTGACCGATTCTAAAAAACTCAGTGAAAAAAAACGCGACACATTGTATGCATTAATTACCCAACAATGTCAGTGGGCGGTGGGCGAATCAAGCCCTAAAGAGATTGATGAAATCAATATTTTGCAAGCCACCATGTTGGCCATGAGGCGCGCTGTTGAAAATCTAAATATTCAATACGACCAAGTACTGGTAGATGGTAATCGTTGTCCAGAGCTTGAAAACTGCACCGCTATTATTAAAGGGGATTTGTCTGAGCCGGTTATTTCAGCTGCATCGATTATTGCCAAAGTGACTCGGGATCGACAAATGATTGCGCTAGATAAACAGTATCCGGAATATGGCTTTGCCCAACATAA
>OBDI01000017.1_pt1 | contig 23070 bp, 21 predicted proteins | sample 1518691 | NCBI WGS metagenome assembly OBDI01 (sample SAMEA3143271, study PRJEB22397) | metagenome | biome: marine; feature: hydrothermal vent; material: diffuse fluid | place: Pacific Ocean | collected 2013-09-14 | depth 1530 m | reverse complement strand
AGAAATACCTAAATTGACCGTGATTAGTGGACCAATGAGTAACGAGAGCATAAACGCAATACCGATTTGCATACCGACAAAGGCATTGGCTTTAGCGCGTTGCTCTGGTGAAACAAAATCAGCCAAGAAAGCCATTAGCACTGCAGAGATTGCGCCACCGCCTTGCAAAGCTCTGCCAATCACCACGCCGATAATATCAGTGGCATTAGCCGCAACAACGCTACCGATAAAAAAGATAACTAAACCAACAATAAGCATTGGTTTACGACCATATTGATCGGATAAATAGCCAAACGGGATTTGTAGTAGTGCTTGGGTTAGGCCATAAATACCAATAGCAAGGCCAATTAAGTAGGGCGTGGTGCTTTCATATTCAGAGGCGTAAACTGAAAAAACAGGGAAAATCATAAACAACCCGAACATACGAGTTGCCATAATAGATGAGATTTTAAGCGCGAAAAAGCGCTCTTGCTTGTTCATTAATAAGGGTTAAATTTAGTCTTCTAACGAGTAGTGTGGCGTGTAGAGTGGGTAGCTCTTTTTGAGTACACGGCGTGTATCTTTAGCCAGTGTATCAGCACTAATAACATCGTAGTTATATGCCATTAAATGTAGTGCTGCCGGTACTGATGGCGTATTAGGGTATTTTTCAATAATATATTTACTACGATTAATGGCGGCGATGTTAGCGCCTTTTTTGGTGTAGAAAATTGCCACAAAAAGCTCATGCCTAGAAAGTATGTTTCTAAGGATGATTAGGCGTGATTTTGCCTCTTCAGAATATTCAGTTTTGGGGAACTTTTCAATTAAAGCAAGGTAGTAATTAAAAGCATCGCGTACTGAGTTGACATCACGCTGGGCGTTGTCAGTAATGTATTCATCTAGGATTGAACGAGATTTGTCTTCTGAAATAACACCACGCAAGTAGTAGGCATACGGGGTTGAAAAATGGTCTGGGTAGAGCTTAATGTAGCTATTTAGGCGATCAATAGCTTGGTCGTAGTCTTCACTTTTATAAAGAGCATAGGCAATTTCTAGCTTGGATTGTAAGGCGTATTTTGAGCCTGGGTAAGCCGCTTGTAGTTGCTCATAAAGCTCAATACCTTTATCCAAAGCGCCTGCTGAAATTTGTTCTTTAGCTTCTTCAAAAAATGTTTTAGGTGACCAGCCTTTAGTAATAGACTCTCTTTTGGTTTCTTCTTCCCAAAAACAACCGCTCAGTGACAGGGTTAACAAAGGCAAAATTAAAACAAGCTTGAGTATATTTTTCATTGATTTTAGGTAAATTTATTACTAATATTGCGTAGCATTATACTGAGGTGATTGTATTATAATGGCAAAGATTTATCCATAATTTAACCCTATTTTCTTTTAATGAGCTTATTTGAAAAAAGAATTCTGATTAGTGATCTGTGTGAGGTGCTAGACGCTTATATGCCTAAAGAACAGGTAGAGAGTGTTTATCAGGCTTATATTGTAGCTGCTACTGCGCATGATGGGCAATATCGCCGTTCAGGCGAGGCCTATGTGTTTCATCCGATTAATGTGGCGATGATTTTGGCTGAGTTAAAACTGGATTATTATTGTATTGCCGCAGCGCTGTTGCACGATTGTATTGAAGACACGACATTAACACATCAAGATATTGTTAATGGCTTTGGTGAAGATGTAGCGCATATTGTACAAGGGGTTTCAAAACTCACCGGCTTGGAGTTTCATTCAAATATTGATCAGCAAGCGCAAAACTTTAGAAAGCTGTTTTTAGCTATGAGTACGGATATGCGGGTGATGATGATTAAGCTCGCTGATCGCTTGCACAACATGCGCACGCTCAAATCTATGAGCCGTGAAAAACAACTTAGAATTGCCAAAGAAACATCTGAAATCCATGCACCTATTGCTAGGCGCTTGGGTTTGAATAGTATTAGGGTTGAATTGGATAATTTGTGTTTTGAGATTACTAGCCCTTATCGATATAAAGTATTAATACATCAGATTAAAAAACAATGTGGTAATCGTAAAAAAATTATTAAGCACATTCAAGGTGAAATTGAAAACCGACTTAAGCAGGAAGGTTTAAGTGGAGTAAAAATTACTGGGCGTCAAAAACAGCCTTGCAGTATTTATAAAAAGATGAAAATCAAGCAGCTGAAGTTCTCTCAAGTGCTTGATATGTATGCTTTTAGAGTGATTGTAGATGATGTAGCACAGTGTTATCAAGCATTGGGCATTATTCATAATTTGTATAAGCCTTTGCCAGGCAAATTTAAAGATTATGTGGCACTGCCTAAATCGAACGGCTATCAGTCATTACACACGGTGTTGTTTGGGCCAAATAAAATCTTTATTGAGGTACAGATTCGATCAGAAGATATGCATTTTGTTTCTGAGTACGGAATTGCTGCGCATTGGCATTACAAGAGTGATACTAGCAACCCTGCAGAGTTGGCAAGTAACTGGCTGGGTTCGTTGTTAGAGATTCAGCAAAACTCGGGCACTTCGGTTGAATTTTTGGAAGAAACTAAGACGGATTTATTCCCCTCAGAGGTGTTTGTATTTACCCCTAAAGGTGAAATTATTCAGTTACCTTACAAATCAACCGTGCTGGATTTTGCCTATGCGATTCATACCAATGTGGGCAATCGAACCTTAAAGGCTAAGGTAGACCAAGTTAATGCATCGATTTCAGCTGAGTTAAAGTCAGGGCAGACGATTGAAATTATCACTGATAAAAAGGCCAAACCACACCCAACTTGGTTACAAATAGCCGTTACTGCCAAGGCTAAAACCTCTATCAAGGTCAAATTAAAAGAAGAATCTACTTCTGAGTTGATACAACTGGGTGAGTACTTACTGAACAATGCTTTGGAGTACCAAGGCGGCGGTGAGTCAATTAGTGAAGAGAGTTGGCAGGCGTGTTTAAAAGACTTTAAGTGTGATTCCAAAGAAGATTTGTATATGAAAATCGGCCTGTCTGAAGCAATGGTATCTGTTGTGCTCAATAAGCTTCAATGTGATGGCAATCATTGTGTGATTAAGAACATCAGCATTACAAAAACTCAAGGTAAGGCCATTAGCTTTGCGCATTGTTGTTATCCAATTCCGGGCGATAAAGTAGCGGGTGTATTAACCATTAGCAAAGGTTTAGTGATGCATCGGTTTGACTGTGGTAATTTGATTCATGCCAAGCAAAAAAATGAACAATGGTTAGAGATTGATTGGCAAGCAGATGAAGCTGAAGAGTTTGAAGTATTGATTCGAGTTCAGGTAGAAAATCGCCGTGGCATGCTGGCTTCTATTGCCAATGTGATTGCCCAGATTAGCGTTAATATTGAACACCTGGAAGTAGAAGAAAAAGACCACTCAATGAAGGCACTGAATTTGGTGATTAGTGTGGCAAATACTGGCAAGCTAGACGAAGCCCTGTATGCAATAAAAAGCTTAGAATTTGTACACTCAGTTGTGCGGGCATAATATTTACAAAAACAGGTGAATTTTCACCCTTAGTAAGCTCAATTTTTGATTAAAATTAGGCTTAATCTTTTATGTTTATTTTCCAAGGTATTAATATGAAATGGACCGACTCTCTTGATATTGCAATTGCGCTAGATGAGGCACACCCTGACTTTGACCCAACTTTTATTAATTTTGTTGATTTAAGACAAATGGTTATTGCATTAGATGAGTTTGATGATGTAGCAGATAAATCAGGCGAAAAAATTCTTGAAGCGATTCAAATGAACTGGCTCGAAGAAAAAGAATGAAATTAATCAAGTTATTTATTGCATTTGTTGTATTGAATTTAGGTGCTGCTCAAGCGGTATTAGAAGTTACTGTAGTAAAAAAGGATGCAAACGCCTTTCCCATTATTGTTAGTCATTTTGAATTAGTCGGCAAGGGTGCGCAAGACAAAGATATTTCTAAAATTATTCAAGCCAATTTAGAGCGTTCAGGGCGTTTTAACGTAGTGATTCCAGAGACCATCATTGCTCAAGATGTTGATGCACAACACTGGAAGCGTCAAAACATTGAAGCGGTAGTCACTGGTAATATTGAACAGCAAAGTGACAAGATTTATAAGTTCTCTGTGAGTTTGTTTGATGTTTATAGTAACAAGCAATTATTCACCAAAACCACACGAGTGCATGTGAGTGGTTTTAGAAAAGTAGCACACCAACTTAGTGACCATATTTATGAAGCCTTATTAGGTGAAAGTGGCTCGTTTAATACGCTGTTAACTTACGTTACAGTAACCACTGATGCCAAAGGTGATAAGGAATACCGACTGAATATTTCTGATTCTGATGCGATGAATGTCAAGAGTCGTATCAAGCTAAAAACGCCTATTCTTTCCCCAGTTTGGTCGCCTGACCGCTCATACGAGCATAAGAAAATTGCCTACGTTTCTTTTGAAAATGACCGATCTGAAGTATTTGTTTGGTATCCGTATACTCGTCGTAAAATTGTAAAATTACCGCGCTTTGATGGTATTGCCTCAGCACCAAGCTGGCATCCAAGTGGCAAAAGTTTGGTATTAACTTTGTCTAAAAAAGGCAATAAAGATATCTATTCTTACAATCTGGCTGATAAAAAACTAACCCGATTAACACACAACCCTAGTATTGATACCGAAGCCAGCTATTCACCAGATGGCACGCAACTTGCCTTTACCTCTAATCGATCAGGACAAGTGCAAATTTATATTAAAAATCTAACCACGGGTAAGATCAGTCGAGCTACCTTTGAAGGTCGATACAATGCCAAAGCGGTGTTTTCACCTGATGGAAAAAGCCTAGCTATGGTGCACCGAATTGACAACGATTACCGGATTGCTATGCTGGATATCAACACCAAAGATTTAAGTGTGATGACTAACAATGAGTTAGATGAGTCGCCTTATTTTTCTCCAAATGGTGATATGATTATTTTTGCCACCAATCGTAATAACAAAGGCTTGTTGTCAGTGGTGTCGGTAGAAGGTAACCGATCTTACGAGCTTTCTTCGCAAACAGGTGAAGTGAGAGAGCCAAATTGGTCAACTTATTTAGAAAAATAACAACAGGAGAATAAAATGAAAAACATTATGTTATTGCCCCTTGTCGCCATACTCAGCGCTTGCACAGGGTCGGGCGGTTTTTTAGAGTCTAATACGGTGGTAATTGAAGAAAGAGGTGCTGAAGACAAAACAGTTGATGCGATAGTGCGTGATGAGTCTGGCTTTAACTGGAGTGATTTAACCAAGCCATTCAACCAAGCCACCAACACAACCCAAGCAAATGCTAAGGAACAGGCGGTGGACAAGTTAAAGGCCAGCGATACTAATTTTGTTTTGTATTTTTCTTACGATGGTGCTGATATCAGCGATGAAGCTACACAAGAAATTATTAAGCATGCAAACTTTATGAGGGACAACTCAGGCGTTAAATTACGCTTAGAAGGGCATGCAGATGAGCGCGGAACACGTGAATACAACTTAGCTTTAGGTGAAAACCGAGCTTTAAGTGTAAAAGAAGTGTTAGGCTTGTATGAAGGTTTAGACGGCAGAATTGAAGTTATTAGCTATGGCGAAGAAAAACCAATTGCTAAAGCGCATGATGAAAGCGGCTGGGAAAAGAATCGACGTGTTGAATTTATTTATAAGTAGAGGTTAAATGCAAATGAAGCGTTTAGGTTGGGTGGTATTAATTGGACTGTTTGCTATGCAAGCACCTTTTAATACGCTTGCCTTAAATGTAGAAAAGATTATAAAGCATAACTCTAAAAACCTTAAAAAAATAAAACGAGACAATAAAAAGTTGGTTGGTCAGATTGAACTACTGCAAGAGCAACAAAAATATTCCCGAAAGAAAATCACTGAATTATTTCATTCAATAGAATATCAGAAATCCTCTAATGTGGTTAAAGAAACGATAAAACGCGTTAGAAATGAAGATAGAAAAGCTAAAAAACTCTATACCAGTGCTAGAAGCTTATTAGTAACTGATCAATACAATCAATCAATTGATTTATTTTTAAACTACCTTGATGTATATCCTGAAAATCATTATGTACCTGATGCGACTTACTGGCTAGGCAGGGCTTATGCCGCTAAAGGTGATCGCCACAATGCAAAAAAAGTTTTTGTTGGTTTTCAGCATGATTATGTTTTGCATCATAAGTTTTCTAACTCACTGTACGAGCTTGCGATTATCGAGCACGAGCTTAAAGAAGATAAGCGAGCGACTCTATTGCTTAAATCTATGATTAAGAAATTCCCAAATCATAATTCTATTATTCAAGCGAAGGCGCTAATTAAAACGATTCAAGCAGATCAAGTAACAAAAGATGTCACCAAGCCTGAGTCTAAAACCAAGCTTGAAACAACTGTAACCAAGTAAAACATAGTGAAAGTTTTATCCATTCCTAGCGTCGCACTAGATGCGTTGTGTCAACTTAATGCCAAGCGTTATCCGTTTTTGTTAGAAAGCGTTAATCACAATCAGGCCAATCGTTATTCTATTTTGTTTGCACATCCAACTGAGCAAATCGTTCTAAATAATTTGGATGAGTTTGATTTTTTATCAACACTAGAATCCAGCGTTGACGTACCTACTATCCAAAGTGATTTGCCTTTTACTGGTGGTTGGTTTGTGTATTTGTCGTACGAGTTGATTGGGCAGATTGAGCCCGTTTTAAAGGATGATTTGCATTCAGGCGATCAAGCGGTGGCGATTGCGGTTAAGATCCCAACAGCGATTATTATTGACCATGCCGATGATCAAACTTATTTGTTAGATCAATTTGATGATCAAGCACGTATTGATCAAGTGTTGGCAGACATTAATCATTTAAATGAAATTGAAGCTGTTGCTATTAAAGGTACTTTGTCTTGGGAAGAGGAAAGTAAGTTTCTCTCAGGTGTGCAGCGCAGTCGTGACTATATTGTAGCTGGTGATGTGTTTCAGGTGAATCTATCACGACAATGGCAATATCAGCTCGACTCTAAAATTACACCAGTGCAAATCTACCAAGCTTTAAAGCACTCCAACCCAGCGCCATTTTCCGCTTTGGCGCGGTTTGAAGGCTTTAGCATTATCTCTTCCTCGCCTGAACGTTTGTTTAGCGTGGATGGTGATCAAATAGAAACTCGACCGATTGCAGGTACGCATCCGCGCGGCATTGGTGAAGAAGACGAGCGCTTAAAGGCGCAGCTAATCAACCACCCTAAGGAGCAAGCCGAACACATTATGCTGCTAGATTTAGAGCGCAATGACTTGGGTAGGGTATGTGAGTATGGTTCAGTGCATGTAAATGAGATTATGACTTTAGAAAGCTACCCTTATGTGCATCACATTGTTTCTAATATTAAAGGCAAGTTAAGAGCGGATGTTGGTATTAAAGCGTTAGTGCGGGCCTTGTTTCCAGGTGGTACGATTACTGGTTGCCCTAAGATTCGCTGTATGCAGATTATTGCTGAACTAGAGCAGATGCCACGTCAGGCTTATACGGGTTCACTCGGCTATATTAGTAGTAATGGTAAGATGGACTTTAACATCTTGATTCGCACTATGACTCAGCAAGACAACACACTAACACTGCGTGCCGGTGCTGGTATTGTGTTTGATTCGGTAGCTGAGCGTGAGCTCGAAGAAACCCAGCACAAGGCCGAGGGCATGCTAAAAATTTTTGATCATTCGACTAAGGTTGAAACTTAGACGTCATCGGGTAACGACGCTCTTTACCAAAAGCATTCTGACTGACTTTAGGCCCCGGGGCAGATTGTCGGCGCTTGTATTCATTGTTTAGCACCATACGACTGATACGCTTAACGGTGTCTTGATTAAAGCCTTGTTGCGTAATGTGTTGAATCGATTGTTTGTGTTCAACGAACAATTCTAAAATCGCATCTAGCTCTTCATAAGGCGGCAATGAATCTTGGTCTATTTGGTTAGGCGCTAGCTCTGCTGATGGCTCTCGATCAATCACTCGTCCAGGAATAACATAATCAATAGAATTACGATAATTGGCTAGGCGGTAAACCATGGTTTTTGCAATGTCTTTAAGCGGGGCGAAGCCACCTGACATATCGCCATATAGAGTGGCATAACCCACTGCCATTTCAGATTTGTTACCCGTTGTGAGTACAATCTTGCCTGATTTATTTGAAACTGCCATCAATAGGGTGCCACGGATGCGGGCTTGTAAATTTTCTTCAGTGGTGTCAGTATCAGTACCTGCAAATAAAGGCGATAGTTGCGCGTTAAAGCTATCGACCATCGAGTGGATGTTAATTTCATGATAATCAACTTTCATACTACTGGCCTGGGCTTTAGCATCCTCAAGGCTCATGCTAGAGGTATATTCATACGGCATCATAATCGCTTGCACATGCTCAGCGCCTAGGGCATCAACCGCAATGGTTAGCGTTAGTGCCGAATCAATACCACCGGACAGACCAATCAATGCACCGTTAAACACCCCATTTTTTTCAATGTAATCTTTGGTTGATAATACCAGGGCGTCGTAAATGGTTTTTTCGATCGGTTCATCAATGTTTTGCATGAATGGCTGATCTAGAGGCTGTGTTAAGGTTTGGAAGAAGGGTAGTTGATGGGTAATTTTACCGCTAGCATCCATAGCGAAAGACCCGCCATCAAATACCAGCTCGTCTTGCCCGCCAACAGCATTGATGTAAATAAGGCTAACGTTGTTTTCCAGTACTCTTTGGCGCATGGTTTTAATTCTTTGTTGATGCTTGCCTAGTTGAAAAGGTGAGGCATTAAGGCTAATGATGGTTTGTGCACCATGAGCAACGACAGCACTAATGGGTGTAGTTTCCCATGCGTCTTCGCAAATCACCACACCAATTTTGGTTTGCTGACATTCGAATACGAACGAATCTGTACCGGGTTCAAAATAACGTTTTTCATCAAACACGCCGTAATTAGGTAAGCATTGTTTGTGATAAGTACGTACACGACCTTGTTGTATTAAGTAAGCACTGTTGTACAAACGCCCCTTAACGCGCTCAGGTGCACCAAACAAAATACTGATATCTTCAGGTAGTTGGGTGCGTATGTGCTCAATGGTGGACTCAATTTGATCAATAAAACCTTCACGTAGTAACAAGTCCTCTGGCGGATAACCAATCAGTGCTAATTCTGGAAAAACCACTAAATGGGCGCCAGACTCATCTGCCTCAAGTGCTAGATTGATAATCGTCTGTGCGTTATTATTCAAATCACCCACAATAGGGTTAATTTGCGCAAGTTTGATTTTGATAGGCTCTGAGCCGTTTGAAAGGTTTTCTAGCTGTTCCTGCCAAAATATGGCCTTCAATTTATTGCCCGTGAGTTTTGCGTGCTCAAGTTTGGTGTTGGCCACCACTTCGGCAGGATTAACACCCAAAATACTGGCAAATTGCCAAGCATGGGTTTCAGATAGGGCTGTTCTTCCTGATTTATATTTACTTAAATTAGACTGATTAATGTCATATTTCTGGGCGATCTTATAGTCTGAAAGCCCAGTCTTTTTACGCACTTTAGCCAAATAATCCTTGGTTTTTAACCCCATCATTTACCCCTTAAATTCCATGTATTTTTTACCTATTATAGTTATTTTTTACCACTAGTGTCAGGCATTCATTTTAGTTAAAAAATACTAGTAGTGGTAAAAGTACCATAAAATACATATAAGTTATTGATTTAACTATAAAAAATTAATAGTTAATTTTTATTAAAAAAAGGACTTTACATGCAAAAAAAGTAATGGTATATTTCACTCAAATCAACAACAAGTCAGGGGAATTGTTATGAATCAAATGCACCAACATCTATTGGCAGAATCTGAATTAAATATTGAGACCATTGGTCTACAGCAAAGGGCTTATACCGGTGATGCTAAAGCACAGTACGCCTTGGCTAATATTTTTCAAAAAGGCGTCCATGTTCCGAAGAGTGAAAAACATGCTTTTTATTGGTATCAGCGTGCTGCACAGCAGGGTAATTTACTGGCTCAATACATGGTTTGGCAAGCTTATAAGTTTGGTGATGGTACAGAGGCAAATGCACAACAGGCAAAAAAATGGTTTGCCAGAGCATCACTTAAGAGTGCCGGATCTACACAATCGGTTGTGGCTCAGATATTAGGCAGTGTTACACTGCATTAAAACAATTTACATACCTTGGGGGAGGCTCAAATGCGCGTTTTACGTCTTATTAAATCATTATTAGCATTATCAATACTATTGGCTGGCAGCTCTGCTCTGGCTTCAATTTACAGTTCTTATTCACCATTAACACATCTTAAACCCTTGTCAATCATTGTTTCTGTGACATTGATTTTAGGCTTATTGTCTTTTTTTCAAAAAAACAATATATAGTTCAGAATAATGGATAAACTTAAACCTTGTAGTTCCTTGGGGGATTGCTTTTATTTTTTTAAAAATCAAGAGGAGAAGTTTATGAATCAATTATTAAAATTGTCTGCTGCATCTATTTTAGCGATTAGCGCTTATGGTGTTCAAGCAAGTGTATTCCATAGTAACACTTTAGAGGATGTACAATCCAAAGGTAGTTTAACTTGTGGCGTATCAACAGGCACACCTGGTTTTTCTAGCCCTGATTCAAGTGGTCATTGGTCTGGTGTCGATGTCGATGTTTGTCGTGCAGTAGCAGCCGCTACCTTAGGTGACTCTAACAAGGTTAAGTTTGTACCGTTAACAGCAAAAGAGCGTTTTGTTGCATTATCATCTGGAGAGATCGATATGCTTTCAAGAAACACAACTTGGACGCACACTCGTGATACTTCATTAGGTCTTACTTTTGCCGGTGTTAACTACTACGACGGTCAAGGCTTCATGGTTAAGAAATCATTAGGTGTTAATGATGTAAGTGAGTTAGATGGTGCTTCATTTTGTATTCAAGCAGGTACAACAACAGAGCTTAATTTAGCTGATTACTTCCGTTCAAACAAAATGAGCTTTAAGGCGGTTACTTATGATACTTCTGCACAAACCAAAGCAGGTTTTGAAGCTGGCCGTTGTGATGCACTAACTTCAGATGTGTCTCAGTTAGCTGGTCTTAGATCAACGCTTAAAGATCCTAGCTCTGCTGTTGTTTTAGGTAACGTTATCTCTAAAGAGCCATTAGGCCCGGTTGTGCGTAAAGATGACAACAAATGGCTTAATATTGTTAGATGGTCACTGAATGCGATGATTGAAGCAGAAGAGCTAGGTATTACCTCTGCTACGATTGATGATGCTTCTACTAGTCCTGGTGTACAGAGATTACAAGGAAAATCTGGCAAGCTTAACGAAAGCTTAGGTCTTAGCAAAGATTGGTCGCGTAACATTATTGCGCAAGTAGGCAACTACGGCGAAAGTTTCGAGAGAAACATCGGCATGTCAACACCAATTCAGCTTCCACGTGGTGTAAACCAGTTGTGGATTAAAGGTGGTATCTTGTATGCCCCAGCATTTAGATAAAATCTAAATAAAATATAAAATGGCTAACTCTTCAGTTAGCCATTTTTTTATCAAGATTTTTTTGTGTTTACAAAACTAAAATCACTACTCTATAACAACGAAGTTAGAGCGATCGTATTTCAGGCGCTGGCCGTTGTTGTTATTGCTTATTTTGCTTATCAAGCTTTTGATAACATGATGCTCAACATTGAGCAAAGAGGCATTAGAAGTGGTTTTGGTTTTTTAAATGACGAGGCTGGTTTTGCTGTCAATGATAATTTCTTTTTGGAATACTCACCAGCATCAACCAATCTACAAGCATTTTATGTCGGTATTGTTAACACCTTAATTGTTGCAATAACAGGCATATTTTTTGCATCAGTCATCGGTCTTATTGTTGGTATTGCACGCTTATCGAGCAACTACCTGGTTAGAAAAATGGCCACGGTGTATATTGAGATTTTTAGGAATATACCGATATTGCTACAAATTCTATTTTGGTATTCAATAGCACTTAAAGTCCTCCCATCTGCTAGAAATAGTATGAGTTTTATGGATAGTGTTTTTCTTAATTCAAGAGGCTTGTATCTACCCAAGCCGATCATGGGGACTGATTTCTACTTTGTGCTTGCAAGCCTTGTTATTGGTATTGTTGCTTATGTTTTTATCAGAAAACGCAGCAATAAGAAGCACGATGAAACGGGCATAAATACCAACACTATTCCACACTTCTTGGGGCTTGTATTGCTATTGCCAATCGTGGTTTATTTTTCTTTTGGTGCACAATTGGAATACCCAGCGTTAAAAGGTTTTAATTTTAGAGGGGGTATAGATTTATCAATTGAATTTTTTGCCTTAGCGTTTTCTTTAAGTATTTATACTGCTACCTATATCGCTGAAGCCATTCGTTCGGGTGTTGAATCGGTGGACGTAGGGCAAAAAGAAGCGGCAGCAGCGTTAGGCTTAAAAAATAGTCGGGCAATGCGTTTAGTGATACTACCACAAGCGCTAAGAGTGGCAATACCGCCGATTATTAATCAATACTTAAATCTTACTAAGAATTCCTCTTTAGCAGCGGCAGTTGGCTATACAGAGTTAGTCACTATATTTTCAGGCACCGTCTTGAACGTAGTAGGTCAAGCGATTGAAATTATTATGCTGACGATGCTGGTGTATTTGACGATATCACTAGTCATATCGTTAATCTTAAATATTTTTAACAAGAAAATGCAGATTAAGGGCGGATAACTATTATGGCAATCTATTCGCTAAAAGAAACAAAACAACCGCCACAATCGCAAACTAAAGCGGTTCTATGGTTGAAAGATAACTTGTTTTCATCCTCATCTAACATTGCACTTACTTTTGTAGCGCTGTATCTTATTTATTTGCTCTTGCCCCCTATTTTAAATTGGACAATTTTTGATGCCAATTTTGATTTGACTGCAGACAACGAGTCTTGTGGTCGAGAGGGTGCATGTTGGTCTTTTATTAATGCCAACCTTAAGATGTTTATTTATGGATTTTACCCACAGGAAGAGCTGTGGCGCGTTAACACCATGTTTGGCATTATTGTAGCGCTTGTGGCGTTCGGATCATTTATTAAAAAATCACAATACAGGGCGCATTATATTATCGGATCTTTCTTAATTTACCCCGTTGTTGCCTTTGTTTTGTTATATGGGGGGCTAGGCTTAGAGATCGTTGAAACTGATAAATGGGGCGGGTTAACCCTAACCATTGTGGTGGCTGCTGTTGGCATTGTTGCCTCTTTTCCACTGGGCATCTTATTTGCGTTAGGACGGCAATCTAAGATGCGCATTGTGAGGTTTATTTCAGTTGTATATATTGAGTTTGTGCGTGGTGTGCCATTGATTACCATCTTGTTTATGGCATCCGTTGTGCTGCCGTTATTCTTCTCAGCAGGAATGGACTTTGATAAATTACTTAGAGCTTTAATTGGTATAACCCTATTCCAAACAGCTTATATTGCAGAGGTTGTCAGAGGTGGTTTGCAAGCCATTTCTAAGGGGCAATATGAGGCTGCTGACGCTGCAGGACTCAGCTTTATGCAAAAAACGGTTCTTATCATTTTGCCACAGGCATTAAAAATATCCATCCCTAATATAGTTGGCTCTTTTATTGCATTATTCAAAGATACAACATTGATTTTAATCATTGGACTATACGATATGCTGGCGATAGTAGGGGCCGCCACAAGTAACTCTAGCTGGTTAGGGAGAGAGTCTGAAGGTTATGTGTTTGTCGCCATGGTTATTTGGGTTATTCTTTATTCTATGAGCCACTATTCTAAAAAACTTGAAGTTAAATTTAGCACAGAGCATAAAAATTAAAAGGAAAAAACAATGAGCAACACAACAGATGATCGACTTTGCTGCGATATTATTGATATTAAAGGGCTAAACAAGTGGTATGGAGATTTTCATGCACTTAAGGAAATCAATCTCAAGGTTAAAGAAGGTGAGATTATTGTAGTTTGTGGGCCTTCAGGTAGTGGTAAATCGACTCTTATACGCTGTGTTAACTTTCTAGAGAAGTTTCAAGAAGGCTCTATTATTGTTGATGGAATTGAACTAAGTGACGATGTAAAGAAGATTAGACAAGTGCGTTCAGAGGTGTCTATGGTTTTTCAGCACTTTAATCTTTTTCCACATTTGAGTGTAATTGGCAATTTAACCTTAGCGCCAATTTGGGTGCACCATGAGTCTAAGCAAGAAGCAAGAGAGAAAGCCTTACAATTGCTAGATAGGGTTGGTATTAAGGACCAAGCTGAAAAGTATCCAAATCAACTTAGTGGTGGCCAGCAGCAGCGTGTTGCTATTGCCAGGGCGTTGTGCACATCACCTAAAATTATGCTGTTTGATGAGCCCACCTCAGCCCTTGATCCTGAAATGATCTCAGAAGTGTTAGATGTCATGGTAGGGCTGGCTAAAGAGGGTATAACCATGATCTGTGTCACCCATGAGATGGGTTTTGCTAAAAAGGTCGCAGATCGTATTGTCTTTATGGATGAGGGGCAGATTGTTGAAGAGAATGAGCCAGATTCCTTCTTTAACAACCCTGAATCAGATCGCTTAAAACTATTTTTAGATCAAATTTTAAGTCAATAATCTGTTATATTGTTATCCAAGACATAGGTTTTTCTAAATAATTTGGCCAAAAATTAAGTTTTTTGACCGGTCTCACATAAAAACAAGCTTAAATTTAAATCATTATGAATCTGTTTGGCCGACACAAAAAGAACGTAGAATACGAAAAGGGTGAGCAAAATTCAAAATGGAACTCAGACCTTAAGCGTAATACTGTTAACACAATAGGGTCATCTCAACAAGGTTTTGAATTCGACGAAAACACTGATAACAAAAGGCCAAAAGACACACTAGGGAATAAGAAGGGACTAAGTATAAACATCGATAAAATAACCCAGGACCAAGTCAAAATTCTAAAGAATTGTGCATACGAAAACACAGCTGCCGATCTTATAAAAATCTTAAAAAGATCCAATAAGTCAAAATTCAAGCAAGCAATTTTAAAACCATTGGTTGATTGTGGTTTTTTTGAGTTAACTATTCCACCCATCCTTAAAGATGGGAAAGAAAAATGGTCAACCAGTCCAAAATTAAAATATCGTCTAACTGGAAAATTCGTCAGCAAAAGAAGCGGCCATTAGTTTTTTAGTGCTCACCATTCAAAAAGACAGTATTCCACCCTATTTTTGTTAATTAGCTTCAAATATTCGATTTAAGCCACTTTTTTGAAAAAGTAATATCGTGACTAACCGCACACCTTAATCGTTTAAATAAAATATAACCGAAATAAACTATATAAGTAATTGATTTTTAATGATTTTTATAGTATTTTTCATTAATTTTAGGTTTTTACGACTATTTTTGCTTATACTATAGTGAGAATTTTACAAATTTAATCCATATGAAAAAAATTACATTATCTGTTGCGCTTTTATTTTTATCTTTTAGCGTGTTTTCTGCTTCTAGTGTTTACACAGCTCAAGACGACACTGCTTTAAGGTCAGACAAGTCGCCTAATTCTAAAGTGTTAAAAGTGCTTGTTAAAGATACAAAGCTACAAAGATTAACCATGCATTATTCTGGCTGGTCGAAGGTAAAGGTGAATGACTTAAGTGGCTGGATTTTGTCAGATAAACTGACAAAAATTGCCGCAAATAAACCGACTAAATCTATCGTTATTAGTAACAACAAGTACGCTGAGCAGATTAAAAATCTTGAAACGTCCTTAGAAAAACTTCAACTTGAAAATAGATCTTTGTCATCTACAATTACTGATATAAAAGCCTTTAGCGCAGATTCTAGTGCTAAATATATTGCTGATTTAGCCTTACTTGAACAACAAAATACTGAGCTTTCTACTCATAATAATGAGATTTCTAATCGCAATAATGACTTACAGTCTAAGGTAGATTCCATCGATACAGACAACCTTATGAACACTTTATTTATACTTATATTTGGTCTGATTATTGGCTTTATTCTTAGTCTTGTTATTGCCCGATCAGCGCAGAAAAAACGTGACAGTTTTAATACCATTAGTCGTTCATATTAATTAATATGGCATTAGTTACTTCTGTTGAAGTTTCGTTTGAGACTTTTCAAACCTTAGTGATTGATCAATCACACAAACAACTGGTTATTTTGGATATTTCAGCCGATTGGTGTGGCCCTTGTAAGATCTTAGAGCCTATCTTAAATAGTGTGGCAGCAGAGTATAATGAGTACGAATTTGCTTTAACTAAGCTTGAAGCTGAGGATGAAAATATGAAGATTGCTGGACAGTTTTCAGTACGAGGATTTCCAACCGTTATTGCTTTTATTAATGGCGAAGAAGTGGATCGTTTTCATTCTGCAAAAACACATGATTTTGTACGTGATTTTATTGATCAAAACTTAGAAAAATTTTAATGAAAACCGGTATCTTACTCACCAATCTTGGCACACCAGATGCGCCTACAACGCCTGCTTTAAAGCGATATTTAAAGCAATTTCTCTCAGATGATCGAGTCATACAGGCACCTAATAAACTCATTTGGTGGTTAGCATTAAATGTGGTTATTCTTAATATTAGACCCGCAAAATCTGCCCAAAATTATGCCAAAATTTGGGATAAGTTTGGCAAAGGATCGCCACTATTAAACATCAGTAATTTACAACTTGAAGGCATTAAAAATACACTGCTCGGTCAGCATGATCATTTGGCATTTGAAGTGGGTATGCGTTATGGCAATCCATCCATCCCTTTGGCATTACAAAGTTTAAAAGACAAGGGTTGTGATAAGATTATTGCGCTGCCGATGTACCCCCAGTATTCAAACACCACAACCCTTTCGACTCTTGATGAAATCAATAAAACCCTTGATACTTGGGATAATGCGCCAGAACTGGTGTTTATTGATGATTATTACCAAGATAAGGGTTATATTCAATCTTTGGTTAATTCGGTGACTGAGCATCAAGCACAGCACGGCAAGCCAGACAAGCTAATGATCTCATTTCATGGTATACCGCAGCGTTTTGTTGATAATGGTGATGTTTATTACGATCATTGCGTTAATACGACTCAATTACTCGCTAAAGCGCTTAATTTACAGGCAGATGAGTACCAGCTGTGTTTTCAGTCAATCTTCGGCCGTGAGGAATGGCTTAAGCCACAAACCAAAAGCAGCCTAGAATCTTTGGCAAAAGATGGCACTCAACACGTACAAGTGATTTGCCCTGGTTTTTCTGTTGATTGTTTAGAAACCTTAGAAGAGATTGATGAAGAGAATAGAGGTTATTTTATGGAATCGGGTGGCGCTCAGTTTAGCTATATTCCTGCGTTAAATGACCGTGATGACCACATACAAGCACTCTCAAGCATTATTGCCAAACAACTCTAATAACTTCGCATAATTTATATTATGTTAAATAATAGTTTTAGAAGTCAGAATTAGAAGTAAAAAACCGCCCCCCTACTTTATTCAGCTTGTTTTTTATACAATTGAATGGGTTGATAGCCTAAATTAATGTAGTCATTAATCTTTGCCGGACCACTTGCCGCAACATCAACAATATCGATGTATTCTTCTGGTTTTACGTCTCTCCAGCCAGAATACACGCCACAAACATGTAAATTAGTTCCGTCTTTAACAATATCCCTTAGTAGTGAAATGGCTTCAGGTTGCTCTTTTACTCGCCTGCTCATGAGTTGAAATTGTTCTCTGCCATGTGAAACAATTGCAATGTCTAGATTGGGGTATTTTTCTTTCAGCTGTGCTTTCAAGTCTTTAATCATGGGTGCTGCCCATTCCCACGTTTTCTTATCACGTTCAATCAACTCAAATACCACACCAGCAGGCTCTTTGTTGGCCTGAATTAGACGATCAACACCAGGATGTGTGTAATCCGCAATTACAGTGCTACTTATAAGTATCACCCATACCAATAGTATCAATGCTTTAATATTGCTTTTAAGTTTGTTCATATGTTGATAGCTTATCTTCTATTGTTTAGTTATCATTGTATGCCTTACTCTTTATAATGGCAAATATGCCCAATCAGATCTTTAATATTCAACTTAAGAAAAATAAGCGGAATTTTGAATGCTCAGAAAATGATTCAATTCTCGAAGGTGGGCTTCGCCACGGTTTAGCAATGCGCTACGAGTGTAGTAATGGCACTTGTGGTGCCTGTGTCGCCAAGCTCATTGATGGCGATGTTAAACAAATACAACACCATGATTTTGCCTTGACTAAGGAGCAGAAAAACCAGGGTGAATTTTTAATGTGTTGTAATGCACCTGCTTCAGACGCTACATTAGAGTTAGAGCTTATTGGTGATGTTAAATCAATCGCCATTCAAAACATTGAAACCAAAGTAAAGAAAATTAGCTTTGTTAATGATAATTTGGCCATTATCACCCTAAGAACACCACGCTCTAAAACATTGCAATTTATGGCAGGGCAAGATGTTGAGTTGTCTTTCAAAGGTAACACCTCTCGCTATCCATTGGCTTCTTGCCCGTGTCACGGCATGGAGTTGGAGTTTCATATTAGGAACATGCCTGAAGATGCTTTTGCCACTGCCCTATTCACTAAGAAAATTAAGTCTAAGTCTGTTATTGATTTGGAAGGCCCTAAAGGTATATTCGTACTTAAAGAAGCTTCAACACGACCAATGGCATTTATTGCTTGGGATAGTGGTTTCGCACCGGTTAGAAGCTTAGTAGAGCACGCTTTTTCATTAGAAATGTCTAACCCAGTGTTTTTTTATTGGGCCTACCCTGCCGATGAGAAGGCCCCCTACTTAGAAAATCATGCCAAATCTTGGCAAGTAATTATGGACGATTACACTTATGCGCCTATTGCTTGTGAGTTTGATCGTTCAAGTAAAAATGATTGCCAAAAAGTGGCAAAACAGATTTTTAGCGCCCTGGATTTAAACATCATTAATCAATCTGATTTGTATATTTCAGCACCAGCTGAAGTGTTGATTTATTTGGGCGAATTATTGCTCGAAAATGGTCTAAATGAGTCTCAATTAATCGCCTCTCCTATATAAAAAACTACCCTATTTTTATTAAATAAGGTTAAGATAAAACCATGCTTATCATTTATTATGTAGCACTGGTTATCGGTATAACTGCTTTATTTGCTAGAGTTGATCGGTCTCTGCCTCTTTTTGTTATTGTTTTCTCAGTAGCAACACTTTATTTAATTATTGGCCTAGAGTTAAGTCAGATCATTATTTGGATAGTAGGATCTATTCTACTATTGATTAATCTAATTTTGTTTGTTCCATTTTTTAGATTGTTATTGATTAGACCTATTGTTTCTAATTTTGTAAATACGGCAAAACTTTCTATTAGTGATACTGAGAAAGTAGCCATGGAGTGCGGTGACACTCACTGGGAAAAACAACTGTTTACTAATCAGCTTTATTGGAATGAATTATTAAGCGTTGAAACTAAGCCTTTAAGTGCTATAGAGCAAGATTTTATTAATAAAAAAGTACCCCAACTTTGTGATACTTTTAATCAGTTTGGCTTAACAGACAAGACACTAGAACAAATAAAATCAGCAGGATTTTGGTCACTTAATATTCCTAAAAAATATGGTGGTTTAGATTTTTCCGCACAAGCACATGCAAAAATTTTAACTCAATTATCAAGTTGCAATACTTCATTGGCTGTCACAGTTATGGTGCCAAATTCTTTGGGTCCAGCTGAATTAATTTTGCATTATGGTACGGATGAACAAAAACAAGATTTATTACCAAAATTAGCAACGGGTGAGCATATTCCTTGTTTTGCTCTCACTTCAACTGATGCTGGTTCAGATGCTGGTGCTATGGTTGATTCTGGGGTGATTTGCCAGCAGGAATACAATGGTAAAAATACCTTAGGTATTCGCCTAAATTGGGATAAACGATACACCACCCTTGCACCAATGGCGACACTCATTGGCCTTGCCTTTAAAACCTATGATCCTGATGGTTTAATCGGCAATCAGTCAGATTTAGGCATTACTTGTGCATTGGTTGATAGCACTCTAAATGGTGTGAGTATCGGTCGACACCACCACCCTATTGGTTCTAATTTTAGTAATGGTCCACACCAAGGAAAAGATGTGTTCATTCCAATGTCTGCTGTTATTGGTGGTCAAGCTATGATTGCTAAAGGCTGGTCAATGTTAATGGAATCGCTCTCCTTGGGTCGGGGAGTGTCACTCCCATCCTTGTCTTTGGCAGGTGTCGAGCTCAGTCTTAAAACCTCACTTGAATATGCTTTGATTAGAAAGCAATTTAAACAATCATTGTATCGTTTTCAGGGTGTGGCAGAAAAACTAGTACCTATGGCCGCAGACACCCTAACCATGAAAGCCATGAGCAATTTTCATTTGAACTTGCTCGATCAGGGGCTTAACCCATCTGTAAGTTCTGCGATTTTAAAATACCACCATACCGAATTATTAAGAACCAATATTAATCACGCTATGGATATTCATGGCGGTAAAACAGTTATGTTAGGGCAGCGTAATTATTTGTCTGATATTTACCAAGTGGTTCCCATTGCTATTACCGTTGAAGGGGCTAATATACTGACTCGATCCATGATTATCTTTGGTCAGGGGTTGATGCGTTGCCATCCTTTTTTAAAAGAGGAGCTGGAGAGTCTAGAGAAAAAAGATACGGTCTTGTTTAATCGTTTATTAGGTCATCATCTTGCGCATATTATTGGCGTAAAAATCAAAAGTTTTGTTTTTGCAATCAGTGGTGGTCGTCTTGCTAAGATACCCAAAGGTGTTAAAGGTTTTGAAAAAAATAACTACCAACAGCTTGCCACTTTAAGTGCGAGTTTTGCTTTTTTAGTTGAGATTGTATTAATGAAATTTGGTCCAAAAATTAAATTTCAAGAAAGTGTCAATGGCCTATTTTCTGATCTATTGATTAAGATGTATAGTATTTCTGTTTTGTTGAAATATCGCCAAGTATTGGATAATGACTTTAACGATCTCATTCGTTGGAGTGTGCAAAGGCAAGTTCATGAATCACAAGTATTACTTAGTGATATTTGCGGTCAATTGAATTTTTCACTAGTGTTTAGGTGGATTGTCTTGCCTAGAGGTGTTAATCAGCCACTCCCTAGTGTCAAACTACAAAATAAAGTGGTTAATCAATTAATTAACAATCCTAATTTAAAAGACACACTTACAAGTGATGTGCTGTATGCAAAAGATAGCACCCTAGATATATTAGATCAGGCTTATACACTTGCAGTAGAAGCAGAAAAGGTTTATAAAAGAGTTGGATATGTTGATAGTTATGAGGCCATTGATGCACTATTAGACAAGCAGCAAATTAGTATTGATGAGCATCAATTATTATCGCGTTTAACTGAACTACGTCGAAAAATTTTAGCGGTGGATGATTATGAGCATTAATCAAGTTGGTATTTTAGGTAGTGGTGTGATGGGTGCACAGATTGCAGCTGTGTTTGCCAATGCCAATATTCCTACTTTATTGTTTGGTTACGAAGCCCATGTTAAAGATAATTTGAACAATATTATTAACTTTAAACCCAAAGCACTCACCCATCCCGCTCAACAATCTTGGATTACAGCGGCCTCTTTTGAAAATGATTTGAGTCGATTATCTGATTGTGATTTAGTCATTGAAGCGATTATTGAAGATGTGGATGCTAAGCAAGATTTATTTGCAAAAATATTACCTTATTTATCTACGGATGCTATTTTAGCAACCAATACTTCTAGTTTAAGCGTTAATCAAATTGGAGAAGATTTGGGAGATTTTCAATCGCAATTTTGTGGCATTCATTTCTTTAATCCGCCACGTTATATGTCATTGGTTGAGCTGATTTCAACTGAGAAGACTAAGCCCGATTTATTAGATAGATTAGAAGGATTTTTTACCTCAGAATTGGGTAAAAACATTCTCTACGCTAAAGACAAGCCTGGTTTTATTGCTAACCGTATTGGTGTCTTTTCTATTGCTGCATGTATTCACCATGCTGATAGACTTGGACTTGATTTTGATACGGTTGATGCCTTAACAGGAACTAAGTTAAAACGACCTAAAAGTGCAACTTTTAGAACGGCAGATTTAGTAGGGTTGGATATTCTAAAACACGTCTTTGAGCAGTTTGATCAGGTGCTTAGTGATGACCCTTGGCATGCTTATTTTAAAACACCTCAATGGTTAGAGTATTTATTCGAACAACGTGCGCTGGGTGAAAAAACTAAAGCTGGTATTTATAAGAAAGAAGATGGCGAAATTCGGGTTTATCAGCCAGAAAGTCAAAATTACAATAAGGCTAATTATGAGATTGAAGCTTCGGTTAAGTCGATCTTAAAAACTAATGTTTCTCGTTGGATTGCTGCACTTAGAGCTAATCAACATCCTCAGTCACAATTTCTTTATTCAGTGATTAAAGACACTTGTCTTTATAGTGCTTACCATTTACAAACCATTGCACAATCGACTAGAGATATTGATTGGGCACTACATTGGGGTTTTGGCTGGGAAGTAGGGATTTTTGAATTATGGCAAGCTAACGGTGTACAAGCATCATTAGCACTATTCTTGCAAGATGATGCTAATGTATCGACACCCAATTGGATTAATGGAGTGACAGATTTTTATACCGATAAGGGTGCTTACTCTCCTTCTGAAGACGACTACACTCCTTACTCTAAGCATGTAGTTTATGATCGTCAACTCCATCGCCCTGCTCTAATGGGTGAAAGCAAACATGGGCAAGGTGTTACTATCTTCGAAAATGACTCAGTAAAATTCTTCCATGAAAATGATGGTATTGCTATTTTTAGTTTAAAAACCAAACTACACACACTGAATCTTGAAGTCATTGACTCACTTAAACAAGCGATTGAAATTGCTGAACAAGATTTTAGGGCTATGATTCTATGGCAAGATAGCGCTCCATTTTGTGCCGGTGCCAATCTTTATGAAATTGTTGCTGGTGCAAAATTAGGCATGATTGATCATCAAAATTTATTCACCAGTTTTAAGAAAAAAGCCTGGCAATTACTCAAGCCAAATTTACCATGGTAAATTTGG
>OBDI01000011.1_pt1 | contig 26802 bp, 36 predicted proteins | sample 1518691 | NCBI WGS metagenome assembly OBDI01 (sample SAMEA3143271, study PRJEB22397) | metagenome | biome: marine; feature: hydrothermal vent; material: diffuse fluid | place: Pacific Ocean | collected 2013-09-14 | depth 1530 m | reverse complement strand
AGACCTATAGGTCTTATAGTTTGAGATTTGATTTTTGCATTTTGAATTAGGTTTGGGATTTTTGAGATTTGATTTGCATTTTTGAGATTTGATTTTTTGGGATTTGGGAAATTGGAGTTTGTGATTTGTTTAGGATTTAGAAATTAGAATTTCGGATTTAATTTTCTTTTTGCATTTTGAATTTTCATTTTGAGATTTGATTTTTGCATTTTGATTTAGAATTGTATTTTTGAGATTTAATTTGTATTTTTGAGATTTGATTTTTGAGATTTGAGATTTATTTTTGGGATTTGGGAAATTTTATGACTGTTAAAATATATCTCAATAAGATTGTACCAATATCCTAATCATTTTTTCTTTTAAGTCAATATCTAATGATGGATTATATCAAAATATTCATTATTAAACTTACTAATGGATTGATAATTATAAAAGCAATCAAAAGAGCGATGGGAATTGTCCAGAGTTGATTCTGTTCTAATTGCATCATCCATCCTCGCCATTTTCTTCCCCCTAAAAACATTGCTATTTTAGAACCATCTAATGGAGGAATGGGAATTAAATTAAAAAGTCCCAGCCAAAGATTAATTAGAACAATCAGATAAAACATTCGCCCTAATGGAGAAGTGTAAGGAGATAGTCCTCCTATTCGTAGGAAAGCGGCGAAGGTTAATGAGAGAAAAAAATTCGAAAATGGTCCGGCTAAAGCAACTAATTGGATATCTCTTTTAGGTTTTCGGAGATTATAAGGGTTAAAAGGAACCGGTTTAGCATAACCAATAAATATTCCGCCAGTCAGCATTAAAAATAAAGGCAAAATTACTGTTCCAAATGGATCAATGTGTTTTAATGGATTTAAAGTTAAACGACCGGCGTAACGAGCTGTCGGATCTCCTAATTGATTTGCCGTCCAAGCATGAGCATATTCATGGAAAACAGCTGAAAGAATAATAATAAAATAAATAAATATGCTTGACATATTAATAATTAATGAGTAAGATATTTTATATTATGTCTCGAGTTTGCGCTATCTGCGGAAAAAAATATAATAAGGCAGTTCGTCGGGTTAAGCTTCGTGGTAAGTATAACCCAACAACTAAAAGAAGGCAATACCCTAATCTTCAATGGGCTACTTTACCGTCAGGGGAAAGGGTTAAAGTTTGCGCTAAATGTCTTAAAAGTTTAGGAAATAAATAACCTATTTTGTTTATGACGCCACAAATTTCTTTGTCTTCAATTGAAGAACTTCAATTATCGGAAGATCAATTTTTAATTTTTTTAGTTTCTGATAGTAATCAATTAAAAAGTATATCAGCGCCGATTAAAAAAACAATCTCTTCATCCCAACTCAAAAAAATTTTTTCTTTAACTAAAAAGGGAGAAAGTCGCCCAATTAGTTATAATTCTCTTTTGGTTCATTTGCCAGATTGGCAAGAACCATCTGATGATCAATTTATCAACCGGCAGTTTATTTTTCAATTTCGTCAGGCTATTCAATTGGCTCAGAAAAATCAGCCAGGCAATTTATTGATTGTTTTTCTTTTCCAACCAAATTCTACATCTCTTAAAATTATTATCGAGAATGCTCTTTTGGCTAATTATAAGTTTAATCGTTACCAATCATCAAAGGAGAAAAAGATTCGGTCAATTAAAATTATTCTTCCAAAACGGATTAACACTAAAACTAAGCAGGAAATTGTTAGTAAGTCCAAAATAGTTGCTCAGGCGGTTAATTTTAGCCGCGATTTAGCTAATATTCCCGGACAAGAGATAACTCCAGCCCGTTTGGTTAAAATTACCCAGAAAACATTTGCTTATTTGCCCGTTAAAGTAAAAGTTTTCAATTGGAAAAAACTTCAGCAATTAAAAATGGGAGGGCTTTTAAGTGTTGGATCTGGAAGTTCGGAGAAACCTTATTTAATTATTCTGGAATATTTGGGTTGCGCTAAAAATAAAAAAATTGATTTGGTTTTTGTTGGTAAAGGAATAACTTTTGATAGTGGTGGATTAAATCTTAAACCTAGTTCAGGAATGAAGGAAATGTGGATGGATATGTCAGGGGGAGCGGCAGTAATTGGAGCCATTAGGGCTATTAGCCAGCTTAAAATCCCGATTAATGTGGTTGGTTTGGTTCCAGCGGCGGAAAATATGCCTTCGGGTAGTTCTTATCGCCCCGGCGATATTATTAATGCCTATAATGGCAAAACGATTGAGATTGTTAATACTGATGCTGAAGGAAGAGTTATTTTGGCCGATGCCCTTTCTTATGGCGAGAAGAAGTATCAGCCAAAGATGATTGTTGATGTAGCTACTTTAACTGGCGCGGCAGTAGTTGCCCTCGGACAAAGAGCAATTGCTCTCTTGACTGATCAATTTGAGCAGGAAAAACGATGGCGAAAAATCGGCCAGAGATCGGGTGATTTTGTTTGGCCATTACCGACTTGGCCAGAATATAAAGAAGAGATTAAAGGAAATTTTGGTGATTTGGCTAATGTTGGAAAAACTCGCTATGGTGGAGCAATTACTGCGGCTTTATTTCTTAAAGAATTTTGTCCTCGAACTCCTTGGATTCATTTAGATATTGCTCCAACAATGGTTTCGATTGAAGGACAGGGATTGGCTAAAGGATCATCCGGCAGTGGGGTTAGATATCTGATTGAATTAGCTGATGAATATAAGCAAGAAGCTTGAAAATTTAAGTTTTAAAGTGAGAATAGCAATAAAAAAGATTAACTGGAGAGAATTTTGAATTTTTGATTTCAGGTTTTGGATTTTGAATAAGTTTTAAATAATTTGGGACAATTTAATTTTTAGTTAGATCTTGAGTTTCAATCTATTTATTTTGATTTTAGATTTCTTCGGGCTGTAGTGTAATGGCTAGCACGAGTCCATGGGGTGGATTTAGTCCGAGTTCGAATCTCGGCAGCCCGACGATAAAAATTTAATAAAGTAATAAACTTAAAACAAAAATGATATAAGAATAGAAACTAATAAGAAAAAAGCGGTTATCTTAAGCGCTGCGATGTATTTTATTAGTATAATTATTAGTAATTATTCTTAGCAGAATCCTCTTGTCGCTGGAATTTATAAACAATATGTAGGACATCCAGCAATAAAACCAATGGAGGTTTTTGGAGGAACAGGTAATTGGGTTATGTTGAATATAATATTCGGAGTTTTTTAATTGGTTTTTTATTTTTCTTTATTTTCTATTTTATCAATGTCTTCCCGGTAAAATGGCTGGGGAAAGGAAATAAAAAAGAAATTTGGCGATGAATATACTAATTGTAAAGGTAAAGTAAGAAGATGGATATAAATATAGGAAAAGATAATTAATATTGTTTCTTATTTTATTGGTTGTGAAGAAAATTTTGGGCGACGATGTAAAACTCACGACTTTCTTTTCGGCTGGCTTGAGGTTTGAATATTTTAGATTTTTGGAAGCAGGTTTTTATCTGGTGAAATAAAAAATGAGCGTCTGGACTTTCAAATATTTTGCAAACAAAATATCCACCAGCCGACAATAAATTTTGCGCCAAATCAAAACTTTTTTGAGCTAATTCTAAAGAGTGTTGGTTGTCTAATTGCTTTACTCCACTGGTTTGCGGGGCTAAATCAGAGACTATTCCATCAAATTCGACTGGATAATGATTTTGTCTTAACCATTGACGAAATTCATTAACAGATATATCAAAAATATTTTTCTGGATAAAAATAACTTGCTTTTCTTGTATTTTTAATGGATGCTGATCAATAGCAATTACTTTTTCATGCGGAGAAATTTTCGAGAGGATATACTGGGCCCAAGATCCTGGCGCTGCTCCTAAATCTAAAATAAAATTATTCGACGAAAAAAGATGAAATCTTTGATTGATTTCTCGCAATTTATAAACCGAGCGGGCTAAATAATTTTCTTTTTTGGCTTTTTTAAAGAAATAATCTTGGACAGAGCGCATAAAAAAGAGCAATATATTGGCAATCTGACTTCCTAACTAATTTCTGATTCTCATCTTTTTTATTTGTATTCTCTAATTGAGAGTTGAGATTTAATTTGATCTATGATTTCCAAAATTACTGCAACAACAATTAGAAGAGAGGTTCCTCCGAGAACAAAAGTAGTAACTCCGGTTATTCCCCGAACAATATTTGGCAAAATAGCAACTAATCCTAATGAAACAGCTCCAACGAAAAGAATTCGATTTAAGGAATAAGCAATATATTTAGCTGTTGGCTGTCCTGGTCTAATCCCAGGGATAAAGCCGCCCATTTTTTGAAGATTTTCGGCGACATTTTTGGGATCAAAAATAACCATTGTATAAAAATAAGTAAAAATAAAAACCAGGAAGAAATAAAAGGAAATGTAGGCAAATTGATTAGTTACAAAAAAATCCTTAAGGAAATTACCTACCTGAGATACCCAATGATAATGCGAGGCGGCCATAAAACTGCCAATTGTTCCTGGAAAAAGAATGATTGAAATAGCAAAAATTATTGGAATTACTCCACCGGGATTAACACTTAGAGGCAAGTAAGTAGACACACCTCCATAAATCCGATTTCCTCTAATTCTTTTTGAGTAAGAAATTGGAATATTTCTTCTTGCCTCAGTGATTAAGATTATTCCAACAATTACTAATACGGCTACTATGATAAAAGATAAATACGAAAAAATCTTCAGACGATTAAAGGTTAAAATTGTTTCTCTTAATTGAATTGGGTAACGAGCAACGATTCCGGCTAAAATTAAAATTGAAACCCCATTTCCAATTCCCTTCTCTGAAATTAATTCCCCCAGCCACATTAGAAAAATAGCGCCAGCAGTAATCAAGGCAATATCAACTACTAATAACAACCGATCAGTAGTAATCATTATTCCTTGATGTTTAAGTAAAGCAATCATTCCAATTCCTTGCACCATTGCTAACGGAACAGTTAAAATTCGCGCATATTGATTGAATTTTTGTTGGCCTGCTTCTCCTTCTTCACGGTAAAGTCGCTCTAACGCCGGGAAAATCATTGCTAATAGTTGAAGAATAATAATTGCAGTAATGTATGGACCTAGTCCTAATAAAGCAATTGAAAAATTACTCATTGCTCCTCCAGTGACCATATTTAAGAGTCCGAACGCCTGATTTGAAGCGAAAAATGCTTTTAGTTTTAACAAATTAACTCCGGCAATTGGAACATTGGCAAAAATCCTTGCTACAACTAAAATACCTAAAATAAATAAAATTTTATTTCTTAAATCGCGAATTTTTAAAATTTGCCATAGCTTAGTTAACATATATTTTTCCACCGGCTTTTTCAATCTTGTTTTTAGCGCTGTCCGAGATAGAACAATCTTTAATAGTTATTTTTTTATCAATTTTTCCTCGCCCTAGTATTTTAACAATTGGACGAATACTTTTTTTGACCTTAATGATTCCTTTTTTGGTTAACGAATTTACTGAAACCACCTCGCCTGATTGATAATTTTTATTGATCTGATCTAAATTGACCACAATTAAATCCTGCCCCAGTTTTTTGATCATTGGTTTCTGTCGGTATCCTTTTTTCTTTGGAATAGATTTGACTACGTCTCGCCATTCAGGTCTAATTTTTGCTCCAGCTCTTGATTTTTGCCCTTTAACTCCTTTTCCTGAATAAGTTCCCCTTTTACCCCCTCGGCCAATTCTTTTCTTTGATTTCAATGGATGTTTAGGTTTTAAGTTATGAATCTGCATATTTTTATCTGCTCAGTTTTTTCAAAGCTTCTATTGTTGCTCGACCATTATTTATTTTGTTGGTTGATTTACTTAATATTTTTGCAACTATATTTTCAATCCCGGACAATTCACAAATTACTCGGACAATACTTCCAGCAACAATTCCTCGTCCTATTCGCGCTGGCTTTAATAAAACTACTGCGGCACCATATTTTGCTTTAATTTCTTGAGGAATGGTGCTTTCTTTAATTGGGACATTAATTGTGGATTTTTTAGCCTGATGAGTTGCCTTGCTTATTGCCTGAGAGACATCTTTTCCTTTTGATACACCTAGTCCAACTTGACCATCTTTATTTCCGATAACTACTAAAGCGCGGAAGCTTAAACGCTTTCCGCCAGACACTACTCGGGTCACCCGTTTAATTTCAACTAATCTTGACTCTAAATCCTTTTCTTCTTTTTTATGATCATTTTTCCCCTGATTATTACTCATATTAATTTTATGTCAATTACTGATTATTAATTTAGAATTCTAACCCTTTTTCTCTGGCTCCCTCGGCTAAATATTTAACTCGACCGAAATACCGATAACCTCCTCGGTCAAAAACTACTTTTTTAATTCCTTTTTTTATGGCTTTTTGAGCGATTAAATTTCCTACCTTTTGAGCAATAGCAGACTTGGTTAATTTATTTTTAGCCATTTCATTTTTCAATTCAAAATCACTGGCGGCAACTAGAGTATGTCCCGCTGAATCGTCAATTATTTGAGCATAAATGTGCTGATTGCTTCTAAAAACATTTAATCTTGGATGATCCTTTTTCCCAGAGATAGATTTCCTCACTCGTTGATGTCGTCGCAATCGCATTATTCTTTTTTTCTTAATCCTATCGATCATAATTGCTTTTATTATTTATTATTAGCTACTAATTATTTTATGCTTTCCCTCCTGCTTTTTTAACTTCTTTCATTCGGATAACCTCATCCGCGTATTTAATTCCCTTCCCTTTATATGGTTCAGGTTTTCTAAATAATCTTATTTTAGCCGTCACTTGTCCAACCAGATTTTTTTGAATACCTTTAACTTTAATTATATTTTTTTCTACTTTTAACTCTATCCCGGCCGGAGCTTTATAATTAATTGGATGTGAATATCCCAATGATAATTTTATTTCTTGAGGATTAATTAATTCAGCTTTATATCCAACCCCATTAATTTCCAGCTTTTTTTCAAATCCCTTAGTCACTCCTTCAATCATATTAGCAATAAGAGTTCGTGATAAACCCCAGAATGCTTTAGATTTTTTTCTTTCTCCTATCTCTGAAGACGATAAAATTATTCTCGATTTATCAATAACTATTTTTACTTCAGGACGAATTTTTTCACTTAATTCTCCTAAGGGACCTTTAACTGATACTTTATTGTTATCTTCAATTAAAACTTCAACTTTATCAGGTATTTCAACTGGTTTTTTCCCTATTCTACTCATAAATTTCGCAAATTACTTCTCCACCAATTTTTTTCTTTTTAGCTTCATAATTAGTTATTATTCCTTGTGAAGTTGATAAAATACTTATTCCATAACCATTTCTAACTAAATTCAAATCAGAATACCCTTTATAAATTCTTCTCCCGGGCTTACTAATCATTTTAAAATCAAATACTGTTGGTTGATTGTCCTTGTATTTTAAAGCAATTTTAATTTTTTTTCGGGGGATCTTGCCTTCAACCGAATACTTCTCGATAAATCCTCTTTGTTCCAAAATCGAAACTATCCCTTTTTTCATTTTAGAAAAAGGGATGCTTGCTTCTTTTTTTTGTGCCAAGTAGGCATTTTTAATTCTAACTAATAAGTCAGCAATAGGATCAGTCATAAGCAAAATTTATTACCAGCTACTTTTCTTTACTCCTGGGATTTCTCCTCGACTGGCTAATTCTCGAAAACAAATTCGACATAAACCAAAATCTCGAATATATCCTCGAGCCCGTCCGCATCTAACACACCGATGAACAATTCGAGTTGAAAATTTTGGTTTTTTCTTTGATTTAGCGATTTGACATTTTTTAGCCATAAATATTAATTATAAAGATTAATTATTTTTTAAACGGAAATTCTAATAAAGTCAATAATTTTTCTCCTTCGCTTTTATTTTGGGCAGTTGTGGTTAAACAAATTTCCAAACCAAAAATGTTTTTAATATTTTCATTAGCTATCTCGGGAAAAATTATTTGTTCTTTAATTCCAATTGTAAAATTACCTTTTTTATCGAATGATTTACGTGGCAACCCGCGAAAATCCCTTACTCTTGGCAAAGCTAAATAAAGCAAACGAGTTAAAAAATCCCACATTTTTTGTTTCCGAAGAGTAACTTTATAGCCTACAACCATTCCTTCTCGAACCTTAAAAGCAGAAATTGCTTTTCGGGCTCTGGTTTTCGTCGGTTTCAAACCAGTAATCATAGCCAAATGATTTTCGATTTCTTTCATTGCCTGTTCATCACCCCGAATTTTTCCTACTCCGACATTAATTACCACCTTTTCAATTTTTGGTACAGCCAAAGTATTATTGATACCCAAGTCTTTTTTCAATTGGGGAATAATTTCCTGATATTTTTCTTTTAGATTAATCGTTTTCATAATTTATAATCTATGTATACAGTTTATAATTCACTTTGACATTTTTTGCAAATTCTCACTTTCTCTCCTTCGGTTAGCTTGTAACCAATTCTCGTTGGGTGATTGCATTTAGGACAGACTAACCTAACTTTAGAAACATTAATTGGTCGGGAAACTTCAATGATTTGTCCCTTTTCTCCCTCGCGCCGTGGCCGCTGATGCTTTTTGACTAGGTTTAATCTTTCAACTACTATTTTATTCAACTTTGGCAAACAACTTAAAACTTTCCCGGTTTTACCCCGGTCTTTCCCGCTAATTATTTTTACTTTGTCTCCTTTCTTAATCTTCATAATCTCAGGTTTTTATAGAATCTATAATACTTCTGGCGCCAATGAAGCAATTTTCTGGAATCCTTTTTCTTTTAATTCTCTAGCTATTGGACCAATAATTCTTCCACCAACTGCTTCCTTGCTTTTATTAATAATTACTATTGCATTGTCATCAAATCTAATATATGATCCGTCTCTTCGTCGATAATTCTTTTTTTGTCTAACAACAACACATCGAACTACATCTCCCTTTTTAACCTGCTTTCGCGGCCCAGCTTCCTTAACTGAGGCGACAATTATATCACCTAAACGGGCGTATCTTCGTCGACTTCCTCCCAAAACTTTAAAACACTGGACTATTTTTGCTCCGCTGTTATCTGCCACTTTTAATTTTGTTCCGTCTTGAATCATAAAATTTTCCGCGAAATAACTTTTTGTTTGGTTAAATATTTATATTTTTTTAATTGCTCTCCATTTCTTTGTTTTGCTAAAAGACCTTGATTCTTCAATTAGAACCATGTCTCCTTTTTTATATTTGTTTTCTGTATCATGGGCGTGATATTTTTTAGTGAATTTATATCTTTTCTTATATTTAGGATGAATTTTCATTTGATTAACCGCAACTACAATTATCTTATCTGCTTTATCAGAAACAACAATCCCCTTTAATTTTCTTCTATGGGTAGCATTTTCTTTTTTCTTTTGTTGTTTAGAATTATCGTCTTTAGCCATATTATTTATTACTTCTTTCTTTAAGAATAGTCAAGATTCGCGCTATGTCTTTTTTTGTTTCCTTAATTAAATTAGTGTTTTTTAATTTCTTATTTTTCCAGTCAAAGCGTAACTTAACTAACTCCATCTTTTTATCTTGGAGTATTTTATTTAATTCTGTATTTTCTTTTGTTATTAATTCTTTTACCTTCATTGTTATTCAACAGATTGAATTACTTTTGTCTTAACCGGCAGCTTAGCTGCAGCTCGCATCAGAGCCAATTTTGCTATTTCTACTGAAACTCCTTCTAACTCAAAAATTACCCTTCCTTTTTTTATTGGCGCAACATAATACTCCACTGAACCTTTGCCGCCTCCCATTGGTACTTCTGTCCCTTTCTTAGTTATCGGCTTATCGGGGAAAATTCTAATCCAAAGCTTTCCTCCTCTCTTAGTGTGATGGACGATTGCTTTCCGGGCCGCTTCTATTTGTCTTTGAGTAATCCATTTTGTTTCCAAGCTTTTCAAACCAAAACTACCAAAGGATAATTTATTTCCTCGACCAGACACCCCCTTATTGCGACGGCGGCCTTTTGGGTATTTTCGATATTTTGTTTTTTTAGGTTGAAGCATAAAATGATTACATTTAACTGTTGGTTATTAATCCATCAATCACTAATTGTTTATTTAAATTTTTCTCCTTTATAAATCCAAACCTTGACTCCGATTGTTCCATATGTAGTGTAAGCAGTGGTTTCACCATAATCGATATCTGCTCGTAGGGTTTGCAAGGGAATTTGTCCCCATTTAAGCCCCTCTTTTCTAGCTATTTCTGCTCCATTAAGTCGTCCTTTGACTGCTACCTTTACTCCCTTTACTTCTTTTGCTTGAGAAGTTCGGTCAATCATTTGCTTCATTACCCGGCGATAAGGCATTCTTTTTTCAATTTTCTCCGCTCCCCATTGAGCCATTATCTGAGCATCTGATGATGAATTTTTTACTTCTTCTATATCTATTTTTATTTCAGTATTTTTTATTTCGGGAAACTCCTTGAGGAGAATTTTTTTCAAATTTTTCTTTAAGTCATTTATTCCTGTTCCTCCGCGCCCAATAATTAAACCGGGACGGGCTGAATGAATAACTATTCTGATAGTATTGGCTAATCTTTCAATTCGAATATTGGAAATAGCCGCTGTTGATAATTTTTTCCAAATTAGATTCCTAATAGTAATATCCTGCGCTAAATAGCGGGCATACTTTTTAGGCGATGCCGCAAACCATTGCGATTTCCAATCTTTGATTATTCCCAACCGTAATGAAATTGGATTAACTTTTTGTCCCATTTTTTTTATCTACTTTTTCTTTTATTCCTAAAGTTAAAATAATATGACTTGTTCTTTTTATAATAGAATGAGCCATTCCTCTCCAAACCGGACGCCACCTTTTTAATCTTGGACCTTCATTAACCAGAATTTCTTGTAGGTAAAGATTTTTTTCTGATAAATTGAAATTATGTTTTGCATTTGATATGGCTGAATTAAGCAATTTAAGTAAAATTGGAGCAGATTTCTTAGTAGTGAAAGAAAGTTGAGCTTTGGCTGATAAAACCGATTCTCCCCGAATTAAATTAGCCACCATCCTAACTTTTCTAGGGGAAATTCTTAAACTGCTTAATTTTGCTTTAACTTCTTTAGTTTCTTTCATATTTTTATTTTTTCTTTTCTAATGACCTTTGCATTCTCCCTCCATGCTTAATAAATTTGCGAGTTGGAGAAAATTCTCCCAAACGATGGCCAACCATATCTTCTGTAATAAAAACTGGAATAAATTCTTTGCCATTATGAACTCCAAAAGTATAACCAACCATTTCAGGAGAAATTACAGCTGCTCTTGACCATGTTTTAATAATAGTCTTTTCACCCGGATTTAAATTAGCTATTTTTTTTAGCAATCTCTGGTCAATATAAGGTCCTTTTTTAATTGATCTAGACATAAATAATTGATTAATGATTAATGATTAATGTCAATTTGTCAAATGTGATTTTTATTTTCTTCTTTTTAGGATAAATTTGTTTGACCACTTTTTCTTTCGTCGAGTTTTTACACCATAAGCTAATTTTCCCCAAGGCGTTTTTGGTCCTTTTCTCAAACCAATAGGCGCTCTTCCCTCACCACCACCAAGAGGATGATCGCATGGGTTCATAGCTGATCCTCGGACTGTCGGTCTAATGCCCATATGTCTTTTTCGCCCTGCCTTGCCAATGGTAACCAAATTATGCTCAGGATTGCCTACTTGTCCTACCGTTGCCCAACAGGTATCTTTTATTTTTCTAATTTCCTTTGAAGGAAATTTTAAGTTAACATATCCGCCTTCAGTAGCCAATACTTGCGCTGACGAACCAGCTGATCTAACTAAAACACCTCCATTTTGCGGATAAAGCTCAATATTATGGACGAAAGAGCCAACCGGAATTTTTTTCAGCGGTAGCCGATTACCTGTTTTAATTGGAGCATTTTCTGAGACAATAATTTCATCGCCAACCTTTAACCCGTCTGGACAGATAATATATCTTTTTTCACCATCTCGGTAACAAACCAAAGCAATAAATGATGTTCTAAATGGATCATATTCGATAGATTCTACTCTTGCTGGAATATCAAACTTATTTTGTTTAAAGTCAATTATTCGATAAAGCTTTCTTGCCCCGCCGCCTTTATGGCGAGTAGTAATTCTTCCGCTACTACTACTGCGGCCGGCAGTTTTTTTCTTTCTTAAAATTAACTTTTTCCTCGGTTCTTGGTGAGTTAAAATGCTCCGATAATCAATTACGGTCATTCCTCTTTGTCCTGGTGTTGTTGGCTTTTTAATTTTAAGCATAATCTTATAAATGTTATATATCTATTTTTTCTCCTTCCTTTAAGGCAACAATTGCTTTTTTGATTCCTTTCTTATATCCTTGACTTCGGCCTAATCTTTTTGGTTTTGGTGGTAAATTAATTACATTTACCTTTATTACATTAACTCCAAAGATTTTCTCAACAGCTTTCTTAATTTCCACCTTATTTGCTTTTTTGTCAACCACGAAGACATATTTGCTGTCGGCAGTAAGATTAGTTGACTTTTCGGTCAAATGGAACCATCGAAGGTGTCGGTATGCTTCTTCAGAAAACTTTTTGGAATCAATCATCTTGTTTTCTTTTTTCTTTTTCATAAAATTTTATTTATTTTTTCCAAAAACTCTTTCAATTTCTTGCAGTCCCTCTCGAGAAATTAAAAAATATTTTGAATTTAAAAGGTCAATTGTGTTAATATTTCTAGCCGCAATTGTTCTGATTTTAGGAATATTTTTCATCGCTTGAATAAATTGCTTTTCTTGTTCTGTCATTGCGATTAAAATGCTTTTTTGATTGGTTATTTTTTCAAAATTGGATAGTAAATTAACCGCTTCTTGTGTCTTGTTCTTTTTCAATTTTAACTCATCAATAACAATTATTTCTTGATCTTTCACTTTTGATGAAAGAACCATTAATAATACTTTCCTTTTGGCTTTTTTATTGATTTTTTTTGAATAATTTTTTTCAGTGCGCGGACCAAAAGTTACTCCTCCTCCAATCCAAATTGGCGACCTGGTTGAACCGTGCCGAGCTCGCCCCGTTCCTTTTTGTCGCCATGGTTTTTTCCCTCCTCCTCTTACTTCTCCCCTATCCTTAGTGTGGGCGATTGGCTGGCGCGCGTTAGCTAATTGAGTTATTGCGGCTTGGTGAACTAAATCGGAATTGATATCCAAACCAAAAATCTCATCAGATAAATCGACTTCTCCAATTTGTTTTCCGTTTTGGTTGTAAAGATTTACTTTAGACATATATTAAAAAAATTATTCCCCAATTATTTCAACTAATGTTCCGCGTCGTCCTGGGATAGCTCCCTTAATCGCAATAATATTTTCCTCGGGGATAATTTTAATTATTTTTAAGTTTTTAATACTTACTCTTTTGCCTCCCATTCTTCCGGCCATTTTTGTTCCTTTTAATACCCTTTCTGGGAAGGATGAACCAATTGACCCCCTTTGTCGGCCTGAATGTTTGTTTCCATGAGTAGCCGGCCCACCAGCAAAATGATATCTCTTCACCCATCCTTGAAACCCTTTCCCTTTAGAAATTCCGCGGATCTTTACTTTCTCTGATTCCTGGAAAATATCAACTTTTATTTCTTGCCCCAATGTCCACTTTTCTATTTCATCAGGACTTACTCGTACTTCTCTTAAATAAGACAAATTAAGTGAATTAAAATCATTATTTATTTTTTTTATTTTTTCTAATTGCCCACGTTGCGGCTTTTTTATATTTTTTTCTTTTTTTTGACCAAATCCAATCTGAATAGCTGAGTATGAATCTTTTTCAGCATTTTTTATTTGGGTAACATAACAAGGACCAGTTTCAATAATCGAGACAGGAATTGCTCGGCCATCCTCTTGAAAAAACTGACTCACTCTGATTTTTTTCCCCAAAATAAATTTAGTCATAATATCTTGGCAAAAGTTAGATTATTGCCAAAGTATGAAAGGTGGGAAAGTGTATGTTGGGCATTCAAAGATTTGAAAAAATTAGTCATAAACAAACACCGGGCTAACACCCGGCGATTGTTTGCTTAGCCCACTTTTCAATATCACTAATTAATTAATTCAATCATTATTGAACTCAATTTACATTTTTACTTCTATGTTAACGCCAGTTGGTAAGCTTAGATTCATCATTGATTCAATCAACCGATCATTTGATTCGACAATATCAATCAATCTTTTATGAATTCTCATTTCAAATTGTTCCCGTGAATTTTTATGAACAAAGGTTGAACGATTAACCGTGTATTTCTTTATTTCTACGGGTAAAGGAACAGGGCCAATTACTTTAGAACCGTATTTTTCAGCTAAATCAATAATCTTATCAACAGAACTATTGATAAGCTGATGGTCATAAGCTGATACCTTTATTCTAATCCTTGGTTTTACTTTGACATTCTTTGTTTTTTCTTTCTTTTCTGTAACTGGCATAAAAAATATTTAAATGAAAGTAAATTTGCAGTTTGCCAACTTTAAATTATTTAATAATTTTAGTTACTACCCCGGCTCCAACTGTTTTTCCTCCTTCTCGAATAGCAAATTTCTGTTTTTCTTCTAATGCTACTGGAGCAATCAAAGTAATTTTCAAATCAACTGTATCTCCAGGCATAACCATTTCTGTCCCTTCAGGAAGCTCAACATTTCCAGTAACATCAGCTGTTCGAATATAAAACTGTGGCTTATATCCTTTAAAAAATGGTGTATGCCTTCCTCCTTCCTCTTTGGTTAAAATATAAACCTGTGCTTCAAAATTAGTATGAGGTGTAATTGAACCAGGTTGGCAAGCTACCTGACCTCTTTCCACATCTTCTTTCTTTAATCCTCGCAACAAAACACCGACATTATCTCCAGCTTGTCCTTCATCTAATGTTTTATTAAACATTTCGATACCAGTAACAACAGTTTTTTGAGTTGGCCGCAATCCAACAATTTCTATTTCATCATTTAAATGTACCTTTCCTCTTTCAATTCTTCCGGTAACTACCGTTCCTCTCCCTTCAATTGAAAAAATGTCTTCAATCGGTAATAAAAATGGCTTATCAACATCTCTGACTGGTTCTGGAATTTCTTCATCTAACGCTTTAACTAATTCCATAATCGGCTTAGCATCTTCATCATCTGGTGAACTTGTTTGCAAAGCTTTTAACGCTGAACCGCGAATTACTTTTACTTTTTCACCATCAAATCCATACTTAGTTAAAAGCTCTCTTGTTTCTTGCTCACATAAATCAATTAATTCTGGATCATCAACTTGATCACATTTATTAATAAAAACAATTATTTTAGGAACATTAACTTGACGAGCCAACAAAATATGTTCTCTGGTCTGAGGCATTGGTCCATCGCTTGCGGCAACAACTAAAATTGCTCCATCCATTTGAGCCGCTCCGGTAATCATATTTTTAATATAATCAGCGTGGCCCGGGCAGTCAATATGAGCATAATGGCGTTTATCTGTTTCATATTCGACATGAGCAATGTTAATGGTAATCCCACGATTTTTTTCTTCAGGAGCTGCGTCAATTTGCTCAACTGTTTTCTCAGAACACTTGTGACCAGCCGCGTGCAATACATGAAGTATTGCTGCGGTCAAGGTTGTTTTCCCATGGTCAACGTGACCAATGGTTCCCACATTAATATGTGTTTTTGTTCTTTCAAATTTTTCTTTAGCCATAAAATTATCCTTACTTCTAAATTATTACTTACTCAAATAAACTTATGCTGGTAGTGTAAAAGATTTTTTTGAATTTGTCAAATTTGTTAATTACTAACTATATTGATGATTATTTGCCATTAAATTTTTATAAATTTTATTAGCTTTATTCTATCGGCAGATCTTCTAAAGATACTCCTTTTGTTTTGTCTTCCTCGCTTATTTCATCTTTATTTTGGTTTTCTTTATTATCTATGCTTTTATTTTCATCTCCGCTGTCATCTGTTAATTGTGTCTCTGGAGTTTCTTCTTTTTGCCATTTTTCTATTTTTTCCTTCATTTTTTTTATTATTTCATCTTCGGCTAAGAAAGACATTTCTTCATTTTCTTTGTTATCATTTACTGTTTGGGTTTGTTCTATCCCCAGTTTGTTTTTATTTTGATCTGCAATTATTCTATTGTCAACGCTATTATTAACATCGGTCTCACTTTCATTGTTTGCTTTCGTTCGACCGATTATTTTTTCATATTGTTCAAATGAAAGCAAAACTGACTTAATTTGCCCGTTTTCAATAATAATGCAACTCCCCCCATTTTCTTCTAATATTTTGTGAATCTTATTAAGCATAAAAATTATTTCAAAAAACTACTTTTATACTTTACTCAACATTTGTGTTTTGTCAAGAATTTCAATTAAAATTATTATTACTCGGCAATAATCTAATTAGTTGTTCTATTTTTATAGTTGCTCTATTTTTACCCTTTTAGTATTCTCCGGTACTTTTTGAATCCAGATTGGCCAAAAATTTACCTCAATTCTTTCTATTTCTGGATAATTTTTAATAATAATTTGTCTAACCTGCTCTTTGGTCTTTCCAAGCAAATCATTTCTTAATTTGTCCTGATTAATTTTTGATGCGGCAACTAAATTTACCTTAATATTAAAGCTTACCTGATGATGTTTGAAATCATAAATAATCATTGAATAATCAATCTTTGACTGATTTTTTAGAATTATTTTTTCTTTCAAGAAATCCTGGTTAATTTTTTCAAACAAAGTAAACAAATCATTTTCTTTAAAAGCAATTACTTCAATAGTTTCCTTCTGGTGGCAGTCAAATTGGTCTGTTTCATCACCTGCCTTAGCAGAACAAATTATTTTCCCTCGAGTGTAGTTAGCTTTGTTATTCAATATTTTATAGTCATTTGGAATTTCTTGTAAAATATCTTCTTTCATTTTAGATGAATTGTCTGAAAAGTTTTTCTTTAATTTACCGAATGCTTGCTGTATATCTTTTGTAGTTACTACTTTTACTTTGGTAATTTCTCCTCCTTTCATTGATTGAAATGATTTTGCGTAAAAACCTTTGTATTTGGATGATCCCTTAAATCCGGGAATAGTAAAATCAGTTGGTTGAATGTTATAATTGCTTCCGGGCTGATCAGCCTCGACTAATGCTTTGGTTGAATTAGCAATTATTTTTCCGTTTTCTACTTTTGCGCCGGGAATAATCGTTGGCTTAATTAAACGAAAAATTTTCCCATCCTTAGTTTCAAAACGAGTTGTAGCTACCAATGGTTGAGAACGAGAACTGTAGCGATTGTAAATTACAATCTCTCCTTTTGCTTTTTTCTTTATTTCCTTTTCTCCACTAGCTAAAAATTTGTCTCGAGTTATCTTACTTAAGCTAAATATTTTGGCTGGAATTTGTCCGGAAAAAGACATTACTTGATTAATATTTTCACTGGCAATAATGTCTTTTTGAAAAACTAGAACATCTTTTCTTGGCAAAACCCTAATAGTAGCCTTACCTAAAAATAAATAAATAACCATTAAAAGGGCTAAACAAGATAAAATTCCCCACCCGAATAAAAATTTTTTTGAAGAATCAAATAATTTAATTTCTTTTTTGGGAGTAAAAATGTTTATTTTTTGGCTATTTATTTCGTTTATATTATTTTTCTGGAATAATGTTTCTTTTTTCTCTTTATTTTCATTTTCGATTTCATCTCTTTTAATTTCATCTTCTTGAAATTGGTAAGTTAATTGCCTAAGGTCATCTCTGGAAATTATTTCAAATTTCATTCGTTTAATTAAATTTAAATCAAAATTAATTTTGGTTGGCAGAACTAAAACCAATTCTTTTTTGCTTTTTTTAATCTCTCTTTTAAGAAGATTCAAGCTGAAATAATCATTAAGTAGATCATTTTCTGATGGCAAAAGCAAAAAAATTTGCTGAGCGGAAGTATTAATTATTCGATCAACTATTGAAGCCACTCCTTCATTTGGATTGAGAGAAATAATTTTAGACATAAATTAATTGACTGATTATTTTTTGGTTTAACTTTTGTTGGATTGATTCGATTGGCTGAAGAGAAAAATCAGAAAAATAATTACTTTCTTGTTGCAATAAGTTTATTACTTTACTCCTTAATTCTACTTCAGAATAACATCCTTGGTGGATTAACACTCCAGGCAATGCTGGCAATATTTCTTTCCTATCTTCTTCAACCTTGTTTAAGAATCCAATAACCTGATTAGGCAAATCAGTAATATGGGCAATCTGCCCAGAGAAAATCGGCTGAAATATTCCATTAATCAATAAACTTATTTCAAAATATTGATTATTGAGAGCGATTATTAAACCATTTTTCTTATCTTGAAAAACACTTTTAGACAAAATATATGAATTAGGAATAAATAATGTTTCGATTTTTTCTTCTTCCCATTTTAATTCTTTGATAATATCTTTAATGATTTTATAATAAATTTTTGAAGCGTAAGTAAGGTAAAAATTTATTTCTATTTCTCCCCGACTCAATTTATCTATTTTCTTTACTTGATAGCCATTAATCTTTATCCAGTCAACTAATATTCCAAATAATTCTTTTTCTGATTTAGCCAACAATTTTCTAATTTCTTTTTTTGCTTTTTTTGTTTCATTTAAAAAATTTATTCGGCTCCGAAACTGGTGCCGATAAACAAATCCTTCGCCCTGAATAAATTTGGCTGTTCCCAAAATAATAATTTTTCTTGTTTTTGGGCAACAAGGTAAAAATCCCGCCTCAAAGCCAATTTGGAAAAGCGCTTTTTGAAAAATCTCAACAGCCCGAGGAATATCCACAATTAATTGATGAAAATCCCTGCTGGTAAATTCAAATGACTTGAGCAACTTAATTTTCTCTGCTGACTGGCTTACCTTAAAATATTTAGCAATCATTGACTGGCAGTTGATTTCTAAAAGAATTAAATCCATAAAGCATTTTGTAAAATAACTTTTTATTTAATTAGGATAGAGGAAAAATTTGAAATAGAAATTTTTTATAAGAAGCTCCTATTTATTTTAGCCGATAAATAAAAATTAGACAAGAATAAAACAAATTTGCTGAATAGTAATTGTATTATAAGTACAACAGCGCGCAATAGATCCGGTTGTTAATTATTAGCTTTGTCGAGAATTGTTCTAATATTATTTTCCATTTCTTCTGCTTTTCTCATAACAGATCTTCCATAAAAACCAAAGCGAGGATTATTCCAATGAGATCCGGCGAAATACATTAATGCCGCTTTTTTTTCATCTGAATAATTTTTCTTATCTGCTCCGGCTCGGGCTAATTTTAAAGCCGCCGCGGCAAAAGCATCTTCCATATTCCATGGATTTGGTTGCGGGTGTCCAGTAATTTTTGTTATCTCACTTCGATAGCTTAACCAAGTTTTAGGTAAAAATTGCGCTGGGCCCATTGCTCCTCCCCAGCCCGGCCGCCATCTTTTTGAAACAGGCATTTTATCAGGATCTACTTTTAACTCTCGGCAAATTTTTAAAAAAGTTGACCTCTGACTCGGAGCCATATCTTTTTTCCAATAACCTGTGCCAATAAATTTTCCCAATTGTGATTCTTGTTTGAGAACTGCCAATAGAAATGCGGGTCTAATTCTAACCCGATAACTAACAAATTGAGCAATTTTGAATGCATCGCCAAAATTTAGCGGAGTAGTGCCGTTTAAGAGAAAAATTTGCTTTTTAATCGACGCGATATCTTTTTTCTTTTCTTGAATTAATTGATAGAATTTTTTTTCTTTTCCTCCAGTCTTCTTAAGTAATTGCCTTTTTTTCTGACGAATATTCTCCGCGCTTCTCTTTTGAATTTCTTGCAATAACCTCATTTGGCTTAACTCTTCTTCCCGACTTAGAAGCTCATTTTTCTCTTTAATTAGTAAACTTTTTGAATTTTTAATTTCTTTTAGATTGCTTAGAATTCCCTGGTTGATTAGTTCGATGGAATTTAAATTTTTAAAAAAATCAGACAGGCTATTCTGACTTAAAAGAATTTCAACTGTCCCTCTTTGATCTAATTGATAAATTATTCTTAAATAACCAGCCAAATTATCTCGCGAATAATCTATTTTTTTTTGGATACTTTCTATTTCCCGACTCTTTTGATATATCTTTTCGTCAATTTCTTGAATAGATAAATTAGTTTTTTTTATTTCTAAAAAAATAACTCTAATTTGGTTATCTAAAACTTTTACTTCTCGCTGTAGTGTAATTTTTTTACTTTTTAATTGTTTAATCTGAGAATAAGTTTGTTGGATTTGTTTTCCCAATTCTTGTTCCTTTTTAATTAAACTTTCTTTCAAATCTTGAGTACTAATTTGCGCTTCAGTTACCCCCCTAAAATAAAAAGGAAAAAAGAAAATAGTACTAATAGATATTAGTAAAATAAAGGCAAAATGTTTTCGATTAGAAAACATAAAAAAGTGAGAAATTAAAAATTAGAAATGGGAAATTGTAATTTCCCTTTCCACTTTTTATTATTTAGAGAAAAATGAGGCTGTACTATTCCTTATTTTCTTCATTCTCTTCATCTTTTGATTCTTTGGATGGAGATTCATCTGCCTCAGGTGCTTCTTCTATTTCTTTCTCCTCCTTTTGTTCGACAACTGCAGCAATAACTTCATTAGAATCAGTCAGAACTTTAACATCTGGAGATAAGTTTAAATCTTTAACTCGAATAAAATCATCAAACGTTTTTAGGCTGCCAACATTTACCTCAATCTCGTTTGGCAAATGGCGAGGCAATGATTTTACCTCAATCTGATGAAGATATTTTACTAGTATTCCTCCTAATTCTTTAACCGCTGACGCATCGCCAATAAAAACTAATGGAACCGACTTTTCTATCTCTTCCCCCGCTTTAACCTGATAAAAATCTATGTGAATTGGCTGGTCAGTTAAAGCATCTTTCTGAATATCTTGGAGCAGCACATCTCTTAAATTACTTTCACCCTCAATGGATAATTTAATAATTTGGCTTCCTCGACCAATCTTCCGATAAAGTTTGTTAAAATCATCATTTTTTACTTTTAACAATACATTTTCGATTTTCCGTCCATACAAAATCGCTGGTAAAAATCTTTCTTTCCTTAATTTAAGAGATGATTTTTTTCTTTTGTTTCGTTTTTGCGCCTTGATTTCAATCATATTATTTTATATTAATTCCCATTGATCGAGCTGTTCCTTCAACAATTTTTATTGCTGCGTTAAGAGAACGCGCGTTAAGATCATCCATTTTTCTTTCAGCAATTTCTTTAACTTGATCGCTACTTACTTTCCCAACTTTATTTTTAAAAGGATTAGATGAACCCTTTTTTATCCCAGCCGCTCTTCTTAATAAAAAAGAAGTTGGAGGAGTTTTTAATTTAAAACTAAAAGTTCGATCTTTATAAATAATAATTTCTGCTGGAATAATTTCACCAGATTTATCTTTTGTTGCTTCATTGTATTGGCTACAAAATTGCCCAATATTAATTCCGTGCGGGCCTAAAGCAGTTCCCACTGGTGGGGCGGGATTAGCTTTTCCTGCTTCAATTTGTAACTTGATTATTGCTTTAACGTTTTTAGCCATAACTTTTAATTTATTAAACTCCCAGTAAAATAACTTTTTTTGGAAGCTACTTATTATCCTTAATATTTCTAACTTCCTTAATTATTGAACTTTAATCTAATTGCCTACTTTAAATTTGTTAATTCAAGCCTTCTTAATCTGGAGAAAATCCATATCTACCGGTGTTTCACGACCAAACATTGGAATTAAAACTTTTACTCGACCATGCTCTTCGTCAATTTCGCCTATTTTACCCAAAGAATTTTTAAATGGTCCATCAACAATTTTCACTAAATCACCTACTGATATATTTAGTTTAAACTTTGGCTCCTCAATCGACATTCTTCTCTTTATTTCATTAATCTCTGTATCAGAAAGTGGGGTTGGCACTACTCCTGAACCAACAAATCCAGTTACTCGCGGCGTGTTTCTAACTACATACCAAGAATCATCTGTAACAATCATTTCAACCAAAACATAACCAGGATAGATTTTTTCTTCAACTATTTTTCTTTGGCCATTTCTAATTTTAATTTTCTTTTCCTTGGGGACAATTACATTAAATATTTTATCTTCCATTCCAGTGCTAGCAATTCTTCTTTTCAAATCCTTAGCCACTGCGTCTTCGTAACCAGCGTAAGTATGAACAGTATACCATTTTCTTCCCCGTGAGATTTGTTTAGGCATAACTTAATAAAAAAATTTTTAAGATAAAACAAGAATGCTTTATTAAATCTTAATAAAATTTACTTTAATAACATTTCTTTAAATATCCATGTAAACACTGAATCACACAATCCTAAAAAAGCAGCCAAGGCAAACGTCATTAAAATTACTATCCAAGTATGACGCCAAGTAGTCTTTTTGCCCGGCCAAGTAATTTTCTTTGATTCAATAAAAGCTTCTTTTAAATAATTTTTAATCCTGATCAGTAATCTCATAGATTATTTCGCGATTTTTTCGTAAATCAAGAATAATACTTAATTAACTAAGCGCTTAAAGCTTAAATGTTTTTTGAAATTTTGTCAAATGTCTAAGTTTCTGACTTCTTTGGCGTAAGCTTGAATAAACTTCTTTCGGGGAAGAACTTCGCTCCCCATCAGAATAGTAAACATCTTATCTGCTTCTTCAGCATCTTCAACGGTAACTTGCTTCATTATTCTATTTTCAGGGTTCATTGTTGTTTCCCAAAGTTGTTCTGGATTCATTTCCCCCAATCCCTTATATCGTTGAATATTAAAAGTAATATTTTCTTTCTCTTTCTTAATTTTTTCAATTATACTATCTCTTTCCTGATCGCTGTAAGCATAATAAATCTTTTTTCCGACCTGAATCTTATAAAGGGGTGGCTGAGCAATATAAAGATAACCATTTTCAATAATTTGAGGAAAGTAACGGAAAAATAAAGTTAAAAGCAAAGTTCTAATATGCGCTCCATCAACGTCGGCATCAGTCATTAAAATAATTCTATGATAACGAAGCTTGGACATATCAAAACTTTCTCCAATAGATGTTCCTAGGGCGATAATCAGCGCTTTAATTTCTTTAAATGCTAATGCTTTATCTAATCGCGATTTTTCAATATTTAATATTTTTCCTCGAAGTGGCAATATTGCTTGAAATCTTCGGTCCCGTCCCTGCTTAGCCGAACCACCAGCAGAATCACCCTCAACTAAGTAAACTTCGGATTCTTCCGGTGCTCTCGAGCTACAATCAGCTAATTTGCCTGGTAAAGATAATCCTTCTAATAATCCCTTTCTGATCACAGTTTCTCGAGCTGCTTTAGCCGCCTTTCGCGCTTTAGCCGCTAAAATACACTTTTCAATAATTGTCTTAGCGTCTTGGGGATTTTTCTCTAAATATTCTTCTAAAGCTGGCGCAAATATATTTTCAACTGCTACTCTGACTTCAGGATTTCCCAGTTTCGCCTTGGTTTGGCCTTCAAATTGCGGCTCAGGAATTTTAACAGAAATTATTGCAACTAATCCTTCTCGAACATCGTCTCCACTAAACGATTCTTTATCTTTAATAAATCCATTTTTCTTAGCATAATTATTTAAAACTCGAGTTAAAGCAATTCGAAAACCAGTTAGATGAAATCCTCCCTCGGGGGTAATAATATTGTTAGCAAAACTAAGCTCATTCGAAATTAGATCGTTTGTATATTGAAAAGCAATTTCAACTGAGATATCCTGATAATTTTTTTCTACATAAAAAATTTTCTGATTCCGAATAGTATTGCCTTCGTTTAGAAATCTAATATAAGATACTAATCCTCCCTCAAAGTAGAAAGCGTAAGAATGTCCCAATAAATTATTATTTTTTGAGTTTTCCTTAATTGATTTCGGCCGATTTAACTCCCGCCAATAATCTTTTTTCTCAACCACATCCCGAAAATCATTAATGATAATTAAAACTCCTTTAGTCAAATAAGCCTGCCGACGGAGATGGTGGAGTATTTTCTTCCAATCAAATTTAATCTCGTGGAAAATATCTGGATCAGGTTCAAAAATAATCATTGTCCCTATTTGCTTGCATGAGCCCGCTTTTTTAACTCCAGCTATTGCTTTTCCCTGTGAATATTCTTGAATCCAAAGATGTCCATCCCGACATATTTCAGCTCGACACCATGATGATAAGGCATTAACCACCGAAACTCCCACTCCATGTAATCCGCCTGAAACTTTATAGGCTTTATTGCCGAATTTTCCACCAGCGTGGAGTGTTGTCATTACTGTTTCTAACGCCGATTTTTTAGTTTGGGGATGAATATCAACTGGGATTCCCCGCCCATCATCATGGACATAAATTTTATTTTCCGGAAGAAGCCCTATTTCAATTTGATGACAGAATCCGGCCATAGCTTCATCAATCGCATTATCAACAACTTCCCAGATTAAATGATGCAAGCCAGCCATACCTGTTGAACCAATGTACATTCCTGGTCTTCGCCTGACAGGTTCTAACCCCTTCAAGACATAAATATCCTTAGCTGTATAGTTATTGTTTTTTGACATAAAATTTTATGATAACTTTTATAATAACTTAATTTTATAAAAAGGACTTTTTTGCAGTGTTGTAATGAATTACCTTATCTTCTTCTACTTTTTGATAAAGCGGCTTTATTTCATTTAATTTCAACCTTTCCATTGGCGGTGGATAACTCCAATTTTGAATTTTTTCACCTTCAATCATTTGGCTAATTCTTGAACTTGTCAAGGGAAGGTATGGGGAAATTAGTCGAGCTAAGCAACGAATGATGTGCGCGCTTACCGCTAAAATCCTTTCTGCTTCGGTTGCATTCTCTTTAATCTTTCTCCATGGTTCGTTTTGATCTAAATAACGATTTCCCGCTTCCGCTAATTCAAAAATTAGTTTTATTCCTTGACGAAATTGAGTTTCTTCAATTGATTGTCCCACTTGGAGAAATCTATTCTTAGCTAAATTAAGAATTACTTTTTCCTGATTATTTATATTTGAAGGAAATTTTACCCCCAATGGAAAATTATTCTTAATTAAAGAAAAAATTCGATAAACAAAATTCCCTAAATGACCAATCAATTCATTATTAGTTCTAACCTGATATTCCGACCATGAAAAATCAGCATCAGCTGTTTCCGGACCATTAATGGATAAATAATATCTTAGGGTTTCCGAATCAAATTCAGACAAAAAATCAGACAACCAAACCGCCCAGTCGCGGCTTGTCGAAAACTGTTTCTTTTCTAATGTTAAGAACTCTGAAGAGATTATCCGATCTGGCAAATGAAGTTGAGAATTATAAGCCATTAAAATCGTCGGCCAGATAATTGTATGAAAGAAAATATTATCTTTTCCATGAATATAATAATGGAGAGCTGAATTATCCAGCCAAAATTTTTTCCAAATATCTTTACTTCCCTGCATTTTTGCCCATTCCTGACTAGCTGAAAGATAACCACAGACTGCTTCAAACCAAACATAAATTTTCTTGTTTTCATATCCTGGTAAGGGCACGGAAATTCCCCATTCTAAATCGCGGGTAATTGCCCGATCTTTTAATCCCTGCTCTAATAAATCTAAAGTTGAATGGAGCGCGTTAATCCGCCAGCCATTTGAATTATTAACCCACCGTCGCAATTTTTCTTGAAAAACAGATAAACGAAGAAAAAAATGCTCAGTTGATTTCCAAACTGGAGTTGAGTGGCAAATCTTGCATCGAGGATTTTCTAACTCTTCCGGCGAAAGCAATTGTCCGCATTGATCGCATTGATCTCCTCGCGCTCCTTCAAAACCGCAAAAAGGACAGGTCCCTTCCACATACCGATCTGGCAAAAATCGCTGGCATTTTGGACAATAAGGTAATTTTTGCTCTTTTTTGTAAATATATTTCTTTTGATAAAGGTCTAAGAAAATTTGCTGAACCAATTTTTGATGAAATGGGCTAATGGTCCAAGAAAATAAATCATAGGAAAAATTTAAACCGTTAATTAAATTTTCCTTAAACTCTTGATGATATTTTTGAGCAATTTCCAATGGTTTAATGCCTTGTTTTTCAGCAGCTACCGCAATCGGTGTGCCATGACAATCACTGCCAGAAACAAAAAGAACGTCATCTCCTTTTTGTCGGTAATAACGGGCTAGAATATCAGCTCCTAATAATGCGGCAATATGTCCTAAATGAAGCGATCCATTAGCATAAGGCCAAGCCGCCCCAATAAAAACTAGCTTCTTCATAGATTTACTTGCTAATACTTATATAAAAAATAAAATTCTGCAACTAACGGTAGAGATAAAGATAACAAAACATTCCACCAATAGAACCAATGGAAATAAAATAAAATCATTAGAACAACTATCGCGCTTCCCAGAAGAAACCCCTCCCGGAAAGAAATATTTACAAAATATGGCCATTTATCCTGAGTAATCAGCTTTTCTCGAAGTAAAAACCCCACATAACTTAAAATTCCGCTTATTCCTAACCAAAGAGAAAAAAAGAAAAATAAATAGGCTAATTCCCCTCTTGTCTTCAATGATTCTGTTAACCAAATTATCGCTACCGAAACAAAACTCAATCCAGTAATTATCCAGCAACTAATTAAAAACCATTGCCGATTCATATTTTGAATTATACCCGATTCTTTTGGAAAAATCAAATATTGCCTAACGCCACCCAAACAGAAGATAGATCTCCATTTATAAATAAAAAACGAAATTTACCCCCCAAATTAAATTTTATAGATATAAGATTGGATAAGAATTATCCTTGTATAATTTCTTGACGAAAAGGATAACTCCAGTTAT